>Ga0208884_100642_pt1 | contig 9439 bp, 5 predicted proteins | sample LakWasMet68_HOW9_2_FD_183898 | JGI IMG/M metagenome (GOLD analysis project Ga0208884, IMG submission 183898) | Freshwater sediment methanotrophic microbial communities from Lake Washington under simulated oxygen tension - Sediment Metagenome... | ecosystem: Environmental > Aquatic > Freshwater >... | reverse complement strand
CGAGCGCCAGTAGCCGCCGCAGAACTCGCTGGCCGTGGCCTGCGGGTTGTTCCAGTAGCCGGGCACCACCATCGGGCCGGCGACCCAGATCTCGCCCACGCCGCCGGGGGGCAGCTCGCAGCCCTGATCGTCGACGATGCACAGCGCAGCGCAGGGCACCCGCTGGCCGACGCTGTCACCATGGCTGGCGGTCTGGGCGGCCGGCATGATGGTGGCGGGCGAGCAGGTCTCGGTGGCGCCGTAGGCGTTCATCAGGGCCAGCCCGGGCAGCCGTGTGGCCAGGCCCTCGATGGTGGCGGTGGGCATGGCCGCACCGCCGAAGGCGCCGATGCGCCAGTGCGGCAGCGCCTGGGCCTGCAGGTCGGGCAGCAGCAGGCACAGGTTGTACATGGCCGGCACCAGGATGGTGTAGCTCATGCGCTCCAACGCGGCCAGGCGGATGAAGTCCGCGGCCTTGAACTGCGGCATCAGCACCAGGCAGCCGCGGCAGTGCAGCAGGGCGTAGAGCTGGGCCACCAGGCCGGTGACATGGGCCAGCGGCACGGCCACCACGCTGCGCTCGGTCTCGCTCAGGCCCATCGCCTGCACCACGTGCATCACCGAGTGCACGATGTTCAGGTGAGTCAGCATCGCGCCCTTGGGCTGGCCGGTGGTGCCCGAGGTGTAGAGCAGCACGGCCAGGGCTTCTTCGTCGGCAGGCTGGGGCTGGGCCATCGGCGCAGCCCGCATCAGCTCGGCAAAGGGCTCGAAGCCGGCCAGCGTGGTGCTGCCCACGGCCAGGCGGTGGCGCAGCTGCGGCACGGCGGCCGGCACGGGCTGCAGCTCGGCCAGTTCGGCAGCGCAGACCAGGGCCACGGCGCCGGAATCGGCCAGCGCGAAGGCCAGCTCCGGGCCGCGGGCGCGGCTGCTGATGGGCACCAGCACCGCCCCCGCCCAGGCGCAGGCCAGCGCGGTGATGACGAACTCGGGCACGTTGCCCAGGTGCAGTGCCACCCGGTCGCCCGGCGCGATGCCGCGCTGCGCCAGGCCACCGGCGCAGCGGGTGGCGGCATGGTGCAGCTCGCGCCAGGACAGGCGCAGCGGGCCGCAGACCAGGGCCTCGCCGTCGGGGCGCTGCGCCAGGGCGTCGGCCAGCATCGCGGCCAGTCCGGCCGGCCGCTGGACAACGCAGGGCAGCAGGCGCTGGCCGAAATGCAGCTCACGGCGCACCGGCGGCAGGCGGGTGTCGGCCGGCGCCGGTGCGGCCGGTGGCTGCAGCGTCGGATCGCCGAGCACGCCGCGCATCAGCATCTCGATGCAGTGGCGCACCGCGTCCTGCAGGCTGTCGGCGCCGTGCAGGTCCGGCCGGTACCAGCGGCCGATGCCGCTGAGCGCGCTGACCACGGTGAAGGCGGCCACCGCGGCGTCGCCGGCCACGATCCAGCCGTCGCTCATGCCCTGGTCGATCAGGGCGCGGAACTCGGCGTCGACCTGGCCCTTGAGGGCCCGCAGTTCGTGGCGGCGGGGCTCGGCCAGGGGGTCTTCGCCGACGCGGATGACACACAGGCCGAAATCGCTGGTCACGATGTCGGCGTACAGCGCCATGGCGGCGCGCAGCAGCTCGCGGCCCGCCAGGCCCTGCGTGGCAAAGCCGGCCAGCCCGCTGCGCAGCGTGGCCAGGCCGCGCTCAACGCAGTCGAACAGGATCTGTTCCTTGTTGGCGACGTAGTAGTACAGCGTCGGCTTGGTCACGCCCAGGCTGTGCGCGATGTCGTCCAGCGACGTGCCCTGGAAGCCCTGGCGGGTGAACAGCCGCGCCGCGGCCAGCACCAGCGCGTCGCGCTTGGCCTGGCGTTCGGGCTGCCGCTCACGGCGGGTGCGCCACGGGGATGGGACGTCGCTGGTAACCATTCAACTGGCGGGCGGATGGGCTGTCGGACGATGGGCCATGAGGGGCGGCAGAGCGTGCCACTGTCGCTTGTTACCTGCGGGTAACCTGATTGACTGGGTGCATGATCGTGGCCCGCGTGGCCGGGCCGTGAGCGCGGATACCCTCAGCTGCATCGCAGCATCAGCGGGCGTGGTGTTGCGCCGTGCAACGCCTGGCCTGCGGCGCTGGCCGGCCCCACCCGGTCCAGAATGACAAAGGCCCGCCGGGTGAGCGGCGGGCCATGTCGGGGTGGGCGGGCCGGGCGCCCGGCCCGGCCTCAGATGCCGTGGAAGGTGGCGAAGTTGTCCAGCGCCGCACGCTCGGACTGCAGGGCGTTGATGGTGTGCTCGGGGTTGCGCCAGCCGATGGCCATGCCGGTGAACAGCATGCGTTCGGGCGGGATGCCGATGAACGCACCGATGGTCTTGGGGTAGACCGCCCAGCATTCCTGGGCGCAGCTGTCCAGGCCTTCCTCGCGCAGCAGCAGCATCACGCTCTGCAGGAACATGCCCATGTCGCTCCACTGCGGCGGGCCCATGCGGCGGTCGACGCTGCAGAACAGGGCCAGCGGCGCGCCGAAGAACTGGTAGTTGCGGGCGAACCACTTCAGCCGCGCCGCCTTGTCCTCGCGCGGGATGCCGAGCCGGGCGTACATGTCCTCGCCGATCTTGAAGCGGTAGTCGCGGTGCGGCGCCACCAGTTCCTTCGGGTAGATGTCGTACTCGGGCGCCTCGCTGCGGTCGCCGGCGGCTACCTCGGCCAGGCGGCGCTGCATGATGGCCTTCAGCTCGTCGAGCCGGCTGCCGCCGACCACGTCGATGCGCCAGGGCTGCACATTGCCTCCCGAGGGCGCCCGCGAGGCGGTGGTCAGCACGCGGCGGATCGTCTCGGCGGGCACCGGCGTGGGCAGGAAGTCGCGCACGGACAGGCGGGTGTTGAGGGCTTCGGTAACGGACAGGGTCATGGGGCGGGATCAAGTGGGTGGGAGAGGGGTGCGCCGCGATGCGGCCCATTGCGCACCGCGGGTCCGGCTGGGCCGGTCCGCTGGTGTGGCCCCTTTTGGGCAGGAGGCAGCCGCAGGCGGCGTCGGGGGTGGGTTTATTTCAGGTCGCTGACCACCTTCCAGCGGCCGTCCTGGATCTGGCTCAGCCGCGACAGCGTCGAGCCCAGCCGCTGGGTGGCGGTGAACTTCAGCGGCGGCGTGCCGAACATGTCGGCCGGGATCTCGCCCAGGCTCTCCATGGCCTTGACGAAGCTGTCGGTGGTGAGGTTGGGGCCGGCCTTCTGCGCGGCCTTGATGAAGATCTCCATCGTGGCGTAGCCGCCGGTGGAGTAGGTGGACGGGTCTTCACCGAACTTGGTCTTGTACTTGTTGGCCCAGAAGCGCAGTGCCGGGTTGTCCAGGTCGGTGTACGGGAAGTGGTGGGTGGACACTGCGTAGTAGCCGTCCATGCCCTTGCCGCCCAGCTTGTGGATCAGGTCGGTGTAGCTGGCCTGGGAGCCGATGATGGTCGGGTTCCAGCCGATCTTGCGCGCTTCGCCGATGGCGCCGATGGTCTCGCGGATGATGGTGCCCAGCACCAGGAAGTCGCAGTTGCTGGCCTTCAGCCGGGCAATCTGGGACGAGAAATCGGTGGCGCCGCGCTTGTAGGTGGTCTTCTCGCCCATCGCCGCGCCGATGTCCTTCAGGCCGGCTTCAGCACCGCGGATCACCTCCAGGCCGTAGTCATCGTCCTGGTACAGCGAGCAGGCCTGCTTGGCGCCCTTTTCCTTGTACAGCCTGGCCACGTTCATGCGCATGGTGTCGTGGTACGAGGCCACGCTGGCGAACTTCAGCTTGTGCGGCGGGTCGTACATCTCGCGCCCGGCCGACAGCGGCATGAAGTTGATGACGTTCTTTTCGAACATCACCGGCATCGCCGCGTTGTTCATCGGCGTGCCGATGTGTGAGGCGATCAGGAACACCTTGTCCTGCGTCACCAGCTTCTGCGTGGCCAGCAGCGCCTTCTTCGGGTCGTAGCCGTTGTCCTCGACCAGCAGCTTGATCTTGCGGCCGTGGATGCCACCCTGCTCGTTGATCTCGTCCACCCGCAGCTGGATGCCGTTGCGCGCCTGCTTGCCGTAGATCGCCACCGGGCCGGACAGGTCCTGGATGGTGGCGATGACGATCTCGTTCTTGCTCACGCCCTGGGTGGCCTGGGCCGCCACCAGCGGCGCGGCCAGCGCCAGCGTGGCTGCGGCGATCAGGGTCGGCACCAGGCCGGGAATGTCGCGAAGGGTCATGCGGGTCTCCTGGGGGGGCATGGACAAGCCAGTCTAAGAACCGGGACCAGCCCCGGCCATCGTCGTTTTCGCCGATCTTGCGACCGGGCCGGGCCGCAGTAAGCCCGCCACCTCCACCCCTGTCTTGCGTCGATTGGCTGCCCTCCCCGCCCGCGGCCCAGGAAACCGGCCGAGCCCGGCAAACGCTGCGGAACCGGCCCCACCGGGCCGCCGGCCTGGCCCCCTGGAGGGCGCCCAGCGCCCTGGGGATGGCCCATTCCAGCCAGTGTGCACAAGACGGTGGCCGACCCGGCGCCGAAGATCCGCCGGTGTCCCCCAGCCGACCTTGCCATGAGCCTGCTAGACGCCCCACCCGCACCGCACTACTTCAGCCCTGACCATGTGCAGTTCCGCGCCTCGCTGCGCGACTGGGTGGCGCGCGAGATCACGCCCCACGCCAACGCCTGGGACGAGGCCGAAGGCTTTCCGCGGGCGCTGTACCAGAAGGCCGCCGCCCTGGGCCTGCTGGGCATGGGCTATGACGAGGCGCATGGCGGCAGCGAGTCCGACCTGTTCCACCACCTCATCGTCAGCGAGGAACTGGCGCGTGCCGGCGTGGGCGGCGTGTCGGCGTCGCTGATGTCGCATTCGATCGGCCTGCCGCCGATCAAGGCCTATGGCAGCGAAGCGCTGAAGGCCCGGGTGATCCCGCCGGTGCTGGCCGGCGACAAGATCGCCGCGCTGGCGGTGACCGAGCCCTCCGGCGGCTCCGACGTGGCCGCGCTGAAGACCACCGCCATCCGGGACGGTGACCACTATGTGGTCAACGGCGAGAAGGTGTTCATCACCTCCGGCATGCGCGCGGACTTCATCACCGTGGCGGTGCGCACCGATCCGTCCAACAAGGGCCCGGGCGGCATCTCGGCCCTGCTGGTCGAGGGTGACACGCCCGGCCTGACCCGCACCAAGCTGGACAAGATGGGCTGGTGGGCCAGCGACACCGCCCACCTGCGGTTCGAGAACTGCCGGGTGCCGGTGGCCAACCTGATCGGCGAGGAGCACAAGGGTTTCAAGACCTTCATGACCAACTTCAACAGCGAACGCCTGGGCATGGCGGCGCAAGCCGTGGCCTATGGCGAGGTCTGCTTCGAGGACGCGCTGGACTGGGCGCGCCAGCGCCAGACCTTCGGCCAGCCGCTGTCCGAGCGCCAGGTGATCCGACACAAGCTGATGGACATGCTGCGCAGCGTGGACGTGGCGCGCTGCCACATCTACGACCTGGCCTGGCGCGTGATGCACCAGCAGGGCGACGCCAACCAGCTGGTGGCGCGCACCGCGATGGCCAAGGTCGAGGCCACACGCTGCATGCAGTTCTGCGCTGACAGTGCGGTGCAGATCCTGGGCGGCATGGGCTTCATGCGCGGCACCCGGGTGGAGCGCATCTACCGCGAGGTCAAGGTGATGATGATCGGCGGTGGCTCGGAAGAAATCATGAAAGACCTGGCCTCGCGCCAGTTGGGCATCTAAGACAGGGCAGGGCATGAGCATCATCGAATCCACGGTTTCCCCCGGCAGCGAGGCCTTCCTGGCCAACCGTGAGGGCATGCTGGCGCTGATCGAGCGTGTGCGCGCCGCCGAGCAGCGCGCCATCGAGCTGAGCGGCAAGTCGCGCGCCCGCTTCGAGGCGCGTGGCCAGCTGCTGCCCCGCGAGCGCATCGCCTTGCTGCTGGACCCGGGCACACCGTTTCTGGAGCTGTGCAGCCTGGCCGGTTACGGCCAGGACCACGCCGACCCGGACAAGACCGTGCCCGGTGGGGGTGTCATCGCCGGCATCGGCTATGTGGCCGGCATGCGCTGCATGGTCAGCGCCAGCGATTCGGGCATCGACGCCGGTGCCCTGCAGGCCATGGGCCTGGACAAGGCGATGCGGGTGCAGGAGCTGACGCTGGAGAACAAGCTGCCCTTTGTGCAGCTGGTCGAGAGCGCTGGCGCCAACCTGATGAAGTACAAGGTCGAGCACTTCATCCGCGGTGGCGGCAGCTTCCGCAACCTGGCGCGCATGTCGGCCGCCGGCCTGCCGGTGCTGACCATCACCCACGGCTCGTCCACCGCCGGCGGGGCCTACCAGACCGGGTTGTCCGACTACATCATCATGGTGCGTGGCCGCTCGCGCGCCTTCCTGGCCGGCCCGCCGCTGCTCAAGGCCGCCACCGGCGAGGTGGCGACGGAAGAGGAACTGGGTGGTGCCGAGATGCACACCAGCATCAGCGGCCTGGGCGACTACATGGCCGAGGACGACCGCGACGCGATCCGCATCGCGCGTGAACTGCTCGGCCAGATCGACTGGCCGCATGAGCGCAGCGCGCCGCGCGAGTTCAAGCCGCCGCGCTACGACGCCGAGGAGTTGCTGGGCGTGATGCCGATGGACCACAAGCGGCCGGTGGACATGAAGCAGGTCATCGCCCGCATCGTCGACGACAGCGAGTTCCTGGAGTTCGGCGAGAACTTCGGCAGCGCCACCGTGGTGGGCCATGCCCGCATCGAGGGCTGGCCGGTGGGCATCATCACCAACAACGGCCCGATCGACAACGCCGGCGCGGCCAAGGCCACCCACTTCATCCAGGCCTGCTGCCAGAGCCGCACGCCCATCCTCTACCTGAACAACACCACCGGGTTCATGGTCGGCCGCCAGTACGAGGAGCGCGGCATGATCAAGCAGGGTTCGGCGATGATCCAGGCGGTGAGCAATGCCACGGTGCCGCAGATCACGCTGTACTGCGGCGCCAGCTTCGGTGCCGGCAACTACGGCATGTGCGGGCGCGGTTTCCACCCGCGCTTCTGCTTCAGCTGGCCCAACGCCAAGACGGCGGTGATGGGCGGTGAGCAGGCAGCCGGCACCATGGCCATCGTCACCGAGGCCGCGATGAAGCGCAAGGGTGAGGTCGACCACGCCAAGATCGACGCCCTGAAGGCCGGCATCCAGCAGCGCTTCGACAGCCAGATGAGCGCCTTCCACACCAGCGGCCTGCTGCTGGACGACGGCGTGATCGACCCGCGCCACACCCGCGCCGTGCTGGCCCAGACGCTGGCCATCTGCCGCGAGGGTGATGCCCGCCAGCCGCAGCGCATGCAGTTCTCGGTCGCCAGGCCCTGAACCCCCAACAACGATCCGGAGCGACACCATGCTGAACCAACTGACCCCCGAGCACGAAGCCGTGCGCGCCACCCTGAAGCGCTACATCGCCGAGAAGATCAACCCCTTTGTCGACGAGTGGGAGAAGGCCGAGATCTTCCCCGCGCACCAGGTCTTCAAGGGCATGGGCGATCTGGGCCTGCTGGGCCTGGACAAGCCGGTGGAAAACGGCGGCGGCGGGCTGGACTACAGCTACGCCGCGGTGATGGCCGAGACCCTGGCCGACATCAACTGCGGTGGCATCCCGATGGCCACCGGCGTGCAGACCGACATGGCCACGCCGGCGCTGGCCAAACATGGCAGCGCCGAGCTGCGTGCCGAGTTCCTGGCGCCGGCCATCGCCGGCGACTACGTGGCCTGCCTGGGCGTCAGCGAGGTCGGTTCGGGCTCGGACGTGGCCAGCGTCAAGACCACCGCGCGCAAGGACGGTGACGACTACATCATCAACGGCGGCAAGATGTGGACCACCAACGGCACGCAGGCCGATTTCTGCTGCGTGCTGGCCAATACCAGCGACGGCGCCAGCCACCGCAACAAGAGCCTGATCGTGGTGCCGATGAAGGCCAAGGGCGTCAGCGTGGCGCGCAAGCTGCAGAAGGTGGGCATGGACTCGTCCGACACCGCGCAGCTGTACTTCGACGAGGTGCGTGTGCCGCAGCGTTACCGCATCGGCGAGGAGGGCAAGGGCTTCATGTACCAGATGGAGCAGTTCCAGATGGAGCGGCTGTGGGGTGCGCTGAACGCCTGTGCCGGCGCCCAGCGCGCGATCGACGTGACCATCGAGTACACCCGCGAGCGCAAGGCCTTCGGCCGCAGCCTGCTGGACAACCAGTGGATCCACTACACCCTGGCCGAACTGCAGACCGAGGTCGAGGCCCTGCGCTCGCTGGCCTGGCGCGGCGTGGAGATGGTGGTCCAGGGCCGGGACGCGACCCAGCTCGCCACCATGGCCAAGCTCAAGGCCGGGCGCGTGGCGCGCCAGACGGCCGACGGCTGCCTGCAGTTCTGGGGCGGCATGGGCTATGTGATGGACAGCCCGATCAACCGCATGTGGCGCGACGCGCGGCTGTGCAGCATCGGCGGTGGCGCCGACGAGGTGATGCTGCAGGTCCTGTGCAAGTTCATGGGCACCTTTCCGAAGGGCTGATCTTCCTGCTGCGCGGGCCGATCTCGGGCCTGCGCGGCTCGCCGTACGGGTGTACGGCTGCGCTGCTCGACCCGACCTCGGCCCGCTCGCGACGGAATCTCAACCCTTCGGACCCTCCCACATGACCGTTGCCTCCCCCTTCACCAAGATCCTGATCGCCAACCGGGGCGAGATCGCCCTGCGCGTGATGCGCAGCGCCCAGGCCCTGGGCTACCGCACGGTGGCGGTGTACTCCAGCGCCGACGCCCAGGCGCGCCATGTGCTGGAGGCCGACCAGGCGGTGTGCATCGGCGAGCCGCTGGCACGCCAGAGCTACCTCAACATCCCGGCCATCATCGACGCCGCCCGCAAGAGCGGCGCCGACGCAGTGCACCCGGGCTATGGCTTCCTGGCCGAAAACGCCGAGTTCGCCGCGGCCTGCCGTGACGCCGGGCTGGTGTTCATCGGCCCGTCGCCCGAGGCCATCACCGCGATGGGCGACAAGGCCGGCGCCAAGGCCTTGATGGCCGCGGCCGGCGTGCCGGTGATCCCGGGCTACCAGGGGGCCGACCAGTCGGCCGCGCGCCTGGCCGCCGAGGCGGCGCAGATCGGCTGGCCGGTGATGATCAAGGCCACCGCCGGTGGTGGTGGGCGTGGCATGCGCCGGGTCGACCGGGCCGAGGATTTTGCCGACGCACTGCGCAGCGCCCAGAGCGAGGCGCTCAGCGCCTTCGGCGACGCCACGGTGATCCTGGAGCGTGCGCTGATCGCGCCGCGCCACATCGAGATCCAGGTCTTTGCCGACCGCCACGCCCATGCCATCCACCTGGGCGAGCGCGACTGCTCGGTGCAGCGCCGCCACCAGAAGGTGATCGAGGAAGCGCCGTCGCCGGCGGTGTCGCCCGCGCTGCGCGAGCGCATGGGCGCGGTGGCCGTCAAGGCCGTGCTG
>Ga0208884_100638_pt1 | contig 9490 bp, 10 predicted proteins | sample LakWasMet68_HOW9_2_FD_183898 | JGI IMG/M metagenome (GOLD analysis project Ga0208884, IMG submission 183898) | Freshwater sediment methanotrophic microbial communities from Lake Washington under simulated oxygen tension - Sediment Metagenome... | ecosystem: Environmental > Aquatic > Freshwater >... | reverse complement strand
GCTGCAATTATTGTTCGCTGCCACGGTGGTGCTGATGCCGGTCGTCTTGGCTTATACGATATGGGTTTACAAGGTGCTGCGCGGCAAGGTGACGGTCGAGCAGATTCGCAGCAATGAACATACACTGTATTAAGGGAGGCGTAGCATGTGGTATTTCGCGTGGATTTTAGGCGTAGGCCTGGCTTGTGCGTTGGCGATCATCAACGCGATGTGGTTGGAATTGGGGGATGACGCAGATAATTAATTTCTTGAAAAAAACCAAACGCGACTTTGCCGCTATGACGATCTGATTTGGCGTAAGCCCCTAAACAAGTTTTCACCTGATTACTGGTGTTACATAGCCCTGAAAACCGGTCAAGGCTTTTCTGCATCGGCTTTGTTCGGCCTGTTGGCGCCGGTTGAAATCTGACCAGGGCCATATAGGGATTTCTGACGAAGAAAGCCCATCGTTCGTGATTGATGAGCCTCTCGTACCTCAGTCCATCCTATCGTGCTAATGTACGCGACTTAATTGTGCAAAATGCGAAACATTCCGTTCTGTTTCGATCGTTTCAACTTCTAAGATTTTTACCTTGCGAATGTGCTTCGGCGGTTCTAATCCGAGATCTTCAATATTTTGTATTTGATGAGCGAGGGTTTCTTTCAGGGCGGCCAGGGCTTTTTCTTCAGTCAGGCCATGGGCTATGCTGCCGGGAATATCCGGACAATAAGCTGAAAAATCTTTTGCTAAACCTTTGTTGGTCGGTTGAACAATGACGACTAATTTCGTTTTCATAATGCTCACTTCTGTATGTATCGTTAAGTTATAATTTTCTCCTTGCCGATTTTATTGTTATATCCGTGAGGTTCTTAGGATGGAAGGGAACAAGCTCCCCTCAAATAGGACAATCCCTTAAGACAAAATATTGGGACAATGGTTTAAGGAAAGATCGGGAATGGATAGCGTGAATATCCATCCATCAAGTAGATGGTGCGGTTTGCATCTACCTTAGATAAGCCAAGTATATGGTTATAAATAACTTCCCGATAAAATTTTCCGTTCGTCCTGAGCTTGCCTGCCGTGAGCTCGTCGAATCGGTCGAAGGATGGACGGAAAATTCCCGGCTCATGCTGTCACCCGTTCATGCTTCGACGAACTCAGCACGAACGGGTGACAACATTTAGGAAGTTATTTTTGCCGGAATCCCAAGCGCTTGACGGCACATCCAAACAGGCAGGCAACGTCATGGAAGGCTAGCAAAAATAGCAGACGATCAGTCTGATCTGTCGCAATTGCCAAGGATAAAAAAGGGGTGTTACCGGGAATAGAAGAATAACAACTCGCGGCAGAAATCAACGCTTGCGCTCAAAGTGAACTGCAATGATTGCGGATAGATTATCCGGCATTGTCCGCCGAAATCCGGCGCCGCTTAGTGGGTAAACTGGGGGTGTAGAATGCTAAAAACCAAACTAAGTTATTGATTTTTATAAGATGAATGGCGGAGAGACAGAGATTCGAACTCTGGGTGGGCTACAAACCCACGACGGTTTTCAAGACCGCTGCCTTAAACCACTCAGCCATCTCTCCGTGATCTAAATATGATAACCGAATGAAATTTTATTGCAAGCCCTTTATCAAGATTTCTTCTTTCGAAGCGCAGCCGCTGCGGTAATTTTTCCCCGGCGGCGGAGGCAAAAATGGTTTTTTATCTCAGCCGAATCCGAGCTGTTTCCACTCTCTCCTTGATTCTAAAAGCCTTTTTTTAGGGCTCGTTTTTTTCTGTCGCGGTGTTTTCTAACTTTGGATTCTTTTTGCTTTTAAGCACTATATGTTGTGTTAATATAATCTCAACTATCCACATATAGACATTTAACCAGCAATCCACCTGCCACCTAAATTGCTGATTTAACGTCATTTTACACCATTCACCCACGCCTTAGCAGAGAGATCGCCATGACCGCACTTCTTCATGTCATCCCCAACACCGTGACCGAAATTCCTTTTCAGGATGCCTCGCTCGACATATGGGACACCAAATACCGCCTGAAAACCAAAGAAGGCGCGGCAATCGATGCGACGATGGACGAGACCTATCAGCGGGTCGCGAAAGCCTTGTCCGAAGTCGAAGTCGGCAAGCCGAAACAGGAAAAATACTTCAAGGAATTCCTGTGGGCGTTGCGTCAAGGCGCAATCCCGGCCGGCCGGATCGTGTCGAATGCAGGCGCCTTGGAACACAAACCGGCGACTTCCACGATCAACTGCACCGTGTCCGGCACCATCGGCGATTCGATGGACGACATTCTGGCCAAGGTGCACGAAGCCGGTCTGACGTTGAAGGCCGGCTGCGGCATCGGCTACGAGTTTTCTACCCTGCGCCCGAAAAACGCCTATGTCTCCGGCGCCGGCGCCTATACCTCGGGGCCTTTGTCGTTCATGGACATCTATGACAAGATGTGCTTCACCGTCTCCTCCGCCGGCGGCCGCCGCGGCGCGCAAATGGCGACTTTCGATGTCGGCCACCCCGACGTGGTCGAATTCATCCGCGCCAAACGCGAAGACGGCCGGTTGCGCCAGTTCAACCTGTCGCTCTTGATCACCAAAGAATTCGTCGAAGCGGTCAAAAACGACAAGCCCTGGCCGTTGTCGTTTCCGATCACCGAGAAGGAAGTCAAGACCGACAAGCTGGATTTGAGCGACAGCAAGCAGGTCCTCTGGCGCGACCTGCCCGGCAAGGACGGCTACATCGCGAACAACGACGGCCTGGTCGCCTGCCGGATCACCAAGACGATGCCCGCGCGCCGTTTGTGGGACATTATCATGAGCTCGACTTATGATTATGCCGAACCCGGCTTCATCCTGATCGACAAGGTCAACGAGATGAACAACAACTGGTTCTGCGAAAACATCCGCGCGACCAACCCTTGCGGCGAACAACCCCTGCCCCCCTACGGCAGCTGCCTGCTCGGCTCGATCAACCTGACCCGTTTCGTGGTCAAGCCGTTTACCGGCGAGGCGCATTTCGATTGGGACACTTACCGCAAGACGGTGCGCATCTTTACCCGCATGCTCGACAACGTGGTCGAAATCAACGGCCTGCCCCTGTCCAAGCAGCGCGATGAAATCTTCAGCAAGCGCCGCCACGGCATGGGCTACCTCGGCCTGGGTTCCACAGTCACCCTGCTCGGCATGAAATACGGCGATGCCGATTCGCTGCGCTTTACCGAAGAAGTGACCAAGGTGCTGGCCGTCGAAGGCTGGAAAGAAGGCCTGGCGCTGGCGAAGGAAAAAGGACCGGCGCCGATCATGGAACAGACGTTCAAGGTAACCGGCGAAATGCTGCACAAGCGCCCGGAAATGATCGCGGACGGTTACAAGATCGGCGACACGATTCCCGGCAAGGTGCTGCACGCGAAATACAGCCGCTACATGCAGCAACTGGCCGACGTCGAACCCGGCCTGGTCGCCGAAATCGCGCAAACCGGCTGCCGCTTCACCCATCACAGCTCGATCGCGCCGACCGGCACCATTTCGCTGTCGCTCGCGAACAACGCCAGCAACGGCATCGAGCCGAGCTTCGCGCATCACTATTCGCGCAACGTGATCCGCGCCGGCAAGAAATCGAAGGAAAAGGTCGACGTGTATTCGTTCGAACTGCTGGCCTACCGCGAGATGGTCAACCCGGACGCGATGCCGTACAGCGACGATCCGAGCCAGCAACTGCCGGACTATTTCATCGCCGCCGACGACGTCACGCCGAAACAGCATGTCGACATTCAGGCCGCCGCGCAAAAATGGATCGATTCGTCGATCTCGAAAACCGCGAACGTGCCGACCGACTACCCTTACGAGGATTTCAAGTCGATCTACGAATATGCGTATGAAAAAGGCCTGAAAGGCTGCACGACCTTCCGCTTCAATCCGGAAGTGTTCCAGGGCGTGTTGGTCAAGGAAAAAGACCTGGAAAACACCACCTACCAGTTCACGCTCGAAGACGGCCATGTCGTCGAATTCAAAGGCAACGAAGAGGTCGAATACGACGGTGAAATCCACACCGCCGCGAACCTGTTCGATGCGTTGAAAGAAGGCTACTACGGCAAGTTTTGATTGAGGATACCGACATGACACATAAAATCAGCAAAAAAATCGTCGGCTACAAGGTGCTGACCCAAGAAGACAAAGCCGCCGCCGCACAGGCCGTAGTCGAGACGAAACTTAAAGACCTGGAGCAGATGCACGAAAACGTCGAGCGCCCGGAAGTTCTGGTCGGCTCGACCTACAAGATCAAGACCCCGCAGTCCGAGCATGCGCTGTACATCACGATCAACGATATGATCCTGAACCAGGGCACCGAATACGAAGAGCGCCGCCCCTACGAAATCTTCATCAACTCGAAGAACATGGAGCATTTCCAGTGGGTTCTGGCGTTGACGCGGGTTATCTCGGCGGTGTTCCGGAAAGGCGGCGACGCCTGCTTCCTGGTCGAAGAGCTGAAAGCGGTGTTCGACCCGCGCGGCGGCTATTTCAAGAAAGGCGGCGTCTTCATGCCGTCGCTGGTCGCCGAAATCGGCCATGCGATCGAAACGCACATGAAGCACATCGGCATGATCAAGCCGGAGGCGATGACCGACCACCAGAAAAAACTGCTCGACGAGAAACGCCGCGAATTTGAAGCGCTGCACGGAACGTCCGAAGGCCAGGCGTTTCCCGAAAAGGCCGTGCTCTGCAATAAATGCAGCACCAAGGCGATGGTGATGATGGATGGGTGTATGACTTGTTTGAATTGTGGGGAGAGTAAGTGCGGATAAGTTGCATCTATCTGTTTATCCTAATTTGAATTAGAAGTTGCAGTGAACCTTAAGGAGTTACCGTGTCTCACAAGTCGCCTACATTTAAGCTCACCGCTTTTAATTGTCCTTATTGCAATGCGTTTGCTCATATTAATTGGTTCCCTCTCTTCTATGCTAATGGAGGCATGCAAGTCACAAAAGCCCATGCGGCTATCTGCTCTCACTGCCGCAAACTTTCTTATTGGCTTGAGTCTTCATCTTCTCCTGAAAGTAAGACGGGCTTTGGAAAAATGATATATCCAAGCATTAAGTCAACTCCGCTTGCTCATCCTGATATGCCTCCTGAGATTCGAGTTGACTACGATGAGGCAAGAAATATTATGCAAGATTCACCGCGCGGATCAGCCGCTTTACTCCGACTCTGCGTGCAAAAACTTTGCAAATATCTTGGTGAGCCAGGAAAAAATATTAATGACGACATCAAATCCTTAGTAAAAAAAGGATTGCCTATTGAGATACAGCAAGCCTTAGATATCGTCCGAGTCATAGGCAATAATGCGGTACATCCTGGTGAACTAAGTAGTCAAGATGTTCAGCAGGTCTCTGCTACTTTATTTGAGCTAATTAATCAGATTGTCGAGGATACAATCGCTCGCCCAAAGAAGCTTGCTTCGCTATTTTCGAGTTTGCCTGCCACAGCACTTGCAGGGATTGCAAATCGCGATGGAGGGCCGTAGGCCATAGTAGGGTAAGCACAGCGTATCTTTTGTGGACTTGATTCACCGGAACGATTTGAAAATGGTACGCGATGCTTACCATACTTGGCTATATATTCCACGTGCTAAAGGTAAATTTTTTATCTCATGATGCTATATCAATACAGAGGAAATATTTTTAATCAAACAGGCTTTTTTACTGATGGTTTCATTTATTTAAAAAGACTCCTCAAAAAAGGAGAAATAAAATTTACTAGACCAGTAGAATTTAATGACCCTTTTGATTGCTGTTCTACTCTTGTTAGTGAACTTCCTGAAGAAGATGCATTTCCTCATACTGTCGGTGAGTCGATAAACCAAACAATGCAATCAGCTATTTCGAAAATTCATGGCATAGTTTGTCTTACTCCATATCCTAATAAAATGCTAATGTGGAGCCACTATGGCGATCAGCATCGAGGCATATGTATTGGATTCGATACTGAATTGTTAATTGAACAATCGCCAAAAAACAGTGAAGGAAATCGACTTTTTGAAACAATACAAAAGGTTGAATATATTGAGAAACGCCCTAAACATGGTGATGGAACCATGTTCTTTACGAAAGCTAAAGAATGGGAATACGAGGAAGAATATAGGATTATCTCGTCTATGAGGAAAGGTTTTCCAAAGTGGGGGCCTGGCATTTGGAATATACTTAAATCATCAATTAAAGAGATTATTATAGGGGCACGAGTACCTATAAGCCATAAACGTAAAATTTATGAGATGGTAAAAGTTTGCAGACCAGATATTAAAATTAAAGTATCAGTTTTACATATGAAGGAATTTAAGCTGGTTGTTGAAAACTATGAAGATCAGCCTATTATTCCTTCCTGTTCTGGCTATATCCATACACCTAATGGGAATTGGGAAAGCTTTTAGGACCGTAGGGCGGATTCGCGTAAGCAACTCGGCGCGACGGGGTTTGCAACCCCGTCGCTTACGTTTTGTGCATCTGTACGGTGTCCAAACGTTACGGACGGGGTTGCAAACCCCGTCCGGCGGTAAGTTATAAGGTACGCTTTGCGTACCCTACAACGTTTCGTACCGTCGCAATGTATTTTTTCGGAGGTTATCGTGTCAGATTATCGCCACTGCACTATGCCGGGTGGATGCGTTGCTTGCTTCGTCCCGTTAGCTCGACGTTAGGCATCAGAAGACTAAATCAGGAGATATATAAATATGCATGAAATAGATTGGACCTCAATCTTCATTCCAACTTTAAGTCTGATAGAGATAGTGATAAGAGGTACGATCATCTATCTTGTGTTATTTTTCTTTTTGCGTCTTCTTCGCCGTGATACAGGCTCTATCGGAATAGCTGATCTGCTTGTGGTGGTGCTGATAGCAGATGCAGCCCAAAATGCTTTGGGCAGTAAATATGAGTCGATCACGGAAGGAATAGTACTTGTCGGAACAATTTTTTTCTGGAACTATGCCCTGGATTGGTTGGCGTATAAATTCCCTGCGTTTCAAGGATTAGTCAGACCGAAGCCACTTTTACTGATAGAGAATGGCGTGTTAATGCGGCGAAACTTGCAGAAGGAAATGATAACGAAAGAAGAGCTCATGAGCCAATTAAGAGAGCAAGGAATCGAAGAAATTACAGAGGTAAAGGAATGCTACCTGGAAGGTGACGGGAAAATAAGTATTGTTGCCAAGTCGGGAAGAACTTAAAGACTAGGACTGTAGGGCCGATTCGCGCCAGCAATCCGCCGAGAACGGAGACAGGCTCCGAAATGGCGGATTGTCTTCGGCGAATCCGCCCTACCCTGTTATTTTTTTGCCATGAAGCCTACGCATCGCGTGCCTTTTGTGGCCTGATTTAACGAAACTTTTGAAAAAACAAAAAAGACTAAGTCCGTAAAGCGGAGGAACTTTTGAAAATAGTAGGCGAAGCGTGCCCTACTTCGCGCCCTGCGGGACCAACTCAAGTCCCTCCGAAATTTTATTTCTACACACCCCGAACTCCGTGGCAAAACCGAAAAAAACAAAATCAAAGTCTGAAGCAAAGTCCGAAGGCAACTCCGGGCGCAAAGGCCTGACGATAGATTCTTTTTGCGCCTGGGATGGCGATATCCTGGTGCTGAATATTCTCGGCACGCCGAGCGCAAACAAGGATGCCATCGGCAAGCCCAAAGGCCATCAACTCAAGGTGAGCGTCACCGCCGCGCCGGTTGGCGGCCGGGCAACCGACCATATGGTTCGATTCCTGGCAAAAGAATTTGGGGTGACGGGCAACGATATTGAAGTGGTGTTCGGACGTTTCAATGTCAATAAGCAATTACGCATTAAATCGCCGAAGCAGCTGCCATCCGTGATCAACAAGCATTTATCCCCATAACCAGCCCGTAACAATGATAAAAATCAGCATCCTCTACCCAAACACTCCGGGCAGCCGGTTCGATCTGAGATACTATGCCGAAACGCACATGCCGATGTCCATTGGCCTCTTGGGCGCGCATCCGGGTTTCAAAGGGGTTTCCGTGGAACAGGGCCTCGGCGGCGTCATTCCAGGCAGCGAAGCCGCCTATGTCGCGATGTGCCATTTCCTGTTCGACTCGCTTGAAGACTTCATCGCGGCTTTCACGCCTCACGCCGACGTGCTCCAGGGCGATATGCCGAATTACACCGATATCGAGCCGGTGATTCAATTTAATGCAGTGTTGATTTCTCGGTAGCTGTTTATCGGGCAGGGTATTCATCCTATTTGCCCTACCCTAATGCCGTTATGTGTAACGGCTTGCGTTTGAAAAAGGCCGGGCTTGCAATTATCACGTTTTTCAGCTCAAAATAATTGCCGCTGAAAATCCGTCCCGGCTCGCATTAAATGCAACTAAGCTTGCATTTATCCGCATGGGCTTGCAATCGATTTCTTCGGGCTCACATTGCCTGCAACTATTCCGGTTCAGCAGTGGACATTAAACGGGTAACCCGGCACGCAGCATTTTTTCACGCAACTCTCGGATCAAGCGTATTGTTGTTATGTCCTTTACATTTGGGTGCATATTATGAAATGTAGATTTAGGTTCCCAACGGTAGCTTTCATTTACTGCCTAAGTCTCTTCGAAGCTAACGCAAATGCCCAAGAAGCCGTAAAAGCATGTGTCAAGGCGGAGGTCCAATCAATCAATATCTCAGCGGAATCAGAGATGGTGATATTTGTCGATGCGCCGCCCAAAAAGCCCTCAATAGAAACAGTAGCCGCATCACTACCGACTTCAACACCAAAAGGAATAAAAAAATTAGTCGTCGTTGCTCTAGGCCCCGTGCTGGGTTCTATGGATTCACATCAGGTAGAAACCGATCTGAAGTGCACAGAAATAGGTCTAGCTCTCACGGTAATGCTTACACGCTCTGCGGATTATCACGGCGCTCACTTAAAGAACGTACTTTGGAGACCGAAAATACAACTGACTATGGTTTTACATCAACCCGAGGCGACTCTCGAAACCATGTGGAATATGCGTCTGACTACTGGTGCTCAAGTTCATCATGCTCAATTTCCTCCATATTCAGACCAAATATTTCCTATTATTCTATCGAAAACACTTCGCTAGCGGCCTCTTTCGCGGGCGCGAAAAATAGCGTTTCTTTGGAGTGTACCTTTACGGGACGGGCCACTGAGACATCTTTCGTGTATCAATAGGGTTAAATTTAGATTATTGAGGCATTCCGGCATGAAAGCCTAGACCTAAATGAGACGAAATCTGGCTCGTCCTACAGTTGCATTTAAAGTGAGCCCGCGAAAATGGATTGCGAGCCGGTGCGGATAAAATCACGAATAATTGATTGGGAGAAAGCTTGCTTTAATAAGATTCTATTATCAGATAATAGGAAATATACTACTTTTCCAAACAGGGAATGTAAGCGTTCAACCGTACCGCCTATAAAATAATTTTCGTCTGTTGCATCCTGTCCTTTTTTTTGTCAGGAGTTTTGGCATGGCTATCACAGCGAAATAA
>Ga0208884_100637_pt1 | contig 9491 bp, 6 predicted proteins | sample LakWasMet68_HOW9_2_FD_183898 | JGI IMG/M metagenome (GOLD analysis project Ga0208884, IMG submission 183898) | Freshwater sediment methanotrophic microbial communities from Lake Washington under simulated oxygen tension - Sediment Metagenome... | ecosystem: Environmental > Aquatic > Freshwater >... | reverse complement strand
TGCCGGTGTAGAAGTCGGCCGGGTTCAGGTCGAAGCCCTGGCGGTAGCACTGCAGCGCCTGGACCAGGTGCTGGGCGGCGGCCACCCCGTCGCCGCGGGCCAGGGCCTGGTCGTAGCGGTCCTTGTGGATGCGGCCGAGGATGCCGTGGCTTTCGCTGTCGCCGGCGCTGCCGGCTTCATTGATCAGCGCAGTCATCAGCACGATGGCGCGTTCGGCGTCACCCGGCTGGCCGCGGCGGTTCAGCGCCAGGGCCTGCTGCTGGCGGACCTCGCGCAGGCCGGCCAGTGGCGGCGGGGCCTCGTCGGCCAGCGTGATCACGCGGTCCCAGTCCGACAGGTCGCGGTAGCGCCGCAGCAGGGTCAGGAAGTCCTCGGCCGAGGGTGTGTCGGCCGCACGCAGCGCGGCCTCGTCGTCGGCCAGCAGGCCTCGCGCGGTGTTCGGCGATTCCAGCATCTGCCGGGTGAAGGCGCGCTTGGTGGTCGGCCGGCGGGTGGGTGCGCGTGGTCGGGGCTGGTCCATCAACTCCTCGGGCAACTGCACCTGCAGGTCGGGGAAGAAGCCGAACACCGGGCTGTCGGTGACCGGGTTGGCCTCGGGTTGGCGCAGCAGCTCGGCCAGGCGCTGGGCGAACAGGCCGGCCTCCTCGGGGTCGATGCCCCCCGCGTCGTTCACCCGGTAGCGCAGCAGGCGCAGCGCGGCCAGGTCGCCGGGCAGCGGTGCGTCACCGCCGGCGATCAGCAGCGTGCGGCCGCGGCGCAGCGCATGGCGCAGGCCCAGCTCGTACAGCACATTGGGGTTGGGGGTGCTGAGGTCGGCGATCACCAGGTCGCTGGCGATCAGCCAGGACAGCAGCGATTTCTGCCAGACCACGCCGGTCTCCACATCGACCGGGCGGCGGCATTCCAGCCCGGCACGCTGCACCGCGGGCAGCACCATCTCCAGGTAGACGCGGTTGAAGTCCAGCGGCCGGCCGTCGGCCAGCGGCTTGCTGCCGTAAGGCATGGTGACGAAGCAGGTGCGCATGGGGGCTCTCCCGGTGGCCATCGGCCGCAGTGTGCCGCAGGCGCGGCAGCGGCTCAGCGGCTGGACAGGGTCAGCTGCACGCGGGGTGTCCAGGTGGCGGTGTCCTCGCCCGATAGGTGCAGCTTGGGCGCGGCCAGAAACAGGCGCTCGCTGGGCAGGCCGGCGGTGATCAGGGCGTCGCGCACGGCCAGGCCGCGCTGCAGGGCCAGCTCACGTGCGCTGTCCTCGGTGACGCGCACGCTGGCCAGCAGCAGCGTCTCCATCTCGGCCGGCGGCAGGTCGCGCAGCAGGCCCAGGGCATTGCGCGGCTTGTTCGGCAGCGCGGTCTGCTGGTAGAGCGACTTGAGCAGGCGGGCACGCTCGTCGGCCGGCAGTGGTGCGGGCTCGACCGGCGCACTCGCGGCGGCGCCCGCGGCGGGGGCGGCGCCGCTGCGCAGCAGCTGACGCCGGTGCTCGGCCTGCAAGCGTTCGTCCAGGGCGGTGCGCTGCAGCGCGTCGCGTTCGGCTGCCGGGTCGGCCGCGCCGGTGACGGTCATGGTCAGCCCGGGCCGGTCGGCCAGCGCGGTGGCCACCTTGGCCAGGCTCTGGCGGCCGCTGTCGCTGAAGCGGGCGGTGCCGGGCTGGAACTCGACCAGGCTCAGGTCGTCGCTGCCGCCACCGGCCAGCAGCGCAAAGGGGGCGGTCAGCGCCTTGCCCAGCAGGTTGAGGATGAGCTTCCACACGATGCCGCCGACGCTGAACTGCGGGTCGTTGACACTGCCGCTGACCGGCAGGTTGATGTCGATCACGCCATGCCGGTCCTTCAGCAGCGCCACCGCCAGCAGCACCGGCAGCTGGGTGGCGCTGGGCGAGTCCACCTTGTCGCCGAAGGTCAGCTGGTTGAGGATGACCTGGTTGCTGGCCTGCAGCTTGCCGTCGTCGTCGATCTTGTAGGCCACGTCCATGCTGAGCTTGCCGCGCTCGATGGCATAACCGGCGTACTTGCCGGCGTAGGGCGACAGCGGCGCCAGCTCCAGGTCGGTGGCCTTGGCGCGGATGTCCAGCGCCAGCGGCTTGGCGGTGGGGTTGAGCTGGCCGCTGATGTCGATCAGCGCGGTGTCGGCGGCACGCCCACGCAGGCTGATGCGGGCCATCTCGCGGGTGCCCGAGCGCAGCCGGCCGATCTGGCCGTTCAATTCGGTCAGCCGGGCGCTGTAGTTGGGGCGGATGAAGTGGTCGCTGAAGTCGATGCGGCCGTTGCGCAGCTGGGTGCTGCCCAGGTCCAGGTCGATCGGCCAGGCGTCGGCCACCGGGGCGCCGGCGGGTGGCGCACTGGCGGCGGGCGGGGCGGCCACCGCGGCAGCACCGGCCGCGCCGGAGGCGGCCGCGTCGGGCGGTGTGGCGGCCACGTCCTGCAGGTTGAAGTGGCCCTGCTCGGTGATGTCCAGCCGGCTGTAGAAGTCGTTCAGCGTGGCCTCGCGCACCAGCAGGCGCGGCTTGGCCGGCGGGGCCAGCGCCAGGTCCAGGCCCTGCAGGGCCAGCGACTGCCAGCTCAGCAAGGTGCTGCCAGGGTCGGCCGCGTCGCCGGCGGTGGGCCGGGCGTGCACCAGCAGCTCGTTGATCTGCAGGTCGCCGCCGGTGCTGACCTGCCAGCCGGCGGCGCTATCGCGGGCCTGGATCTCGCCCTGGAAGCCGGCGTCGGCATGGCGCAGGGCCACCGGCAGCGCGGCGCCGGCATAGGGGGCAAACAGGTGCAGCGGCAGGCGCTGCAGCCGCAAGCGGCCCTGGGCCTGCAGCGGGGCCAGGCCGAAGCGGCCGTTCCAGTCGATGCTGGCGCTGTCGGCCAGGCTGGCGCCACGCGCCACCGGTGCGCCCAGGCGGGCCGCCAGCTGCAGCCGGGGCAGGGTGGCCCGGGCGCCGCCGGGCGCGGGCCAGGCCAGGCCCTGCAGCCGCAGACGCAGGCCGCTCAGCTCGGCGCGCAAGGCCGGGGCGGGCTCGGTGGCCGAGGTGGCGGGCACGGCGGCATCGGTCCAGCGCAGGCGGCCACCGTCCAGCGCCAGGTCCTGCAGCCGGATCTGCCAGGGCGCGGGCGTGGCCGTGGCGTGGCTGCCTTGCGCAGGGCGTGGTGGGCGTGGCGCAGCGGCAGGTGCCGGGGCGGCAACCCACTGCAGCAGGTTCAGTTGCCCGCGGGCGTCGCGCACCACCGCCACCTCGGGCTGCTGCACCTGGACACGCTGGATGGCCAGCCGCTGCGCCAGCAGATCCAGCTCCACCCCGTCGAGCTGCAGCCGCCGCAGCGCGGCCACGGCCGGTGCCCGGGTGGCCGGACCGTCATGCAGTTGCAGGTCGCGCAGGCTGGCCTGGGCCAGCGACAGGCTCAGCGCCGCCGGTTCGGCCGCCCAGTGCAGGCGGCCGCTGGCCGCCAGCTGGCCGCTGATGCGGGGCCGCAAAGCCTGGGCGGCATAAGGCGCCAGCACCGCCAAGTCCAGATCGGCCAGCGTCAGCTGCAGGTCGGCCAACCGGTCATTGGCCTGGCCCTCGACCTGCAGCGTGCCGGCGGCCGGTGCACCGTCGCGCTGGCTGCGCAGGGTGGCCTGCAGTGACAGCGCCAGTGGCGTGGGGGCCGGCCAGCGCAGCCCGCTGGCCTGCAGCGCCAGCGCGTCGAGCTGCAGTGCGGCCCGCGGGCGCACCGTGTCGTCGGTCCAGCGCAGCTGTGCACCGCCCAGCTGCAGCTGGGCCAGGCTGAGGCGCCAGGGCCGGGCATCGGCGGCCGGCGGGTGGGTCGCGACGGATGCGGCTGCTGCTGCTGCTGCTGCGGCGGCGCGGGCCGGGCGGCTGTCCGCCGGTGTCAGCAGCCGTTGCAGGTTGAGCTGGCCGCGGTCGTCTCGGGCGAGTTGCAGCGTGGCGCCGTCCAGCCGCAGCGTGCCCAGGTCAACCTGGTGCAGCAGCGGCTGCACGTCGCGCAACTCCAGGCCCAGGGCCTGCCAGGTGGCCAGTGGCGCGCCGCCCGGCTCGGTCAGCGCCACATCGTGCAGGGCCAGCCGGCCTTGCAGCGCCACGCTGGGCTGGCCCTGGGGCGGCTGGCTGAAACGCAGGGCCAGGTCGGTCGACAACCGGGCGCGGCGCAGGCGCAGCGGCAGACTGTCGGGCAGGTAACCCAGCCAGGGTGCCAGGTCCAGGTCCTTGAAGGCCAAGGTCAGCTGGCCCGACCGGGTGGTGGCAAAGGGCAGGGCCTGGGCGCCGCTGTCGAAGCGGGTGCCGTTGAGGGTGAAGGCCAGGCGCGGCTGGGTGCTCACCGCCACGTCGGCCGGCAGGTTGGACAGCAGCGGCAGGGTCAGCGTCAACGCCTGCAGCGCATGCACGCGGCCGGTCGGCCGGTCGTCGAACTGCAGGCTGGCGTTGCGCAGGGCCAGGTTGTAGAGCGCAAAGCGGGTGGGCGGTGCGTCGGCAGCCGGGTCGGCGGGGGGCGCGGCCAGGCGCTGCAGCAGGTCGTCGATGTCGTAGTGGCCGGCCGCGGTGCGGGCCACATGGACCTGCAGGCCATCGATGGCCAGCGCTTCGACCACCGGCGCGCGGTGGCGCAGCGAGGCCAGCGACAGGTCGGCCTGCAGGCGGTCGATCTGCAGCAGGGGCGGCGCGGCGCTGGCCGGGCTGCCGGTGCCGGGTGCACCGGCGCCGCCGATGCGCAGCCCGGTCAGCGTCAGTTCCAGCCGCCAGGGCACGAAGGCCACACCGTCCAGCGTCACCGGCCGGCCCAGGGCCTGGCTCAGGCGCGGCGGCAGCTGGGACTTCAGCAGCGCCGGCATGCCCCAGCCGGCAGCGGCCAGCAGCAGCAACACCGCCAGCAGCAGCCACAGCAAGCGCCGTGGCCAGCGGCGCACTCGCGGCGGCGTGGGGTCAGCCATGTCAGGCTTTCCTTACACCCAGCGCGACCCACAGGGCATGGACCAGACCCAACCCAGCAAACGCCGCGGATCCGGCTCCGCCGGTCCGCTGGTGTTGCCCCCTTGAGGGGGCGCGCGAAGCGCGTAGGGGGTGTTCCATGCTATTCCGGCAAGGTGTCGTCGTCCTCGCGGGCGGGCGGCACCTCAACGCGGTAGCGCTCGTTGGCCCAGGCGCCCAGATCGACACCGCGGCAGCGTTCGCTGCAGAACGGGCGCCAGGCGTTGTCGGGCGCAAACAGGGCTGGCCGGCCGCAGGTGGGGCAGGGCACATGGCGGGCAGTGGGGGTGCTGGGCTCGGTCATGCGCACAGCGTCAGTTCAAACGGCATGTCCACGGCCGCGGGGCGCAGCCGGCCCTCGGCGTCGGCGCGGGTCAGCCGCACCGAGACCATCAGCCGGTGGCCGGTGATCTCGGGCACCAGGCCGCCGCTGTCGTCGATGCGCAGGCGCAGCAACTGGTAGCTGCGGCCTTGCGGCAGGCTTTGCTGGAACTGGCCGGCGCTGGCCGCCACCTTGTGCGGCACGCCGGCGTCGCGCACCAGCTGCAGCAGCACTTGCAGGGCCTCGGCCAGCGGCGCCAGCGTGCCGACCCAGCCGACCAGGTCGGCGCGCCGGCGCGCCGGCTCATGCTGCTGCCAGGCATAGTAGGCCGGCAGGTCGAACTCGCAGGTGCCGCCGGGGATGCTGATGCGGCTGCGCACGCTGGTCAGCCATTCATGGCCGGCCAGCGACTGGCCGGCCTTGCCCGACTGCTGGTTCAGGCCGTTGAAGGCATGGTCGATGCGGGCGATGACCTCGTCCAGCGCCTGCTGCGACACCTGGGGGCTGCTGCGGTAGCTGTTGAACTGGGCCTTGTGGCGCTCCAGTTCCTTGAGCAGGTCGGACTTGAGGTCGGCGCGCGACGCGACGTCCATGATCTCGAACATCGTGACCAGCGCAAAGTGGTGGTCCACCGCGGCGTCACGCGCCAGCAGCTGGCCGAGCCGGTCGAACAGGTGCTCCAGCCGCAGCATGGTGCGGATGCTCTCGTTGAACGGGTACTCGTACAGGACCAAGGCGCTTCCTTGTGACACAGGCTCGTCAGGCCTGGGCGGCGGGTGCCGCTTCGGCCGGTCGATTGTTCCACAGGCCCTGGCCCGCGCCGGGGCCGGGGCGGGCCTCAGCCGGCGCCGGGCCGCCAGATCGCCCACAGCGCGGCCACCTCGGCGGCCAGGGCCTCGGGGCTGAGGCCGTCGTTGTGGATCACCGCGTCGGCGATGGCGCGCCGCGCCGCGCGCGTGGACTGCTGGGCGATCACCCGCTGCACCTGCTCGGCCGGCCAGCCGGAGCGGGCCATCACCCGCTGCACCTGGGTCTCGGCGCTGCAGTCGACCACCAGGATGCGCTGGCAGCGTGCGCGCCAGGCGCTGGACTCGGTCAGCAGCGGCACGTCGAAGACGACTACGCCGTCGCTGCCCGCGGCGTCGGCCTGGCGCTGCGCCTCGGCGCCGATCATCGGGTGCAGGATGGCCTCCAGCGCCTGCTTGGCACCGGGGTCGGCAAACACCAGGGCGCGCATCTGCGCCCGGTCCAGCGCACCGTCGGCGCCGGCCACCGCGTCGCCGAAGCGCTGGCGCAACGCCGGCATCGCGGCGCCGCCGGGCGTGGTCAGCGCATGGGCGATGGCGTCGGTGTCGACCAGGGTGGCGCCATGGGCTACCAGCAGGCGGGCCACCGTGCTCTTGCCGCTGCCGATGCCGCCGGTCAGGCCGATGGCCCGGATGCCCGTATCGGTCATGGTCACAGCCCCGGCCACAGGCTGCTCAGCTGGGCGCCGAAGAACAGCGCCGCCACGCCGCCGCCGGCTAGGTAGGGGCCGAAGGGGATGGGCACGTTGCGGCCATGGCCACGCGCCACGATCATGAAGATGCCGACCACCGCGCCCACTGCCGACGACAGCAGGATGATCGACGGCAGCGCCTGCCAGCCCAGCAGCGCGCCCAGGCCGGCCAGCAGCTTGAAGTCGCCCTCGGCCATGCCCTGCACGCCGCGCAGCAGCTTGTAGGCAAAGGCCACGAACCACAGCGAGAAATAGCCGAAGAAGGCGCCCAGCGCCGCGTCCTCCAGCTTGACCGGCGTCCACTTCATCCAGGCCGCCACCAGGCCCAGGCCGATCAGCGGCAGGGTCAGGTCGTCGGGCAGCAGGGTGGTGTCCAGGTCGATGAAGGCGGCGGCCACCAGCAGGGCCAGCGCCGCGCAGTACACCGCGGTGGCGGCGCCGGGCCCGGCCATCACGGCGGCGGCGGCAAACAGCACGCCGGTCAGCGCCTCGACGATGGGGTAGCGCGGGCTGATGCGCGTGCCGCAGGCCGAACACTTGCCCCCCAGCCGCAGCCAGCCCAGCAGCGGGATGTTCTCGTGCCAGGCCAGCTGGTGGCCGCACTGCGGGCAGCGCGAGCGTGGGCGCGACAGGCTCATCGCCGGCAGTGCCTCCACCTCGGCGGCCAGGGCCGCGCCCTGGCGCGCCAGTTCGGCCAGCCGCGCCGGTTGGCTGCCCAGCACCCGGCCCATGGCGGCGCCGTCCTGCAGGTAGCCGGCGGCGTCGCCCAGCCATTCCCGTTCCAGCAACTGCGGCTTGCGGTGGATCACCACGTTGAGGAAGCTGCCGATCACCAGGCCCAGCACCAGCAGGGCCCAGGGCGACAGCAGCCAGTCGATGGGCGGCGTCACCATCGGATCAGACCACCGCACCGATCTTGAAGATCGGCAGGTACATGGCCACCACGATGCCGCCGATCATCACGCCCAGGATCACGATGATGATCGGCTCCATCAGGCTGGACAGGCCCTTGACCATGTCGTCGACCTCTTCCTCGTAGAACTCGGCAGCCTTGCTCAGCATGTGGTCCAGCGAGCCGGATTCCTCGCCGATCGAGGCCATCTGGATCACCATATTGGGGAACACGCCGGTGGTCTGCATCGAGGTGGTCAGCGCGCTGCCGGTGGATACGTCGCGCTGAATCTTCTGCGTGGCCTCGGCGTACACCGCATTGCCGGCGGCGCCGCCCACCGAGTCGAGCGCCTCGACCAGCGGCACGCCGGCGGCAAACATGGTCGACAGCGTGCGTGTCCAGCGCGCGATCACCGACTTGTTGATCAGCGCACCGAACACCGGTATGCGCAGCAGCAGCCGGTCCATCACCATCTGCATCTTCTCGTTGCGCTTCCAGGCCTGCATGAACATGTAGCCGCCGCCGATCAGCACGCCGAAGATCACCATCCACCAGGCGACGAAGAACTCCGACATGGCGATGACCATCAGCGTGGGCGCGGGCAGGTCGGCGCCGAAGGACGCGAACACGTCCTTGAAGGCCGGGATGACCTTGATCATGATGACCACCAGCACCACGAAGGCCACCGTCAGCACCGCCACCGGGTACATCAGGGCCGACTTGATCTTGCTCTTCAGCGCAATCGTCTTTTCCTGGTAGATGGCCAGGCGCTCCAGCAGCTGCTCCAGAATGCCGCCGGCCTCACCGGCCTCGACCAGGTTGCAGTACAGCGCATCGAAGTGCATCGGGTGCTTGCGGAAGGCCGCCGACAGGCTGGTGCCGGTCTCGACGTCCGCGCGGATGTCGGCCAGCAGCTTGGTCAGGCGCGGGTTGGTGGCACCACGGCCGACGATGTCGAAGGCCTGCAGCAGCGGCACGCCGGCTTTCATCATGGTGGCCAGCTGGCGTGTGAACAGCGCGATGTCCTTGGCCTTGACCGCGCTGCCGCCGCTGACCCGGCGCTTCTTCACCTTGGTCAGCAGGATGCCCTGGCGGCGCAGGCTGGCGTTGACCTGGGCCTCGCCACCGGCGCGGATCTCACCACGCACGATCTTGCCGTTCTTGTCCCGGCCTTCCCATTCGAAGACCAATTCCTTGATGTTTCTTGCGGCTGCTGCGGTCGCCATGGCTGCTCCGGATCAGGTGGTGGGCGGTGCCGGGCGCGTGCGCACCGCCGGGCCCGGCAAGGGCCTGCTCATTGGTTGGTGACGGCGATGACTTCTTCGAGCGAGGTCATGCCGGCGCGCACCTTGACCAGGCCGGACTGGCGCAGGTCGCGCACGCCCTCGCGCCGGGCCTGGTCGGCGATGTCGACGGCGGTGCCCTCGGCCAGGATGATGCGCTGGATCGCCTCGGACATCGGCATCACCTGGTACAGGCCGACCCGGCCCTTGTAGCCGCTGTTGCAGGCCTGGCAGCCCACGGCGCGGAACGGCTTCCAGGAGCCGTCCAGGTCTTCGGCGACATAGCCCGCACGCAGCATCGCCTCGCGCGGGTAGTCGGCCGGGGCCTTGCAGTTCTCGCACAGCCGGCGCGCCAGGCGCTGGGCGGTGATCAGGATCACGCTGGACGCGATGTTGAACGGTGCCACGCCCATGTTCAGCAGCCGCGTCAGCGTGGTGGGTGCGTCGTTGGTGTGCAGCGTGCTCATCACCATGTGGCCGGTCTGGGCGGCCTTGATGGCGATGTCGGCGGTCTCCAGGTCGCGGATCTCGCCGACCATGATGATGTCCGG
>Ga0208884_100629_pt1 | contig 9591 bp, 8 predicted proteins | sample LakWasMet68_HOW9_2_FD_183898 | JGI IMG/M metagenome (GOLD analysis project Ga0208884, IMG submission 183898) | Freshwater sediment methanotrophic microbial communities from Lake Washington under simulated oxygen tension - Sediment Metagenome... | ecosystem: Environmental > Aquatic > Freshwater >... | reverse complement strand
CTGCTTGATTGACCGCAGCATCCGCTCTTCGAGCTTCATGGCGCCGCCTCCCAGGCTTGATTGATTCTGTACTATCACCACGTCTAGGGTGCTTGTCAAATTTTCCTATTTCTGGCAAAGACTTAGACGCGCAAACCTTGCCGGTCTTCCGGCACAAAGTGCCGCCTTCATCGTCCGCGGATGCACGCATCACAAGTTCAGGGCTTTGAGGTGCGGCAATGTGCACACACGAATCGGGTAGCCGTTTGACGGCTTGACTGTGACGGCGCCCGCCGACGAGCTTTCCGTCATGATGGCTGCCCGAAAATGCAGGCCGCAGCTCCGCATCCAACGCTGCCCTGCCTGAACGCAAGCGTAGACCGTTGACCCATGCTGACCCAGATTGCCTTCATGCCGCTTGCGCGCATCCTCTGGCCCCAAAACACGCAGGCCATCGCCATCTCCATCACCGACTCATCGGGACGCCCTGCTAGTTGAGTGCACCTTCGTACGCTGTAGCGGACGAGGCCTTGCCGCCCTGAGCAACGTTTGGCTTAATGCCTGCTCACCAAGGTGCATTTCACTCAGAAGTCTGCCAAGGCGGAATCTTCGAAGGCAGTTGGACAGGGCCAGAGTTCAGGCACTACAGCATGCCCGCCATGGCGTCGAAATCTGCCTAGACGTGTTCTTGATGACCTGTTGTCGCGTTATCGTTTGCGTTTTGCTCCTGCGGGCACTTCATGGACGATTCCTTCTTCCACCGGTTCTCGGGCGACGAGTTCGAGCGGTTGAGGCAGCTGAAGCAGCATGCGACCGATTGGTGCAACAAGCACCAGTGGCAGCTCGGCGTCACGGAGATGGCCCTTGGGGCCGCGCTGCTGACGGCCGGATGGCAGAACGGCGCTATCCAGATGGGCGTGGACTTCGTGGTCCATAAGATGAACCCCGGCTGGGCCGCTGAAATCACCGGCGGTGTTTCCGGGCTCGCTGGGCTGGCAACCTACTTCGTGGGAAACATCGGGGTGGCCGCCCTCGGCGGTGCATTCTGTATCCCGGCCCTAGCCATCGCTGGAGGAGCGGCGCTCGTGCTCGGCTTGGCCGGCTACGGGGCGGCGAAACTGGTCGAGAGCTTCCTCCACCAGGCTCCGAGCTTTGGACAATTCGCGACCGCAGCCGGCCTGGTTGCGGCGGGCCTTTGGCTACTAGTAGACGGCGCTCGCCGCATACCGCTCATCCGCGACGGCGTCGCAAAGGCCAAAGAGGCAGGGCTGCATCTCGCACGAGTTGCAGGCGCATTCGTGGTGAACAGTGCCACCGTGTTTGCAGCGATGGTGAAGGAAGAGGTCGCGCCGTTTCTTCAGCGCCTCGCCAAGGACCCGGGCACGGGCGCGGCGCTGGTTAGCGCAGCCGGTCTGGGTACAGCCGGCGCCGTCATCGCACCCTCGCTCGTTACCGTGATGGGCTCGAGCACCTTGGGGTCCGCTGCGTTGACCCTGGGGCTTGTTTCCGCTCCCGTGTGGCCCGTCGTGGCCGGTGTCGGCGTTGGACTTGCCGCTGGCTACGGCCTGTGGAGGTTCTTCGCTGGCGACGACCAGCCGTCCACGCCGCCCGGGCCGCTATTGCCGCCACCTGGCGCTCGATAGAACGACACGCCCCAGAGCGCGGGCCGTAGCACCGGTCACCGACCCAGCGTCTGCGCAGAACCTAGCCAAGCATCAGCCTTGGAGGCCGCGCTCGTCCCTGTTGGCCAGTGCGCGCGCTGGAACATCGCTGCGAAGCGGAGGCTACCGCGGTAACCGGCATGTCAGTTGTCCCTATTCCGGCGTTTTGGCTGCCAATTCCACCGGCCACGCGCAAATTTGCGCGTGGTCGGTGGAATCCAGCTAAACGGGCTGCGGTCCTCATGACAACGCGGACGTCTCGCGGCGGGTGAGTGAGCTTCGCAGGCACCACGCTAACGCGTCAATCTTCGCCCTCGCAGGGGGCCAGGGCGTCTGTTACATATATCCAAACGCGGGACATAACTGGATAAATCGAAGAAGACTCGGAGCCGGACAGGAGCTGAGGGGACTGGCGCCGCGCTCAAGTCGGCAGAGACGCTGCCGATAACCGAGTTCCCGGACCTGCGCGGTCTGCAACCTCCTGACCGAAATGACCTTCACCCAGTACACCGATGCCCGCGGCAACAGCCTCGAGTTGGTGCGCCAAATCCCGGCGTGGTCGATGTTCCTGGAGGTCGCGAACAAAGACGGCACACGCGTCGAGGTTGAACTCACTGGCGAGGTTCTCGGAGAGCTGGCGGAAGCCCTGTCTGCCGCGGCCGCGACGCAGCAGCGGCTCGGGAAGCGCAAGGCATAGCCAGCACTGGCGCGCTCTGGCGGACGCGACGGGCATGTTCAACGCTGCGTAGCTGCCGCACTTGCCGCACCGGACAGGCAGTGCGAGCATGCCGCCCATGCCGACTCCATACGCCGACGCCCTACAGGCGCAGCTCGCCGTCTACAAGCGCCAAGAGCTGCTTGTCACGGAAGACGGACTCTGGGCGCAGAACAGTCGCCCATACGCGCACATCCTCCCGGCCGCCTCCTCAGACCTGAACCTGTGCGCGCCGCTGCGCTCAGAGATGCGGGCACTCATGAAGGAGCGCCGCAGCTGGACTAGGCACAGGGATTTCCATCACCTGAACTCGTCGCAGGCGATGTGCTGGAACGTGCTGATGCCTGCCCTCGTGCTGGCCGGCGGCCTCGAACAGCTTGGGACAGCGATGGGCACGCCTTCGGCAATCAAGGCGATGGATTTTGAGGCGATACCGGACCAAGTGGAGTTCACGAATTTCGACTGCGTCCTGCAGCTCGAGGACGGGGGCATCGTTTACGTCGAAGCTAAGCTGACCGAGCGCGAGTTCGGCGGGGCAGCGAAGAACGACAAGCGAGAGTTGAAGCGGACCGACATCTACACCCCGCGGCTCCTGGGTAAGGTGCCGTCTCAGCTGCTCGAAGAGAACTCATTCTTTGCCAGCTACCAGCTCCTGCGCAACCTCAGCCACCTGAAGTGCGCCGCCGACCGCCTGGTACTGCTCTTGCCGCGGGCCAGCGGAGGCCTGGTTCGGCAGGCCGAGGCGTTTCGTGCCCTCGTTCTGCCTCCTTGGCAGGCCCAGGTGTCTCTCGTCTTTGTCGAAGACCTCATCGAGCGCCTATCTACCCAGACAGAGGGTCCGACACGGCTCCACTTCGAGGAGTGCAGGCGCAAGTACGTGCTGCGCGAGTCGGCTACCGGTCGACCCACCACGGGTCGTTCGCAGCACGCATCCTCAGCAGCTGGTTAAGCCGGCTGAGCAGCTTCGCCGGAACATCGTCGCGTCGTCCGTTGGTACGCAGCGGGTGCGAGAACAGCTCGTGCGAGTACCGCTTCTCTCCGGTGCGGCGGACCGGCTCGATGCTGCCGCCGAGCAGGAGCCAAATGCGGTCTGCCTGCAGCGGGTTCGAGGTATGAATGGCGTGGGGCTTCACTTGCGGGCTCCTCGGGTCTTGTGCGCGGCCTTGGGCGGGGTCTCGAACGACAGCATCGCGAGGAACTCGGCGTCCTCCTTCTGCTGGCGTCGGTGGGCCGCAGTGCCTGGGATGTCCTGGTCAGGGAGGTAGCAGGCTGCGCAGTCCAGGAAACGAGGCAGCCGAATCCGGTAGATGCCCGTCTCGTAGCACGCTTCGACTTGATGGCGGATGTAGAACAGAGGGTCATCTCGCACAGCCTCCATGGCGGCCAGCGGGCTTGACGGCATCTCTTCGAGCAGCGCCCCGGTCCCCTTACTTGTCGCAACGCGCGGCAGCTCAAGCATGTCGAGGAACTTGTCAGTGCTTCTGAGGAAGAGGATGAGCCGGGTCATGAAAGCGTCCCGGACCAAGTTATGGGCCTGTGTCGCCTCCCGCAGCGCCTCCGCCGTCTCTGGCGCGACCTCGATGTTTACGGACACCGGTGCGGTGCGCTTCATTGCCCCCGCTATGTGCCGCTTGGCGCGCAGGGAGAGCTTGAGCCCGTCGAGCTCCGAGCGGAGGTACTTGAGCTCGCGGCGGACCATGTAGTCCAGGAAGGGTGCGCGGGACAGGAAGAGGTTGTCGGTCTGCACCTTGAAGGCGTCCCAGAGCTTGGGAGGGACCTTGAAGCTGATGGCGTTCTTGGACATTGCATCGGTCCGTGGTCGTTTCGATGCACAGACTGTGCTACAGAGGTTTTCCTCTGGGAAGCCACTATCTTCAGAGGCTTGACCCTGAAAACCGGTGTCGAAGCCGCGCGATTCGGACGCACCCGTCATAGCCGGGCTCGAACCTTGGCGAGATGAAAGCGGGGGCCATCAGCGTCTCATCACCCTTCAGTCGCCTCCAGCCAACAGGGGTAAGTCTTCCACTTCGCCTGTCAGCCCGAGCGGGATTTTGCGAAGCGTCAGGTCTGCTCGCTCGCCAACGGCATCACGAGATGCGCCAGGCTTCTTGCCGCGCAAACTTCCGGTCGAGCCAGTGCTGCACCGGAAGGCTGGACCAGACATCGCGCTTGCCCAGGCGGGTTGGCGCAGGGAACTCTCTGCTGTAGAGCATCTTGTCGAGGTGGCGCGCCGAAACCATCAGACGCTCGCAGACCTCCTTCTTGGTCAGGAGCTCCCGCACGATGGCTTGTGCGGCCGGCGGCGCCGTGGTGGTTGCCGGCTCGGGGGCGCCGCGCAGCGCATCGTCGGCGCTGGCTTCGACGGCGTGCTCAACGACGGTCCGGCTGGTTCGCCGGGTCTTCAAGGCAGGAGTCGTGGCGGGGAACTTACGGTTGATTTCAGACATGGCCTGGTTCACAAGTGGGTTGGTGATGCAACCGTGAAGCGACAGGCCGGATTCCTAAAACTTGCGGGCATCGAGCCGGAGCGCGGCTTAAGAGTCTGGGACGGGCACTTGAGCATGCCAACCGCCCCTGAGCAAACACCTCCTGCCCCGCTCGGTGGGTGTGCCGCGGGGCCCGGCAGCGCAGCGCGGCGCGGCCGAGCGCGGTTCATCGCAGCTCAGGTGCGGGACGACGGACAGCTGGCAGATGGCAGATGGCAGATGGCAGACGGCCGATGGCCGATGGCCGATGGCCGATGGCCGATGGTCGATGGTCGATGGTCGATGGCTCGGCGAGTGTCGGTTGCTAGACGAATCTGGTTGCTGGACCGAACTGCGGCCAGACTGGGGCGTCGGGCCGATGCTGCTCAGCCTGCGCACAGAGGTCAAGCTCCGGGCAGATGGACGATTCCTAACTGCAGGAGGCTGACCACGAAGGCGCTCCGCTCAGGTGCCTGGTGGTGACGTGTACAGAGGCTGTCTTGTCTGGCAATCCTCTGGCAAACGATGTGCGCCGCAGTGCGTCGGAGTGCATCCGCCGACTTCACTATGTTGTTGATTTACCGTAGAATGAGATGTGTCGGAGCAGTGCCGGCGACCCGTGGACGTCTTTGAAAATCCGCGTGTCGGTGGTTCGATTCCGCCCCAGGCCACCAAGAAATTACGAAAGCCCCGCCCGGTTCGCCGGCCGGGGCTTTTTTTATTTGGGCTTTTGACCTGCCCCCAAACGCTTCACTACTCTATCGGCAAGTGGCCTGGGTTGGTGGCGGCAACGGCGGACGCCCACGGCGTCCGTGCCAGGGGTACTCTGCCCGCCGGCTATCCTTGGCGCCCGACCGCCGACGCTGACCGCATGTCCTCCAACCACCGACCAGAGATCGACGGGCTTCGTGCCGTGGCCGTCGTGCCGGTCGTTTTGTTCCATGCGGGTGTGCCAGGGTTCGGCGGTGGCTATGTCGGCGTCGACGTGTTCTTCGTCATCTCCGGTTTCCTGATCACCGGCATTTTGCTGGGCGCGCTGAACGACGGCCAGTTCTCGCTGTTGCAGTTCTATGAGCGCCGCATCCGGCGTATCGTTCCGGCCCTCGTGGCCGTGCTGGTGGCCACGGTCGCGGCCGCTGGCTGGCTGCTATTCCCGAGCGAGTTGACAAGCTTCGGCAAGAGCCTGTCTGCCACCGCGTTGTTCCTGGCGAACGACCACTTCATGCGCGATACGGGGTATTTCGCCACTCCGGTCGAGAGCAAACCGCTGCTGCACATGTGGTCGCTGGCGGTTGAGGAGCAGTTCTACCTGCTGTTCCCGTTCTACTTGGCGGCCGGCTGGCGCTGGTTCCGGCCGTGGCTTTTGACGATCACGCTGACCGTGGGCGCGCTTTCGCTTGGCTGCGGCATCTGGCTGATGGGGCGGGCACCGGACCAGGCGTTCTACGCCACACCCGCCCGCGCTTGGGAGTTGATGGCCGGTGCCGCGCTGGCGATGGTGCTGCAGCGTCGGCCCCTCCTGCTGGCGCCAGGCTCGCACAGGGCCGGCGTGCTTACCCTGCTGGGGCTGGCGCTGATCTGCGTGCCCGTCGCCACCTATTCAGACACCACCCGCTTTCCCGGCGTCATGGCCGTCCCACCGGTGCTGGGTGCCACCCTGGTGCTGCTGGCAACGGAGGCCGGCAGCAACTGGGCGGCGCGTCTGCTGTCAAATGCGCTGATGCGCTGGATCGGACTGATCTCCTATTCGCTCTACCTGTGGCATTGGCCGGTGTTCGTGTTCGGCAAGACCCAGGCGATCCAGCCGCTGACCGCCACCCAGACGGGGCTGATGCTGGCGGCGGTGGCCGCGCTTGCGCTGCTGAGCTGGCGTTTCATCGAGCAGCCTTTGCGCCGCAGCGGCAGGGCGATCGGGCGCTCCGGCGCCGTAGCCGCCGGAGCCGCCGCGATGGCTGCGGCACTTGCCGTGGGTGTGGTGCTGGCCCAGGGCTACGGGTACCCCGGCCGCTTCCCGCCCGAGGCGCTGGCCCTGCTGAATGCTCGCATGGACACCGGCACCGAGGCGGATTGCCGCCCGCTGGCCGCCCGACGGTCGGCGACAGGGCGCCTGTGCGCCCTCGGGGCTGACGATGGCGCGCCGCCCAGTTTCATCGTCTGGGGCGACTCACATGCCGAGGTGCTTTTTCCGGCGATCAACGCCGCTGCGGTGCAGGCGGGCGCCAGCGGGGTGGCGTTCATGCGCCGGGGGTGCCCACCCCTGGCCGGCGTGTGGCAACTTCGCGACCGTTACGGCGACTGTCATGAGACCGCCGAGGCCTTCTTCGGGTATCTCGCTGACCACCCGCAACTGCGGCAGGTGGTGCTGGTCTCCCGTTGGGCGATCTACGCCATGGGCCACCGCTTCCGCCAGGAGCCTGGGCCCACCGTCTTCATCGGCGACGACGCGGCCACCACGCCCTCGGTTGCCCAGAACCAGCAGGTGTTCGAGCGTGGTCTGGTGCGTACCCTGGACCGGCTGTCCGCGCTCGGCGTGCAGGTCACCGTGGTGTCGCAGGTGCCCGAGACCGAATACCTGATCCCCCTGGCGATGGCGCGGGCGGTGGTGTTGCATCGCGCAGTGGATCTGGCGCCCGCCCGGCAGGACTACCTGGCCCGCCAGGCCACTGTCGAAGCGGTGTTTGCGCGGCATTTGCCAGCCCGGCAGGTGGCTGTCGTGCGGCCGGAGGCCGTGCTGTGCCCGGGCATGCGCTGCACCGTCGCTATCGCCGGCGCGCCGGCCTACCGCGACACCAACCACCTCACGCGTACGGGGGCATTGGCGCTCGTCGGCGTGTTCCGCCCACTGTTCAGCGCCACGGCCCCGGGTGGCGCCGCGTGGGCGCCCTGAGCCCAGCGTGATGGCGCCGACCGCTGCTGCGCGCGTGTGATGACGGGTCTGCCCTTTGCCCTTTACCGTTGGCCACCGCCCTCGCCATGCCGGCCCGGTGCGTTGGCGCGGTCGACCAGCCGCTCTGGCTCAACACCCAGCTACCGCCCGAACCCGCCGCTGGCGAGGCCCCGGTGCAGGCCTCTGTGGCCTGGCTCGTTTGGACCTGCTGATCGCCCGCGGCGGCTACTGGTGGCGGCCGGGCTGCCCACAACGGTCGGCCTTGGGTTCGCCGGGGTGATCGATGCGTGGTCCCGGGCACCGCCCGTGCGCCGGACATGGGTGACCGTGTGAGCCGGCCCGTGTCGATTGGCGCCTGGGCGCAGCAAAAGTGCATGGCGGCTATGCCGCCATCGGTGCGCTGCCGAATGGCGGCCATGTTGAACGGCGGGCACTTCGCCGCCCTCAGGCCCCCGAGGCTGTTCGTCGACGACCTTCGGGGTTTCGGCGCTTGTCATGGCAGGTCAAGGCGACGGGCGCCGAGGACGCGGCGTGCAGCAGCCGTCGCCCGTACCTGGTGCAGGCCTCGCAAGAAGGAGAAAGTGCCCAACGCGCGGCTGCACGACCTGCGGGTTCGCTCGGCCATCGAGGGCATCGCCAATTGGGCGCAAGCAATCGCTTGTGTCCAAGACCAAGTTGGACAACGCTCTGTCGGACCGAGGTTGTTGGTACGTACAACAAGGACTCTATTGAGTGCGATGCGCCCGGTAGACTTCGGCGCTTAAGGACTTTAAACACACGTTGTGGACTCCATCCGCCTGCGCCACAGCCACCTTCAAGCCGCCATCGTCGATCTCGACGGCACGATGGTCGACACCGTCGGCGATTTCGACGCCGCGCTCAACGCCATGCTGGCCGAGCACGGCCTGCCGCCGGTGGATCGTGCCTTCATCGAGCGCACGGTGGGCAAGGGCAGCGAGCACCTGATCCGCAGCACCCTGGCCCAGGTGGGGGCCGAGCCCGGGCTGTACGACGCCGCCTGGGCGCGTTACCAGCACCACTACCTGGCCATCAACGGCCAGTTCTCGGCCGTCTACCCGGGCGTGGTCGAGGGCCTGCAGGCGCTGGCCGCGGCCGGCCTGGTGCTGGCCTGCCTGACCAACAAGCCCACCGCCTTTGCCCGCCCGCTGCTGGCGGCCAAGGGGTTGCACGGGTTTTTTGCCCAGGTGTTCGGTGGTGATGCCTTTGCCCGCAAGAAGCCCGATCCGCTGCCCTTGCTGGAAACCTGCCGTGCATTGGGCACGCGGCCGGCGCACACCTTGATGATCGGCGACAGCAGCAACGACGCCCAGGCCGCACGTGCGGCAGGCTGCCCGGTGCTGCTGGTCGACTACGGCTACAACCACGGCCGGCCGGTGGCCGACGCGGCGCCGGACGCGGTGATCAGCCGGCTGGACGCCGTGCTGGCGGCGTGGCAAGCGGCCGGCACGGGCGCTTCGTCAGAAGTCTGAGCGCTGCACCGGCGCCTTGCCCAGCAGCGCGTCCTTCAACAGGTGGTCGGCGGGTGATTGGCCCAGCCAGATGCGCATCAGGCCATGGAAGAAGGCCGGTTCGCGGATCGGCTCGCCCATGGGCTTGCCATTGACGCGCACCTGCGTGCCACTGTCGGGCAGCCAGTCCACGCTGAAGCTCTCGCCGGCCACCAGCTTCTTCTTGGCCGCGAAGATCTCGCCCATGCGCACCGTGCCGGGGATGGACTGGATGAACTCCTCGCGCGGCGAGTTGTCCTGCATGCCGCGGGTGAACAGCTTGCCCAGTTCGTTGGCGTCGATGTCGCGCAGCATCACCACCTGCAGGCGTTTGGGGCCGGCGGCGGCCAGCACGGCCTCGGGGGTGGCGGCCTTC
>Ga0208884_100626_pt1 | contig 9617 bp, 6 predicted proteins | sample LakWasMet68_HOW9_2_FD_183898 | JGI IMG/M metagenome (GOLD analysis project Ga0208884, IMG submission 183898) | Freshwater sediment methanotrophic microbial communities from Lake Washington under simulated oxygen tension - Sediment Metagenome... | ecosystem: Environmental > Aquatic > Freshwater >... | reverse complement strand
GCGACCTGGTGGTCGAACCCAGCCTGCGCAAGGCCGGCCTGTACCTGGGCGCCGACTGGAGCGAGCACAGCGCCGGCACCTGCGGTGTGGGCACCTGCATCAGCACCGGCCAGGCGTTGACGGTGCACCTGGACGACCATTTCGACGCCACCCACATCCCGCTGACCTGCACCACCGCGCCGGTGTTCAGCCCCAGCGGCGAGCTCAGCGCGGTGCTGGACATCTCGGCGCTGAGCGCGCCCCAGCCCAAGGCCAGCCAGCACCTGGCGCTGCAGCTGGTCAAGGTGTATGCCCAGCATGTGGAGAACGCGCAGTTCCTGCACCGCTTCCGCCACGACTGGGTGCTGCGGCTGAGCGAGGCGCCGCAGTTCCTCGACGTCAACCCCGAGTACCTGCTGGCGCTGGACGCCGGCGGCCGGCTGATCGGCCACAACCGCCGTGCCCAGTTGCTGCTGCAGGGCCAACCGGCGCTGGCCGGCCGGCCGCTGATCGGCCAGCCGCTGCCGCAGCTGCTGGACGCCCGGCCCGAGGACCTGGGCCGCTTCATGGCCGGCCGCCCGGCCGACCAGCGTGCGGTGATGCTGGCCGGCGGCACGCGGCTGCTGTTCCTGCTGGCCTCGCCGCCGCCAGTGGCGGCCCTGAGCACGCCCTTGGCGCCCGAGCGGCGCCGTCTGCCCGCGCCGCTGGCCGCGCTGTCGGGCGGCGACGCGCGGCTGGACCGTCAGATCGAGCGCGCCGCGCGCCTGGTCAACAGCCCCGTCAGCCTGCTGATCACCGGCGAGACCGGCAGCGGCAAGGAGTGGTTCGCCAAAGCCCTGCATGCCGCCAGCGAGCGCCGCAGCCGGCCCTTCGTGGCGGTGAACTGCGCCGCCATCCCCGAGGGCCTGATCGAGAGCGAACTGTTCGGCCACCTGCCCGGCAGCTTCACCGGTGCCGGCGCGCGTGCCAAGCGCGGCCTGATCCAGGAGGCCGACGGCGGCACGCTGTTCCTCGACGAGATCGGCGACATGCCACGCGGCCTGCAGGCCCGGCTGCTGCGGGTGCTGGCCGAGCGCGAGGTGCTGCCCATCGGCGCCAGCCGGCCGGTGCCGGTGAACATCCGCGTCATCGCCGCCACCCATGCCCCGCTGGAGGCGCTGGTGCACGAAGGGCGCTTCCGCGACGACCTGTACTACCGGCTCAACGGTGCGCATTTCCAGCTGCCGCCGCTGCGCGAGCGCAGCGACCTGGGCGTGATGATCGACCGGCTGCTGGCGCGGCGTGACCCGGCGGGCGACGACCCCGGCGACGCGCCGGTACCGGCGCTGCACGCCGAGGCCCGCGCCCTGCTGCTGGCCCACCGCTGGCCGGGCAATCTGCGTGAGCTGCGCAATGCGCTGGACTATGCGCGCAGCGTCTGCAGCCCCGGCCTGATCCGGCCCACCGACCTGCCGGACGGGTTGTTGGCGGCGGCCGGCGCGCCCGGCGCCCCCCCGCTGCCAGGCCCCGGCGCGCCCGCCCGGCACCCCGCAGCCACCGACGATGCGGCCGGGCTGCTGGCCCACCTGCGCCAAGCGCACTGGAACGTGTCGGCCGTGGCCCGGCAGCTGGGCTGCTCGCGCATGACGTTGTACCGGCGCATGGACCGCTGGGGCATCCGGTCACCCAACGCGTGCGACGGCCAGGATTGACAGGCCGGCCGCCGTGTCACTGTGCGCCGGCCATGCCCCGGTCAGCGCGACGGTGACTCGGCGGCGCTGTCCAGCGCCTTCAGCGCCGCCACGGCCACCGCGTCGGCCGCCGGGCCATGCACCGCAGGGCGCAGGCACTCCAGCTCGCTGATCAGGCCGTCCACCCGGTCGATGAAGGCCTCGCGGCTCACATGGGGATTGCCGGTGATCATTTCGGCCGAATGCAGGGCCAGGGCCGGCTGGCCGGCGCTGCGCGCCCAGCGCCGCACCTCGCAGTAGGCCAACAGCGCCAGGCGGCCCAGATCACCCTGCCGACGGGCGTGCCGCAGGTCGGCCAGCAGGTCGTCCAGTTCGAGCTCGAGGCGCAGATCGGTGTCCATGTTGCAGTGCAGCATCATGCCATGGTCTGACGCCAAGCTGACAAGCCCCCCTTGGCCGCAGGGGGGTGATGGGCCCCTGGGCCAGGACTTCAGCGCACGGTGTAGCCGCGGCCGTCCAGGCAGGCGGCCACGGCGCGCTGGAAGACCTCGGCATCGGCCAGCGCATTCGGCTGGGTCGTCGCCCAGCGGTTGCAGGCCTGCCGGTCGGCCTCGGTCTGCTCGGCCGACTGGCCGTTGCGTGGGTAGACGATGGGCTCGGGCAACGGCCTGGACGCTGCCGCCGGCGAGGGCACCGGGGCCGGCTGCGCCGTGTCGGCCCCCGGCGGTGGGGCCACCACGACATAACCCGCGCCGGGGGCCGGTGCCGGCGTGTAGTAGACGCCGTTGGCGTAGTAGTAGGGCGCACCGCCGATCCACAGCGTGACATAGGCCGAAGGCAGCACCGGCAGCACGATGCCGATGGGCGGCAGCACCACCATGAAGCGGCCGCCCCAGGGCCGGAACCACACGCCGCTGTGGAAGAAGTAGTGGCCACCGCCGAAGGTGATGCCCAGGCTGCCACCCGGCAGCACCGGCACCGCCTGGCCCCGCGGCGGGTAGTAGTGGTCATGGTGGTAGCGCTGGTCGAACTGCAGCGGCGCGCGTGGGCCGCCGCGCTCGGCGCCACCCCGCTCGGGGCCGCGGTGGTCATGCCGGTCCTGGGCGAGGGCGCTGCCGCCCAGGCCGACGGAGGCGGCCAGCACGGCCAGGGCAGCGGTCAAGCGCGGGCGTCGGGATGTCATGGGGATCTCCTGGATCGGTCGACGGGCGGCCGGTACCGTCCGCCCGGCCATCCTGCACTCGCCATGCTGCGCGCATGTTGCTGGCCATCACGCCCAGGTGCCGGCGCCTTGTCGAACACGCTACTTGGTCGGCACGGCCACCCACCAGTCGCGGAACTTCGGTTCGCTGACGGTGCCGATGCTGCCCAGGTAGGCGGCGATGTTGCTGATATCGGTGGCGGTCACATAGGCCTTGTACGAGCGCATGCCCTCGCTCTCGCCCTGCAGCAGGGCTTCAGACACGTCGCCATAACCGGCCCGCACGATCCTGGGCCCCATGCCGCCACCGGCGGCCATGCCGTGACAGCTGTAGCAGTTGAGCTTGAGGTACAGCCGCCGGCCCTCGCCGGCCGGCCCCAGGGTGGCGGAGGCCGGGCTCGGCGTGGCCGCCGCCGCGGCGGCGGTCCTGGCCACCACGGCATGGGTGTCGTCGGCCTGGGCCGGGGTGTTCAGCAGGGCCAGGCCGGCCAGCGCCGCCATGGTGTGCAGAAGCTTGTGCATGTTCAGTCTCCCAAGGTGTTGGCCGCCAGGCCGGGGGTTCGGATCGGTGCCGCGTCGGCGGTCACCAGGGGGATGCCGTAGTCACGCAGGATGGCCTGGATCTGCGGCGCGTGCCGATCCAGCGCCTGCTGCAGTTCGTCGCGCAGGGCCACGTCACCCCGGCGCACACCCACGGCCATGGCGTAGCGGAAGGCCAGTGCCGGCTGCAGCGGATCGGCCGGCACCGGCGCCAGCTGCAGCCGGTCGCCATGAGCCTGGGCAAAGTAGCCGGCAAACGGGCCCCAGACGATGGCCAGGTCAATCTCGCCTGCGGCCACCGCGTCGACGATGCGGCCCTGCGGCGTCTCGTCGGCCTCTTCGGCCCACATCGGGTAGCCGGTGACCTGGTCGACGATGCCGCGCCGGCCCAGTGCCATGGCCGGCGGCGTGCCGGCGCCTTCGGCCCCCACCGCCTGCAGGCCGATCTTCAGCGTGCGCAGGGCCGGGTCGTCCAGGCCCTGCAACTGCAAACCCCGCTGGCGCGCGGTGACGAAGACATAGCTGGTGCTGTAGTAGGGCCGTGTCTGCAGCACGCCCTGCAACCCGGCCGGCAGGCCCAGCACCACGTCGCAGGCGCCGGACTGCAGCGTGCGGCGCAGGAAGCTGCGGCGCTGCATGTTCCAGGTGTAGCGCAGCGTGGCATGCAGGTCGTCGGCGATCAGCTGGGCGATGCGGTTCTCGAAGCCTTGCTGCCGGGCGTTGGAGTAGGGCAGGTTGCTGGGGTCGGCGCACACCGCCAGTTCACGGCCGGTGGCATCGGCCGCCCAGGCCGCCGGGGCGCCGGGCATCAGCGCCCAGGCCGCCAGCAGCAGCGGTGCCCAGCGGCGTGCCGCAAGCCCGCCGCGCGGGGGTGAGCGGCGCGGGCTCATGGCAGCTTGAAGACGTGCAGCATGCCGCTGGTGGGCGCGGCGGTGGTGCCGGCCGCCGTCCTGGTGGCGGTGCGCGAGGCCTTCGCGGCATCACCCGACTCGCCCGACTGGCCGGCCGGGCAGGGCCCGCCGGCAAAACCGCCGGCCAACCAGCCCACGCCGGTGTACACCGCCACACGCTGCTTGCCATCGGGCGCGGTGTAGGTCATCGGGTTGCCGACGATGCCGCATTCCAGCGGCTTGTCGAACAGCACCTTGCCGGTGGTCGCGTCCACCGCCTTGAAGTGCTTGTCCAGCGTGCCGTAGAAGACCAGGTTGCCGGCGGTGGCCAGTGCGCCGGCGTACAGCGGCAGCTTCTCGGACACGCTCCAGGCGCGCTGGCCCTTGGCGGCGTCCCAGGCCACCAACTCGCCCATGCGGCCGTCGGCCGACGGCCCCGGCGCGAAGGCCAGGTCCACGCCCATGAACGGTGTGCCGGCGATGTACATCGCCTTCAGCGGCTCCAGGCTGTTGCAGAAGTTGATCGCCGGCACGTAGAACAGGCCGGTCTGGGGCGAGTAGGCCGCCGGCTCCCAGTCCTTGACACCCAGCGCCGACGGGCAGATGTTGGCCGTGGTCTGGCCCTCGTGCGGGCTCATGCCCGGGTTGACCACCGGTGCGCCGGTCTTCAGATCGACCCGGTCGGCCCAGTTGACCTCGCCGAACTTGTTGGCGTTGATGACCTCGCCGGTGGCCCGGTCCATGGTGTAGGCGAAGCCGTTCTTGTTGAAGTGCACTACCACCTTGCGCGGCCGGCCGTCGATGGTCAGGTCGGCCACGATGCTCTCGTTGACAGCGTCGTAGTCCCAGCCGTCGTGCGGTGTCAGCTGGTAGGCCCAGACGGCCTCGCCGGTGTCGGGGTTGCGGGCGAAGATCGAGGCGCCCCACTTGTTGTCGCCCGGGCGCATGTCGGGGTTCCACACCCCGGGGTTGCCGGTGCCGTAGTAGACGAGGTTCAGCCCGGGGTCGTAGCTGAACCAGGCCCAGGAGGTGCTGCCGCCCTGCTTCCACATCGTGCCGGGCCAGGTGGTGGCGCCCAGGTCGGTGCCACGGTCCTTGGCATAGAAGGGCTTGAAGCTGGCGCCGATCTTGACGTCGGCGTCGGGGCCGGTGTTGTAGGCCTTCCACAGTGGCTTGCCGGTCTTCAGGTCCAGCGCCTGCACCCAACCGCGCACGCCCAGCTCGCCGCCGGCGTTGCCGATGATGACCTTGTCCTTGGCCACCAGAGGCGCGCCGGTCAGCGTCTCACCGGTGGTGGGGTCGCCCAGCTTGGTGCGCCAGACCTGCTTGCCGGTGACGGCGTCCACCGCCACCGTGGTGTCGTCCAGCAGGTTGTAGATGACCTTGCCGTCGGCATACACCGCGCCGCGGTTGACCACGTCGCAGCAGGCCACGCCGCGGGCGAACTCGTTGACGCTGGGGCTGTAGGTCCACAGCACCAGGCCGGGGTGGGCCAGGTCCAGCGCCACCAGCTTGTTCGGGAAGGGCGTGACCAGGTACATCCGGCTGCCCACCACCAGCGGCTGGCCCTGGTGCGTGGCCTTGTTGCCGGTGGCGTAGGCGAACTCCTCGACCAGGCCGCCGACATTGCCCGAATGGATGTCGCTCAGGCCGCTGAAGCGGGTGCCCTGCACCGTGCCGGCCGGCGTGGCCCAGTCTGCGCCGGCCGCGGTCTGCGCCTGTGCCATCGCCCCGGGCAACGTGGCCGACAGCGCCAGCAGCGCCGTGGCCAGGCCCGACGCATGGCGGCGGAGGTGGTGGGGACGGGGCGCGGTGGACGGGATCGGCGGCGTCGTTCGGTGCATGGTGGTCTCCATCAGAAGTCGGTGAAGTGATGATGTGCAATTTGCACATACCAAGTCAAAGACCCTTGCAATCGAACACAACTGAGGTGTTTTGATGACAAGTTGCCGGCCGGCCACCTGTCACAGCCCGGGGGTGACAGCTGTCTCGCTGTGACAGCTGCACGGCCCCCGCCGGGCCGCTGCTGTGCTGCAACAAATCCGGGCCTTCCCAAGGCCATGTGCCACGCCCCGCCTGCCCTGGCGGCCGTGCTGCATTGCAGCAAGCCCGGTCCGGCCCGGGGCCGGCACGCGGCTTGCCCCAGATCAAGCGCACGGCCCGCGGGCCGTGACCCCCAGCAACGATCCGACGGAGACCGATCCCATGACCGACCCCACCCCCAACACCCAGGCCCAGGCCTGGCTCAGCGCCTTCGACGGCGCCCTGGCCCGGCGCGACATCGACGCCGCCGTGGCCCTGTTCGGCGCCGAATGCTTCTGGCGCGACCTGGTCAGCTTCACCTGGAACATCTGCACCCAGGAGAGCCCGGACCAGGTGCGCGCGATGCTGCAGGCCCGGCTGGACGATGTGGCGCCGTCGAACTGGCAGCTCGATGGTGACGCCAGCACCACCGACGGCATCACCGAGGCCTGGTTCACCTTCGAGACGCGGCTGTCGCGTGGCAAGGGCCTGCTGCGGCTGAAGGACGAGGGCGCCGGGGCCAAGGCCTGGACCCTGCTGACCACCATGGTCGAGCTCAAGGGCTTCGAGGAGAAAAAGGGCGAGCGCCGCATCGCCGGCGCCGAACACGGCGTGCACAAGGGCCGCAAGAGCTGGGGTGAGCGCCGCGCCGAGGAGGCCGCCACCCTGGGCTACACGGTGCAGCCCGACGTGGTGGTGATCGGCGGTGGCCAGGGCGGCATCGCACTGGGCGCGCGGCTGGGCCGGCTGGGCGTCTCGACCCTCATCGTCGAGAAGAACGCGCGCGCCGGCGACAGCTGGCGCAACCGCTACAAGAGCCTGTGCCTGCACGACCCGGTCTGGTACGACCACCTGCCCTACCTGAACTTCCCCGACGACTGGCCGGTGTTTGCGCCCAAGGACAAGATCGGCGACTGGCTGGAGGCCTACACCAAGATCATGGCGCTGAACTACTGGGGCGCCACCGTGGCCAAGAACTGCCACTACGACGAGGCCGCCCAGCGCTGGGCGGTGACGGTCGAACGCGAAGGCAAGACCGTGGTGCTGCGGCCCAAGGAGCTGGTCATCGCGCTGGGCGTGTCGGGTTATGCCAACGTGCCCAAGATCCCCGGTGCCGACAGCTTTCTGGGCGACCAGCACCATTCCAGCCAGCACCCCGGGCCCGATGCCTGCCAGGGCAAGAAGGTGGTGGTGCTGGGCAGCAACAACTCGGCCCACGACATCTGCGCCGCCCTGTGGGAGGGCGGTGTGGACGTGACCATGGTGCAGCGCTCGTCCACCCACATCGCGCCGTCGGCAGCGCTGATGGAGCTGGCCCTGGGCGGGTTGTACAGCGAGCAGGCGCTGAAGGCCGGCATCGACCACCACAAGGGCGACCTGATCTTCGCCAGCGTGCCCTACAAGATCATGCACAGCTTCCACATCCCGGTGTACGAGGAGATGAAGCGGCGCGAGGCCGACCTGTACGGCCGGCTGGAAAAAGCCGGCTTCATGCTGGACTTCGGCGCCGACGGCTCGGGCCTGTTCATGAAGTACCTGCGCCGCGGCTCGGGCTACTACATCGACGTGGGCGCCAGCGAGCTGGTGGCCAACGGCAGCATCAAGCTGCGCAGCCGGGTCAACATCGAGCGCATCAACCCGAAGAGCGTGACGCTGACCGATGGCAGCGAGCTGCCGGCCGACGTGCTGGTCTACGCCACCGGCTTTGGCTCGATGAACAACTGGCTGGCCGACCTGATCTCGCCCGAGGTGGCCGACCAGGTGGGCAAGGTCTGGGGCCTGGGCTCGGACACGCCCAAGGACCCGGGGCCCTGGGAAGGCGAGCTGCGCAATATGTGGAAGCCGACCCAGGTGCCGCACCTGTGGATCCACGGCGGCAACCTGCACCAGAGCCGGCACTACTCGCAGTTCCTGTCGCTGCAGCTCAAGGCGCGGCTGGCCGGCCTGCCCACGCCGGTATACGACCAGGCAGCGGTGCACCACACCCGCTAGACCGTTCTCCCACCCCCGAAGCGCCTGCGGCGCTCCCCCCTCCAGGGGGCCGAGCCAGGACAGGGCAGGTCCAGTGGACCTGCCCTGCCTGGCGAGGAGCCGGGCTGCCAAACCCGGCGCGGCCTGCAAGGCACGCCAGCGGACCGGCAAAGCCGGATCCGCGGCGTCCACTTGGTGGCGCTCGTGGCCTGCGGGGATGGGTGCAACTGGCCGCCGCCCCACCATAATCGGCATCCCATTCGCGGCAGGCTGCCGACAGATCGGATGCGATGACCGTCACTCACCCCCTGCGGCGCGGTCCGGACACGGGCGGGCCCGCGGCGGACAGCGTGGAGGCCCACCAGGCCCGCCGCGGCAACCGCCGCCGGCTGCTGGTGTTTGCCGGCGTGTTCAGTGCCAGTCTGGTGCTGGGCCAGGGCTGGAACTACGCCCGGCCGGACACGTTCCGCAGCAGCCTGCGGCTGCAGATCGGCCTGCCCGATGCCGGTGGTGCGGCGGCGGCCACGGCGGCCTCCACCGCGCTGGCCAACCAGCTGCAGACGCTGAACAGCCGGCCGCTGCTGGAGAAGGTGGTGGCGGCGATGGCCAGCGCCGACCGGCCCCTGCCCCGCAACCCCGGCAGCGCGGACGACGCCGTCGCCCGGCTGCAGGCCATGCTGCAGGTGCTGCCGGTGGCCGGTGCCGACGTGGTGGCGCTGGAAGCCACCGGCCCGGCGCCGGCCGTGCTGGCCGATGTGCTCAACACCCTGCCCGAGGTGATCCGCGCCGAACTGGTGGCCAGCCAGGCCCGGGACGCCGACGCCCGGCTGGCCGGCGCCCGCCAGGAGCTGGCGCGGCTGGACAAGGCCGCCGCCGAGCGCCGCGCGCAGCTGGACCAGTTTCGCGGCAAGGCCGGCCTGCAGGCCGAGCGCGAAGACAACGAGGCGGCGGCGCAGAGCAAGGGCCTGAGCATCGCCCTGAACAACGCGGTGGAGAAGGAAGCCGGCGTGGCGGCGCGGCTGCGGGCGCTGGAGGACAGCACCGCCGCCGGGCGCGGCGCGCCGCTGGCCCGGGACGACCCGACGCTGGCCTCGCTGGAATCGCGCGCCAGCATCCTGCGCGAAGGGCTGCGCGACATGGAGCGCACCTACACGCCCGAGTTCATGGCCATGGACCCGCAGGCGCGTGCCCAGCGTGCGCGCCTGGCCGAGCTGGAGCGCCAGATCGTGCAGCAGCGCGCCAGCGGCCAGCAGGCCGCGCTGCAGGCCGCGCGTGACGACCTGGCCGGCGCCCGCGCCACGGTCGAGCGGCTGCGTGGCCAGCTGGCGGCGGTGCGGCCTACGC
>Ga0208884_100624_pt1 | contig 9642 bp, 8 predicted proteins | sample LakWasMet68_HOW9_2_FD_183898 | JGI IMG/M metagenome (GOLD analysis project Ga0208884, IMG submission 183898) | Freshwater sediment methanotrophic microbial communities from Lake Washington under simulated oxygen tension - Sediment Metagenome... | ecosystem: Environmental > Aquatic > Freshwater >... | reverse complement strand
ATCATGCGCTGGATGCCGCGCAGCTGGCCTTCGGCCCGCTTCAGGCGGTTCAGCAGATCGGTGCGCGAACTTTCGTCGGTGAACTTCGACATGGGGCACAACTCCGGTGCGGCAAGCGGGACAGTGGGATGCCCCATTGTCACCGCGCCGGCGGGTGCCATGGCCGTCAGCGTGCGCAGGCCGCCACTTCGGGCACGCCCAGCTTCTTCAGGATGAAGCCCAGCGGGCAGACGTTGCTGAAGCCGAACTGCAGCAGATTGGCGCCGACGAAGGCGGTGAAGCCCAGCCACCACTTGCTCATGAACAGCGGGCTACCTTCAACGCCCAGCGCCAGGCTCAGCAGGATGAAGCTGCCGGCGAAGATGCGGATCAGTCGGTCGACGGTCATGGAAACTCCTCGGGCGGGCGGCCCGACGTGGCCGCAATGGTTCTGATTTTATACCCCAATGGGTATATTGGCCAGCCCACCGACCCACCGGCCCACCGGCCAACCGGCCGGCTTCAGCCCAGGCTGGCCGCCCGCCCGCCGGGCTTGGGCAGCGCCACGGCCACCGCCGTGGCGGCGCTGGGCGCAATGGCGCGCGCGCGCAGCTGGCCGCAGCCGCCTTCCACGTCCTGGCCGGCCGAATGGCGCAGCTTGGTCAGCACGCCGCGGCGGTGCAGCTGGCGCGCCAGCTCGGCGGCACGCGCCCAGCTGGGCCGGCGGAAGTCCAGGCCGTCCACCGTGTTGTAGGGGATCAGGTTCAGCACCGCCCGCTTGCCGGCCAGCAGGCGCACGATGCCGTCGAGCTCGTCGTCACCGTCGTTGATGCCGTCGAGCAGGGTCCACTGCACCTGCACCGGGTAGGCGCTGGCACGCGCATAGGCCTCGGCCTGGGCGACCAGTTCGTCAGGCGACAGCCGCGGCGCACGCGGCAGCAGCCGCTCGCGCAGCGCGGCCTGGCTGGTGTGCAGCGACAGCGCCAGTGCCGGCCGCACCTGGCCCGGGCCCAGCGCCAGCAGGCGCTCGAAGGCACGTGGGTCGCCGACGGTGGAGAACACCAGGTTCTTGTGGCCGATCTGGCCCACGGTGCCCAGCAGCTCGATCGCCTCCAGCACGTTGTCCAGGTTGTGCGCCGGCTCGCCCATGCCCATGAACACCACCTTCTTCACCGGCCGCAGGCGGCGCGCCAGCGCCACCTGGGCCACGATCTCGGCGCTGCCCAGCTGGCGCAGCAGGCCGCCCTGGCCGGTCATGCAGAACAGGCAGCCCACCGCGCAGCCCACCTGGCTGGACACGCACAGGCCGGGGATGCGGCCCGGCGCCAGCAGCACGCTCTCCACCGTCTGGCCGTCGGCCAGGTCGACCAGCAGCCGGGCCGAGCCATCCTCGGCCGGGTGCTGGCTGCGCAGCCGGGCCAGTCCGGCCAGTTCGTCGGCCAGGGCCGGCAGCGCGTCGCGCAGGGTCTGCGGCAGCCAGTGCTCGGGGTTGCGGCGGCCGCCGTCGAAAGGCAGGGCATGGGTCCAGTGGCGCAGCACACGCTGCACATGCACCGGCTTGGCGCCCAAATCGGCCAGGCGCTGGTGGAGGTCGGTTAGGCGCATCGTCATGGTGTCAGGTACCCACCAGCCCACCGTCGCGGCGGCGGATGGCCACCGTGGCCGACCGGGGCCGGGCCGCGCCGGGGCCTTCGGGCCAGTTCGACCAGCGTGTGGGCGCGGCCGGGTCGCTGCGCTCGCTGGGGCTTTCGCCCGGGTGCTGGATGTTGATGAACAGGGTGCGGCCGTCGGGTGTCACCGTGGCGCCGGTGATCTCGCAGCCGACCGGGCCGGTGAGGAAGCGCCGCACCTCGCCAGTGGTCGGGTCGCAGGCCAGCATCTGGTTGTTGCCCAGGCCGGCCACCTCGCCTTTGCCCAGGGCCGAGGTGCTGATGTCGGTCTGGATCCACAGCACCCCGCGGCCGTCCAGGTACAGGCCGTCCGGGCAGGCGAAGGCATCACCGTGGACATTGCCCTGCGCGTCGGGCCGGGCATTGGCCGGGTCACCGGCCAGCAGCAGGTGGTTCCAGCGCACCGTGGTGCCGTCGAAGTCGCCGTCATCGACCCAGCGGATGATCTGGCCCATCACGTTGTCGGCACGGGGGTTGGCCGCGTCCACGCCGGGCTGGCCGGGTTTGCCGCGGGCACTGTTGTTGGTCAGGCTGCAGAACACCTCGCGGCTGGCCGGGTCGATGGCCAGCCATTCGGGCCGGTCCATCGGGGTGGCGCCCAGCGCATCGCTGGCCTGGCGCGCCTTGACCAGCACCTCGCCCTGGTCGGCAAAACCGTTGGCAGCGGTCAGCGGGCCCTGGCCATGCACCAGCGGCAGCCAGCGGCCCGTGCCGTCGGCGTCGAAGCGGGCCACGTACAGCGTGCCGTGGTCCAGCAGATCGCGGTTGGCCTGGGCGGCACTCAGGCCGGCGCCGGCCGGGGCGATGCGGTCGCGGCTGACAAATTTGTAGAGGTACTCGAAGCGCGCGTCCTCGCCGGAATAGACCACCGCCCGGCCATCGCGGGTGACGGCCACCCAGGCGCCCTCGTGCGCGGCACGGCCCAGCGCGGTGCGCTTGACCGGCAGGCTGGTCGGGTCCATCGGGTCGATCTCGACCACCCAGCCGAAGCGGTTGAACTCGTTGGGGTGGCGCTTGGCATCGAAGCGCTCATCGTGTTCGCCCCAGCGGTACCAGCCGGTCCGGCGCAGGCCCCAGCGCTGCTGGTGGGCGTCGTTCTTCTCCGGGCCATCGAAGTAGAAGGCCCAGTTCTCCTCACCCGACAGGTAGGTGCCCCAGGGCGTCTGGCCGCTGGCGCAGTTGGCGATGGTGCCCAGCACGGTGCGGCCGGTCGGGTCGGCGGCGGTGCGCAGCAGTGCATGGCCGGCGGCCGGGCCGCCCACGGCAAACGGCGTGTGGGCGGTGAAACGCCGCGCATGGCGCGACGGCCGCACCAGCTGCCAGCGCCCGTCTTGCAGCACCACCTCGACCACCGCCACACCCTGCGCGGCCTGGGCCTTGCGCACCTTGTCGGCAGTCCAGGGTTGCATGCCTCCGGGGTGCAGCAGGCCGTCGTCGGTGTACTCGTGGTTGATCACCAGCAGGCCGCGCCGGCTGGCGTCGGCGCCGTCGCCCAGCGGGTAGAAGTGCAGGCCGTCGTGGTGCATGCCCAGCTGCAGCGCCTGGTCGGCAGCGCTGTTGCTGGCGTCGCGCCGGAAGGCCGGCATCGCGCCGGGCACGCCCACCGGGTCGCCCCAGGGCGCGATGGCCTCGGCCACATAAGCGTCGGGCACGACCACCGCATCGGCGCTGGAGACGGGCACGGGCCTGAAGCCCAGCCTGGGGCCGGCCGCCGCGCCCGCCCCACCGGCACCGGCACCGGCACCGGCACCGGCACAGCCGGCCAGGCCGGAGGCCGCCACTGCCGCCGCCATCGGCGCCAGCAGCGCCGCCAGGCCCGCGCCCAGCCCGCCTTGCAGGCACAGCCGGCGGTCCGGGTCGGACACCGTGTGCACGCCGGGGCTGGCGCTGCGCTGGCGGTCCTCCATCGTGTCGACATCCTTGGCCATGCGGCGCGCTCCGGGCGGGCCGGCAAGGCCCGTGTTCAGACAACAGGGCCGGATTGTGCGTCGGCGGCGGTGGTGCGCCGGCCTGGCGGTCAGGGCCGGCGCGGTGCCGTCTGCAGCAGCTGGCGCAAGGGCGCCTGGTAGAACTTGGCCAGGGCGGTGGTGCCGTGGCCGCGTGTGGCGGTGCTGGCCGGGATCAGGTGCAGCCGGGCGCCCGGCACGCGCTTCAGCGCCTGGTCCATCAGGCCGGTCTCGGGCGGGTTGCGCTCGTCGTCGGCCGAGTTGATGGCCAGCAGCGTGGCCTGGATGCGTTCCAGCCCCGGCGAGGGGTCGTAGTCGCCGGACGACTCCCACTGGTAGAGGAAGTCGTTGGCATCGGCGGTGAAAGGCGCGGCCAGGCGGCTGTCCAGCAACTGGTCGGCCGCGGCGCGGGTGGGCGCCATCTGCTGGTAGGCCAGCGTGCCACCGCTGGTGGCGATGCCGAAGAAGGCATTGGCCACGCGCAGGGCCTTGGGCTGGCTGCTGTACTGGCCGCCCTGCCAGTCGGGGTCGTTGCGCACGCTGTCGATGATCAGCCGGCGCAGCATCCAGTTGCGGCTGGACATGGCGGTGGGCTGGCTGGCCATCGGCGCCAGCGCGTCCATGAAGCCGGGGTAGGTCACGCCCCAGATCCAGGTGTGCATGCCGCCCATGGAGTTGCCCATCACCAGCCGCAGGTGCCTGAGGCCCAGCACCTCGGTGACCAGGCGGTACTGGGCCAGCACCATGTCATCGTAGTTGTAGCGCGGGAACTTCGTGCGCAGCCCGTCCGACGGCTTGCTGGACTGGCCGGCGCCCACGGCGTCGGGCAGGATGATGAAGTACTTGCCGGCATCCAGCGGCTGGCCGGCGCCGAACAGCTCGCCGGCAAAGGCCGGCGTCAACAGGCTGGCGGCCGAGCCGGCGGTGCCGTGCAGCACCAGCACCGGCTCGCCGGTGGGCGCGCCCACGGTCTGGTAATGCACTTTCAGCTCGGGCAGCACCTCGCCGGTGTGGAAGCGGAAGTCGCGCAGCACGGCCTGGCCGGCCTGGGGGGTGGGGTAGTCGGCCGCCAATGCCGCGCCGCCGAGGGCCAGCATCGACAGGCCCAGCGCCAGCTGGCGCATGGGGTTCATCAGTGTCATGGGGTCTCCTTGGGAATGCCCGGCCCTCGGGGTGGCCGGTGTCGGGGGGCTCGGGGCCGCGGCTCAGGGGCGCAGGTGGCAGGCCACGAAGTGGCCCGCACCGGCCGGCTTGAGCTGCGGCGACTGCACATCGCACAGGCCCTTTTGCGCCACCGGGCAGCGGGTGTGGAAGTGGCAGCCGGCGGGTGGGTGGATGGGGCTGGGCACATCGCCCTGCAGCCGGATGCGCTGGCGCTTGACGGTCGGGTCGGGGATGGGCACCGCCGACAGCAGGGCCTCGGTATAGGGGTGCTGGGGCCGGGTGTAGAGGTCCTGGGCCGAGGCGATCTCGACGATGCGGCCCAGGTACATCACCGCCACCCGGTTGCTGGTGTGCTCCACCACCGACAGGTCGTGGGCGATGAACAGGTAGGTCAGGCCGAACTGCTGCTGCAGGTCCTCCAGCAGGTTGATCACCTGGGCCTGGATCGACACGTCCAGCGCCGACACGGCCTCGTCGCAGACGATCAGCCGCGGGCTGACCGCCAGCGCCCGGGCGATGCCGATGCGCTGGCGCTGGCCACCCGAGAACTCGTGCGGGTAGCGCTGCAGGTGGTCGGCCGACAGGCCCACGGTTTCCAGCAGCTCGACGATGCGGTCCTCGTAGGCGCGCGCATTGGCGGCCAGCTTGTGGATGGTCAGGGCCTCGCCGACGATGGCGCCCACCGTCATGCGGGGGTTCAGCGACGCATACGGGTCCTGGAAGATGATCTGCATGTCGCGCGCCATGCCGCGCAGCGCAGTGGCGCCCATGGCGCTGACGTTGCGGCCGTCAAACCACACCTGGCCCGAGGTGGGCTCGATCAGCCGCAGGATGCAGCGGCCGGTGGTGCTCTTGCCGCAGCCCGATTCACCCACCAGGCCCAGCGTCTCGCCGGCGGCCAGCTCGAAGCTGACGCCGTCCACCGCATGCACCTTGTCCACCGTGCGGCCCAGCAGCCCGCCCTTGATCGGGAAATGCTTGACCAGGTTCTCCACCTTGAGCAAGGGCGTGCTCATGACGTGGCCGCCTCCAGGATGCAGGCCACCCGGTGCCCTGGCGCCACCGTGCGCAGCGGCGGTGTGGCGGCGCTGCAGGCCGGTTGGGCATGGCGGCAGCGTGGTGCGAAGCGGCAGCCCTCGGGTGGCGCGATCAGCCGCGGCACGGTGCCGGCGATGGCCTCCAGCCGCACCTTGTGCGTGGCCGCGGTGTCGATGCGCGGGATCGAGCGGATCAGGCCCTGGGTGTAGGGGTGGCGCGGGTGGGCAAAGAGTGCCTGCACCGGCGCCTCCTCCACCACCTGGCCGGCGTACATCACCACCACCCGCTGCGCGGTCTCGGCCACCACGCCCATGGCATGGGTGATCAGCAGGATGGCCATGCCCAGCCGTTCCTTCAGCTCCAGCATCAGGTCCAGGATCTGGGCCTGGATGGTGACGTCCAGCGCGGTGGTGGGCTCGTCGGCGATCAGCAGCTGCGGGTTGCAGGCCAGGGCGATGGCGATCATCACGCGCTGGCGCATGCCGCCGGAGAACTGGTGCGGGTAGTCCTTGACCCGGCGCTCGGGCGTGGGGATGCGCACCAGGCGCAGCATCTCCACCGCGCGGTCCATCGCCTCGCGGCGGTTCAGGCCCTCGTGCAGGCGCAGCGATTCGGCGATCTGCTCGCCCACGCTGTACACCGGGTTCAGCGAGGTCATCGGCTCCTGGAAGACGATGGCGATCTCCTTGGCGCGGATCTTCCGCATCGCCTCGTCCGGCAGCTGCACCAGGTCGCGGCCCTGCCACAGCACCTGGCCGGCGACGATCCGGCCCGGCGGCATGTCGATCAGCTTCATCACGGTCTTGGCGGTGACGCTCTTGCCGCAGCCGGATTCCCCGACCACGCACACCGTCTCGCCGCGGTCCACCACGATGTCCACGCCGTCCACCGCGTGCAGCCAGCCGTCGTCGGTCTTGAAATGGGTTTTCAACCCACGGATGTCGAGCAGCGCCATCTCAGCTTTCCAGGGGGCCCAACGCCACCGGCGTCGCCCCCAACAGGTCGAAGCCAGCCGGCGCCGCGCAACCGGCTATGCCGGGCCGCTGGCGTCGCCCCCCTGGGGGGGAGCGTCGCAGGCGCTTCGGGGGGGGGACTCATAGCACCCGGCGCGGGTCGAGCGCGTCGCGCAGGCCGTCGCCGACGAAGTTGATCGTCAGCACCGTCAGGAAGATCGCCAGCCCGGGGAACAGCGCCCAGTGCGGCGCGATGTCCAGGTAGTCCTTGCTGTCGAACAGGATGCGGCCCCAGGTGGGGATGTCGGGTGGGAAGCCCAGGCCCAGGAAGGACAGCGTGGACTCGGCGATGATGGCCGCCGCCACGTCGATGGTGCCGGCCACGATCACCGGGCCCAGCGCATTGGGCAGGATGTGGCGCAGCACCTGGCGCGGGGTGGACGCGCCCAGCGCGCGTGCCGCCTCGACGAATTCCTTCTCGCGCAGCGACAGGAACTGCGCACGCACCAGGCGTGCCACCGGCATCCAGCGGAAGCCGCCGATCACCAGCACGATCAGGATGAACACGCCCACCTCGGGGCCGAAGCTGGCCTTCAGCCGGTCGCGGAACAGGTAGATCACCAGCAGCAGCAGCGGCAGCTGGGGCAGCGACAGGAACAGGTCGGTCAGCCACATCAGCGTGGTGTCCACCGCGCCGCGCGACATGCCGGCCACGGCGCCCACCAGCACGCCCACCACGATGGCCATGGCCATCGCCGCCAGCCCCACCGCCAGCGAGATGCGTCCGCCGTACAGCACCCGCGCCAGGATGTCCTGGCCCAGGTCGTCGGTGCCCAGCGGGTGGGCCAGCGACGGCGGCGCGGTGCGCGCGCTGAAGTCGATGTCGTTGATGGCCAGCGTCCACAGCAGCGGGCCCAGCAGCACCGCCAGTACCATCACGATCAGCAGCAGCAGGCTGAGCAGGGCCATGCGGTGGCGGGCGAAGCGGCGCGCCGCCTCGCGCCAGGGCGAGGTGCCGCGGCGAGGCGTTCGGCGCCCTGGCTCAGCGGAAGGCGATGCGGGGGTCGAGCCAGCCATAGAGCAGATCGGCCATCAGGTTGAACAGGATCACCAGGCCGCTGAAGACGAAGGTCACGCCCATGATCACCGGCGTGTCGTTGCGCAGGATGGCGTCGATCAGCAGCGAGCCGATGCCGGGGATGCGGAAGATCTGCTCGGTGACGATGGCGCCGCCGAACACCGCCGGCATCTGCAGCGCCACCAGCGTGACCACCGGGATCATCGCGTTGCGCACCACATGCTTGACCACCACCGCACGCTCGGCCAGGCCCTTGCTGCGCGCGGTGGTGACATGGTCCAGCCGCACCACGTCCAGCACCGCCGAGCGCACATAACGCATCCAGCTGGCGCCCTGGAACAGCCCCAGCACCGTCACCGGCATGAGGGACTGGCGCAGCTGCTCCCACCACCAGGCCCAGCCGGTGGTGGCGAGGTCGGCGCGGTAGACGAAGGGCAGCCAGTCCAGCTTGATCGAGAACACCAGGATCAGCAGGATGCCGGTGAAGAAGGTGGGCAGCGAGAAGCCGACGAAGGACAGGGTGCTGGCGATGCGGTCGAACCAGGAATAGGGCTTGACGGCGGCCAGCACGCCCACCGGAAGGGCCACCAGCAGGGCCAGCAGCTGCGACGCGCCGATCACCGCCAGCGTCACCGGAACGCGCTGCAGGATCAGCGTGTCGACGTCGACCCGGCTGATGAAGGAGAAGCCCCAGTCGCCGTGCAGCATGGCCCACAGCCAGTGGAAGTAGCGCTGCCAGACCGGGTCGTCCAGGCCGAACTTGGCACGCAGCATCTGGCGCACCTCGGCCGGCACATTGGGGTTGGTGGCCAGCTCCTCGAACGGGTCACCCGGCGCCAGCGCCAGCACGGTGAACAGCACCACGCTGATGCCCAGCAGGCTGGGCAGAGCGACCGCCAGCCGCCTCAGGAGATAGGGACCCACAGGGTGGATTTCGCTGCCGGACGCTCAGCCGGCGCCAGGCGCCCGCCGCGACGCATGAGCCAGGCCGCAGCCAGCGAACGCCGCGGAACCGGCCTGGCCGGGCCGCCGGTGTTGCCCCCTTGCGGGGGCGTGCGAAGCGCGTAGCGGGTGTTTCATCTCAGGCGTCGCGCGACCAGTTCTGCAGCTGGGAGAAGTCCAGGTCCCAGCCGGTCAAGGGTGCCACCAGCTTGACGCTGGCGCCGCGCACGCGCGGCCGGCTGATCAGCGGGATCACCGCATGGTCGGCCACCGGCAGGTCGTTGAGCTTGATGAACAGCGCGGCGCGCTTGACCGGGTCGAGCTCACCCTCGGCGGCGGCATAGGTCTTGTCGTACTCGGCGTTAGACCAGCGGCCGATGTTGCGGCCCAGCCATTTGTTGGCCTTGGACGAGATCTCGCGGGTCAGGAACTGGTCCATGAAGCGCTCGGGATCGGGCTGCGTCATGGTGGTGGTGTACATCTCCAGGTCGCAGTAGAACTTGCCGTAGGTGTCGGGGTTGGCCACGTCGGACGAGAAGAACACGCTGGCCGTCACCGACTTCAGCTCCAGGTCGATGCCGGCCTTCTGGCAGGCCTGCTTGACCACCGCCTGCTCCTTCTGGCGCAGGCCGTTGACCGAGGTCTGGAACACCAGCTTGAGCTTCTTGCCGCCTTTTTCGCGCACGCCGTCGGCGCCCTTTTTCCAGCCCGCGCCGTCCAGCAGTTGGCCCGCCTTGTCGATGTTGAACTCGTACCGGGTGTTGGGCGAGCGGAAGCGCGGCGGGTTGTTCAGGAAGTTGCTGGTGGCCAGGCCGGTGCGGCCGTAGATGAAGTCCTGCACGCTCTTGCGGTCGACCAGCATGGCCATGGCC
>Ga0208884_100622_pt1 | contig 9654 bp, 10 predicted proteins | sample LakWasMet68_HOW9_2_FD_183898 | JGI IMG/M metagenome (GOLD analysis project Ga0208884, IMG submission 183898) | Freshwater sediment methanotrophic microbial communities from Lake Washington under simulated oxygen tension - Sediment Metagenome... | ecosystem: Environmental > Aquatic > Freshwater >... | reverse complement strand
CGCCATCCGCATGATCTTTGCCGGCGGCGCCGAGGTTTATGCCAGCGACGGCGAGCGTGAACCCTTCATCTTCCCGCTGGCCGTGCCGCTGATGGCCGGGCCGTCGGCCATGGCCACGGTGCTGCTGCTGGCGTCGCGCCAGCCGGAGCGGCTGCTGTCCTGGGTGGGGGCGCTGACACTGGCGCTCAGCGTGTCGGCGGTGGTGCTGCTGGCGGCCGGGCGCATCCACCGCTGGCTGGGGCCGTCGATGGTGTCGGCGATCGAGAAGCTGATGGGCCTGGTGCTGACCGCGGTGGCGGTGGAGATGATCCTGGCCGGGCTGAAACGGTATTTTTTCGACCACGGCTGAGGGTTGCGCCGGGCTTTCGGTCCGGCCGCCGGCCTGTCTAGAATGAATCTTGCTAAACCGCTCCGGCCGGTTTGTCCGTTCTTGTCCACACCCTCGAAGTCCCGCGAAAGGACCTGTCCACCATGAAGCTGCTGCCCCTGCTGAAGAAGAGCGCCCTGGTCGCCACCGCCCTGCTGGGCCTGGTGGTGCAGGCCGACGCACGCACGGTCGACGAGATCAAGAAGGACGGCAAGATCATCATCGCCACCGAGGGCCAGTTCGCGCCGTTCAACTACTTCCAAGGCGCCAAGCTCACCGGCTTCGAGGTCGAGGTGGCCGAGGCGGTGGCGGCCAAGATGGGGCTGAAGGTGGAGTGGAAGGCGCTGTCCTTCGACGCGCTGCTCACCGGCCTGCGCCAGGACCGCTGGGACATGGTGATCGCCTCGCACGGCATCACCGACGAGCGCGCCAAGGCCGTCACCTTCACCGAGCCGCACTACTGCTCGGGTGGCGTGATCATGGCCAAGGACCCGGCGATCAAGAGCGCCAAGGACCTGGCCGGCAAGGTGGTGGCGGTGCAGACCGGCACCACCTACCTGGAAAACGTCAAGAAGGTGTCGGCGGTCAAGGAGGTGAAGAACTTCCCGCAGGACACCGACGCCCGTGCCGCCCTGGTCAGCGGCCGGGTCGACGCCTGGGTCACCGACCGCTTCGTCGCGCTGAACTCGCTGAACGCCGCGCCGGGCGCGGGCATGAAGATGGGTGATTTCCTGTTCATCGAGCGCATCGCCTCGGCGGTGGCCAAGGGCAATGCCGGCCTGGCCAGCGAGGTCAACAAGGCGCTGGCGGCGATCCAGGCCGACGGCAGCTACGCCGCCATCTCGAAGAAGTGGTTCAACGAGGACATCCGCTGCAAGTGAGGCCCGACGCCGGCCGTCCGACGGCTGGCGCCTGAGCCGATTGCACGCCCACTTTCCCGGAACAGCGAGCCCCGCGTGGACCGAATGCTCTCGATCTGGCCGGCCGCCTGGTCACGCCAGCAGCGCAGCAGCGCGACCATGGTGGCCGCCGCGGCCGGGTTGCTGCTGATCCTGTGGCTGATCACCATCCCGCTGGCCATGGCGCCCGAGCCCATCGGCAACAACGCCCAGCTGTTTGCCGATGGCACCCGGGTGACGGTGCAACTCACCGTGGTCTCGGGCCTGATTGGCGTGGTGCTGGGCGTGCTGGCGGCGCTGGGCAAGGTGTCGCGCGTGGCGCCGCTGCGCTGGGTGGCCGGCTTCTACATCTGGGTGATGCGCGGCACGCCGCTGCTGGTGCAGGTGCTGTTCGTCTACTTCGCGCTGCCCGAGATCAGCCCCTGGCTGCGCATGAGCGAGTTCACCGCCGCCTGCATGGCGCTGGCGCTGAACGTCGGCGCCTACAACGCAGAGGCCATCCGCGCCGGCCTGCTGGCGGTGCCCAAGGGCCAGTTGGAGGCGGCGCGCTCGCTGGGCCTGTCGCGCTGGCACACCTTCATCGACATCACCTTTCCGCAGGCCTTCAAGATCGCGCTGCCGCCGCTGGTCAACAACATCGTCGCGCTGCTGAAGGACTCGTCGCTGGCCTTCACCATCGGCGTGGTGGAGCTGACCAATGCCGGCTCGCAGGTCAAGAGCACGTCCTTCCAGGCGGTGCCGGTGTTCATCGCCACCGCCATCATCTACCTGGTGCTGACCACGGTGATGACGCAGATCTCCGACGCCGTGGAGCGCCGTTTCGACATCGAAGGCAAGCTGGGATGAGCCAGACCGCCGCACTGCTGGCCGGTGAGCCGCTGATCCGCGTGGACGGGGTCAACAAGCACTTCGGCCCGCACCATGTGCTGAAGGACGTCAGCACCCATTTCAACGCCGGCGAGGTGGCGGTGATCCTGGGCGCGTCGGGCTCCGGCAAGAGCACGCTGCTGCGCATGCTCAACCGGCTGGAGACGCACGACTCGGGCCGCATCGTCGTCGACGGCATCGAGGTCAGCGACGACGCCAGGCAGCTCGACAAGCTGCGCACCGAGGTCGGCATGGTGTTCCAGCAGTTCAACCTGTTTCCGCACCTCACCGTGCTGGACAACGTGGCGTTGGCGCCGCGCCGGGTGCGTGGCCTGTCGCGGGCCGAGGCCGAGGCCCGGGCCAAGGACCTGCTGGACCGTGTGGGCCTGAGCGCGCACATCCACAAGCACCCGTTCCAGCTGTCCGGCGGCCAGCAGCAGCGCGTGGCCATCGCCCGCAGCCTGGCGATGCAGCCCAAGGTGCTGCTGTTCGACGAGCCCACCTCGGCGCTGGACCCGGAGATGGTCAAGGAAGTGCTGGACGTGATGAAGCGCCTGGCCGCCACGGGCATGACCATGCTGGTGGTCACCCACGAGATGGGCTTTGCGCGCGAGGTGGCCGACCGCGTGCTGTTCATCGACCAGGGCCGGGTGGCCGCCGATGCACCGCCCGAACAGTTCTTCGGCGCCCAGGACAACGAGCGCATCCGCGCCTTCCTGGGCCAGATCCTGCACTGAGTACCCGACACCCCAGTCCCGAGATTCGACAAGGAGAAGACGATGAAGCTGCTGCAACCCACGCTGATCAGCCTGGCGGCCTCGCTGCTGGTGGCGGGCGCCGCACCCGCGCTGGCGCAAACCAAGGCCGACTTCGACGCCATGCGCGAGGAGATCCGCCAGCTGCGCGAGGAGCTGAACGCGATGAAGAAGAGCGCTGCGGCCGCCAAGCCGACCGATGCCAGCGGCTGGGGCGAGCGCATCGAGCAGCTGGAGCTCAAGAGCAAGGACGCGGTGGTGCTGGGGGACATCGGCGGTGGCTTCCGGCTGCCGGGGTCGGAGACTTCGGTAAAGCTCTACGGTTATGCCGAGGTGCATGCGATCCACGACATCAAGGCCTGGAGCGGGTCGGACAACTTCACCGATCTGACCTTCCAGGGCAGCACCGGCCCCAAGGGCCGCACCAAGCTGACCGCGGAAACCTCGCGCTTCGGCTTCGAGACCTCCACGCCGACCAGCGTGGGCAGCTTCAACACCAAGGTCGAGGCCGATTTCTACAGCTACGGTGCCGACGGCAACCGCAACCGCCTGCGCCTGCGCCATGCCTATGGCGAGTACGCCGGCTTCCTGGTCGGCCAGACCTGGTCCACCTTCATGGATTTGGACGACCTGCCCGAGACGGTGGACTTCAACGGCCCGATCGGTGCACCGTTCAGCCGCCGCGCCATGATCCGCTACAGCTATGGTGATGCCAAGGCGGGCTACAAGTTCACCGTGGCGCTGGAAGATCCGCAGGACCAGTTCTACGGCATCAGCGCCAACGAGCGCCTGCCGCAGATCGTCGTGCGCTACGACCAGGGCTTCGACTGGGGCGCGATCAACCTGCGGGGCCTGGCCCACGAGAAGCGCTCGGACGCGCAGACCAAGCGTGGCTACGGCTTTGGTGTCGGTGGCAGCTACAAGCTGACCGACAAGGACCTGTTCATGGCCCAGTACACCCGCGTTGACGGCGACGCCGACCAGCTGTACGGCAGCAACGGTTATGCCTTCGATGGCGCTGGGGCCATCACCTTCGACAAGAACCAGGGTCTGGTGGTGGGCTACGCCAAGACCTTCACCGACCAGTTGCGTGGCACGGTGGCGTTCGGCATGAACAAGGGCAAGGTTGATCTGACGGTCATCGATGCCACCAACCCGGGCAACCGGCGCCTGCAGCAGTTCCACGTCAACCTGATCTACTCGCCGATCAAGAACGTTGAGCTGGGCGGGGAACTGGTGCTGGGCGAGCGCAAGACCTTTGCCGGCGACACCGCCAAGATGCAGCGCGTCGACCTGATGGGCCGCTATTCCTTCTGATCCCGCGCCTGGGTGAGGCAACGGCGGCCCCTCGGCCGCCGTTCGCCATTTTGTCCACGGTGTGTTGGCGAATCACCGGATTGCGGCCGGGGGCGGCAGGGCCGATCCTGTGGCTTTTGCCGTCATCCCAGGAGCGCCCCGCATGTCCGCCCGCCGTCACCTTTTCACCCTGGGCGTTGCCGCCTGCCTCGCCTCCGGCGCCGCCTGGTCCCAGGGCTACCCCACCCGGCCCATCACCCTGGTGGTGCCGTTTGCTGCCGGCGGCCCCACCGATGTGGTGGCCCGCGCGCTGAGCGTGCCCATGGCCAAGGCCCTGGGCCAGACCGTGGTGGTCGAGAACAAGGTGGGTGCCGGCGGCACCGTGGCCGCCACCCAGGTGGCCCGTGCAGCGCCGGACGGTTACACCTACCTGCTCCACCACAACGGCATGGCCACGGCGCCGGCGCTGTACCGCAAGCTGCCCTACAACCCGCTGACCGACTTCGAGTACGTCAGCCAGGTGGTGGACGTGCCGATGACGCTGGTGGCACGCAAGGACCTGCCGGCCAAGACCTTCCCTGAACTCTTGACTTATCTCAAGTCGCGGGGCGACAAGACCAATCTGGCCCATGCCGGCCTGGGCGCGGTGTCCCACCTGTGCGGCATGGTGTTCCGCCAGGCCATCGGCGTGGACATGACCACCGTGCCCTACCAGGGCACCGGCCCGGCGATGGCGGCGCTGCTGGGTGGCCAGGTCGACCTGCTGTGCGACCAGACCACCCAGACCGTGCCGCAGATCAAGGCCGGCTCGGTGCGCTTCTACGGCGTGACCACCGCCCACCGCATCAAGGCACTGCCCGACGCGCCGACGCTGGCCGAGCAAGGCCTGAAGGGCTTCGAGGTGATGGTCTGGCACGGCGTCTATGCGCCCAAGGGCACGCCGAAGGAGGCCACCGAGAAGTTCAACGCCGCGCTGCGGGTAGCGCTCAAGGACCCGAACTTCATGGCCCGCATGGCTGAACTGGGTGCCGAGATCGTGCCCGATGCCAAGCTCAACCCGGAGGGCCTGCGCAGCTGGTTGAAGCAGGAGGTCGACCGCTGGGGCCCGGTGATCAAGGCGGCGGGGGTGTATGCCGACTGAGGCCCCGGTCGAGCCGTCAGTGTGAGGAATTGCCGCACGACGGCTGTTTGCGATCCCCGAACTGCGGGGAGATTTGCGTCTTGCCGCGTTTTTTCGACGGATTTGCCCTTATCGTTCTAACAAGTGGCCACTCTGCATTTGCCATTGGCCTTAAAACGACGGGGATCACTATGCAGGACAGCTTCGAGACAACCTCCAAGGGTACGACGCCGGACACACCGGTCAGCGCAAGACGGCGTTTGGTCAGTAGTGCTCTGTCGGTCCCGGTGGCGCTGACGCTGCGCAGTGGCAGTGCGGCGGCGGCTTCTGTTAGTTGCGTATTGAAGCAAGTCCAGGCTCCGGTAAGCCAAGCCAATTCTGCCGCGGATGATGGCTGGGTTCGGGTTCAACGCTGGAAATTGTCGGGACAGAACAGCAACTTCAACTGCACTTGGATCAGCGGCGCCGAGGTCGGAAACTTGGCCAAAACTGGCAAGTCGGTCTTCCTTTCGGGTACCGAATGGTGGTGTCTGTCTGCAGGCAGCAACGCAAAAATTCAGACGGGGGGGAATACCACCAACGTGCTGGCCGGGCACAAGTACTCACCCAGCCCAAGCCCGCCGCAGTACACCGGCGGCAACACGCTTTATAAGGCGGTCCCCGAGTCGCCCGCGGTCTGGGTGTCGGTTCGCGTGGATGCCACTGGCAACATTGTCGGAGTTGTCGGTGATGGTCAGGTCGCGACTGACTCTTCGTCGATCAGCGACTCCTGCTGGTCCTCGTTCGCAGGTTGATGGCTGTCTACGCTCCTGTCGAGGGCGTGCTGGTCGAGCCGGTGGGTGAGCTCTGGGCTGCTTTCAGCCCGCTGTCCGGCGAAACGCTGCTCTTGAACGACACCAGTGCGGCGATGCTCGAGATCCTGTCTGGTGGTGCGTTGGACGCTGATGGTGTTTGCGAACTTTTGGCCTCAGACACCGGTCAAGATCAGGCCGTGATCAACGAGGTCCTGAGTAGCTGCTGGTCGATCTTAGTGAGTGCAGGCTTGGTGCGTGTGAGCATGGCCGATGCACGGTTCCCGTCGGCGTGAGCGCACCCGGTTTCCGGTCGGATCGGCCGCGCTTGGCCGCGTTAGACGCTGAAGACATTCATCAGGCGCTGGCTGGCAAAGGGCTATGGTTGGATGTGGGTGCGGCGACCGTGCGTGTCCAGGGCGACAGTCGTCCATTGGCCCGACAATTGCAGGTGGCTTACCGGGCGTTTCCTTTTGTCGACGCGGCCGATTCCGCTGACATTCATGTGACGTTGGATCAGGTTGGTGGCTTGCGCCGATGGGTCCGCCCCCAGGTCACATTGCGCTGCGACGGGCTGTTCCCCTTCGAGCCGTTTCCTGCGGACAGTCCCTTGCCGTTGCTTGAATGGGGCTGTAACTGGATGATCGGGCGACGCCTCCATGACCTGCTGCTGTTTCATGCCGGGGCGGTGGAACGTGACGGCGTGGCCTTGGTGCTGCCGGCGACGCCGGGGTCGGGCAAGAGCACCTTGACCGCGGCACTGGCCTTGCGTGGCTGGCGTCTGCTGTCAGACGAATTCGGTGTGTTCGACCCGCAGGTTGGTATGTTCCGGTCCATGCTTAAGCCCATCGCGCTGAAAAACCAGTCAATCGACGTGATTCGACAGTTGTCGAGTGAGGCCTTTTTCGGCCCTGCTTTTCCCAAGACGCGCAAGGGGACCGTGGCACACTTGGCGCCCGATGCCGATGCGGTGGACCGCCGCCACATCGGTGCCCGACCGGGGGCCGTCGTGCTGCCTCAGTGGCAGGCCGGGAGCATGACACGCTGGGAGCCGGTGCTGCCGCACCAACTGTTTTCAGCCCTGGCGTTCAACGCCTTTAACTACAACCTGCTAGGAGAGGTGGGATTCAGGGCTGTGGTGTCGTTGGTGCGCCAATGCCCCGCCTGGCGATTGATCTACAGCGATCTGGAGGATGCCTTGCGGACCCTGGGCCGCTTCTGGCCGGAGGTCACTACACGTGCAGCCTCCGCTCCATGAACAGGGGCTCCGTGGTGGTGGCGCCGACTGCGCTGCAGTGGTTGGCCGCGCTACACGAGCCAACCTTGACGCTCGCTTGGTCGCCATCCCAATGGGACCGGATAGTCCGGCTTGCGCGTCGCTTGCGATTGCTGGCCCGGCTGGCCGACAGGGTACAGGCGGCTGGCCTGATGAACCATGTGCCAACCTCCGCAAGGCGCCACTTGCTTGCCGAGTCGCGCAATTCTCGATGGCGAACCACCTCGATGGTATGGGCGCTCGAGCGCGCAACCGCAGCGCTGGGGGGAGGGCTGCAGGTGCTGGTGCTGCTGAAAGGGGCGGCCTATATCGGGCAGGATCTGCCGATCGCCAAAGGTCGCCTGCCTTCGGATCTGGACATTCTGGTGCCTCGTGGCAGCCTCGACGAGGCCCAGCGCCGATTGGTAGATGCTGGCTGGGCTGAATTGGCTCTCGATGCGCACGACCAGCGCTACTACCGCGAATGGACGCACGAGGTTCCACCGATGCGGCACCCTGCCTTACGGATGGAATTGGACCTGCATCACAACATCCTGCCGCCCATCGGTCATGTGCAGATCGACGCCAGAAAGTTGCTGGCGCGGTTGAGGCCCTCCCGAGTTCCGGGCTGGCAAGTGCTGGACCCGGCAGACCAGATCCTCCATAGTGCGGCGCATCTGTTCTTCGACTCGGAGCTGAAGGATCGATTGCGTGATCTGGTGGACCTGGATGGGTTGATCCGGTACTTCGGCGCGGAAGCGGGTTTCTGGGACAGGCTGGCTGATCGGTCGACCGAACTGGGTTTGCAGGAGCCGCTGGCACTTGCCTGCCACTTCACGACACGTTGGCTCGGGACTCCGGTGCCCATCGCGGCCCTGCGGCAGTTCGAGGCGGCCGGCCCCGGCACGCTTCACCGGCTGTGGCTGCTACCGCTGTTGGGCGCCGTGCTGATGCCGACGGAACCCGATGCCAGCCCAAGCATGCTTCAGCGTCTGGCCGCCAGACTGCTGCTGATGCGTTATCACTGGCGGAGATTGCCGCTGCGTATCTTGGTTCCCCACCTCTGGCACAAGTGGTCACTGCGCAGACAGCGGGACGACACCATGCCCCCGGGTGGGTAACGCAAGTCAGCCCAGCGCCGCCAGTTCCTCGTCGCTGAACCCCGCCGCCCGCCGCGCCGCCAGGTTGAACGGCGCCCGCAGCCGTGGTGCGGCATAGCGTGCCACCAGCTGCGGGTACAGCCGCTCCGCATCCAGCCCATCGCGCGTGCACAGCCAGCGGTACCAGCGGTTGCCGATGGCCACATGGCCGATCTCGTCGCGCAGGATGGTGTCCAGAATGGCCACGGCGCGTTCGTCGCCGGCGCGCTTCAGCTTGGCCTGGATCGGTGGCGTGGCGTCCAGCCCGCGCGCTTCCAGCGTGCGCGGCACCAGGGCCATGCGGGCGACGATGTCGTCGGCGGTGGCTTCGGTCATCTGCCACAGGCCGTCGTGGGCGTCGAAGTCACCGTAGTCGTGGCCCAGGGTCCGCAGGTGCTCACGCAGCAGGCTGAAGTGCAGCGCTTCCTCGCCGGCCACCTGCAGCCAGTCCAGGTAGAACGCCTCGGGCAGGCCGGCAAAGCGCCAGACCGCGTCCAGCGCCAGGTTGATGGCGTTGAACTCGATGTGGCAGATGGCGTGCAGCAGCGCCGCCCGGCCGGCCAGGGTGAAGGGCGACCGCTTGGGCACCTGGTCGGCCGGCACCAGGCGGGGCAGGGCGGGCCGGCCGGGCAGGCCCTCCGGCCGGGCCAGCACCGCGGTGCGGTCCAGGCGGAGCCGGCCGGCGCGGGCGTCGTCCAGCAGGGCACGAGCGCGCTCGGCCTTGGTGCCGGGGTCGGTGAGCTGGAGCACCTCCAGAGCGCAGGGTCGCCATTGCATCCCTAGAATCATAGGCTTTGCCGCTGCGCGGCGGCTTCTTCCCGCACCAGGAATCCCGATGGCCATCTACCAACTCGAAGACGACGTGCCCCAGGTCCATGCCAGCGCCTGGGTGGCCGACAACGCCCAGGTGATGGGCAAGGTCGAGCTGGCCGAGAACGCCAGCGTCTGGTACAGCGCGGTGATCCGGGGCGACAACGACCCGATCCGCATCGGCCGCAACAGCAATGTGCAGGACGGCAGCGTGCTGCACACCGACCATGGCAAGCCGCTGACCATCGGCGACAACGTCACCATCGGCCACCAGGTGATGCTGCACGGTTGCACCATCGGCGACAACTCGCTGGTCGGCATCGGCGCCGTGGTGCTCAATGGCGCGCGCATCGGC
>Ga0208884_100597_pt1 | contig 10204 bp, 9 predicted proteins | sample LakWasMet68_HOW9_2_FD_183898 | JGI IMG/M metagenome (GOLD analysis project Ga0208884, IMG submission 183898) | Freshwater sediment methanotrophic microbial communities from Lake Washington under simulated oxygen tension - Sediment Metagenome... | ecosystem: Environmental > Aquatic > Freshwater >... | reverse complement strand
AAAGAGGTACGTGAGCTGGGTTTAAAACGTCGTGAGACAGTTTGGTCCCTATCTTCCGTGGGCGCTGCAGATTTGAGGAAGCCTGCTCCTAGTACGAGAGGACCGGAGTGGACACACCTCTGGTGTACCGGTTGTCACGCCAGTGGCATCGCCGGGTAGCTAAGTGTGGAAGAGATAACCGCTGAAAGCATCTAAGCGGGAAACTCGTTTCAAGATGAGATCTGCCGGGGGCTCGACCCCCCTGAAGAGTCGTTCTAGACCAGGACGTTGATAGGCTGGGTGTGGAAGCGCAGCAATGCGTTAAGCTAACCAGTACTAATTGCTCGTGCGGCTTGACCCTATAACTTTGATCAAGGTTCACCTCTGCGTGAATCTATCCGATCAAAGCCGACTGTTATGCCAACAGACGCAATACAAAAATTCCCCTGATTCCATACTCTATGAATTCGCCAGGCTGCATGCACTTCATGCAGCCCAGCACAAAAGTTATGCTTGACGACCATAGCAAGTTGGTCCCACTCCTTCCCATCCCGAACAGGACAGTGAAACGACTTCGCGCCAATGATAGTGCGGGTTCCCGTGTGAAAGTAGGTCATCGTCAGGCTCTTACAGCCCTGCCAAACCCCCTTGAATCTTCAGGTTCAAGGGGGTTTCGCTTTTGCAGATACAGAATATTCCTTCAATGCTGAAATCCCGTATTCAGACGGCCCATTTGTTAGTGTCTGGCCAATTTGGTCTTAGCGGTCTTCTTGGAAATTTTCATTCAACAGAAGTGCTTATATGAAACTACAGGATGTTCTTTATTCGCAGGGTTTCGGAACCCGCCGCGTTTGTGCTGGATTGATTCAGCAGGGGCATGTGGAACTGGTTTCCAACGATGAAGGTTCATGGGGCGTTTGCGCAGATTCCTTGACCGAGTGCGGCCTTGACCAAGGATTTTGCTTTCGCGTTCAAGGCGTGGAATGGCCGTATTGCGAAAAGGCCTATATCGCCTTGCACAAACCCGCCGGCACGGAGTGCTCGCAAAAACCGTCGCGTTACCCTTCCGTGTACACGCTCCTGCCGGCTTGTCTGCGTCAGCGCCCGGCACGCGGCGTGATCCAGGGCGTGCAGGCCGTCGGGCGGCTGGACCAGGACACTACGGGATTGCTGCTTTTGAGCGACGATGGGCAATTCATCCACCGCATGAGTTCCCCGAAGAAGCATGTCCCCAAGGTCTATCGGGTCACCGCCAAGCATGAAGTCAGTGAGCAGCAGATTGACCGGCTGCTTGATGGGGTCGTGCTCGATGATGACCCCAAGCCAGTGCGGGCCGCTGCTTGCGTTCTGGTAGACAGCTGCAGCATCGATCTGACGCTGACCGAAGGGAAGTACCACCAAGTCAAGCGCATGCTGGCAGCAGTTGGGAACCGCGTCGAAGGTCTGCATCGCCACTCGATTGGACGCTACATTCTTCCTGCAGATCTCGCCCCTGGCCAGTGGCGATGGCTGAGCGAGACAGATCTTGAGTCTTTGCAGTGCACAGCTTGAAGGCGGGGCGCCACTTCACGTTGTGCGGAATCGATAGACGCCGTCCGGCTCGCAAACACGATTGACGACGCCTTCGTGCCAGAGCAAATGTAGGTGTGCCAGCGCCTCCCCCAGAGCGAAAGAGAGCTGCTGCGTATCCAGCTCGCGCCGAAACAGCTGGGGAAGAAGTTCACCCGCCGACTGCGCCTTTTCTGTACACGCGGAGCGTGCGACCGCCAGGTGGTCTTGGTGATGCGCGTGCAGTTGCTGGAGGCGCTCGGCCAGCCCGACGAATGGCTTGCCGTGGGAAGGCAACACCAGCGTTGAGTCTGCAAGCGAGTCAAAGCGTTTGAGTGAGGTCAGGAAGAGCTTGAGCGGATCAGCCTCCGGCTCCCCCGCAAACACGCTGATATTGGTGGAGATGCGCGGCAGCACCATATCGCCGCTAATGAGGATCCCGCGTGCTGCGCAGTGCAGTGCCATGTGCTCCGGGGCATGTCCGTAGCCCGAAATGCATTCGAAGTTGTGCTCGCCGATGCGAATCCGATCACCATCCATCAACCGGTGAAAACGCATGGGCAGTTTCGGTACCAGCGCGGGGTAGTAGCTGCCCCGATCTTTCAGACGTGCATGAAACTCTGCATCAGACAAGCCGTGCGAACGGTAGAAATCGCTCAGGGCCTCGGTGCTCGGGAACAAGGTTCCAGTGCTCGCTGCCAGCGCTGTGTAATAGTCGGTGGCGCTAATCCATAGTGGTGCGTTCCAGCGCTCGCAGAGCCAATGTGCCAAGCCCAGGTGATCGGGATGCATGTGCGTCGCAATCACGCGCACGATGGGCAAGCCTTCAAGTGCCGACTCGAAAACAGCCTCCCACTGGGTGCGTGCGGCAGGAATGTCGACACAGCAGTCCACCACCGTCCAGCCCTGGATCGGCCCATGTGGCCCATCCAATGTATCGCGCAGCAACCACAAGTTGATGTGGTCCAGCGCAAACGGCAGACCCATGCGAATCCATCTGATGCCCGGCGCCAACTCCATCGCGCAACCGGAAGCCGGCAGCGATTCGCCCAGGGGATAGTGCAAGCGCGATTCAGCGGGATTCATTGGGCCTCTTGCGGTAGCATTGACGTTGACGTAACGTAAATGACAGTAAACGGACGATTCTACGGACCGATGCATGCGCCCACTGACAAGCGCGCGACCCGGGACGATGCTTGCGAACCATGGCAACCACCTACACCATCAGCGACCTGGCCCGCGAATTCGATCTGACGACGCGGGCCATGCGCTTCTACGAAGACATGGGCTTGCTGCAGCCCGAGCGCACCGGCCCTGCGGGCCGCAATCGTATCTACAGCGCCAGGGATCGAACCCGCCTCAAGCTGACCTTGCGTGCCAAGCGGCTTGGACTGTCGCTGACCGAAGCCCGCGAGATCATTGACCTTTACGACAGTCCGCGAGACACCGGCGTACAGCTCGAAAAGTTCCTTGCTGTGCTGGCCCAGCACCGCCAGCAATTGGATGCGCAGATGACCGATCTTCAAGCCAACCTGGATGAGGTCCGAGCACACGAGAAAGAAGCGCGAAACCTGCTCAAGAAGGTGCAGGCAAAATCTGTGGATAATTGACGTTACGTAACGTCAATCTAAAGTTTGATGCAAAACTCGATCTTCCAGCCCAAAGATCCCCGCTTCGCTGAACGGGTAGCGCAGAGCTTTGCCCTTCAAGGCGCGATGCAGACCTTGGGAGCGCGCCTGCAGCAGGTCAAGCCAGGTGCAGTCGATATCGTCTTCGATTGGGCTGCCGCATTGACGCAGCAGCATGGTTTCGTGCACGCTGGCATGCTCTCGACGGCACTCGATTCGGCCTGCGGCTATGCAGCATTCAGCCTGATGCCTCCAGATGCGTCGGTCCTGACCATTGAGTTCAAGACGAATTTGCTGGCCCCTGCGCGCGGCGATCGCTTTCGCGTCGAAGGGCGGGTCCTCAAGCCTGGACGAACCATTACCGTGTGCGAGGGCCGCGCCTTCGCAGTCTCTGGTGCAGAGGAAAAGCTTGTCGCCACCATGGGCTGCACGCTGATGTGTGTGCAGGGGCGCGCAGGCGTCTCGGGCTGAAGCGGCCGTTTCCCCCATTTTCATTTCAGACATTCACCCGACAGGAGATACCCATGAGTCTTCCCGCCAACCTTCCCGGCCTCAATTTTCAGCTCGGCGATGAAGTCGATTCGCTGCGCGATGCGGTCCGTGATTTTGCCCAGGCCGAGATTGCACCGCGTGCCACCGAAATCGACCACAGCGACCAGTTCCCCATGGATCTGTGGCGCAAGATGGGCGATCTGGGTGTGCTCGGCATTACCGTGCCGGAAGAGCTTGGCGGCGCTGGCATGGGCTATCTGGCCCATATGGTGGCGATGGAAGAAATCTCGCGCGCCAGCGCTTCGGTGGGGCTGAGCTATGGGGCGCACAGCAACTTGTGCGTCAACCAGATCAACCGCAATGGGAGCGCCGCGCAAAAGGCCAAGTACCTGCCCAAGCTGATCAGTGGCGAGCACGTCGGTGCCCTGGCCATGAGCGAACCCGGTGCCGGTTCCGACGTGATCAGCATGAAGCTCAAGGCCGAGGACAAGGGTGGTTACTACCTGCTCAACGGCAACAAGATGTGGATCACCAACGGCCCCGACGCCGACACGCTGGTGGTCTATGCAAAGACCGAACCCGAGCTCGGCGCACGCGGCGTCACCGCCTTCCTGATCGAGAAGGGGATGAAAGGCTTTTCGATTGCGCAAAAGCTCGACAAGCTCGGCATGCGCGGCAGCCACACGGGCGAACTGGTGTTCCAGAACGTCGAAGTGCCGGCTGACCATGTGCTCGGTGGCGTCAACATGGGTGCCAAGGTGCTGATGAGCGGGCTCGACTACGAACGCGCGGTGCTCACCGGCGGGCCGCTGGGCATCATGCAGTCGGTCATGGACAACGTGATTCCCTACACCCACGACCGCAAGCAGTTTGGCCAGAGCATTGGTGAGTTCCAGCTCATCCAGGGCAAGGTGGCCGACATGTACACGGTGCTCCAGGCCGGCCGCTCGTTTGCCTACACCGTGGCCAAGAACCTCGACATGCTGGGCACCGAACACGTGCGCCAGGTGCGCAAGGACTGCGCCAGCGTCATTCTGTGGTGCGCCGAGAAAGCGACCTGGATGGCGGGGGAAGGCATCCAGATCTTTGGCGGCAACGGCTACATCAATGAATACCCGCTGGGCCGCCTGTGGCGCGATGCCAAGCTGTACGAAATTGGCGCTGGAACCAGTGAAATCCGCCGCATGCTGATTGGGCGGGAGCTGTTTGCCGAAACCTGCTGAGTCCACCCTTCCTTTGCCAAGGCACCCTATGACCACCGACACGATTCAGGAACTCTTTGTCCACAACCGCGCCTGGGCGGCGCAAATGGAGCGTGAGCGCCCCGGCTTCTTTACGCACCTCATGGCGCAGCAAAAGCCGCGCTACATGTGGATCGGCTGCTCCGACAGCCGCGTACCGGCCAACCAGATCACCGGCCTGGAGCCGGGCGAAGTCTTCGTGCATCGCAACATCGCCAATGTGGTGGTGCCCACCGACCTCAACTGCCTCTCGACCATCCAGTTCGCCGTGGATCAGTTGCATGTTGAGCACCTGATGGTGGTCGGCCATTACGGCTGCGGCGGCGTGGGGGCTGCGCTCGAAGACCTGCGCATCGGGCTTTCTGACAACTGGATTCGCCACGTCAAGGATGTGCGCGACCGCCACCGCGATCTGCTGGCCGCCATGGCGCCGCAGTGGCGGCATGATGCGCTGTGCGAGCTCAACGTCATCGAGCAGGTGCTCAACGTGGCCCAAACCACGGTGATCCAGGACGCATGGGCCCGTGGCCAGCAGCTCACGCTCAACGGCTGGTGCTACGGGCTCAAGGATGGTTTGATTCACGACCTGCACATCACGGTGAGCGGCAACGCCGGTCTCGAAGAACTCTACCGGGCCGCCGTGGCGGGTGTGATTGCCGATCGGCGCGAGGCGCCGGCGCCGAGCGCGATGGCGGCTGAGGCCTGACGCGTTTGGCAAGGCGCCCTGCGCCTTCGCGCAGAATCGGCCCGATGTCAGCTCCTGCTTCTGTCTCCATGTTCCCACAGCGCCTGGAATCCCCGATTGCCTACAACATCGCGAAGGCGATGCGCGATGGCTTTGACCGCCACTACCGGCTGTTTCGCACCGAGTCGGCCCGTGCCAAGCACCGGTTCGAAACGGCGGACTGGCACGACCAGCAGCGCGCCCAGCGCGAGCGCATCGAGTTCTACGACCTGCGGGTGAAGGAATGCGTGCGCCGCCTGGAGAAGGAATTTGCTGCTGGCAAACAGCCCATGGAACTGTGGCACGAGGTCAAGCTGCACTACATCGGGCTCTTGGTGGAGCACCACCAGCCCGAGCTGGCCGAGACGTTCTTCAACTCGGTCACCACCAAAATCCTGCACCGCACGCACTTTCACAACAACTTCATCTTTGTGCGCCCGGCGATGAGCACCGAGTACCTCGAAAACGACGAATTCGAGGGTCGCCCCACCTATTACTCCTACTACCCGTCGAAAAACAGCCTGCGCCAGACGCTGGTGACGATTTTGGAGAGCTACGGTCTGCAGCGTGAGTTTGCCGACACTGCCACCGACGTGAACCATGTGGTGCACGCCCTTGAGTCGCGCCTGCACAAGGTCAAGCTGCGCGCCAACTTTCAGATTCAGGTGCTCTCCAGCCTGTTCTACCGCAACAAGGGCGCCTACCTGGTGGGCAAGATCATCAACGGCTACAACGAAGTGCCGTTTGCGCTGCCCATTTTGCACAACGAGCAGAGCAAGCTCTATATCGACGCCGCGCTGTTTGGCGAAGACGACCTGCAGATGCTGTTTTCCTTCGCGCGGGCCTACTTCATGGTGGATATGGAGATCCCCAGCGCCTACGTGCAGTTTCTGCGCAGCCTCATGCCCAGAAAACCCCGCGCCGAGCTCTACAACGCGCTCGGGCTGGCCAAACAGGGCAAGACGCTGTTCTACCGCGACTTTCTCTACCACCTCAAGCATTCCACCGACAAGCTGCGCATTGCGCCCGGTATCAAGGGCATGGTGATGCTGGTGTTTGATCTGCCCTCGTTCCCCTTTGTTTTCAAGCTCATCAAGGACTACTACCCGCCGCAAAAGGAAACGACGCGCGAGCAGATTCAGGGCAAGTACCTGCTGGTGAAGCAGCACGACCGCGTGGGCCGCATGGCCGACACGCTCGAATACAGCCTGGTGGCGTTTCCGCGCGATCGTTTTGAGGACGAGCTGATCGCCGAAATCCAAAAATTTGCCCCCAGCCAGTTGGAAATCAGCGACCGTGACGGCGACGGCAAGCAGGAAGTCATCATCAAGCACCTCTACATCGAGCGGCGCATGATTCCGCTCAACATGTACCTGCAGGAGGCGTTCGACACCGGCATGCAGGACGAGCGCGCCCAGCAGCAGATGGAGCGCAGCGTCATCGACTACGGCAACGCCATCAAAGATCTGGTGGCGGCCAACATCTTCCCCGGCGACATGCTGTGGAAGAACTTTGGCGTCACGCGCAACGGCAAGGTCGTGTTCTACGACTACGACGAGATCGAATACATCACCGACTGCAACTTCCGCCGCGTGCCCGAGCCGCGCAACGAAGAAGAAGAAATGAGCGGCGAGGTCTGGTACACGGTGCGCCCGCACGACGTGTTCCCTGAAACCTTTGGCCCGTTCCTGCTTGGCAACGACGCCGTGCGCGAAGTCTTCATGCGCCACCACGCCGACCTGCTCGGCGTCGAGTTCTGGCAGTCGCACAAGGAGCGCATTCTGGCCGGCCATGTCTACGACGTGTTCCCGTACGACACCAAACGGCGCTTTGGCCAGGCCTACGCCGACTGAATCCGCCCACCCGTTTCCATTCAAAGGAGGTTTCCCATGCGTTCATCCATCCAAGACCCCATCGTCATCGTCGGCGCTGCGCGCACCCCCATGGGCGCTTTCCAGGGCGATTTTTCCAGCCTCGCGGCGCACGACCTGGGCGGCGCTGCCATTGCGGCGGCGGTTGCGCGCGCCGGCATTGCACCGTCTGCCGTGGGCGAAGTGCTGTTTGGCAATTGCCTGATGGCCGGCCAGGGCCAGGCGCCCGCGCGCCAGGCCGCATTCAAGGGCGGCTTGCCCAAGGAGGCCGGCGCCGTGACGCTCAGCAAGATGTGCGGCTCGGGCATGAAGGCGGCGATGTTTGCGCACGACATGCTGCTGGCCGGCACGCACGACGTCATGGTGGCGGGCGGTATGGAGAGCATGACCAACGCCCCCTACCTGCTGCAAAAGGCGCGCGGCGGCTACCGCCTGGGACACGACCGCATCTTTGACCACATGATGCTCGACGGCCTGGAAGACGCCTACGAGCCTGGCCGCTCCATGGGCACCTTTGGCGAAGACTGTGCCGCCAAGTACAGCTTCACGCGCCAGCAGCAGGATGCTTTTGCCACCACCAGCGTCGAGCGCGCCAAGGCCGCCACCGCCTCGGGCGCGTTTGCCGCCGAGATCACGCCCGTCACCGTGAAGACCCGTGCGGGCGAAGTGGTGGTGTCGGTGGACGAAGGCCCTGGCAAGGTCAAACTCGACAAAATCCCCACGCTCAAGCCTGCTTTCAAGAAGGACGGCACCATCACCGCCGCCTCCAGCTCGTCGATCAACGACGGCGCCGCCGCCCTGGTGCTGATGCGCCAGTCCACCGCCGACCAACTCGGCTGCAAGCCGCTGGCGCGCATCGTCAGCCACGCCACGCACGCGCAGGAGCCCGAGTGGTTTGCCACGGCCCCGCTGGGCGCCACGCAAAAGGCGCTGGCCAAGGCGGGCTGGACGGCCGGCGACGTCGATCTGTGGGAAATCAACGAAGCCTTTGCCGTCGTGCCCATGGCGCTGATGAAAGAGCTGGATCTGCCGCACGACAAAGTCAACGTGAACGGCGGCGCCTGTGCGCTCGGCCACCCGATCGGCGCCAGCGGCGCGCGCATTCTGGTCACGCTGCTGTACGCGCTCAAGGCGCACGGCAAGACCAAGGGCCTGGCCACGCTGTGCATTGGCGGCGGCGAGGCGACGGCCATGGCGGTCGAGCTGGTCTGATACTCAAAAACTCCTGTTTTCGTAGCTGCTTGGGCAATAGGAATAAGCGCTGGAGGCCGATTTGACTAAAAAAATGTTTGGCACGGCATTGGTCATTGGCGCCTCGCGTGGCCTGGGGCTGGAGCTGGTGCGCCAACTGCTGGCCGCCGGTGGTCGCGTCATCGCCACGGTGCGCACCGCCGACGCCCGCGCCGCGCTCCAAGCCCTGGGCGCCGAGGTGCTGACGGTGGACGTGGCCGATCCGGCCAGCGCCAGTGGGCTGGCCTGGCAGCTCGACGGCGAGCGGCTCGATCTGGCGTTCTACGTCGCCGGCGTCATGCGGCGCCCCGACGCCACCACGCCACCCACGCAGCAGGATTTCGACGCCGTCATGCACACCAATGTGCTCGGCGCCATGCAGGCCATCCCGCAGGTGGCGCCGCTGGTGGAGGCCGCTGGCGGCGTGTTCGCCTTCATGTCGTCGGGCATGTCGCAAATCGGCAGCGTGCCCGCCAGCAACGCCTGGCTGTACCGCACCAGCAAGGCCGCGCTCAACATGGCGGTGGCGGCGGCCCAGCACGATTACCCGGCCGCCACCCTCGTCACCATCGACCCCGGCTGGGTGCAGACCGATATGGGCGGCGCGGGTGCGCCGCTCACGCCCGAGGAGAGCGTGCGCGGCATGCTCGCCACGCTGGCGAACCTGGCGAACCTGGCGCCTGCCGACCAGGGCCAGTTGCTGCACCACGACGGGCGCCGCGCCGCGCATTGGTAAAACACTCTCACCCCCCAACACTTAGAGACAAGCCCATGCTGCTGACCCAAGACCAGGAAATGATCCGCGACGCGGTGCGCGACTTTGCCCAAAGCGAACTCTGGCCCCATGCCGCCCGCTGGGACCGCGAGCACCAATTCCCCAAAGAGGCGCACCAAGGCCTGGCGGCGCTCGGCGCCTACGGCATTTGCGTGCCCGAAGAACTGGGCGGTGCAGGGCTTGACTACCTCTCCCTCGCACTGGTGCTCGAAGAAATCGCTGCGGGCGACGGCGGCACCAGCACCGTCATCTCGGTCACCAACTGCCCGGTCAACGCCATCCTGCTGCGCTACGGCAACCCCCAGCAGCAACGCGACTGGCTCGCACCGTTGGCGCGCGGCGAGATGCTTGGCGCCTTCTGCCTCACCGAGCCGCATGTCGGCTCCGACGCCTCGGGCCTGCGCACCACGGCGGTCAAGGAGGGCGACGAGTACGTCATCAACGGCGTCAAGCAGTTCATCACCAGCGGCAAGAACGGCGACGTCGCCATCGTGGTGGCCGTCACCGACAAGGGCGCCGGCAAAAAGGGCATGAGCGCCTTCCTCGTGCCCACCAGCGCGCCCGGCTACGTGGTCGCGCGGCTCGAAGACAAACTCGGCCAGCACAGCAGCGACACGGCGCAAATCAGTTTTGAGAATTGCCGCATTCCGGCCCGCAACCTCATCGGCCAGGAAGGCGAGGGCTACAAGATTGCGCTCGGCGGGCTCGAAGGCGGG
>Ga0208884_100587_pt1 | contig 10301 bp, 9 predicted proteins | sample LakWasMet68_HOW9_2_FD_183898 | JGI IMG/M metagenome (GOLD analysis project Ga0208884, IMG submission 183898) | Freshwater sediment methanotrophic microbial communities from Lake Washington under simulated oxygen tension - Sediment Metagenome... | ecosystem: Environmental > Aquatic > Freshwater >... | reverse complement strand
CGGCGAGGACGACATCGGTCTGGCCACCGACATGCTGTACTTCGGCGCCGGCTGGCCGCGGGTCAACCAGAGCCGCCTGCCCTGCGTCGGCGTGGTGATCGTGATGAACGCGCAGACCGGTGGCCTGGCGGCCGTCAACCTCAACTTCCTGGGGTCCTGCGGGTGATTTGACCCACCCCCTACGGCCTTCGGCCGCCCCCTCAAGGGGGCCACGCCAGCGGACCGGCGGAGCCGGGTCCGCGGCGTTTGCTGGGTTGGGGCCGAGGTGTCAGCGCTGGGGCGTGCCGGGCGCCGCCAGCAGGTCTTGCAGGGCGGCCACCGGCACGGCAAAACCCAGGCCGTAGCCGCCGGAGACGGTGGCGTTGGCCACCGCGATCACCCGGCCGTCCAGGTCCAGCACCGGGCCGCCCGAGTTGCCCGGGTTCACCGCGGCGTTGAGCTGCAGGCGCTGGCGCAACTCTGCCGGCTGCAGCACCGCGCCGGGCAGGGCGCTGACGATGCCGACGGTGGCGGTGGGCTGGGTGCCGAAGGGGCAGCCCAGCACCAGCACCCATTGGCCCGGTGCCACGGCATCGGCCGCGGCCAGCACCAGGCCGGGCATCGGCGCCGTGTCGCCGACGGCCAGCAGCGCCAGGTCGGTGGTTTCGTCCAGACGCAGCAGCCGCGCCGGCCAGCGCTGGCCTTGCCACACCACCATCGGCGGGCCCACCAGGGCGGCCACCACATGCGCCGCGGTGGCGACCAGCGGCGTGCCGGCGATGCGGAAGCCCGAGCCCAGCACACCCGGGTTGCCGGCCTGCACCTGCGGCCGGTTGTCGGCGATGCCGAGCACGGCCGGTGCGCTGCGCCGCACCAGGGCGGTCAGGCTGGGCGGCTCGGCCGACGCGGGGGCTGGCGCCGGCGCCAGGCTGCAGCCGGCCAGGGTGCCCGCCAGCCATACGGCCGCCGCGCGCCGGGCCCATCCGGGCCGTGGGTCGGGGGTCAAGCGGTGATCATGGTCCATCGGTAGAGCGCCAGGGCGGCGGCGGTCAGGCTCCAGGCGGCCCAGCGTGTCGCGCGCCGCGCCTCGCCCCAGCGCGTCCAGCGCAGGCCCCAGGCCAGGATCGCCAGGCCCAGCACCAGCAGGCAGGCGCCGCCCAGGCGTGCTGCGCGGCCGGTCAGCGCCTGCGGGCCGAAGACCCAGGTGCCGAAGTCCGGCCCCATCAGCGGTGGCAGCTGGCCACTGATCAGCGCCGGCAGGCCCGCCCACCACCACGGCAGCGCCAGGGCCACCGCCAGGGCCATCACCAGCGCGGTATGGACCCCGTCGGGCAATTCGTCGTCCTGCCATGCCAGCCATTTCATTCTGGTTCGACCCGGTGTCGCGGCATTGTTCCATGCGGGCGGCGGTGGGTGCGTCACCCCCCGGGTGGTGGCACCAGCCGCTGTGCCTCGTCGTCGAGCAGGGCCACCATCGCCAGCGCGGCGGGCGACAGGGCCTGGCCCTGCCGCGTCACCAGGCCGATGGGGCGGCGCAGGTCGGGCGCGGTCAAGCGCCGCTGCACGACCTGGGCGCTGGGCGCCACCAGGGCGGCCAGTTCGGGCAGGGCGGCCACGCCCAGGCCGGCGGCCACCATGGCGGTGATGGTGGCCAGGTGCTCGACCTCGAAGCGCGGCTCGAAGCGCCGGCCCCCCTGCAGCAGCGCCGCCTCGGCGTACTGCCGCACGCTGGTCGGCCGTGGCATCGAGATGTGGTCCAGGTCGGCAGCGTCGGCCCAGCGCAGCGGGCCCGCCGCCGCGGCCAGCGGGTGACTGGCGGGCAGCAGCAGCACGAAGCCGTCGGACACCAGCGGGGTGTAGTGCAGGTCGGCGTAATCGGGGTTGGCGGCGGTCAGCGCCAGGTCCACCTGGCCGGCGCGCACCAGGTCGAAGGCCGGGCCCGACAGCGTGTCGGCCATCTCCAGCCGCACGGCCGGGTGCAGCGCGGCGAAGCGGGCGAAGGCCCGCGGCACCACGGTGGCGGCCAGCGAGGGCAGGGCGGCCACGCGCACCCGGCCGGCGCGCAGCTCCACCACGTCGCGTACCGCCTGCGCCGAGGCGTCGGCCTGGCGGCGCAGCAGGCGCACCTGGTCGAGCAGCACCTGGCCCACCGCGGTGAGTTGCACGGCGCGGGTGCTGCGGTCGAACAGCCGGCTGCCGACGCTGCGCTCCAGCCGCGTGACCACGCCCGAAACGGCCGGCTGCGACAGGTGGCAGCGCTCCGCGGCGCGGCGGAAGTTCAGCGTGTCGGCCAGGGCCAGGAAGACGTCCAGGTCCCGAACAGACCAATCGATCAGCATGGTTGATCAATCTATCCCAAAACTCGATTGGACGTATCAATTGCCGCTGCCTAGACTGCGCCGCATTCCCCATCCGTCCTGTCGAGCCCCCATGCCCTTGTTGCCCGAACCCCCTGCCCGCAGCCATGCCGTCGTCGTGGGTGGCGGCACCATGGGCGCCGACGTGGCCGTGGTGCTGGCCCGCGGCGGCTGCCGTGTCACCGTGGTCGAGACCCGCGCCGAGGCGCGTGACCGCCTGCCCGCCCACCTGGCCGCCGAGCTGGCACCGCTGGGCCTGGCCGCACGCGCCGCGCGGGTGCAGGCCGTGGCCGCGCTGGGTGACGTGGCCTGGGCCGACGTGGCGCTGGTGATCGAGTGCATCCCGGAGCAGCTGCCGCTCAAGCAGGCGCTGTTCGCCGAGCTGGAACGGCGGGCGCCGGCCGATACCTTGCTGGCCAGCAACAGCTCCAGCTTCCCGATCAGCGCCATCGCGCAGGGCCTGGCCAGCCGCGCGCGCATGGCCGGGCTGCACTTCTTCATGCCGGCGCACCTGGTGCCGCTGGTCGAGGTGGTGATGGGCCCCGACACCGATGATGCCGGCGCCCAGGCGCTGTGCGCCTTCATGCGCGGCTGCGGCAGCGTGCCGGTGCTGGTGCGCAAGGACCTGCCGGGCTTTCTGGCCAACCGGCTGCAGCATGCCCTGGCACGCGAGGCCTTCGCGCTGGTCGACGCCGGCGTGGCGTCGGCCGAGGACGTGGACGCCGCCGTGCGCTTCGGCTTCGGCTTCCGCTTCCTGGCCGCCGGCCCGGTGCTGCAGCGTGACCACGCCGGGCTGGACGTGCACTGCGCTGCCGCCGCCACCATGTACCCCAGCCTGGCGCGCAACACCGAGCCGGCGCGGGCCCTGCAGGACCGCGTGGCCGCCGGCCGCCTGGGCATGAAGACCGGCGCCGGCTTCTTCGACTGGCCGGCCGAGCGGCGCGACGCCGAGCGCCGCCGTTACGACGCGCTGCTGCGCCGTGGGCTCGACCTGCTGGCCGACGAGCTGCCGCCCCTGGACCGCACCGCGCTGGACGACACGCCATGAACCCCGAACCGCTGATCCTCACCGTCGCGCCCAATGGCGCCTACAAGCAGGCCGCCGACCACCCGGCCGTGCCGCTGACACCGCAGGCCCTGGCCGCCGACGCCCGGCGCTGCCTGGACGCCGGCGCTGCCATGCTGCACCTGCACATCCGCGACGCCGCCGGCCGCCACAGCCTGGACGCCGAGGGCTACCGCAGCGCGCTGCAGGCGGTGCGCGCCGCGGTGGGCGACGCGCTGGTGCTGCAGGTCACCAGCGAGGCCGCCAAGGTCTACGCCGCACCGGCGCAGATCGCCATGGTGCGGGCGGTGCGGCCCGAGGCCGTGTCCATCGGCCTGCGCGAGCTCGACACACCGGCCATCGGCACCGCTGGCCTGGCCGACTTCTTCGGCTGGCTGGCGCGTGAGCGGGTGATGACCCAGGTCATCCTCTACGACCTGGCCGACCTGCGGCGCTGGCAGGCGCTGCGCGCCGACGGCACGGTGCCCGAGGCGCCCTGGTTCCTGCTGTTCGTGCTGGGCCGCTACAGCGTGGGCCAGGTGTCCAGCCCCCACGATCTGCTGCCTTTCGTGGCCGCGCACACCGGCGCCGAGCCCTGGGCGATGTGCGCCTTCGGCGCCGCCGAGCATGCCTGCGCGATGACCGCCGCGGCGCTGGGTGGCCATGTGCGCGTCGGCTTCGAGAACAACCTGCGGCTCAAGGACGGTGCGCTGGCGCCCGACAACGCCGCGCTGGTGGCCCAGTCGGCCGACATCGCACGCTGCCTGGGCCGGCCGCTGGCCACCGCGCACCAGGTGCGCGCGCGTTTCGGCGGCTGAGCCGCGCAGCCCTTGCCCTGACCCCCAAGAACCCTTCCGGAGACGACCATGCGCCACCCTTACCGCCACCCCGCGCGCCACCTGGCCCGCCGCACCCTGCTGGCCCTGGCCGGCCTGGGCCTGGCCGGCGCCGCCCTGGCGCAGGCCGGCTACCCGTCCAAGCCGATCCGCTTTGTCGTGCCCTACCCGCCGGGTGGCCCCACCGACCTGATGGCGCGGCTGCTGCAGCCCGAGCTGCAGACCCGGCTGGGCGTGCCGGTGCTGGTCGAGAACAAGGGCGGCGCCGGTGGCAACGTCGGCAGCGCCGAGGTCGCCAAGCAGGCGCCGGCCGACGGCCACACCCTGCTGCTGGCGGCCAGCGGGCCGATGGCCGTCAACGGCAGCCTGTTCCGCAACATGGCCTTCAACGCGCTGACCGACCTGGCGCCGGTGATCCAGATCTCGTCGTTCCCGCTGGTGTTCGAGGTGCACCCGTCCACCGGCATCAAGACGGTCAAGGAGTTCATCGCCCGTGCCAAGGCCCAACCGGGCGGGTTCAGCTTCGCCTCGGCCGGCAGCGGCACGCCGCAGCACCTGGCCGGCGAGATGTTCGGCAAGGCCGCCGGCGTCAAGCTGTCGCACGTGCCCTACCGTGGCGCCGGCCCGGCGCTCAACGACCTGGTGGGCGGCCAGGTCCAGGTGATGTTCGACGTGCTGGGCAGCTCGCTGCCCTTCATCCAGAGCGACAAGCTGGTGGCGCTGGCGGTGACTTCGGCCCAGCGCAGCCCGTCGCTGCCCAAGGTGCCGACCATGGCCGAGGCCGGCCTGCCCGGCTTCGAGACCACCGCCTGGCATGGCATCGTGGTGCGGGCCGGCACACCCGAGCCGGTGATCGCCAAGCTCAACAGCACGCTCAACGCCATCTTCAAGGAGCCCGCCTTCCGCAAGAAGTGGGAGGCGCTGGGCACGCCGGTGGTGGCCGGCAGTGCCGCGCAGTTTGGCCAGCTGATCCGCACCGAGTCGGTGCGCCTGGGCCGGGTGGTGCGCGAGTCGGGCGCCACGGCCGACTGAACGGCCCGGCGCCCGGCGGTCGTTTCAGCCCAGCGCCTCGCGCACGAAGTCCAGCCGGTCCTGGCCGAAGAACATCTGGTCGCCGACAAAGCAGGTCGGCGCGCCGAACACGCCGCGGGCCACCGCCTCCTCGGTGTTGGCCACCAGCGCGGCCTTGACCTCGGGGTCGGCCACCAGCGCGGTGAAGGCCTCGGGGTCGAAGCCGGCGGCCGTCAGCACCGCGGCCAGCTCGGCGGCGTCGCCCAGGTTGCGCGGGCTGCGCCACATTGCGTCGAACACCGCGTCGGCATAACGCTGGAAGGCCTCGGGCTGGCGCAGCTGCAGGCCGGCGGCGCCACGCATCAGCGTCAGCGTGTTGATCGGGAAGTGCGGGTTGAAGGCGAAGGGCGCGCCGTGGCGCCTGGCCCAGCGCGCGATGTCCTGGTTCATCCAGCGGCCTTTGGCCGGCACGCTGACCGGGCTGGCGTTGCCGGTGGCCTTGAACACCCCGCCCAGCAGCATCGGCCGGTAGACCAGCGTGGCGCCGGCCTCGCGCGCGATGCGCGGCAGCTGGGTGTGCGCCAGGTAGGCCGTGGGGCTGCCGAAGTCGAAAAAGAATTCCACGGTCTGGTTGGGCATGCGCGGGCTTTCAGAAGGTTTGCTTGCAGTTGCAAGCATGCTAGCCCAAGGCGCCCGGCTTGCGGCGGTGGCTGGCCTGGGGTGTTCCCGGTGGCGGCGGCTCAGCCACCGGGCACGCTGCGCGGCTGCACGCGCACCCCGTCGGCCACGCCGGCCGGCGGGTAGATGATCACTGTCTCGCCGGCCGCCAGCCCGGCCTGCACCCAGGCCTGGCTGCCGTTGCGCCCGCCCAGGGTCACCGGCTTGAGCCGCGCCCGGCCGCCGTCGACCACGAACACCGCCATGCCGGCGGTCTGGCCCGGCTGCGGGAACACCGCGCTCACCGGCACCAGCAGCGCGCCGTCCTGCACCCGGGTGAGGATGCGCACGCCGACGCGGTAGCCGTCGCCCAGCGCCTGGCCGGCCTGCTGCCACTGGGCGGGCGGGCTGGTCAGGTCGATCAGCACGTTGACGCGCTGCTCCTCCACGCCCAGCGCCGACACCTTGGTGAAGGCCGCCGGTTCGACCCGCCGCACCCGGCCGGTCAGCACGCCGGGGCCGCCCCAGCGGTCGATCTGCACCAATGCGCCGGGCGCGGCCTGCAGGGCCTCGGTGGTCAGCAGTTCGGCCACCACCTCCAGCTGGGTGGTGTCGCCGATCTCGATCACCGGCGTGCCCAGCGCCACCGTGGCCTCGCTGGCCTGCGCCACCTTGAGCACCCGGCCGGCTACCGGCGCCCGCAGCACGAAGCCGCTGCCGCCGCCGGCCTGCTGCGCGGCCAGGGCGGCGCGCGCCACTTGCAACTCGTGCTCGGCGACATGGCGGGCCTGCTCGGCCGCGTCCAGCCCCTGCTGGGCGGCCTGCACGGCCAACCGGTCGCCGTCGAGCTTGGTCGGCGCGATGAAACCCTGGGCGCTGAGCTGCTCGCTGCGTTGCAGCTCGGTGCGGGCCTGGGCCAGCGCCACGCGCTGTTGCCCGGCGGCGGCGGCGGCGCGCTGCACGCCGGCCTCGGCCGCACCGCGGCGGCCGGTCAGCTCGGCGCGGGTGCGCTCGTCGATCATCGGCGACAGCGCCGGGGTCAGCACCGCCAGCGCGGCGCCGGCGGCCACCACATCGCCCTCGCGCAGGGTGATGCGCGCCAGCTGCCCGGCCAGCGGCGCGGTGACGGTGTAGCGCTCGCGCAGCCGGGTGCGGCCGTCCTCGACAATGGCCTGCTCGTAGCGGCCGGTGGCTGCCGGCGCCACCTCCACCGCCAGCGGCCGCGGCGCGAAGGCCCAGGCCAGCGCGGCCAGCACAGCGGCGCCGCCAAGTACGGTGTAGATCAGCGTGCTGCGTTTCATGGTCGGGCCTTGCATGCGGTCGTTCGGGGGGTGGCCGGGTCGGCGGGCGGGCGGCAACGGTCAGTCGCGGGTCTTCAGCGCCGACACCATGTCGATGCCGTGGATGCGCCGGCGCACCACGGCGGCGCTGGCCAGCGCCGCGGCCAGCACGGCCACCGCGGCCAGCGCGTAGGTGCGCGGGCGGATCACCACCGGGAAGAAGAACTGGTCGCTCTTGAGCAGCACGGTGATCAGGTGCACCAGGCTCCAGCCCAGCAGCATGCCCAGCGGCAGCGCCACGGCGATGACCAGCGCCATCTCGCCCAGCAGCAGCGCGGTGACCTCGCCCTGGGTGAAGCCCAGCACGCGCAGGCTGGCCAGCTCCCAGGCGCGCTCGGCCAGCGCGATGCGGGCGTTGTTGTAGACCACGCCCACCGCGATGACGCAGGCGAAGATCGTCAGCACGCCGCTGATGATCAGGATGTTGCGCGCCGTCACCTCCTGCATGTTGCGCAGCATGGTGGCCTTGCTGAAGGCGCCGGCGGCACGCGGCAGCGCCTGCGTGGCGGCCAGGAAGGCGGCCTCGGTGCCGCGCTCGAGCGACAGCACGAAGCCGCTGGACAGGTCGCCGTCGCCCATGGCCTGGTTCAGCGCGTCGCGGCGGATGTAGGCGTTCAGGCCCATGGTCTCGCGCACCAGGCCGTCCACCGGCAGGGTGAACTCGCGGTGGCTGCCTTCGGTCAGCGTCAGGTGCACCGGGTCGCCCACGCGCAGGCCCAGCTTGTCGGCCAGGCGGTCGGTCAGCAGCAGGCCGTCGCCACGCGGCGCCACCGGCCGGTTGTCGACGTCGACGACGCGGTGCAGGTCGGGCCGGTCGGGCAGGGCGCGCACCTGCACCCGCTCCTGGCGGTGGCCGTTGACCAGCGTGGCCGACAGGAAGCGCGACGACTCCACCGCCAGCACGCCCGGCAGCCGCGCCAGCTGCAGCGAAACGCGGTCGTCCACCGGCTCGGTCATCCACACCGACACGTCGCTGCGCATCTTCAGCGAGAACTCGGCGTCGACGATGACCTCGATCGCGTCGCGGAAGAAGTTGCCCATCACCACGATGGCCACCGCCGCGGCCACGCCGACGATGCCGGTGGCCGTGCGCAGCGGCCGGCGCTCCATGTTGCGCAGGACCATGCGCAGCGCCGGGCTCATCCGGGTGAAGCCCAGCCGCTCGGCCAGCGTGCGGCGGAAGCCGCCCGGGGCCGGCGGGCGCATGGCCTCGGCCGGCGTCAACCGCACCGTGGCCAGGATCGCCGCCAGCGTGCCGGCCACCGCGGTGAGTGCGGTCAGGCCGCCGGCGATGACCACCAGCGACGGGTCCATGCGGTGCGGGAAGTGCGGGAAGTGGAAGACCTCGGCATACAGCCCCAGGAAGGCCTGGCCCAGCCAGTGGCCCAGCGCTACGCCCAGCAGCCCGCCCAGCGCCACGATGGCGCCCACCAGCTTCAGGTAGTGGGCGGCGATGGTGCGGTTGCGGTAGCCCAGGGCCTTGAGCGCGGCGATCTGCTCGCGCTGCGTGGCCACCAGGCGCGACACCACCACGTTCAGCAGGAAGGCGGCCACGCCCAGGAAGATGGCCGGCAGCACCGTGCCCAGCACGCGCTGCTCCTTGATCTCGTTGTCGAGCATGGCGTGCGAGATCTGCTGGTCGCGCGGCCGCGGCGCGGCGCCGCCGTAGGGCGCCAGCGGCCCGGCCAGCCGGTCGATGACCTCGCGCTCGGACACCGTGCGCGCGCCGGCCGGCGCCAGCCGCACCGCCAGGGTGTTGAAGGCGCCCTGCATGTCGTAGGCCGCGGCCAGCGCCGCCTGGTCGACCCAGAAGACGCCGAAGCCACGCTGGTCGGGCATGCCGAACAGCCCGGCGAAGATGAACTCGGGCGACATGCCGATGCCCACGATGCGCAGCCGCCGGTGGCGGCCGTTGACCAGCGCGCCCACCGTCGAGCCCGGCTTCAGCCCGCGCATCCGCGCGAAGCCGGCCGACACCAGCGCGTCCAGCGTGCCGCCGTCGCCCGGGCTGGCGGCCTCGGCCTCGCCCGGCGGAAACAGCGCACGCCCGGCGACCACGCTGACCAGGTTCAGCCGCGGCGGCTGGCGCCGGTCGATGCCGATCAGCTGGCCCAGCACCGGGTCGGTGTTGCCGTCGAGCTGGATGCGCACGATGCGCTCGACGGTGGTCTGCACATCGGCCACGCCCGGCACCGCGCGCAGCTGGTCGGCCAGCGCCGCCGGCGCCCGCTTGACGGTGGCGAACAGGTCGGCGAAGCGGCCCTGGGCATAGAACTCGTCGCGCGCGGCGGCCAGCGAGTCCACCGCCGACAGGCTGGTCAGGAAGCCACCCATGCCGCTGGCCACCACCAGCGCGATGGTCAGCGCCTGGCTCCACATCGTGCGCAGGTCGCGCAGCAGCTTGATGTCCAGCGCTTTCATGTCAGCCCCTCGGCCGACGGGTACGCCGGCCGATCCCCCGTGGGGATGCGGGCCGGCTTGGGAGCGGCCCGGCGCTCGGCCCGCTCGGCTTCGATGGCGTCACCATGACAGCTCGGACGGCGCCAGCTTGTGCGCATTGACGTCGATGCGCTGGATGCGGCCGTCGCCCAGGTGCACCACGCGGTCGGCCATGCCGGCGATGGCGGCGTTGTGGGTGATGACCATCGTCGTGGTGCCCAGCTCGGCATTGGCACGGGCGATGGTCTCCAGCACCAGCTTGCCGGTGACGTAGTCCAGCGCCCCGGTGGGCTCGTCGCACAGCAGCACCTGCGGCCGCTTGACGATGGCCCGGGCGATGGCCACGCGCTGCTGCTCGCCGCCCGACAGCTGCGACGGGAAGTGGTCGCGCCGCGGCCCCAGCGCCACCCGCGACAGCGCCTCGTCGATCGGCATCGGGTTGGCCACGATGTCGGTCACCAGGGCCACGTTCTCCCAGGCGGTGAGGCTGGGGATCAGGTTGTAGAACTGGAAGACGAAGCCGACATGCTCGCGCCGGTAGCGGGTGAGCGCCTCGTCGTCGGCGGCGGTCAGGTCGTGGTCCTCGTAGAACAGCGTGCCGGCGCTGGCCACCTCCAGCCCGCCCAGGATGTTCAGC
>Ga0208884_100586_pt1 | contig 10316 bp, 9 predicted proteins | sample LakWasMet68_HOW9_2_FD_183898 | JGI IMG/M metagenome (GOLD analysis project Ga0208884, IMG submission 183898) | Freshwater sediment methanotrophic microbial communities from Lake Washington under simulated oxygen tension - Sediment Metagenome... | ecosystem: Environmental > Aquatic > Freshwater >... | reverse complement strand
GGATGACCTGCAGCGTGCGCTGGACCGCACTGCCGGCAGCGCCGCCGAACAGGCCCAGGCCTGGGCCCAGCTGATCGACCGCCTGGCGCGTGGCCTGGAGCGGGGTGCCCGCCATTGGACCGGTGCACGCAAGAAGGACAGCCTGCAACGGGTGCTGGACGGCAGCCGCAGCGATGCCCAGCGCCTGCAGCAGCGCTTGCGCCAGCTGATCAGTGCTTGGGAGACCGACCAGCCCGACGAGGACGTGGATGCGGTGGACAGCGCCGGGGCCGACAAGGCAGCCGACAGCACGGCGCCGGCACCCGCCGCCCCCGAGCCGGCCGATGCCGGCGCCGATGCCACCGACAGCCGCACCGAGCCGCCTGGCGACGACCACCCCCGCCTGGTCGACGAGCTGCAGCGCACGGTGCAGGCCGGCCTGCCCGCCAGCGAGCCGCGCGCGGCCGAACTGGCCGACGAGCTGGCCGCACTGGCCCGGCGCATCCCTGTCGAGGGCGCCACGCCGGCGCTGGCCGAGGCGGTGGCCGATGTCTGCCACCGGGTGCGCCGGCTCTACGGCCTGCGCCACGAACTGGTCGATGAACTGCTGGCGCTGTGCCGCTCATTGACCGACGGCCTGGGCGACCTGGCCGAGGACGCCAGCTGGGCCCAGGGCCAGGCCGAGCACCTGCGCCAGCGGCTGGACGGCGTGGCCGGTGCCCGCGCCGTGCGCGCCGCACGCGAACTGCTGGACGACACCCGCGAGCGCCAGCGCACGCTGCAGGTCGAGCGTGCCCAGGCCCGCGACGCGCTGAAGCTGATGGTGCGCCAGGTGCTGGCCGAGCTGGGCGAACTGGGCCATGCCACCGGCCGCTTCAACGACAAGGTGGCCGGTTATGCCCAGGTCATCGAGGCCGCCGACTCGCTGGACAGCCTGGCCGAGGTGGTGCGCGAGATGGTCAGCGAAAGCCGTGCGGTGCATGGGCTGGTGGCCGGTGCACGCGAGCGCTTGGCCGCCGAGCATGCCCGTGCCAGCGCGCTGGAAGGCCGGGTGCTGGGCCTGGAGGCCGAGCTGCGCCGCCTGTCCGACGAGGTGTCCACCGACGCGCTGACCCAGGTGGCCAACCGCCGTGGCCTGGCCCAGGCCTTCGAGCTGGAAAGCGCCCGGGTGCAGCGTGAAGGCGTCGAGACCGCGCCGCTGGCCATCGGCCTGATCGACATCGACAACTTCAAGAAGCTCAACGACAGCCTGGGCCATGCCGCCGGCGACGTGGCGCTGCAGAGCCTGGCCGCACGCGTCAAGGAATGGCTGCGGCCGGTGGACCACATCGCGCGCTTCGGCGGCGAGGAGTTTGTGCTGCTGCTGCCCGGCACGCCGGTGCACGAGGCCCAGCAGGTGATGACCCGGCTGCAGCGCCGGCTGAGTGCCAGCCTGTTCATGCACGACGGCAAGGAGGTGTTTGTCACCTTCTCGGCCGGGGTCACCGCCTGGCGGCCGGGTGAGGCGGTGGATGCCGCGCTGGCCCGTGCCGACGAGGGCCTGTACGAGGCCAAGCGCACGGGCAAGAACCGCACCTGTGTAGCCTGAGCCCCCGGCGGCCGGGTGTCGGGCCGGTGCCGGCTTGTGCTGGCGCAGGCCTGGCGTCAGCCAGCTGTGGTGAGATGCCGGGCGTGCCGAATGCCTTCAACTTCGATGTCTCGCCCTTCGATTGCCTGAGTGCCGAGCAGCGCCAGTGGGTGCGCGACAGCGTTGACATCGACTATGTGCACGATGGCCAGGTGATGCTGGCGCCGGGTGACGCACCCAGCCACCTGTTCGTGCTGATCAAGGGCCATGTGCAGCAGTGGGACGGTGACGAACTGCTGGCCAGCTACGGCCCGGACGACTGCTTCGACGGCCGCGCCCTGGTCGCCGGCAAGGCCAGCCACCGCTTTGTCGCCGCCGAGGAGGTGCTGGCCTACCGCCTGGCCAAGACCGCGGTGGGCGAGCTGATCGCCGCCAACGCCACCTTCGGCGCGCTGCTGTTCGCCGACCTGTCGCGCAAGCTGGGCGCACTGTCCGAGCGCAGCGGCCGGCACGAGCTGCAGTCGCTGGCGCTGGCGCGCATCGACCAGGCGGTGCTGCGGCCGGTGCAGATCGTCGACGCCGGCACCGACATCGTCTCGGTGGTGCGGCTGTTCAGCGCCCAGCGCTGCACCAGCGTGCTGGTGCGCGACGGCGCGGCCCAGCCACCGCGGCTGGGCATCTTCACCACCGCCGGCCTGCAGCGCGCCATCCTGCAGGGCACGGCGCTGGACGCCCTGCCGGTGGGCCTGCTGGCCAGTTACCCCCTGGTCACGGTGGCGCCGGCGGCGCACCTGTTCGACGCGCTGGCGCTGATGATCCACCACCGGGTGCAGCGGCTGGTGGTGGTCGATGCGCCGGCCGGTGCCGTGCCGGCGGCGGACGGCAGCCAGGTGCGTGGCCTGCTGGAGCAGATCGACCTGCTGAGCTTCCTGTCCAACCACTCCTACCTGGTGACGCGGCAGATCCTGGACGCCGGCAGCCTGGCCGAGCTGGACGCCGCGGCGGCGCAGATCACCCGCATGATCGCGCTGCTGCACCGGGGCGGCACCCGGGTGGCGGGCATTGCGCGGCTGGTGCAGGCGCTCAACGCCACGCTGTTCGAGCGCGCCTGGCAGCTGATCGCACCGGCCGAGCTGGTGGCCAACAGCTGCCTGTTCGTGATGGGCAGCGAGGGCCGGGGTGAGCAGCTGCTCAAGACCGACCAGGACAACGGCCTGATCCTGCGCGACGGCTACGTTCCGCCGGACGACCTGGCCGCCATCTGCGAGCGCTTCTCCCAGGCGCTGGCCGGCTTCGGTTACCCGCCGTGCCCCGGCCACATCATGCTGAGCAACCCCGACTGGCGGCATGCCGCGGCCGAGTTCGGCCAGGTGGTGCGGCGCTGGCTGCTGATGCCCAGCGCCGAGTCGCTGATGGCGCTGGCCATCTTCCTGGACGCCCATGCCGTGTGTGGTGATGCGGCCCTGCTGGCCCAGGTGCGGGCCGAGGTCTTCAAGCTGGTCACCGACAACGATGCGCTGCTGGCGCGTTTTGCCGCGGCCATCAACGCCTTCGACGGCGAGGGTGGCAGCGCCTGGTGGCTGCGGCTGTTTGCCGCCGAGGCCGGCCGCGAGCCACTGGATCTGAAAAAGGCCGGCACCTTCCCACTGGTGCATGGCGTGCGGGCGCTGGCGCTGGCCGAACGCCTGGCCTGCACCGGCACCGTCGAGCGCATCGAGGCCCTGGTGGCCGCGCAGCGCCTGCCGGCCGAGCTGGGCGCCGAACTGGTCGACAGCCTGCACTTCTTCATGCGGTTGAAGCTGGACGCCGGCCTGGCCGCGCTGGAGTTGGGCCGCACGGCGTCGGGCATCGTGGTGGACCGGCTCAGCAGCCTGGACCGCGACCTGCTGAAGGACACGCTGGGCGTGGTCAAGCGCTTCAAGGCGCTGCTGCGCCAGCGCTTCCACCTGGACGCGGTCTGAGCAGGCCGCCGGCGCATGGTCTCGCCCTTGTCCCCGGCCGCCTGGGTGGCCACGCTGCGGCGCGAATGGGGGCTGCACCAGCTGGTGGATCCGGCCTTCCGCGGCCTGTGGGACGCACCACCACCTGACGAGTGGGTGGCGCTGCATTGCGCCACCACCGGCCGCGACGCCGCGCGGGACGAGATCGTGGCCATCGCCGCGGTGCGCATCGTCGGCGAACGCCTGTTGACCAGCCAGCGCCTGGAGCTTGTCGTGCGGCCGCAGCAGGCGCTCGCCAGCCTCAGCGCCGACAGCGTGCGCCAGCACGGCCTGCGCGCGCAGGACCTGGTGGCCGGCCTGCCGGTGCAGGAGGCGCTGCGCCAGCTGCTGCATTTCATCGGCCCGCGGCCCCTCGTCGGCTACTACCTGGACTTCGATCTGGCGGTGCTGAACCGGGCTGCGCAGCCGCTGCTGGGCGTGCCGCTGCCGCAGCCGGGCATCGACGTGTCGGCGCTGTTCCACGACTGGAAGTTCCGCCAGCTGCCGCCGCACCAGCAGCAGGGCAATGTGGCCATCGACCTGCGCTTCGCCACGCTGCTGCGTGAACTGGGCCTGCCCGAGCGCGACACCCACGACGCGCTGGGCCATGCGGTGATGGCCGGCCTGGCCTTCATCAAGCTGCGCCAAATCCTGGCGGCGTGAAGGCCTGCCGCCGGGCGGGGCTCAACCGCCTGACGGGCGCCGGTGCAGGGTGATCGGCCGGGCCTGCGGCGCCGCGCTGCGGGCCGGGCCACAACCCCCGCCGCAGCCACCGCAGCCCGCCGCCGGGGCCGCCAGCTCGCGCCGCAGCAGCCGGCGCGCCAGGCCCCGGCGCCAGGCCATCGGCATCAGGGCCCAGGCCGCGTAGGCCGTGCAGGCGGCGACGATCAACAGCACGGCGATCTGCTGCATGTCAATGCCCCAGCCACAGCGTGGCGCGGTAGGTGAGGAAGGCCGCGGCATACGCCAGCGCAAACTGGTAGGCCGCCATGGCCAGCGGGTAGCGCCAGCTGTTGGTCTCACGCTTGACGGCGGCCAGCGTGGACAGGCACTGCGGTGCAAACACATACCAGGCCAGCAGCGACAGCGCGGTGGCCAGCGACCAGCTGTGCGCGATCACCGGCGCCAGGTGTTCGGCCACCGCGTCGCCGGCGGCCGACAGCGCGTAGACCGTGCCCAGCGCGCCCACTGCCACCTCGCGCGCGGCCAGCCCGGGCACCAGCGCGATCGAGATCTGCCAGTTGAAACCGATCGGCGCGAACACATGCTCCAGCGCGTGGCCCAGCAGGCCGGCAAAGCTGTAGGTGATGGGTGCGGCGGTGGCGCCGGCCGGCGGCGCCGGGTAGCTCGACAGGAACCACAGCACCACCATCAGCGAAAAGATGATGGTGCCGACCCGGCGGATGAAGATGCGCGCCCGCTCCCACAGGCCGATGGCCAGGGTACGTACCGCGGGCCAGCGGTAAGGTGGCAGCTCCAGCATCAGCGGCTGGTAGCGGCTCTTCAGCCACAGCCGCTTGAACAGCCAGGCCACGCCCATGGCCGAAGCCACACCGGCCACGTACAGCGCAAACAGCACCAGGCCTCGCAGGTTGAACGGGCCCACCGCGTGGTCGGGGATGAAGGCGCCGATCAGCAGCGCGTACACCGGCAGCCGCGCCGAGCAGGTCATCAGCGGCGCAATCATGATGGTGGTGATGCGGTCGCGCCAATGGGCGATGGTGCGGGTGGCCATGATGCCTGGCACCGCGCAGGCAAAGCTCGACAGCAGCGGGATGAAGGCCCGGCCCGACAGGCCGACCCGGCCCATCAGGTTGTCCAGCAGGAAGGCCGCGCGCGGCAGGTAGCCCGAGTCCTCCAGCAGCAGGATGAAGAAGAACAGGATCAGGATCTGCGGCAGGAACACCAGCACGCTGCCGGCGCCGGCGATGGCCCCGTCCACCAGCAGGCTGCGCAGCGGGCCTTCGGCCAGGTGGGCGCCGGTCCAGTCGCCCAGGCCAGCCATGCCGGCCTTGATGGCCTCCATCGGCGCGTTGGCCCAGGAGAACACCGCCTGGAACACGATGAACAGCAGCGCCGCCAGGATCACCAGGCCCCACACCGGGTGCAGCAGCCAGGCGTCCAGCCGCAGCTGCAGCCGGTGGTTGCCCAGCCGCGCCGCCTTGGGCGCGGCCACGGCCAGGATGCGCCGCACCTCGCGCTGCAGCTCGGCCGCGCCGGACGCGGCCAGGCCCGTCGTGGTGGGGGGCACCGGCAGGTCGCCGCGGCCCAAGTGTTCCAGCAGCGCGGCATGGCCGTCGCTGCGCACGGCCACCGTCTCCACCACCGGGCAGCCCAGTTCGGCGGCCAGCCGGGCGGTGTCGATCACCAGGCCGCGGCTGCGTGCCATGTCCACCATGTTCAGCGCCACCAGCATCGGCCGGCCCAGGCGCTTGAGCTCCAGCACCAGGCGCAGGTTCATGCGCAGGTTGGTGGCGTCGACCACGGCCACCAGGGCGTCGGGCACGTCCTCGCCGGCGCGGCGGCCCTCGATCACCTCCAGCGTCACCTGCTCGTCCGGCGTGGCCGGCTGCAGGCTGTAGGTGCCGGGCAGGTCGATCACCGCCACGCTGCGGCCGTCGGCCAGCCGGGCCTGGCCGACCTTGCGCTCGACGGTGACGCCGGCGTAGTTGGCCACCTTCTGGCGGGCGCCGGTGAGCAGGTTGAACAGCGCCGTCTTGCCACAGTTCGGGTTGCCCACCAGGGCCACGCTGCGCAGGGCGGCTGGGGCGGGCGGGGGCAGGCTGCGGTCCATGGCCGGGTTCAGTCGCGGCTGACGGTGATACAGCGCGCCTCCAGCAGGCGCAGCGCGAACATCGTGTCGCCGACCACCACCGCCAGCGGCTCACGCCCGCCCGGGCCGCGGCGCAGCACCTGCACCGGCTCGCCCGGCAAAAAACCCAGTTCGCCCAGGCGCCGCAGGTGGTGGCTGTCCAGATCCGAGCCGTTGGCGCGCACCTGTTGCACGGTGGCGTGCGCCCCGTCGGGCAGGTCGGCAAGCAGGGTGGTCATGGCCGTTGGGGTGCCGTAGCGGCGGAAGCCGGTTGGAGGGAGGCGGCAAACAATCTAAATGAGATTGTCTCTCATTTCGAATGTGCATGCGCACCCGGTGCCTGACGAAGGCTTGCGCTGGATCAGGGGCCGTGCGTGCCGGCCTGTCTGCGGGCGCTGCGCCGGGCATGCCAGGCACCGGTCGCCGTCATCACCAGCCCCGCCCCGGCATGCGCCCAGCCCAGCGCCGGGCGCAGGGTTTCCGGCGCGAAGTAGTACAGCGCATACCCACTGCCGACGGCCAGTGCCAACAGCCCGCACAGCAGCAGCCCGCTGCGGCGCTGGGTGGCCTGGCGGGGCCGGTGGGCGATGCGCCAGGCCGACGGCACATGGTGGCCACCCATCAGCCCGGCCGCAAACAGCGCCGTGAAGGCGCCGGCGCCGTGCAGGCGCATCAGCCAGGGCTCGCCCGGGTGCGGCAGTTCACCTGCACCCGCACCGGCCAGGTAGTGCAGGGCCAGCCAGCCGGCGCCGGAGGCCAGCAGCAGCGTGGCCACGGCCAGCAGCAGCCGGCGCTGCCAGCGGGTGGGGCGCAGTCCGGTGCGGTGCATCAGCCGGCGGCGCGTTGGCGCGGTTGGGGTGGGGTCATGGGTGCAGCCAGGCCTGGGCCCCCAGGCGGGCGAGCAGCGGGTGATGGGCGTCGCCGCTGAGGGCGACGATCTTGGTCAAGGCGTCGGCCCAGACGCAGCGTGGCGCGACCACGCTGACATGGGCCTGCACCGGCGCGCCGCGTTGGGTGCCGTGCACCCGGCTGCGGCTGGTGGTGCTGAAGTGGCTGGTGGCGAAGGCACCGTCGGCCAGCGTGCCCAGTGGCCGCACACCGCCACTGGCCTCGTCGCGCAGCCGCAGTGGCACGCTGGCGTGGCCGAAGGCGCGCAGGTCGCCGCCGGCGTTGACCCAGCCGCCGGTGCAGCCGGCGCGGCGCAGCGCCCGCACCGCCGCGTCCACCGCCTGGCCCTTGGCGATGCCGCCCAGGTCCAGCTGCACGCCGGCACGGGCCTTGTGCAGCCGGCCACCCTGGCAGGTCCAGTCGGTGGGGCCGCTGCCCAGGCTGATGTCGAACAGCCCGCCGCTGGCCTGGTGCAGGGCCTGCGCCGCGCGCAGCGCCCGCTGCGCGGCGGGCCGCAGCCGCAGGCTGGCGCCGGCCGGCAGGCGGGCGAAGTGGGCGATGTCGCTGTCGTCGTCGAAGCGCGACAGCGCCGCCTGCAGCGCGGCCACCGCCGCAAAGCCGGCGGCGGCGGCCCACTCGGGCGCGGGGTGGTCGTCCGGCAGGCCCAGTTCGACCAGCGTGCCGAGCAGCGGCCGGGCGCGGCGTATCCAGCCGGGCTGCGGGCCAGGCACTGCCTGCGCCGCAGGACCCGGGCCGAAGCCAGCAGACGCCGCGGATCCGGCGCTGCCGGTCCGCTGGCGTGCCTTGTTGGCCGCGCCGGGCTTGGCCGCCCGGCTGCTCGCCAGGCAGGGCGTGTCCATGGTCACGTCGGCAGCAGGCCGTGGCGGCGCGCGCTGTCCACCACCGCCACGATGCGCCGTACGCCCTCGGTGACATGGCTGCAGCTGAGCGTGGCGCCGCTGATGTTGGCGATGTCGTCGCCCACACGCAGCGGCGCGGCCACCGTCTTGCCGACAAACTGCCGCCGCCAGGCCGGCAGCCGGATCTCGTGGCCGTGGCTCTCGCGGTAGGCCAGGATGTCCACCTGGCGCACGCTGCCGTCGGCGGCGATGCCCACCGCATAGTTGATCAGCTCGAACTTGCCGACCACCGCGTCGGCCAGCACCAGGCCCAGCAGCGTCTGACCCTTCCAGGCCAGCCGGGCCGACCAGCGCGCCGAGCGGGGCGCCACGCCGGCGGCGGCCAGCTTCTGCAGCTGGGCGGCGTCGAGCGTGAACTCACGCGCCTCGAAGCGCTCGGCCTCGGGGAACATCAGCTGTGCGGCCTGTTCGGCGCTCATGTAGTCCACCGCAAAGGCGCCGGTGGGCAGGGCCGCCAGCGCGGCCAGGGCGATCTGCACCCGCATGCTAGAAGCTCCAGCCCAGGCCCAGGTTGGTGCGGTCGCCGTCGCGGTTCTGGCGGAAGCGCTGCCAGTCGGCCTTGAGCACGATGCCCGGCGTGAGCTGGAAGTTGGCGCCCAGCGTCAGCACACGCTCGGTGGGCCGGGTGTCGGGCGTCAGGCCCGGGCCCAGGTCGGCGTAGCTGCGGCCGGTGTTGAACTGTTCCCAGCGGGCGAACGGGGTCAGAGCGTAGCTGCCGCGCTGCCACAGGTGGTAGCCGGCCTGCGCATACCAGCCGTCGAAGGCCTGGGGGATCAGCGTCGGGCTGCCCACCAGCGCGGCGTTCAGTGCCGCGGTGTGGTTGATGCTGCCGCGGCTGTAGAGCGCGGCCAGGTCCCAGCGGCCGGGGGTCCAGCGGGCGTGCAGGTCCCACAGGGTCACCCGCGCCGCGGCCACTGCCTGGCCATGCGTGGCGCCACCGCTGAACAGGCCGGCGCCGACCTGCAGCCCGGGCACGCCGCGCCAGTTGACGGCACCGAACAGCGCCAGGTCGCGGCCCTTGGCCAGCGCCAGTTCCTGGTGGATGGCGCCCAGCGGCGACTCGGCGCCCTCGGTGGACGTGGCGTCCCATTTGTTCAGGTCGAAGCCGGTGGACAGACCGAGCTGCAGTGTCAGCCCGTGGTCCAGGTTGCCCACCAGTTGCACACCGCCTTCGCGCCAGGTGCTGGGGATGATGGCGGTCTCGACGAAGTTGCGCTCGACGCCGAAGAAGGCATTCGGCTCGTGGTTCTCGTTGAGCAGGCCCATCGGCACCAGGAACAGGCCACCCCGCACGGCCCAGGTCGGCGTCAGCTGGTGTTCGATGAAGGCCTGTTCGATCGCCACCTCGCCGGGGTCGCCGGCCGAACTGACCGAGTGCTCGACCTCCAGCTCGGTGACCAGCTTGGTGCGCTCGTCGAAGCGGTGCTGGAAGCCCAGCACGAAGCGGCGCAGGTCGACCTGGGTGTTCTGCGTGGCCCGGTTCGGGCGGTTGTAGTTGATCTCGCCGTAGCTGCTGAGCACGGTGGCCGGCCCGGATGGCAAGCTGGCCGGGGCCTCGGCCAGGGCGGGTGTGGCGGGTGCCGCGGCCGGCGCGGCGACCGGCGCTGCCGGGGCCGCCACGCGCTGCTGCTGCAGCGCACTGAGCTGGGCGCGCAGCTGCGTCACCTCGGCCGCCAGCTGGTCGAGCCGGCGCAGCAGTTCGGCTTCACCGACCGGCGGCGTGGTCGCCGCGGGGGCCTGGGCCTGGGCCTGGGCGTCGGGCAGGCCGCACAGCAAGGCCAGGGTGAGGGCGGCGGCCAGGGGGTGGCGGGCAGGCCGCCGGGCGGTGGGCTGGGGGATCACGGGGTTCTCCGGCAAGTGGGCGGGTCGGGGCGGGCGGTCAGCGGGTATAGCCGTCGCTCAGGGTGTTCAGAAACGCGATCAGGTCGTCGATCTCGGCGTCGCTCAGCGCCGGTGTCTCACCGCGGCGGCGGTTGTAGGGCGCTTCGCTGGTGTTGACATTGCCGCGGTAGGCGACGGGCAGGTCGTCGAAGGTGTCGACCGTGCCGTCGGCGCGTTGCGGGTACCACTTCTCGGGTTGGGTGTCGCGCTGCACATAAAAGGTCAGCGCGTCCTTGAGCGTGCTGAAACGGCCGTTGTGGAAGAAGGCGCCACGCAGCGCCACATTGCGC
>Ga0208884_100585_pt1 | contig 10324 bp, 10 predicted proteins | sample LakWasMet68_HOW9_2_FD_183898 | JGI IMG/M metagenome (GOLD analysis project Ga0208884, IMG submission 183898) | Freshwater sediment methanotrophic microbial communities from Lake Washington under simulated oxygen tension - Sediment Metagenome... | ecosystem: Environmental > Aquatic > Freshwater >... | reverse complement strand
AGGCCCAGGCTCAGGTGGTCCAGCCGTTCGGCCCCCAGGCGGCCGCCGAAGCCGCTGGCGCGCAGCGCATCGCGCGCCGTCGAACCGGCCGGCAGGCGCAGCGCCACCCAATCGACCTGGTGCGGCGCCGCGGCGTAGACCACGTCCACCGAAATCAGCGCCGGGGCGTCCACCGGCACCACCTCAGCGTGGGCCATACACCTGCTCGGCGCGCTGCACGAAGGAGTCGACGAAGGTATTGGCCACCCGGTCGAACACCGGGCTGAGCACGGTCTCCAGCGCCCGGCTGGAGAAGGCGTAGCGCAGGTCGAACTCGATGCGGCAGGCCGCCGTGCCGGCTGCGCCGATGGGCACGAAACGCCAGGTGCCGTCCAGGTCGGAAAACGGCCCGTCCACCAGCTGCATCACCACCGCCTGCTCCGGCTCGTGGCGGTTGCGGGTGGTGAAGGCATGGCGCAGGCCGGCATAGTGCAGGTGCAGCCGCGCGGTCATGCCCTGCTCGCCCTGCTCCAGCACCTCGGCCTTTTCGCACCAGGGCAGGAAGCCGGGGTAGGACGTGACACCGGTGACCAGCTCGTACATCTCGCGGGCCGAGTACCACAGCAGGACGGACTTCTTCACATGCTTCATACAATGGTGGAATTCTAGAGGCCGCTTGGTTTCCGACCCAGCGGCCTCATTTCATTGGCCACCATGTCCACCCTGACCACCACCCGCAAGGAAGCCGCGAAGGCCGCAAAGCCTTCGGGCCCGATCGCCGAGAACCGCCGCGCCCGCTACGACTACCACGTCGAGGAGCGCTACGAGGCGGGCATGGTGCTGTCCGGCTGGGAGATCAAGGCCATCCGCGCCGGCCAGGTGCAGCTGACCGACGGTTATGTGGTGATCAAGGACGGTGAGCTGTACCTGATCGGCTGCCGCATCAACGCGCTGCGCTCGGCGTCCACCCACGTCAACCCCGAGGCCGACCGCACCAAGAAGCTGCTGATGCACAAGGCCGAGATCCGCCGGCTGATCGGCAAGGTCGAGCAGAAGGGCTTCACCCTGGTGCCGCTGAACCTGCACTACAAGGCCGGCCGGGTGAAGTGCGACATCGCACTGGCCAAGGGCAAGGCCGAGCACGACAAGCGCAACACCGAGAAGGATCGCGAGTGGGCGCGCGAGAAGGGCCGCCTGATGCGGCACAACATCTCGGCCAAGAACTGAGGCCCCGGCCGCGGGGTACCGCGGCTACCCCCAAGGGGTCGCCGGCCCGCCGCGGCCGCCGGCTCGGCTCCTGGTTCAGTTCCAGTTGGGCTTGCGCTTATCGATGAAGGCCTGCACGCCTTCCAACGCACTGTCGTCCATCATGTTGCAGGCCATGGTGCGGGCGGCGTCGGCATAAGCCGCGTCGATGCCCACCTCCAGTTGCCGGTAGAACAGCGCCTTGCCCATCGCCAGCGCCACGCGCGGCTTGGCCACGATCGCCGCCACCAGCGCCTCGACCTCGGCGTCCAGCGTCTCGGCCGCCACCACCCGGTTGACCAGGCCCTTGGCCAGCGCCTGCTCGGCCGAGATGAAGGCGCCGGTGACCAGCATCTCGAAGGCCGCCTTGCGGCCCAGATTGCGTGTCAGTGCCACGCTGGGCGTGGCACAGAACAGGCCCAGGTTGACGCCGCTGACGGCGAAGCGCGCCTCGCGGTCGGCCACCGCCAGGTCGCACATCGCCACCAGCTGGCAGCCCGCCGCGGTGGCGATGCCATGCACCTGCGCGATCACCGGCACCGGCAGCCGCTGCAGGCTCATCATCATGCGGCCGCAGCGCTCGAACAGCGCCTCGTAGTAGGCGGTGGACGGCGCAGCGCGCATCTCCTTCAGGTCATGCCCGGCGCAGAAGGCCTTGCCCGCGGCCTTGATCACCAGCAGGCGGGCGCTGGTGTCGGTGGCGATCGCGTCCAGCTCCAGCTGCAGCGCGTCCAGCATGGCCTCGGACAGGCTGTTGAAGGCCTGCGGCCGGTTCAGCGTCAGCGTGATCACGCCACGCGCGTCCTGGCGGCGCAGCAGCAGCGGGTCGTCGGTGGTCAGCATGGTGGTGGGTCCTATTCGATGGCGGACGAGGAGCGGGCCCGTTCGCGCAGCTGGAACTTCTGGATCTTGCCGGTGGAGGTCTTGGGGATCTCCTCGAAACGGATCTCGCGTGGCACCTTGTAGCCGGCCAGCAGGCCCTTGCAGTGGGCCACCAGCTCGGCCGCGGTGACGCTGGCACCGAGCCTCAGCTCGACATAGGCCACCGGGGTCTCACCCCACTTCGGGTCGGGCTTGGCCACCACCGCGCAGGCGGTGACGGCGGGGTGGCGGTACAGCGCGTCCTCGACCTCGATCGAGCTGATGTTCTCGCCGCCCGAGATGATCACGTCCTTGCTGCGGTCCTTGATCTTGGCGTAGCGGTCGGGCTCCATCACCGCCAGGTCACCGGTGTGGAACCAGCCACCCTCGAAGGCCTGGGCCGTGGCCTTGGGGTTCTTCAGGTAGCCCTTCATCACGATGTTGCCGCGGAACATGATCTCGCCCATGGTCTGGCCGTCGGCCGGCACCTCGGCCAGGGTCTGCGGGTGCAGCACCGTCATGCCTTCCTGCAGCGGGTAGCGCACGCCCTGGCGGCCGTTCAGGCGCGTCTGCTCGGACAGGCTGTCGCCGGCCCAACTGCTGCGCTTGACGGCCACCGCCGCCGGCCCGTAGACCTCGGTCAGGCCGTAGACATGGGTGATGTCGAAGCCGATCTTGGCCATGCCCTCGATCATCGCCGCCGGCGGCGCGGCACCCGCCACCATGCCACGCACCTGCTGGGTGATGCCTTGACGCAACTCATCCGGCGCGTTGTAGATCAGGCTGTGCACGATGGGTGCGGCGCAGTAATGGTCCACACCATGGGTGCGCATCGCGTCCAGGATGGCCTTGGCCTCGACCCGGCGCAGGCAGACGTGGGTGCCGCCCTGCATCGCCACGGTCCACGGGAAACACCAGCCGTTGCAGTGGAACATCGGCAGCGTCCACAGGTACCTGGGGAACTGCGGCATGGTCCAGGTGGCCGCGTTGCACACCGCGTTGAGGTAGGCGCCACGGTGGTGCGTGACCACGCCCTTGGGGTCGCCGGTGGTGCCCGAGGTGTAGCTCACCGCGATGGCATCCCACTCGTCGGCCGGGCCGTCCAGCCGGGCCAGCGGCGCATGCGCGGCCAGCAGGGCCTCGTACTCGTGGCTGCCCAGCCGTTCACCGGGGCCGCTGTACTCGCTGTCGTCGACATCGATCACGATCGGGCTGCGGCCATGCTGTTCACGCAGCGCCTGCAGCGCCGGTGCCATCAGCGTGGCGAACTCGCGGTCGGTGATCAGAACCTGGGCCTCGCAGTGGTTCATCTGCCAGGCCAGCAAGGGCGCATCCAGCCGCGTGTTCAGCGTGTTCAGCACCGCATTGAGCGCCGGCACCGCATAGTGCGCCTCGACCATCTCCGGCGTATTGGGCAGCATCACGCTGACGGTGCTGCCGCGGCCCACGCCCAGCGCCCGCAGCGCGGCGGCCAGGCGGGCCGAGCGCTCGCGCGTCTGGGCCCAGGTGTAGCGGCGTGCACCATGCACCACCGACGGCAGATCGCCGAAGACCTCGGCGCTGCGTTCGACAAAACTCACCGGCGACAGCGCCACGAAATTGGCGGCATTGCGCGCCAGATCCTGGTCATAGATGTTGTTCATGCGGGCTCCTGAAACAGGCCGGCGGGGCCGGCCGATTCGCATGCACCAACCCCGCATTCCAAGGGCCTCCATCGTCTCACACGATGCCCCCCTTCCAGGGCGTGGAACTGTCGCGGTTGTGTCAGGGCAAGCCCCCGTTGTCCCTGGGGCACCCACCCCCTATAAACCCGCATCGTCCGAGGTAACCCACCTCGGCCCCCTACCACTTCAGGCGCAGGACAAGGACAACGATGGGTGATTCAGCAGGCCCCCTGCTCAGTGTGCGCGGTGTGACGGTGCGCTTCGGCGGCATCGTGGCACTCGACGGCGTGAGCTTCGATGTGGCCAGTGGCCAGGTGTGTGGATTGATCGGCCCCAACGGTGCCGGCAAGACCACACTTTTTAATTGCCTGTCACGGCTTTACAGCTACCAATCGGGCGACATCCAGTTCGAGGGCCGCTCGATCACCGCGATGCCGACCCACGAGATCGCCCAGTTGGGCATGGGCCGCACTTTCCAGAACCTGGCGATGTTCCGCACCTTGCCTGTGCGCGACAACATCATGATCGGCGCCCATTCGCGCTCGAAGTCGGGCTTCGTGGCCAGTGCGCTGCGCCTGCCCAGCGTCAGCGCCGAGGAGCGCAAGCTGCGCGAGCGTGCCGACCAGATCATGGAGTACCTGGAGCTCACGCCCTTTGCCGACCGGCCGGCCGGTGACCTGCCTTTCGGCACGCAAAAGCGCGTGGAGATGGGCCGGGCGCTGGCCGCCGATCCCAAGCTGCTGCTGCTGGACGAACCCGCCGCCGGCCTGAACCACGAGGAACTGGCCGACCTGGGCCGCTTGATCGTCGACGTCAAGAAGCGCATGGGCATCACGGTGCTGCTGGTCGAGCACCACATGAGCCTGGTGATGAGCGTGTCCGACCACATCGTCGCCTTGAACTTCGGCAAGAAGATCGCCGAGGGCACCCCCGCCGAGATCCAGAAGCACCCGGACGTGATCGAGGCCTACCTCGGCGCGCCGGCCGCCCACGAAGATGCCCATGGCGATTCAGCGCCGGAGCCTGCCAATGTCTAAGTTGCTCGAAGCGCGCAAGCTGTGCGCCTACTACGGCGCCACCCAGGTGCTGTTCGACGTCGATTTCTCGCTGGAACCCGGCCAGATCACGGCCATCCTCGGTGCCAACGGCGCCGGCAAGACCACCACGCTGCGCGCCATCTGCCAGATGGTGCGCACCAGCGGCAGCCTGGAGTTCAACGGCCAGCAGATCACTGGCAAGAGCACCGAAGGCGTGGTGCGCCTGGGCGTGGCCCATGTGCCGGACGGCCGCGGCACCTTCACCGCGCTGTCGGTCGAGGACAACCTGCGCCTGGGCGCCTATGTGCGTGGCGACAAGCACCAGGTGGCCGAGGACATGGAAAAGGCCTACAAGCGCTTTCCGCGCCTGGCCGAACGCCGCCACCAGCAGGCCGGCACGCTGTCCGGCGGTGAGCAGCAGATGCTGGCCATCAGCCGGGCGCTGATGCTGCGGCCCAAGCTGCTGCTGCTGGACGAGCCCTCCTTCGGCCTGGCCCCGCTGATCGTCGCCGAGATCTTCCGCATCATGCGGCGCATCAACGAGGAAGACGGCGTCAGCATGCTGGTGGTCGAGCAGAACGCCAGCCTGGCGCTGGACCTGGCCCACCACGCCTACCTGCTGGAGACCGGCGTGGTCGCGCTGTCGGGCCCCGCCGAAGACATCAAACGTGACGAGTCGGTGCGCCGCGCCTACCTCGGTTACTGACCGGAAAAGAAAGTCATGGACGCATTCCTCCACCAGATCTTCTCGGGCCTCGCCAACGGCTGCATCTACGGCAGCGTGGCGCTGGCCCTGGTGATGATCTACCAGGCCACGCACCACATCAATTTCGCCCAGGGCGAAATGGCCACCTTCTCCACCTTCATCGCCTGGGCGCTGATCAACTCGGGCTGGCCCTACTGGGCGGCCTTCTTCGCCACCGTGGCCATCAGCTTCTTGGCTGGCGTGCTGGTGCAGCGCATCATCCTGCGCCCGGTCGAGAAGGCGCCGGTGCTGACCAACGTGATCGTCTTCATCGGCCTGCTGGTGATCTTCAACTCGCTGGCCGGCTGGATCTTCGAGCACACCATCAAGTCCTTCCCGAGCCCGTTTGCGCAGAAGGGCATGCTGGCCACCTCGATCTTCTCCGCGCATGAGCTGGGCTCGGCGCTGGTGATGCTGTGCGTGCTGGCGGCGCTGTACGCCTTCTTCAAGTTCACCCCGGTGGGCCTGGCGATGCGTGCCGCGGCACAGAACCCCGAGTCGGCCCGCCTGGTCGGCATCCGGGTGAGCTGGATGCTGGCGATGGGCTGGGGCCTGGCTGCGGCCATCGGCTCGGTGGCCGGCATGATGGTGGCACCGGTGGTCTACCTCGACCCCAACATGATGGGCGGCATCCTGCTGTACGGCTTTGCCGCAGCCCTGCTGGGCGGCATCGACAACCCTGGCGGTGCGGTGCTCGGCGGCTTCATCGTCGGTGTGCTGGAGAACCTGCTGGGCGCCTACGTGATCGGCACCGAGCTCAAGCTCAGCGTCGCCCTCGTGATGATCGTGGGCATCCTCACGCTCAAGCCGAACGGCCTGTTCGGCAAGCATGTCGTCACCCGGGTGTGAGTACAGCCATGAACAAGAACATCAAGATCGTCCTGAGCGTGCTGCTCGTCGTCGGGTTGCTGGTGCTGCCCTTCCTGTTCAAGAACTACCGGGTCTTCCAGTTCAACCTGGTGGTGATCTACGCCATCGCGGTGCTGGGCCTGAACATGCTGACCGGCTTCAACGGCCAGATCTCGCTCGGCCACGGTGCCTTCTACGCGGTGGGCGCCTACACCGCCGCGGTGCTGATGGACAAGGCCGGCATGCCGTACTGGGCCACCCTGCCGTTTGCCGGCGTGGTCTGCTTCGGCTTCGGCTTCCTGATGGGCTTCCCGGCCCTGCGGCTGGGCGGCCACTACCTGGCGCTGGCCACCTACGCCTTTGCGCTGGCGGTGCCGCAGTTGCTGAAGTACAAGCACATCGAGGGCTTCACCGGGGGCGTGCAGGGCATCGTGCTGAACAAGCCGGAGCCGCCGTTCAGCTTCCGCTTCCTGGACCAGCCGCTGTCGGCCGACCGCTGGCTGTACTTCTTCTCGCTGGCCATCGCGGCGCTGATGTTCCTGCTGGCCTGGAACCTGCTGCGTGGGCGCATCGGCCGCGCGCTGATCGCCATCCGTGACCATCCCATCGCCGCCACCGCGATGGGCGTGAACCTGCCGGTGTTCAAGTCCATGGCCTTCGGCGTGTCGGCGGCCTTCACCGGCGTGGCCGGTGCGCTGGGTGCGATCTGCGTGGCCTTCGTGTCGCCGGACAGCTTCACCGTGCTGCTGTCGATCACGCTGCTGGTGGGCGTGGTGGTGGGCGGCCTGGCGTCGATCCCCGGCGCGATCTTCGGTGCGGCCTTCATCCAGTTCATCCCGAACATCGCCGACGAGATCTCCAAGTCGGCACCCTGGGCCATCTACGGCGCGGTGCTGATCGGCCTGATGTACCTGATGCCCTCGGGCGTGATGGGCCTGATCCGCACCATCGGCGCCAAGCTGCGCCCGGCCAAGGCCAGCGCCAGCGCCCGCAGCTGAGCGCGGTACGCCGCACAGCCGCGCCCTCCGGGGCGCGGCTTTTTTTTGCCTGGCCCTCGGGACTTCCCTGCCGGGAACTCCCTGTAGATGGGCGCCGGCCACCGTCGTAGTCTGGCGCCTCACCATCCGCAGGAGACCCCTGAACATGAACCGCCGTCATTGGATCCTCGCAAGCAAGCTCACCCTGACCAGCCTGGCCGTCGCGGCGCTGAGCAACACCGCCCTGGCGCAAAAGAAGTACGACACCGGCGCCACCGACAAGGAGATCAAGATCGGCGGCATCAGCCCCTATTCGGGCCCGGCCTCGGCCTATGGCGCCATCGGCAAGGCCATCGGCGCCTACTTCGACAAGGTCAACGCCGAGGGTGGCATCAACGGCCGCAAGCTCAAGTGGATCAGCCTGGACGACGGGTACAACCCGGCCAAGACGGTGGAGCAGGCGCGCAAGCTGGTCGAGGAAGATGAGGTGCTCTTCGTCTTCAATACGCTGGGCACGCCGCCGAACACGGCGATCCACAAGTACATGAACACCAAGAAGGTGCCGCAGCTGTTCGTGGCCACCGGCGCCACCAAATGGGGTGACCCGAAGAACTTCCCCTGGACCATGGGCTGGCAGCCCAACTACCAGAGCGAGGCCAAGGTCTTTGCGCTGAACATCCTGGAGACCAAGCCCAACGCCAAGATCGCCGTCATCTACCAGAACGACGACTACGGCAAGGACTACCTCAAGGGCTTCGAGGACGGGCTGGGCGACAAGGCCAAGACCATGATCGTCTCCAAGGTCAGCTTCGAGATCACCGACCCGACCATCGACAGCCAGTTGGTGACGCTGAAGAACTCGGGCGCCGACACCTTCTTCAACATCACCACGCCCAAGTTCGCGGCGATGGCGATCAAGAAGCTGGCCGAGATCGGCTGGAAGCCCACCCACTACCTGAACAGCGTGTCAGCCTCGGTCGGCGCCGTGCTGATCCCGGCCGGCCTGGACAACAGCGCCGGCATCATCACCGCGGCCTACCTGAAGGACCCGACCGACCCGCAGTTCCAGAAGGGCCCCGAGTGGGACGACTGGCTGGCCTGGATGAAGAAGTACAACCCCAACGGTGACCTGAAGGACGCCAACAACGTCTACGGCTACACCGCGGCGCAGGGCCTGGTGCAGGTGCTCAAGCAGGCGGGCGACAACCTGACGCGCGAGAACATCATGAAGCAGGCTGCCAGCCTGGACATGACGCTGCCGATGCTGCTGCCGGGCGTGAACGTCAAGACCGGCCCGGACGACTTCTACCCGATCGAGCGTGAGCAGCTGATGAAGTTCGACGGCAAGAACTGGCAGCTGTTCGGCAAGGTCTACGGCCGCTGAACGGCCTCCGGTGGCAGTGCCCGCGTGACAAACCGCCACGGTCTGTCATGCGGGCGACACCAAGGCAGGGAACACCCTGTAGGCCGACAGTGCGCCAAGGCGGTTAACTGCGGGTCCCCCTACTTTCAGGAGATCCCTGACCATGCAACGCAGCCCCTGGACCCTTGCCACCAAGTTTGCCCTGACAGGCCTGGCCGCCGCCGCGCTGGCCAGCAGCGCGCTGGCACAGAAGAAGTACGACCCCGGCGCGGACGACAAGGAAATCAAGGTCGGCAACATCATGCCGTACTCCGGGCCGGCTTCGGCCTACGGCACCATCGGCAAGGCGATGGGCGCCTACTTCGACATGGTCAATGCCCAGGGCGGCATCAACGGCCGCAAGATCAAGTTCGTCACCACCGACGACGGCTACAACCCGGCCAAGACGGTGGAGCAGGCGCGCAAGCTGGTCGAGGAAGACGAAGTGCTGCTGCTGTTCGGAACGCTGGGCACACCGCCCAACAGCGCGATCCACAAGTACATGAACACCAAGAAGGTGCCGCAGCTGTTCGTGGCCACCGGCGCCAGCAAGTGGGGTGACCCGAAGAACTTCCCCTGGACCATGGGCTGGCAGCCGCCGTACACCGGCGAAGGCAAGATCTACGCGACCAACCTGCTGGAGACCCTGCCCAACGCCAAGGTCGGCATCCTTTACCAGAACGACGACTACGGCAAGGACTACCTCAAGGGCTTCGAGGACGGCCTGGGCGACAAGGCCAAGTCGATGATCGTGGCCAAGGTCAGCTACGAGATCACCGACCCGACCATCGACAGCCAGATCCTGTCGCTGAAGAACTCCGGCGCCAACGTGTTCTTCAACATCACCACGCCCAAGTTCGCTGCGCAGGCCATCAAGAAGGTGGCCGAACTCGGCTGGAAGCTTGACGCCCACTACCTGAACAGCGTGTCGGCCTCGGTCGGCTCGGTGCTCAAGCCGGCGGGCTTCGACAACTCCAAGGGCCTGATCACGACGCAGTACCTGAAGGACCCGACCGACCCGTCGATCGCCAACGACGCCGACTTCAAGGCCTGGACGGCGTGGATGAAGCAGTACTACCCGTCGGGCGACCTGACCAACGCCTTCAACGTCACCGCCTACACCCACGCCTACACGGTGCACCAGGTGCTCAAGCAGTGCGGCGACGACCTGACGCGTGCCAACGTGATGAAGCAGGCCGCCAACCTCAACCTGCCCAGCGTGCCGATGCTGCTGCAGGGGGTGGAGGTCAAGACCTCGGCCGACGACTTCTACCCGGTCGAGAAGGAGCAGTTGTCGAAGTTCGACGGCAGCACCTGGGTGCGCTTTGGCAAGGTCTACGGCCGCTGAACGATGACAGGCCCTCTGGACGGCATCCGCATCGTCGACCTGTCGGCGGTCTTTTCAGGGCCGATGGCCACCACGCTGCTGTCGGACCAGGGGGCGGACGTCATCAAGGTGGAGTCACCCGAGGGTGACACCACCCGGCAGATCGGCCCGTCCAAGGCCGGCCTGTCGGCCACCTACATCGCCGCCAACCGCGGCAAGCGCAACATCGCGCTGGACC
>Ga0208884_100584_pt1 | contig 10327 bp, 8 predicted proteins | sample LakWasMet68_HOW9_2_FD_183898 | JGI IMG/M metagenome (GOLD analysis project Ga0208884, IMG submission 183898) | Freshwater sediment methanotrophic microbial communities from Lake Washington under simulated oxygen tension - Sediment Metagenome... | ecosystem: Environmental > Aquatic > Freshwater >... | reverse complement strand
ACAATACCCTTATCGACATCAGAGGCAGGGATGAAATTAGCAAGGTGATGGCGGCTCTTAAGGCAATGCAAATCAAGCTGGGCTTTGATGTAGCGGAAGCTAAACGCATTGCCGATGAGAATTTGCATATTAAGGTAGCGCTGGATAACGTTAGCACCGGCGTGATTCTTGCGGACAACGACCGCAACATTGTTTACGTCAATAAATCGGTGGTCAACATGTTTGGCAAAGCGGAAGACTACATCCGTGAGCAGTTGCCGAATTTCTCCGTTGTCAATCTGGTGGGCACCAATCTTGATAGCTTTCACAAGATCTTTAAACACCAGTTGCTACATTCCGACTCCGCTACCGGTTCTACCACTGTCGATGTTAGCATGGCGGGTTCCTCTATGGAGGTCGTTGTTACTCCTGTGATCACTACGGAAGGCAAGAATATAGGTTCGGTAGCCGAGTGGTTGGATCGCACTGCCGAGGTTTTGGTGGAGGAAGAAGTGGCTATTATTTTGGTTGCTGCTGTTATGGGGGATTTCAGTAAACGCATCGTCATGAAAGGCAAAGTAGGCTTTTTTCGTGAGTTGAGTGAATCCATCAACCAGCTTATGCAGACCACTGAGTGTGCTATTAATGAAGCGACCCGCGTATTTAAGGTCCTGTCACATGGCGATCTGGGGGTGAAAATTACTAATCCCTATACGGGGACGTTAGGGGAGCTTAAGGCGGACGCTAACACTATGGTGGATGACTTGAATAACATTATCGGTCAAATCAAGATTGTCGCCGAATCAATCCACACTGCGGCTAAAGAAATCGCAACCGGCAACACATCTTTGTCGCGGCGCACTGAAGAACAGGCTGCCAGTTTGGAACAAACCTCCGCCAGCATGAAAGAGCTGATCTCAATTGTGCAGCAAAATAGCGCTAACGCCAAGCATGCCGGCGAGCTTGCCGTTAGCGCTTCGGATACCGCCGGCAAGGGTGTCATGGCAATTGGCCAGGTTGTAAAAATGATGGAAGGAATTAATGAGTCTTCCCGCAAGGTTGTCGAAATTATTTCGGTGATCGACAGTATTGCCTTCCAAACCAACATCCTCGCGCTTAATGCCGCAGTAGAAGCGGCTCGGGCAGGAGAACAGGGCCGAGGCTTTGCCGTGGTGGCTGGCGAAGTGCGCAGCCTCGCGCAACGCGTTGTGTCTGCCGCCGCAGAAATTAAAAGTTTGATTGGCGAATCGGTTGAGAAAGTTGAGGATGGCGGCCAACTCGTTACCCAAACCGGAAGAACCATAGAGGATATTGCTAACTCTATTCATGGCGTTACCGCCATCATGTCCAAAATCAGCGCTGCTTCCGTAAAGCAAACTTCCGGTATTGAACAAGTTAATCTGTCTCTTGGTCAGATGGACGAAGTAACCCAGAAAAATGCCGCCTTAGTAAAACAAGCGGCTGCCGCAACAGACTCGCTCGAAGAGCAGACACAACACCTGACGATCACGGTTGCGCACTTTAAAATGGACGGTGAAACTGACTTGGCAAACGGCGTTGAAAACTTTCCACTAGAGAGCGTGTTTTAAAAGTCCGCTAGTCAAGCCGCTTCAGCAACGGTGTCATTCCAGTCGTTCGATTTTAGCGCCGGCTGTCTCTATGTGGTGTTTCAGGGCGGCTATACAGGGTTCAAATCTGTGGCTAAATCCACTTGCCGCCATGATCCGACCTAAGAACGTACGCGCCAAAGCTTCTGCGTGACGCCAAGTTTCGTTAGATACACTGCCGAGAATCGTCGCTTCGGATAAGGTATCAGGAAGCCCTCCACCACTGCGGGGAGCGAAAGCCATTGGGGTCATATCATAAGCGGGTGCAATGCTATAGGGTCGACCCTGTTCGGGTATAAATGATAAGTTTCCGTTGTGCATATCCGAATTGCCGATTAGCGTACCAAATGCCCATAGAATATTAGCGCTGTCCGCTGCTTCCTGATGAATTTGACGATCATCGGCAAGGATGCGAGTAATAACCGGCCAACCACCTGTCCCTAACCCTGCAAACTCAGCATCAAGCGCGGACAAAGAATGTAACGCACGCCGTCCAAGGCTGCCGATACGATCAAAACGCTCGACCTCAAGAAAGCGCTGACCACCGTGGTCTATTATTTGCGTTTTAGCAGCAGGAATGCCGCCTTCGCGCAATGTCTCAAGCGCAAGATTTTCGGCCAGCAGCAGATCACGCCAGCGCTCGCTTACTGGGCCATCTTCCAGTTCGCTAAATTTCACAATAACATGACGCTCCCCATCCGGTGTCGTGGCATAAGCGGTAAATTTTGGTTGTTCGCCACCGGCCGATGATCCCGGTGTCTCACCGCGAGCCGCTTCAAGCGCCAATCGGGCATATTCCTCAGTCTTCCGACTCAACGAAATCGGTTCAGGCATAGGGGTAGCGAGAAAACGATCCCTTGCATTTTCGCCGAGTAGTATATTTCCGACTATGTCATGCCCATGCATCAGCAGCGCCCGCAAAGCGTGGGTATCTGTCCAATCTTTAAGCCGATCCGGTAGCCCCAGTTCAGCACCATGCCGAGCAACATACGCCCTCCCCAAATATCCTTGTGGGCGCATGTCGAACAACCACCACGGAAGTCCGTCGCTGTGAAGGGTCGTACCATCCTCTTGCCGCATGATAAACCCATCCGGCCGAACTGGAATCAGCGTTCCCAATTGCCGAATAGAACCTTCTGCATTAACCCGATAGATCGGGATGTCCGGTAATCTGCGAGTGTTATCGCGTAGTGTGTAGTGAATGGATCGCGCAGCGCCAAACCGTACTATTTCACCACCAAGCTCAGCCAATGCACGAGACATTGTCGGCTGACTAATACTTAGCTTTCCGCGCAATTGCGCCGCCGACATCGGTCCTCCGGATAGTTGCATACGGATGTGATCAGCGTGCAGTGTCATTGAGTGAATTAATTCATGAATAAATTAGTGAATAGATATTATAGGTCTTTTGAGGTTTATTTGGAAAAATTTCAGATCAAGGCTGTCTGTGTCGACTCTAGGCGTATGCGCCGGCGTTCATCAAGTACTGCGCCCGGTTGTACGCGTATCTCTCGGCATGTGGCAAAGTTGTCGCTCAATTGCATCCGCGCCCCATCCTTGTTCATTAAGCAAAGTTGATGCTGTTGTCCTGAATTCGTGAGCGGTCATTACATCGCTGCCATAGCCTAGCGTTTTAAGTGCGGTTCTGATGGTGCCGTTTGACATGGACCGGTCATCACCACGGCTTGACGGGAATACATAGCGACCATTTCCGGTTAGCGGCCTGATGCCTTCCAATATGGTGATTGCCTGAGTGGATAAGGGAACGATGTTGCAGCGCCTCTGTTTTAGTAACTGATGTTATGCATGTACCTAATAAAAAAGCGTAGTCCACGAAAGGCACGAAAGACACGAAAAAAACCGGGTACAGGAACAATAAGTAAAGCCCATCGTCAAGATTGGAAAGATGAATGTCGTAAACCGGGAAACATACGGCGCTCTATTTTTTTCGTGTCTTTCGTGCTGTCTGGATGTAGTGCGTAGGATGCACTCAACTCGCGGCGCAGTGCGCCTTTGACTGCATTTCCACGTAGCGCTAAGAGATACGCTAGTTCCCAAGCTCCCGAGGCTGTGAAAGTATTCGTTTTTAGAAAAAATTAAAGAATTCACCACGAAGACGCGAAGGACACGAAGAAAAACAATCGTTTAAATTCAATATATTGAAAATTTCGTGTTCTTCGTGCCTTCGTGGTAAAAAATGTTTTTAGCCTAATTTGGATAATACTTTCACAGCCTCTCCCGCTTGGGAACTAGCGCGCAACATACGGCTCTCTATTTTTCGTGTCTTTCGTGGACAATGCGTAACATCAGTTAGTAACAAAGTAACGCCATTCTTGAGCGTCTAAATCAACGTCTTTCCATTCCATTTGCCTGATTTCGCCGGCGCTGGAAGGGCAAGGGGATAACCTGAGCGGGCATTGCGCCACAAAAGCACCTTGATAGTGGAATATGTCGCGTAGTAGTTGTGCCAAGTCTTGATGTTCATGCGCTATTGCGTAACTGAAAGCGGGGCTGATTCCACTGTGTACGCGGTGCGCAGTCTCAAGTCCCTTTTTAGAGTGGTATCTAAGGAGAGGCATGACGGTATTTTTTTGACGGTTAAAAATGTACCGTCAGGAAGAGCCGGATGTCAACGGACTCTATTGTACTTCGTCGGACAATAAAAAACCCGCTAAGCCTTACGACTTGCGGGTTTTAATAGTTCTTTGCACGGCTCTGAACCAATGTTTGGTACGATGGCCGGTATCTAATCGCATTGCAATATATTGATAGTTAAGTATAAGTATAAATCATGTTTTTAAGTTACTGTAAAAGTTACTGCTTCTTTTATTTGTTGCTCTGCTTTTTACTAAAAAAACAAAACAGCATCACATCTGCTTTTTTATTTGTTTGAGGATAAAATGACTGGCAACACTTGCCGAATTTTTAGGCATAAAAAACCGCCAATATTTAGTTGATTCAAAATACTTGAAAACCCGCCAATCAAATTAATAATTAAAAAAGACAATATGAAAATTGTTACATGGAACTGTAATGGCGCGTTAAGAAAAAAGCTCCATGACATTGATCGTCTTGATGCGGACGTGGTTATAGCTCAAGAATGTGAAAATCCAGCGGAATCGACAGAAGCAGCCTATCTTGCATGGGCCGGTGATTATTTATGGATTGGTTCATCAAAAAGCAAAGGCATTGGTATATTTCCAAAGAAAGGAAATACAGTTAAAGCGTTAGATTGGGATGGCCGATTTTCTCTTTCAGGACTTAAAAGCAAAAGTAGCTCACTCCAATGGGCTACAAAAGATTTAAAGCTTTTTCTTCCTTTTGTTTTAAATGGTGCGGTAACAATTCTAAGCTGCTGGACTAAGGGCAGCGAGGCTGAAGTCTTTGGCTACATGGGCCAGTTTTGGAAATATCTTCAGATTCACCGCAATGAACTTAAAAATGAAAATACGCTAATACTCGGCGATTTTAATAGCAATAAAATCTGGGATAAAGCGGATAGATGGTGGAATCACTCGGATGTTATAGCCGAACTGAATGAAATCGGATTAGAAAGCCTATATCACCACCAACACAATGAAGCGCAAGGCGAAGAAACCACGCCAACCTTTTTTCTTCATCGAAACACGAATAAGCCCTATCATATTGATTACGTCTTTGCTTCCAGTGATTTACTCGGAATGAGCAGATTGGAAGTTGGCGCTTCTGATAAATGGTTACATATCAGTGATCATATGCCATTAAGTGTGGAAATTAGCAGTTAGCTATAAAAATGTAAAACTCTGAACTTGATCTGACAGTTTCAAAACATTCGTTTAGATTTAGCCTGAGATTGACGGTTTCAGTTCAGCCAATTTCTGCCCGTCATGACTGACTGGTTTATATAGAAATGTTGATTGAAATTGACCATAAAAAGCATTATGCGAAGTATTTGTAGATATACAATATGAAAATTATCATCTATGGTCATATAGTGATTTCAATTTAAATGAGTTACACGGTTAAAAGGCTATGTCACTGTCGCTGGAGTGCAGGCTTCGCCTGCGCTGGCAAGCGAAGCTTGCACTCCTGTCACGCCTTTAGTAACTAACTGAATTTGAAAACGCTGTAAGGACAATACTACTTAACCCTGTCCTTGCATTTGTTGTGATTCGTTCTTTATTGGATATTCAAATAAAAATAAATAATAATTCAAGGAAAATTAAATATGTCTGACTGGGATAGTTTTTTAAAGATATGGGCGATAGCTGGCCCATTAATGGTAGGTGGCATAAGTACAGTGTATTCACGATACACTAAAATCAAAGATCGTGAATACGAAAAGTCTCTTGAATTAGATCGCTTAGATCGCGCTAACACAGCAAAAAAACTAGAACAACAATTAGCTCAACAGATTGAAAGACAAAAAGAACTTAAAGCGGCAATAGTTAATTTCATGATAAATAGCCAAAAATATCTTGAGCAAAAAATAGAATACCAGAACGACCCAACACCAGAAAAATTTCAATCCAGGGCAGAAGCTAATGACAAATTTCTCAATAGTAGTGAAATAGTTGCAATACTTGGAAGTGAAACGCTAGCAAACGCAAGTATTAACTTAATAAATGCAATAGTCGACGCACCAGCGAACCCTACCCCAGATATTAAAGAAAGAATGGCAAATTACAGACGGGCCAGAGCATTATTCACGATAGCCGCACGAGAGACCATAAAAGAAGACCTTGCATAATGCACGCTATGCAAAAAAACTCGGTGTCATTCATTTTACACCGGGGCTTTCTACAAAAATAAAAGCTGCTTATCATGCCTGATTTGCGCGCTATGACTAAAATAAAAGAAGATAGCAAATGCCAGAATATAGACGAACATTTGAAACGCCAGCAATCGTTCTTACACGAGCCGATGTTGAAAAGCTCGAAACAATACTAACTGAAGAAATGAAGAGCCACTACGACGAATTCGATTTCTCGATCTCGATAAGCGCGGGCGAAGCTCGATTTAAAGGAAAATCAATAGAACAGCTCTTGAAGCAAAATCTCCCTCTAAATATTGACAGTCTGAACTTCAAAGTCATATGCAGAACAGAAGACAAAGTTAGGATTGGAGGAATCACTGTGAGTCTCCATAGAAGGTTTGGAAATTATGAAATTCATTCGATAAACGAGGTTTGGTTTAAAGGAAAAGCTCAACAGTTAAAAGAGTTCTTTGATTTACGGCAACCTTGGTATGGGCGACTAGAGCCACAAATTCCATTCATGTTAGGATCTTTTCTAAGCATTGGCATTATCGCATTATTGTTTTTTATCTATAGCAAACAATTAATAGGGGGATTAATAGCATTATCTATAATAGGTTTGATACCTAAACTATATAAAATGCATATGAATGGCGCTATATTTCCAAAAACTCACATTGTGCTTGTTGATGTACAAAAATTTTGGACCAAAGAAATTGTAACAATTGTGGCGACTGTAATAGGAGCAGTGGCAACTGTCATCAGCCTTATACTCAGCTTATTACAAGATAATGCAACGTAAAAAGCCTTTGCATAATACCCTATGCAAAAAAGCTATGTTAGTTTCAGCCTTTTAATGTCAGGGTTTTTCAACCTGTTTGACTTCGCTTTTTCTTTTCACAAAATCCGTTCAAAGCCGAACGTTTTTTCCCTACCTCAGTCTTAGGGCCAGAACTAAGCCCGCCATGCCATTTGCAACGGCCATTAATAAAAATTGCCTTTTGCTTGCAAGCTGTCCCGGCTCTAGTTTTTGCACCACACCGCAAGCTTTTTAAATCAGCCGACAACGGTTCTATTTTTGGTCGTTGGTGAATATCACCACGCGCCAGCCATTCGGCATAAATCGCATTAAAATTTGTGTAATAAGCTTTCAGTCTTTTTCGTTGATCTGCTGTACTCATTTTAGTCCTATTTTATTGAAAACCTTACCGTAAACTAGGCGTTCTATGACTTCGCTTTTGTTACGGGTTCTATTTTTCCTTATTTTATTCCGGTAGCTTGTCCCAAACTTTTACGCAATCCTTTAGTAATTCAACTAAACCAAGGCCGGGATGTGTGTCACCACCATAGATGGCAATATAAGGTTGTAACCTGGCGAATAACTCAGGATCGAGGGATATATCCAATCGACGATAGCCTTTCTTTCTAAGCCTTTCCCGGCGGGTTCTTTGTCGTTCAGCTTGCGTGGGTAATATCATCCGAAAGTCAGTAATAGTAAGGGTTTCAAGTCGCCAAAAAGGCTACTCACAAAGCTTTTTAGCTATTGTGAGAAAAGCCTTGCCGGATGCTATGTTTTAGTTACAAAAAACTTCCGCATCATTTATTTTTTCTGTACTGCTAAATTCACCAAGGGAAGGATTCAAAACCGATAAAAACGAAGAAACCGATTCGGTTTTGATTTTCTCAATTTTCCAACGCCCCGAATTTGTTTTTAAACTATCGTCGATAACCAGCCTCATACCGTTGACCACGCGGCCTGAATGCCGTTTTATCCACCACCCCAGCCGTTTTTTATTAATTGAGAGCCATCGCGCTCGGAGGCAATTTCTATAACAACCTCTTTCAAGTCCTCATAATTTGGGTTTCCGCAATATTCGACAATCTGTTTGACTGACGTACTATGTTTTGAAAAATGGCGCTCCCATACTTCGAGAAACGCTGCTAATTCTTCTCGGTCTGGATCGTGTGCCATGGTTTCAAATACGCCGGTTGCTGGATCAGCAAGGCCAAGCCAGACTAAAGGATGTCTGCATAACTCCGCCCAATCGCCGTATGAATTGAGCGGTTTTAAATCGGTTTTCGGTCTGCCAGCGACAATCCATGCCCGCACTATGATTAAAGCGGCAGCGATATACTCACCGCGTTTTTTATGCACGTCATCAACAGGATTTTTATTAAATTCCCGTGTTGCCGGGATTTCACATTTAGGATCGAGCCTGATTGTAATGACACGCCGGGTCATATCGCGAACGGGTTCGACATTGTTCCCGGAGCTTAAAAACAATGTGCGTGTTCCGACTTCGGCGGTTTTGCTTTGGCCTAAAATACGCCCGCTCATATGTTCAGAGGTTAAGGCTGTGCATAAAGATTTATGCGGAATCAGGTCAGTAGTTAAATTGTCGAATTCAATAACGGCGGGGGCTGTTAGCAGCTCTGCTAATAATAGTTTGCGCATTTCTTCGTCATCTGCCGGAAAACTATGAGGCGTCGATTTTTCAGGCGTTGCAAATAGCGTTATTAATTCACACAGGTAGCTTTTGCCACTGGCAATTTGTGCCGCTAAAACATGAAACATCAACGCCAAGCGCAATGAGGGTCTAATCACCGCTGTCAATATCGCGGACAGTGCGGCGGCTTCATCGTGCGGCGTTTTAAACTCAAACTCACTTATCAATTCAGTTAGTTTTGATAATGCCGCTTGAGCCTGCGCTAAGGTTGGATTTTCTGGCACGTTATATTGACGCGGATCGAATACGCCGAACATTCCGGTTTTTGCATCGTAGCCTGACGATGAAACTAGACTACTATCAGGCCGTAAATAAGGTTGCCGTGCAATGCCGTTTAAAATCGGCAGGTGGGGATATTGCATCGCATCATGTAAAATTTTTATATGCCGTTCGGGCGGGTCACACGTCAACCAATCCATTTCACGTTTATCGAAACGATGCCAGATAGCCAGTCCGGCTAAAACACGGGTCAGGCTCGGTATTGTTAGCATTTTTACGGTTGTGGCGCGTGTAGCCGGATCAGTTGAAATAGTGACAATAATCCCGCCGCGTTGATAATGACGAAGTGTTTTTGCCAGCTCGCTTTCAGCTATATCCACGATGCGGTTTATTTCACCGGGCTGTATGCGGATGATCGGCAAATGTTTTGCTTCGGCTTTTGATATATTTAAAAACTCGTGCAGTTTGCTAACGCGCCTGTCTGCACAGTGGCCGTGTTGGCATTTGAAGCCGCCAATGGGATACGTTTCTGATGGTTCCCAATATGCTGTGCCGCCGTCTACTTGGGCAGTATGTTCTAGTACCCAAGGGCAGGTTATGTCATGCTTACCGTCGCCTAGCGGCTGCTTGTAAAGCCCACGCTCTAATAATGCAGTGATGACAGGATTTTTGTCGGAACGCGGCGTGTGAACATCGTCTTGGTCTTCCGGCTCTGCGCGCCCTCGCTTCTTTGGGCTACGGCTTGCTTTATCTTTTAGCTCAATTTGTAAGCCATCAACAATTTGTTGAACAGTATATCGAAGCTCAGGTTTCCATTGGACAAGTCTGCATTTAAAGTCATACTTTCCATTTACCGCAACCGGCAACCGTCCGATTCTTGCACAAGCCCCATTTGCGCCGGGATCGCATAAGCCAGCGGCTATAATGGAATCTAGCAAAATCGTTGCGTCATTCGCACTGCATAACGGTTCGGCCAATATATAACCGTACTGATGATTACCCGATGAAGTTTCGATTATCCAGCTCGGTGCAAGTGTCACTCGCTCAGCGGCAACTTTAACGCCTACATCGTCCAGCATGACTGCGTAAAGAGCTGCAAATTGTGCTTTTTTTCTGCGGTATTGGCCTTCGCTATCCGGGGTGAATATTGCAAAATGTTGGCGCCGATTGAAAATTGACCATTTAGAGGGGTTTGTACCGATCGAATTTTGACCAGGTAATCCATGTATCCTGCTTAGTTTTTAAGCCGGAGTAAATCAAGAGTGTATTACATGTCTACG
>Ga0208884_100572_pt1 | contig 10529 bp, 8 predicted proteins | sample LakWasMet68_HOW9_2_FD_183898 | JGI IMG/M metagenome (GOLD analysis project Ga0208884, IMG submission 183898) | Freshwater sediment methanotrophic microbial communities from Lake Washington under simulated oxygen tension - Sediment Metagenome... | ecosystem: Environmental > Aquatic > Freshwater >... | reverse complement strand
TCGACGTCAGAATTAAACGTATAAATTACTTTTTACGTGTAGTTCTTGTGTCGATTATTTATTACAAGCATAAACAATTCATCACAAGCACCCACACAAATTATTTTGATCCGATTTTTAAAGAGCGTCAGAGTTAACCCCTGGTTGAGCTGGATAATTATACAGATAAAATTCAACTCGTCAATAACTTTTACCAGGAACAAATAAATTGCCCGTACTTGTAGCAAATAAATTGTCTGGTTTTCAGCTACAAAGACAACGGGCTTGAAGGGCTAATAGATAAAAGAACCAACTCTCCCATCAACGAGCGCCGGTGGATGAAGTGGTGCAGCTGATAGATAGTTATCGAAAAAACCATGAGGCTGGAATGTCAAACATTACCATGTCCGGCATAAACGTGGTGGAGGCGAGCTCTGTCAAAAAGCATCGAAAAGTTTCCAGTCAAGCTATAAGCTTATTGAATTTCCGCCACCTTTTTGCGCTGTTTAAATCGATAGGAATCATTGCCGGCTTCCAAAATATCGCAGTGCTGGGTAACGCGATCCAACAACGCGGTGATCATCTTGGCGTCGCCGAAGACCTGGATCCATCCCCCAAAATTGAGATGAGGGGAGGGGTAATGATCAACGAGATTTTCTCATACAGTTGACTGATCAAGTGAAACAGCAAAGCGCCGCCAGATGCGGAGAACGGCAAGCAATCGAATTCATCAATGATAACAGCACCCATAACGGAGAGTGGTTTGACCAGATTGCCGGCTTTGCCCTGTTGTTTTTCTTTGTCCAACTGATTAACCAGATCCACAGCATTATAAAATCGCACGCGTTTTCCTTGATGAATCGCTGCGACCGCCAAAGCGGCTGCCAGATGGGGCTTGCCGGTTCCAGCACCACCGACCAAAATCAAGTTATAGGCTTGCTCCATTCGATCCTGCTTTGCTGTAACGGCGCTTCTTTCCAATCAAAGCTCATCAAATCACGGTGATGAGGAAAGCGCACGACTTTGAGTTGATAGCTTAAGCTACGTGCTTGCCGATCGACCTATTCCGTTTCAATCAGGCGATCCAACCAGACTTCCGGCATCACCGGATTTTGCTGGAGAGCGTATTCGGCTCGCCTTTCGCTCCGGGCTGCAGCCATGCCATACAGGTGCAGATTTTTCAGTCGAACCGTACGATCAATGGACATGACGTGAACTCTTTAACGTATCGTAGCGGCTGCAATCGGCCACCGGCTCCACTGCTAAGGTGGGTGCTGACAGGGCAAATACTGTAATGCTGTAGGCTTTGGATGGGGTTGAGTAGCGCAGGTAAGCAGGCTCTTCGATCATCTTGAGATGCTTACGGAAGCGGGGCGAGACAAATTAAAGGTACTCGACAGAAACGTGATAGTCTCATTATCGACATGAAAGCACCGTCTGATTTCGGCAATAACGTCCATTGCTAAGGAAGCGCTGATTAAATCAATTTTTTGCTATTAAGCTGTTTTTAAGTAATTGAATTTTAAGGTTATATAAATTTTAATTTCGAATAAATCAGCGCTTCCCTAACACTCCAGGATTCTACGGTCAAAACCGGACATTAAATAATCTGGGGTGGAAATTTTTTAAAAGTGTCGCGGTTGTTTTTTAGTGATTGCAGCAAATACAGTTTTTCACATAAAAATAACCTGGAATAATAGTAACCCATTGATTTTATGGAGCCAATGACGGGAGTCGAACCCGTGACCTACTGATTACGAATCAGTTGCTCTACCAACTGAGCTACATCGGCCTTAGTTATCTATCGTACCTTAGAATACCACCCCAAGACCATTTAAAACTTAGCTACCAGCTGATAGTGATTCAACATATCAGCCCTTGGACTTTAACGGTTGCTTTACTGCCACAGGTATAACTTACGACCTTTTGTTTCCTTAGGACCACTACCCTCCACTGCTCCAACTTAGCCGTTGTTTGGCGTAATTTAACGCCCCCAACAAGGCGACCTCCGGATTGGTGCATACCTTAACCGATATTTTCTGCAAGACGGACCGACAACGTCCCTTTGCCAAAAAGCCCTGCATAAACTCACCTTGTTGCAGCACCGGCAATATTTTTGCACCTATTCCTCCGGCCAGATAAACGCCGCCATAAGGCAGGCACTTTAACGCTAGGTTGCCCGATTCCGCACCATATAATCTGCAAAACAGGTTTAACGCTTCAACGCACAACGCATCGCTTCCAACAACGCCTGCTTCGCCTATGACTGCGGCCGGATCTCGCTCCGTCATGCGCTGCTCGGTTTCCGGGTTGGTTTGTGCGCAGTTGATATGTTTGAGAAATTGATAAATATTAACCAAGCCTTCACCGGAAATGAGGCGTTCACAGCTGATGTGCTCAGGGTATTTTTCCAGTAAGTGCCTGAGCAATGCTATTTCCCGCTCATTAGTCGGCGAAAAATCGGCGTGCCCGCCTTCGCTGGCAATAATGTGATATGCAGCACCATCCCATGCGATTATTGCTTCTCCCAAGCCGGTTCCGGCGGCAATTACGGCAATGTTGCCTTGCTGCCGTTGTGCATCGGGATTCAGCTCGACGAAATTATGCTCCGGCAAGTCCAACAAGCCCCATGCGGTGGCTTCCAGGTCATTCAACAACCAGACATTTTGAGTATTGACCCGCTCGCCAATTTCTTTACTGCTGAGCACCCACGGTAAGTTGGTTGTTTCGCAACGGCCGTCAGCAATAACGCCGGCCACCCCGATACAAACAGCCGCTATCTGCGAGCAATCTGCGTCAACCAAAAATGATGCTAATAACTCGGTAAACGTTTGATAGTTAGTGCTGGAAAATTGCTCTTTTTTTAGGCACCTTACATCATCGCCTTCAATCTCAAACAGTGCCAGGATGGTTTTTGTCCCTCCTACGTCACCGGCCAGACAAATCCGCCTGGAGCGGATTTGTACGCGAAGCGCCGGAAGGGGCGCGGGCATGGACAGCCCGGCATGAATCATTGAGTGCCTTCGTAGCTGTTAAACACTTTGGCATGATTTTCACGATCGAAACTCATTACTTTATACGGGTCTTTTGCATCGCCCATTTCCATGCCCGGACTGCCGTTAACCATGCCGGGGACGGCGATTCCAACAACTTTAGGCTTGGTTTTCAATAATGTTTTTATGTCATTTGCGGGCACATGACCTTCAACAACATAACCGCCGACGATCGCCGTATGGCAGGAAGCCATTTCCCGGGTAACGCCGTATTTATCCTTTATGGACTGCACGTCATTGGTGACGATATCTTCTACATTGAAATTATTTTCTTTCAAATGCTCCAGCCACTTGCCGCAACAGGTACAAGTCGGACTCCTATGAACCACGATATCAATAGGCTTGCTCTCCGCACTAACGCCCACATTGGCAACGAGCAAACTGATTGCCAAAAAAGTTTTCGATATTCTCATCGTCGTAACCTCTTTATTGATTGGATTAAATGCTTATACCTGATGATAAGCCCGGCTGTGCTCATGCACGGCATCAACCATCGCTTTAACATGATCGGGATTCATATCGGGCAAAATGCCGTGCCCCAGGTTGAACACATGCCCTGAACCCGAGCCGTATTTATGTAAAATAGTTTTTACTTTTTCGGCGATAACTGAAGGATCGGCATACAGCGCAACCGGATCCATATTGCCCTGCAAGGCGACTTGATGCCCGACTCTGGCGCGAGCCTGTTGCATATCGGTCTGCCAATCCAGACCCAGCGCGTCATAGCCGGAATCAGCCATGGCTTCCAGCCAAAGCCCGCCGCCTTTGGTGAACAGGATGGTTGGGATCTGCTGCCCGTCTACCGTTGTTTTAAGCAAGGCTCTGACTTGCTTGGCGTAGTATAAAGAAAACTCGATATAATCTTCGGTCGTTAGCATGCCGCCCCAGGTATCGAACAGCATGACCGCCTGAGCGCCCGCTTCGATTTGGGCATTCAAGTAGGCCGCGACCGATTGCGCCAGTTTATCCAGCATGACATGCATCAGTTTGGGCTGCTCGTACATCATGCTTTTAACTTTTTGAAAGCTCTTGCTGCTGCCGCCCTCGACCATATACGTCGCCAACGTCCAGGGACTGCCGGAAAAGCCGATTAACGGCACGCTGCCTTGCAGGTTTTTTCTTATCAACCGAACCGCATCGACTACATAACGCAAATCGGTTCCTGGATCGGGAATCGGCAATTTATTCACGTCCGCCGCGGTCCTGACCGGGTTGGTAAATTTAGGCCCCTCGCCTTCGGTAAAATAGAGCCCCAAACCCATGGCATCGGGAATGGTCAAGATATCCGAAAACAGAATGGCCGCATCAAAATCAAAGCGTCGCAACGGCTGTAGGGTAACCTCGCAAGCCAGCTCAGGATTGGTACACAGGTCTAAAAAACTGCCAGCCTGTTCCCTGACTTTCCGGTATTCCGGCAGATAACGCCCCGCTTGACGCATCATCCAAATCGGTGTGTAGTCCACAGGTTGTTTTAACAGCGCTCTAATAAAGGTATCGTTTTTTAATGCGGTCATGAATTTAATTAGTCGGATTTAAAATTAAGGTATTTTATCGTATGAGCGGCCCGTCGTTGCGACCTATGTTTTATTGAGCTATTTTTCTTACCAAAGCTCTGTGGAATTCAAAGGGCAAGGATTCCTTGGCTTTATTGGCTGATTCGGGATCGGAATATGAGCCGTACTCCAACACAAACTTCTCATTGCCTTTGACTATCGTTTTAATAACTCTAATATCCGGCGCCAACGCCGGGTATTTTCTGAACATGCCGTCGGCAGACGATTGCTTTGATAACACCATAAGCTGCAAGGTGAAATTATTGGCTGTCGATGCCGATGGCGCTTCGACTGCCAGGGATGACGGAAGTGTTGCAACGGGTAGGGAACCAGTGCGACCGGCTGCCAAGGATGACGGAAGCACCGCAACCGGCAAGGAATCGATGCGGCCCGGCGCCACTTGCTGAGCGGTTGTGGTTTCTATGTCCCGATGCTCAGAGACAGCCGCCACGTCGACTGGCTTTGGCGGTATTTGGATTGTTTCCAGCCTGTTCGGAACAAACGGCTCTACACTATCGGCCATTTTCTTCAATTCCGCTTGTTTTAGTTTTTCTTGCGAGGCCCAAAGTCGCTCAGCCATTTTCTGCGGCGCAACATCGGATTGCTTCTTATCCGGCTTCTGGTCCACCTCAACGGCCTTCACCAGCTCAGATTGGGCTTTAACCTCCAAATTCCGGGCGACAGGCGGCTCGGCATTCTTAGGCGCTTTACTTAAACTTAATGCCGCTTGTTTTGGTTTTTCTTGCTCGACTCCAAGCGCTATAGGATGCGCTGCCGGCGGCATGGCCGTGACGCCTGCCGGCAATCTTGCGGCATTTCCCCCGTCCCTGGCGGTCAAGTCAGATGACAGGGCGGCCAAAGTAGGCGCTTGAGGCGATACAGGGACCAGTGTCGAGGAACGAAGCGCATCAGTCGTTAGCTGCTTATCAACAGTTGGGCTCACTACCTCAGGTTTTGCCGCGGGAGTAATAGGCTGTTGCCCATCCCTGCTGACATTAACTTCTCCCGAAGGCTCCGATACTGCTTTCACTTCATTTGCCGGTACTGATTGCGGCAGGGCGACCGGCTGAACGGGCGGTTGCGCGGGCATTATCTGGCTTGGAGGCGCTATTTCTATATTGTCCGCTTTCTGTTCGACAGCAGCTGGCGCTATTGCTTTTCCATCATTACTTTTTGGCGCCGGCAGGGGCGCAGGGGACAGAGCAATGCCGGGAGTGCTTGCCGACGATATTAACCACTGAACGCCTAACGCTATAGCAATTGCCACTGCAACGGCAAGGACAAGCAGCCATTTTAATGTTCCACCCTGCTTAGTGCCGACGGGTAAACCGGATATCTCGGCGATAATCCGTCCCGGAACACCGTGCGTCTCCCGGTAGATATGCGCAATCATGTTGTCGCTAATGGCTTTAAACGACAAGTTTGCATAAGGTAAGGTTGATAAATGCTGTAAAAAATCACCGCACTGTCTTTCTGATAAGGGAGGAATTTCAACGATATGGCAATCATCAATCGCTCGATCCGAACCTCGCTTCATCTGCAATTCATCATGCGTTAACGCGAAAATAACCCTTAAAACGGAATTTCCCGCCGCATATTGGATGATTGCCGTAATCAAGCCGGGGACCAACTCGCCCGCATTATCAATAATCAATACGACTTGTTTATATTGGTCTTCGTATTGACCGGATTTGTCTGACTGAGCCTTAAACAGCTGATCATAAACCGACTCAAAACTTAAGTCGGCACTACCCTGTATAAGACAATAGCGTCGTGATTCAGCCTTGCGCGCCTGCAAAACTTTAAGCAGCGTCGTTTTACCTATGCCTTCAGGACCGCAGACAACAAGGGCTTGCGTCAGATTTGAAAGCAGATGAATTAATAAATCGAGCTTCTGTGTTCGTTCCTTCGTTATCAAGGATTGAGCGGCCTTATTTGCCTGATCGGTCGGCTGCTGTTTCACATGATAAGTAAAAGTATCATCATCTACCATAGGTTTTAAGTGTCATCTCCAATAGGTCCTGGTCTACGTCTACGGGCAATGTTGCCGTGCCGATTTTTTGTAACAGAATCAGCCTTATTTGACCGTCTACATTTTTTTTGTCTACCGCCATTAACTCCAAAAACCGGTCTGAATCGATTTGTTCCGGCGGAACGACGGGCAGCCTGGCTTTTGTAAATAGCGCAATAATCCGTGCGACATCGTCCTCATTCAACCAGCCTTTTCTTCTGGAAAGGTCGGCGGCCTGACAGGTGCCGATGGCTACCGCCTCACCGTGAAGATATTTACCGTAACCGGCTCCGGTTTCTATCGCATGCCCAAAAGTATGTCCTAAATTTAACGTCGCTCTGACGCCAGTTTCAGTTTCATCTTCGGCGACAATTTCGGCTTTATTGACGCATGACCGTTCAATGGCATAAGCCAGCGCCTGCTTATCCCTGTCCAGTAACGCATCGATATTGTTTTCCAGCCAGACAAAGAATTCAATGTCCCTGATCAAACCGTATTTAATCACTTCAGCCAAACCTGCCGATAATTGACGGTCATCCAGAGTATCCAACACATCGGCATCGGCGATAACACATTGCGGCTGATAAAAAGCGCCGATCATATTTTTGCCCAACGGATGATTAACCCCGGTTTTGCCGCCCACCGAAGAATCGACCTGCGCCAGCAATGTGGTTGGGATTTGCAGAAACGGAATGCCTCGCTGATAACAGGCCGCGGCAAACCCGGCCATGTCGCCAATAACGCCGCCGCCTAAAGCGATTAAGGTGGCGTTGCGACTGAACTTGCCGGCCAGCAGTTTATCAAAAATTTGAGTTACAAAATCCAAAGTCTTGAATTGTTCGCCATCGGGCAGTATTACTGTTTCGACAATATAGTCCTGCAAATTCTGTAAAACCGCATTCAAATAGAGGGGCGCAATGGTTTCATTAGTGACCACAACGACCTGCTTGGACTTTATATGCTTTATGAATAATTCGGACCGGCTCAGTAAATCAGAGCCTATATAGATCGGGTAACTACGGTCACCTAATTCAACCAGTAACTTTTTCATCTTTAATAACCTAAGGAACTCAGCGTTTAGGCCGGATTAGCCGACTTACTTACAACAGTATGGACAGATATGCTCATCGGGAGCGCGCTTCCTTGTTGGCGCTCTATTACAGGGGCTCCATAGCCTTATGTAATATCTATCCGGGAGGTAGGGCCATGCAAGAGTATCGAAACGAGCGGCGTGCCGAGATTGTTTGTTTAACGATTAACTGAATTGTATTCTTCTAAAATGTGACTAACGACTTCTTTACTTGGCATGACGCCCGTGTCAATTTTAAAGTCGGCGCAAGACAAATACAGCGGCTCGCGCTGTGCGAATAAGCTTTCTATCCGATCTCTGGGGTTATCCGTTTTCAGCAAAGGACGTTGCGTGTCTCTGCGCGTCCGCTCCAAAATTCTTTCTACAGAGCATTGCAGGTAGACTATAAAGCCATTTTCTTTCAATAACCTACGATTTTCTTCGCGCAAAATCGCACCACCGCCGGTAGCCAATACGATACCCTCCATTTGCGTCAATTGCTGAATCATTTTCTGCTCCCTGTCCCTGAATCCTTCTTCCCCCTCAAACTCGAATATGGTTGGAATATCTACGCCGGTTCTTTCCTCAATCGCTTTGTCACTGTCGTAAAAAGGTAATTTAAGCGCCCTGGCTAACTGCCGTCCTATCGTAGTTTTTCCTGCACCCATGAGGCCAACTAAATATATATTCTCTGATCGCGTCATGACCTGCCTTATTTGCCGGTTAAACCATTAAAAAGGGGGCATTATGCCCCCTTTTTGTTTCAAGTAGAAGCAATCAATCGCCGGCTACATTATCTTTCATGATTTTTGGGGTGACGAAAATCAACAATTCTTTCTTAATTTTATTGGCTGTTGAATTTGTAAATAAAAACCCGATACCCGGTAAATCAGCGAAAAAAGGGATTTTATTCTTGCCATACGATTCAGAACCTTCATAAACCCCGCCCAAAACAACCGTCTCGCCATCTTCAACCAACACTGAGGTCTTAATCTCTCTTTTATCGATCCCTGGATTACCCGATACCGGATTGCTGGTATTGTTCGCATTGTCCTTGGTAATCAACAGATTCATGATAACCGATCCGCTGGGCGTGATCTGCGGCGTTGCATTTAATTTAAGAACCGCATCAATGTAAGTAGTCGTTGCTGGCTGATTTGCCGAAGGGGGCGTCGTAACCGGAATCTGCACGCCTTGCATCATAACCGCCGTGCAGCGATCCATGGTCATTACCCTGGGATTGGAGACTATTTCGCCTTTCCCTTCAATTTGCAATGCCTGAAGCTCAAGGTTCAACACATAATCGGCTCCTCTGGCCAGAGTCATCCCCAAAGCGCCTGGGGGAGTCGCTGTTAACCCGGCCACACCCAAGTCAACCAACGTATCATTTAATGTACCGATATTTCCATTTGCATCAGGCTGAAGGTTACCGTTACCTTTGGTTCCTGACCCACCTACAGCAAAATTTTTACCACCACCTATGCTAGCCGCTTTTGCGGCACCAAACTTGACGCCTAAATTCTCAGTGAAACTATCATCAGCAATAACAACGCGCGCCTCGATCATCACCTGCCGCACAGGAACATCAAGTTTACGTATCAGTTTCTTTACCTCTTCTAACCGTTTTGCCGTCTCGCGAACAATTAAGGTGTTGGTTCTGGCATCGACAACGGCCGATCCACGGGAAGAAAGCAAGCCGAACTTGTCATTATTTGCCTCTGAGCCTTTTGCCTCTGCTCCTTGACTTGATTGCCCGGATGCTGAAGAACCTCCCCCGGCGGAGGCTGACGATGAGCCGCCGGATGAAGCCGACGATCCGCCGGATGAAGAGGCTCCAGTTGTGCCAGTCACCCCGCAAGCACCAAAAGCGCCGGTATCTTCACCATTCAATAAGTTTCTAAAATTTTCGGCCTTAGCGTAATTGATTTTAATATATTCAGTCAGCAGAGGATCTAATTGTTCAACAACTTTCTCCGTTTCCTGTTGCTTCCTCTTGTAGTCCTTGATTTTGTCCAAGGGTGAGATCAACGTAACATTACCGGTCTCATACTTGCCCAGATCCTTGGTCATCATGATAAATTCTAATGCCTCATCCCAAGGCACATCATCCATCTTTAAAGTAATCGTGCCTGTCACATCATCACCGGCGACGACATTCTGTCCGGTAAACTCGGCCAGAATAGCAATAACGCTGCGTATTTCGATCTCCTGAAAATTTAAAGATAACCTGTCGCCAGTATATTTGGTTCGCGCTCTGTCCAGCGCATCTTTCTCTTCATTGCTTAAAGGACGAAATTCAACAGTCAACAACCCATCCGCTTGAAACACGGAATAATCGTAAAGTTCATTTTGCATGGACACGGTAATTGTGGTTTGTTGATCAGACGAGACCGTATCGATAAACTTAACAGGCGTTGCAAATTCGGAAACATCCAGCCGTTTAGCCAGGCTTTCAGGCAATCGGGTGTTTAAAAAGCTTATGATAACTTTCCCGCCTTGTTCCTTGGAATTAACAATGGTATTAGGATTAGCCAGGGAAACCAGTATGCGTCCTTCACCTTTATCGCCGCGCTTAAAATCAAAGCCGCTAATATCTTGCGCGGGTATTAACGCGGACACCACTGAATTAGTTGCCTTGGTTGGAACCGGCATTGCAGCCTTTGCAACAACAGGCTTTGTGGCAGGCATTGCAGGCATCACAGCCTTAGCGCGCGTCAAAGTCAGCTGCACTTTATTACCGACCACCTTGGTTTCAAACGGCGTAGATTCAATCAGGTTAACAACAACCCGAACCCTGCCGGCTGCCTCGACCACATAAACGCTACTCGCTGCCCCCTGATTTATCGGATACATTTTTTTCGCCA
>Ga0208884_100569_pt1 | contig 10658 bp, 8 predicted proteins | sample LakWasMet68_HOW9_2_FD_183898 | JGI IMG/M metagenome (GOLD analysis project Ga0208884, IMG submission 183898) | Freshwater sediment methanotrophic microbial communities from Lake Washington under simulated oxygen tension - Sediment Metagenome... | ecosystem: Environmental > Aquatic > Freshwater >... | reverse complement strand
CCACCTTCGACTCCACGCCCGCCGGCAACATCGGCCCGGTGGCCGAGGCGATGATGGACGCGCTGGGTTGCCCCCAGACCCTGGTCAGCCCCGCCTTCCCCGAAAACGGCCGCACCGTGTTCCGCGGCCACCTGTTTGTCGGCGACGCGCTGCTCAGCGACACCGGCATGCGCAGCCACCCGCTGACACCGATGACCGACGCCAGCCTGGTGCGCGTGATGCAGGCGCAGAGCCGCCGCCCGGTGGGCCTGCTGCGCCACGACACCGTGGCCGCCGGCGCCGACGCCATCCGCCAGCGGTTGGCCGCGCTGGCCGCCGAGGGCGTGGCCCATGTCATCGCCGACGCCATCGACAACGACGCCCTGCTGCGCCTGGCCGAGGGGGCCGCGGCGCTGCCGCTGTGGGTGGCCGGCTCGGGCCTGGCCCTGGGCCTGCCGGCGCTGCTGGCCGCCCAGTCCGGCGTGGTGCTGGACACCCAGGCCGCCCGCCTGGACAACCTGACCGGCCCGGCCGCCGTGCTGGCCGGCTCCTGCTCCACCGCCACGCAAGGCCAGGTGGCACGCTGGATCGCCGCCGGCCGCCCGGCGCTGCGCATCGACCCGGCTGCGCTGGCCCGTGGTGAGCCGGTGGCCGACCAGGCCCTGGCCTGGGCCATCACCCAGACCGACGCGCCCCTGGTCTACGCCACCGCCGACGCCGAGACCCTGGCCGCCACCCAGGCCGCGCTGGGTGTGGCGCAGGCCGGTGCACTGGTCGAACAGGCACTGGCCGCCATCGCCCGCGGCCTGGTCGCCCACGGCGTGCAGCGCCTGGTGGTGGCCGGTGGCGAGACCTCGGGCGCGGTGGTGCAGGCGCTGGACGTGGGCGCGCTGCGCATCGGCGCGGCCATCTGCCCCGGCGTGCCCTGGACCCAGGCCGTGCGAAGCGCCGGCCAGGCGCCGCTGCAGCTGGCGCTCAAGAGCGGCAACTTCGGCGGCCCCGACTTCTTTGCCGAGGCGCTGGCCGCCGCATGAACCACGCCGGGCTCCGCGACGAGATCTGCCGCGTCGGCCGCACGCTGTTCGAGCGCGGTTATGTGCATGCCACGGCCGGCAACATCAGCGTGCGCCTGCCCGACGGCGAGGGCTTCCTCATCACCCCCACCGACGCCTGCCTGGGCACGCTGCAGCCCGGGCGCCTGGCCCAGGTGGCCGACGACGGCAGTCCGCTGGGCGGCGACCGCGCCAGCAAGACCCTGGTGCTGCACCGGCGCATCTACGGCGCCGCGCCCGAGGCGCGCTGCGTCATTCACACCCACAGCACCCACCTGGTGGCGCTGACCCTCGCCGGGCCGGGGCTCGGGGTCTGGGCGCCCGACACCATCCTGCCGCCGATCACGCCCTACTTCGTGATGAAGGTCGGCCGTGTGCCGCTGATCCCCTACCACCGCCCGGGCGACCCGGCGGTGGGCGGCCGGGTGGCCGAGGCCATCGCCCAGGCCCGCCAGCGTGGCGCGCCGCTGCGCGCGGTGATGCTGGACCGGCTGGGCCCCAACGTCTGGCACGACAGCCCGGCCAGCGCCATGGCCACGCTGGAGGAGCTGGAAGAAACCGCCCGCCTCTGGCTGATGAGCACACCGCGCCCGGCGCCGCTGGACGCGGCCCAGATCGAGGAACTGCGCCAGCACTTCGGCGCCACCTGGTAAGCCGCCCACCCGACCACCCCCAAGCATCAGCCGAAACCACCATGCCCCGCTTTGCCGCCAACCTGTCGATGCTGTACCCCGAGCATGGTTTCCTCGACCGCTTTGCGGCCGCGGCGGCCGATGGCTTCGACGCCGTCGAGTACCTGTTCCCCTACGCCTTTCACCATGCTGAGATCGCGGCCCGGCTGCGCGACAACGGCCTGACCCAGGCGCTGTTCAATGCCCCGCCCGGCGACTTCGAGGCCGGAGAGCGTGGCCTGGCCTGCCTGCCCGACCGGGTGGACGAGTTCCGCCGTGGCTTTCTTGAACAGGCCCTGCCTTATGCCCAGGCCCTGGGCTGCCAGCGCGTGCACGTGATGGCCGGCCTGGCCCCGGCGGGTGTGGCGCACGAGGCCCTGGCCGCCACCTACCAGGCCAACCTGGCCTGGGCCGCGCAGCAGGCAGCGCCGCAGGGCGTCGCGGTGCTGATCGAGCCGATCAACACGCGCGACATCCCTGGCTTCTTCCTGAACCGCCAGGACCAGGCCCATGCCATCGTGCAGGCCGTCGGTGCGCCCAATCTGCAGGTGCAGATGGACCTGTACCACTGCCAGATCGTCGAAGGCGACCTGTCGATGAAGCTGCGGGCGTACCTGCCCGGCGGCCGCGTCGGCCACCTGCAGATCGCCGGCGTGCCCGAGCGCCATGAGCCCGACCTGGGCGAAGTCCACTTCCCCTACCTGTTCGAGCTGATCGACGCCCTGGGCTGGACCGGCTTCGTCGGCTGCGAGTACCGGCCGCGCAACGCCCAGCCCGGCGGCACCACGGCCGGCCTGGCCTGGTTGCGTGCGTACCGGGCCAGCCATCCGGCGCGGCCCTGATGGCTGGCCACCGGCGTTCATGATCACATCACGGGTTCACCGCCCATCCCTTTTCCACTGGAGACAACAATGAGCACCACCCCCTTCAAGCCCCTGCTGCAGACCCTGGCCGCCGCCGCGCTGCTGACGCTGGCGGGCGCCGCCTCGGCCCAGACCGTGCTGAAGATCGGCTATGCCACCACCAAGGAATCGCATTACGGCGTGGGCTCCACCGTGTTCTGCGACGAGATCGCCAAGGGCACCGCCAACCGCTACACCTGCCAGCACTTCCCCAACTCGCAGCTGGGCGGCGAGCGCGAGATGATCGAGGCGGTGCAGCTGGGCACGCAGGATCTGGTCAACACCTCCACCGGCCCGCTGGGCAACTTCGTGCCCGAGGTCAAGCTGTTCGACATCCCCTTCCTGTTCCGCAACTACGACCATGCGCGCCACACCATGGACGGCGCCATCGGCCAGGACGTGCTGAAGAAGATGAGCGCAAAGGGCCTGATCGGCCTGGCCTGGACCGAAAACGGCTTCCGCCACATGACCAACAACAAGCGGGCCATCGTGCAGGCCAGCGATGCCAACGGCCTGAAGCTGCGCACCATGGAGAACAAGGTGCACATGGCGGGCTACAAGACCTTCGGCATCCTGCCCACGCCGATGCCCTTCCCCGAGCTGTTCACCGCGCTGCAGCAGGGCACGGTGGACGGCCAGGAGAACCCGATCCCGGTGATCCTGGCCAGCAAGTTCAGCCAGGTGCAGAAGCACCTGTCGCTGACCGGCCATGTCTACTCGCCGGCGGTGATCATCCTGTCGCCCACCGTGTGGGGCAAGCTGTCGGACGCCGACAAGAAGGTCTTCACCGAGGCCGCGGTCAAGGGTGGCATCGCCCAGCGCAAGAAGGTCAACGACGACGAGAACAACGGCATCGCCCAGCTCAAGAAGGACGGTATGCAGGTCGTCGAGCAGGTCAACGGCGACAGCTTCCGCAAGGCCGTGGCGCCGGCCTATGCCGAGTTCGCGAAAGAGTTCGGCGCCGACAAGATCGCCGCCGTCCAGGCCGTGAAGTAAGCGGCACCGCCGCTTCCCCTGACCCCTGACCGACCGCCCCGGCGCAAGCCGGGGCCAGGCTTGCCCATGCGCAACACCCTGCTGCAACTCGACCGCTGGCTCACCGGCGCCGCCTGGACCGTGGCCTGCCTGCTGTTGGCGGCCATCTCCTGCCTGGGCCTGTGGCAGGTGCTGGCGCGCTTCGTCTTCTCGCAGCCGTCCACCTGGACCGAGGAGTCGATGCGCCGCCTGCTGATCTGGATGGTGATGCTGGGCATCGTGGTGGCCTTCCGCCGCGGCGCGCTGGTCTCGGTGGACCTGATGCTGCGCGTGTCCAGCGGCGCCTGGCAGCAGGTGGTAAGGGGGGTCATCACGCTCAGCTCGCTGGCCTACCTGTCGGTGCTGGTGTGGTTCGGCGTCAACCTGGTCACCCGGGTGCGCTTCCAGACCTTCGCCAGCATGGAGCTGAGCATGGGCTGGGCCTATGCGGCACTGCCGGTGGGCGCCGCACTGGCCATCCTGGCCGTCGTCGCCAACCACCTCGACCCGCTCAACGAAGAGCTGGACAACGCCCAATGAGGGCCCTCCCCCGAAGCGCCTTCGGCGCTCCCCGTCCAGGGGGCGCCGCCAGCGGCCCGGCCAAGCCGGTGTCGCGGCGGCCGCTTGACCAGACTTCCACCGACTGATCGATCGGGCTGCGACATGTCACTGACTCTACTCATCACGATGCTGCTGGCCTTTGCCTTCAGCGTCTCCATCGCGGTGGCCATCGGCGGCTCGGCCGTGCTGGGCATCGCCTTGTTCGACCCCGAGCGCCTGGTGCTTGCGCCCAAGGAGATGTTCACCGCCATCGACAAGTTCCCGCTGGCGGCCATCCCCTTCTTCATCCTGGCCGGCAACCTGATGGAGACCGGCGGCATCAGCCGCCGCCTGGTCGACTTCGCCAAGAGCCTGGTCGGCGGTGTGCAGGGCGGCCTGCCGATGACCTGCGTGCTGACCTGCATGATCTTCGCCGCGGTCTCGGGCTCCAGCGTGGCCACCACGTTTGCCATCGGCGCCATCCTGATCCCGGCGCTGATCAAGCATGGCTATCCGACGGCCTACGCCGCCGCGCTGCAGGCCACCTCGGCCGAGCTGGGCGTGATCATTCCGCCGTCGATCCCGATGATCCTGTTCGGCGTCAGTGCCGAGGTGTCCATCGGCGAGCTGTTCATCGCCGGCTTCGGCCCGGGCCTGCTCATCGGCGGCGCGCTGATGCTGTTCGTGCACCTGTACTGCCGCTACAAGGGCTGGGGCCTGAAGGACGGTGACGGCCGGCTGGGCGTGGGCACGGCCACCATCAAGGCCGGCTTTGCGCTGCTGATGCCGGTGATCATCCTGGGCGGCATCTACGGCGGCATCTTCACGCCCACCGAGGCCTCGGTGGTGGCGGTGTTCTACGCGCTGATCGTCGGCCTGTTCATCCACCGCGAGCTCGAGTTCGCCGACCTGGTGCCGGTGTTCAAGAAAAGCGTGATCAGCAGCGCGGTGATCATGTTCATCATCGCCAACGCCGGGCTGTTCGCCTTCCTGATCACCCGTGCCGGCGTACCGGATGCGATCGGCGCCTGGCTCAGCGAGGTGCTCAAGAGCCCGGGCTGGTTCCTGCTGGGGGTCAACGCCGCGCTGTTCGTCATCGGCATGTTCATCGAGACCAGCGCGGCCATCATCGTGCTGGCGCCGATCCTGGTGCCGGTGGCGCGCCACTTCGGCATCGACCCGGTGCACTTCGGCACGATCATGGTGGTGAACCTGGCGCTGGGCATGATCACCCCACCCTTCGGCGTCAACCTGTTTGCCGCCTGCACCGTGGCCAAGATCAGCCTGGACCAGATCGTCAGGCACCTGCTGCCCTTCGTCGGCGTGATCCTGGCCTGCCTGATGGTCATCACCTACGTGCCCAGCGTCAGCCTGGCGTTGCGCGACTTCGTCTACGCACCGGCCGCCGTGGCGCCAGCGCCGGCACCCACCCCGGCCATCGGGCCGCAGTAAGTAAGGCCGCAGCAGGGCCGCAGGCGCGCGGCCTACTCTTCCACCAGCCCGTACAGCCGCTCCGGCGGCATGCGCAGCATCATCTTGCTGTCGGGCACCAGCGACTTGATGGCGTAGGCCGGCTCGGCGGTGTTGCGCTTGGTGGTGCGCACCACCGGGATGCCGTTGCGGTCGGTCACCGCGGCGGCGGTGGGGGTGTGCGCGGTGGCACCACGGCGGATCACCACCGCCATCTCGCCAGAGGCCAGCTGCACGAAGTTGCCCGGCGGGTAGATGCCGTATTCCTTGATGATGGCCGCCGCCAGCGGGCTGCCCTGGGCCTCGGCAAACATCTGCCGCGCCGCGTCCAGGATGGGCAGGGCCGGCCGCTCGGTGCGGGGGCTGATCTTGGCCATGAAGACATCGGTCATGCGCAGCACCGAGGCCATCTCGCACAGCGCCGTCAGGTTGCCGGGGTAACCCCCGCCACCGGGATGTTCGTGGTGCTCCAGCACCGCCTGCAGCCAGTCGGCATCGTTCACGCCGGCGGCCTGCAGGCGGTCCACCGCGGCCTGCGGGTGGGCGCGGATCAGGCCACGCTGGTAGTCGTCGAGCTTGCCCAGGGTGGCGAAGCGGCCCTGCACCTCGACGATGGCCAGGTTCATCGTCAGCGCGGCCTTGACCAGGGTGCGCACCCGGTCGGCCGGCCAGCCGGCGCGCACGGCCGCGAGCTGGCCGACCATGGCGCAGTGCAGCGCATGGCTCAGGCCGTACAGGCTCAGGCGGTTCGGGTCCTGCCGCACCGACAGGTAGATGGCGATGTCGGGGTCACGCTCGATCAAGGCCATCAGCTGGCCGGCAAAGGCGTCGCAGCGGGCCGGGAAGCCGTCCTGGGGCAGGCTGTTCAGCAGCAGGTCCAGCCGCGCGGTGGTCTGCTTCCAAAGGTCGAACAGGGTGGTGCGGCGCTTGGCGCCGTCGGCGCCCTTGGCCTCGTCGCCGGCCGGGCTGTCGTCATGGTCGACGTACAGGCCGCGGTCGAGCAGGATCTGCAGCTGCGCCTCGGTGGTGATGACCCGGCCCTTGGCCAGCAGCAGCTGGCCCTGCTCGTCGCGGATGCCGAAGGGCAGGGGCTGGCCGACCCTGAGCTGGTCGGATACCTGGCGCAGCAGATCGATCGCCAAGACGGGTTCTCCTCACGGTTGGCCGGCGGGCACCTTGGAGACAGCAGGCGCGACGCCTCTACTCTAAGCGGACTTTCACCGTCAGAAAGCCCGAACAGCACCGGCCAACAGGGGGGTTATCGGCACCACCGCGGTGGCATGCGGCACGGCATCACTGCTCCAGACATGGCGCACGCCTGCCGCACGCAGCTGGGCCAGTGCATCACCGACGAACAAGCCGTGGGTCACCGCCACGTCCACGCTGGCCGCGCCGGCGGCCAATGCGGCGGTGGCGGCCTCGACCAGGGTGCGGCCGGTGCTGGCCACGTCGTCCATCAGCACCACGGCGCGGCCGGCCAGCGGCAGATCGGGCAGCGCCACGCGCACGTCGCGGTCACCGAAGCGCTGCTTGTGGCACACGGCATGGTCCAGGCCAAAGGCCTGGCCGGCGGCGGCCACCCACTGCAGCGCCTCCTCGTCCGGGCCCAGCAGCAGCGCACCGGGTACCTGGCGCGCCACCCATTCACCCAGCAGCGGCGCGGCGCTGAGGACGCGGCTGGGGCAGCCGGGCATCACCTCGTCCAGCGAGGCGATGCGGTGCAGGTGCGGGTCGACCGTGATCAGGCCGTCGACATGCGCCGCCAGCAGCGTGGCGATGTGGCGCTGGCTGACCGCCTCACCGGGGGTGAAGGCCATGTCCTGCCGCATATAGGCCAGGTAGGGGCTGACCAGCACGATGCGCCGGGCACCCAGCGCACGCGCCGCCGGGGCGGTGATCAGCAGCTCGACCAGCTTCTCGTTCGGCCGGTGCAGGCCACGCAGCAGCAGCACCTCGTCGGGCAGCTGCGGCGGCAGGCGCAGCTTGGTCTCGCCGTCGGGGAAATGGTGGCGCTGCACCAGCGCCATCGGCACCCCCAGCGCGGCGGCCAGCGCCTCGGCCTGGGCCTGTTCGTCGTCAAACGCCAGCAGCAAGCCTGCTTGCATCGGTCTTGTCTCCCCGGCCTGGGCCTGTTGGCGGCCGTGGTCGCCGCGGTTCGTGCATGGCCGGCGACTCTACGCTGAATTGCCGCGGGCGCCACCGCGCCAGCCCCGCCCGCGGCCACTCCGCCCCGGCTTCAGCCCATCACCAGGCCCAACGGCGGCTCGCCCAGCGCCGGCGCGGCGGTGCCCAGGGCATAGCCGCTGTCGCGCGCAGCCCAGGCAGTGGCAAAACCGAGGTCGGCTTCGAAACGTGCATGGATGCGGTACAGCGGCTGGCCCGGCGCCACCACATCACCCACCTTGGCCAGCAGATCGACACCGGCGCCCGGCACCAGCGGCGCGCCGGCCAGCCGGGCAATGCGCGCCAGCCGCAGGTTGTCGATGGCCTGCACGGTGCCGGCCTGGGGCGCCGGCACCTCGTGCGTCAGGGCGCCCAGCGGCGGTGGTTCGGGCACCCGGCCCTGGGCGTCGATGATGGCGTTCATCTGCGCCAGTGCCCGGCCCGATTCCAGGATGTCGCGCGCGATGCGCCAGCCGTCGCCGCCGCGCACGTCGGGGTCGAACTCGATCATGCGGCCGGCCAGCATCAGCGCCTTCTGGCGCAGGTCGTGCGGCGCGTCGGGGTCGTTGTTCAGCACCTGCATCACATCGCGCGCCTCCAGCACCGGGCCGATGCCGCGGCCGATGGGCTGGCGGCCGTCGCTGATGACCACGTCCAGCTGCAGGTTCAGCCGCAGCGCCACGTACTCGAACAGCTTCTTCAGCCGCTGCGCCTCGGGCATGGCACGCACCTTGGCACTGGGCCCCATCGGGATGTCCAGCACCAGGTGGGTGGAGCCGGCGGCGATCTTCTTGGACAGGATGGACGCCACCATCTGGCCGGGCGAATCCAGCGCCAGCGGACGCTCCACCGAGATCAGGATGTCGTCGGCCGGCGACAGCTCGGCGGTACCGCCCCAGGCCAGGCAGCCGCTGGTCTCGCGCACGATGGCGGCCAGCCGGTCGAAGGGCAGCTCCACCCGGGCCAGCACCTCCATGGTGTCGGCGGTGCCGGCCGGCGAGGTGATGGCGCGTGAGCTGGTCTTGGGGCACAGCATGCCGTGCGCGGTGACGATGGGCACCACCAGCATCGAGGTGCGGTTGCCGGGGATGCCGCCGATGCAGTGCTTGTCCACCACCGGCCCGCCACGCACCTGGGCGCCCCAGTCCAGCCGGCGGCCGGCGGCGATCATGGCCTCGGTGAGGTAGAGCACCTCGTCGCGGTCCAGCTCGTTCTGGTGGGTGGCGACGACAAAGGCCGCCAGCTCGATCTTGGAATAGCGCGCCTGGGCCACGTCGCCGATCAGCGCGATCCACTCGTCGCGGGCCAGCCGCTCGCCGCCGATCTTGCGGTGCAGCGCCGCGATGGACGCCGGCGGCTCGGCATGGGCGACCTCGGCCACATGGCCTTCGGGCACGTTCATGCGGGCGAACGCGTCCTCCGACAGGCCCAGGTCGCAGGGCGCGACGATGCCGGCGTCGTCGACCACGTTGAGCACCGCGGCGATGGTGGTGCCATTGGCCCGCACGCTGACCTTGGACAAGGCCTGGAAGCCGGCGGCGCGCACCACCGGGCAGTCGCGGTGCAGGTAGACCACGTTCTCGCGGAAGGTGTCGATACCGACACGGCGGATGTGCAGCAGCGGTGGGTCCATGCGGACACTCTACCGCGCCGGCAGGCCGGCATCGGGGCCGGCACCGGCAACCCGGTCAGGCTGCCAGTTCGGCCGCCAGCCGCGCCACCAGATCCAGCAGGTCCTGCTGCAGCCGGTCGGCCAGCCGCACCAATTCGTCGGCCGGCGCGGCGCGGTCCAGCGCCTGCTCGATGCCCTGCACCCGCCGCTGCAGGGCCAGGGCCCCCACCGTGGCGCAGGCTCCACCCAGCGAATGGCAGCCACTGCGCACACCGGCCAGGTCCTGCTGCGACACCGCCGCCTGCAGGGCCGGCACGCCCGCCCGGTAGGTGGCGACAAAGCTGTGCAGCACCCGCGTCAGCGTCGCCAGGTGGCCCCCCACGCTGCGCAAGGCATGCGCCAGGTCGAAGCCGTCCAGCGCGGCCAGGCGCTCGGGCAGCGCAGGGACCATCACCACCGGCGTGGCCGCCGGCGCGCCCAGCGCCGCAGCGGGCGCCAGCGGCGTGCTGCGCAGCGGCAGCCAGCGCAGCAGCGTGGCGTAGAGCAGTTCGGGGTCCACCGGCTTGGCCACGTGATCGTTCATGCCGGCCGCCAGGCAGGCCGTGCGGTCCTCGCCAAAGGCGTTGGCCGTCATGGCCACGATGGGCAGGCCGCGGCCGGCACTGGCCCGGATGGCCCGGGTGGCCGCCAGGCCGTCCATCTCGGGCATCTGCACGTCCATCAGCACCAGGTCGAAGGGCCGGGTCAGCGCACGCTGCACCGCCTCGGCGCCATCACCCACCACCTCCACCACCAGGCCGGCCGAGCGCAGCAGCTCCTCCGCCACCTCCTGGTTGACCGGGTTGTCCTCGGCCAGCAGCACCCGCTGGCCGGCATGCTGGCGGCGCAGCAGCGCCTCGCCAGCACCCGGGGCCGCCGGCGCCACCGGCAGCACCGGGCGCTGGCCCTGCAGCACACGCACCAGCGTGTCGTGCAGCGCCGACGCGGTGATGGGCTTGACCAGCACCGCCTGGTAGCCGACCTGGCGCGCCTGCTGCCACATCTGCGGGTCGTCGAACGCCGTCACCAGGATCGCCGGCGGCAGGCCGGCGCCGAGTTCACCACGCAGCCGGTGCAGGGTCTCGATGCCGTCGGGCTCGGCCATGCGCCAGTCGATCAGCAGCACATCGTGGGGCCGGCCGGCGGCCAGCTCGGCCGGCACACGGGCCACCGCGGCTGCGCCGTCGGCCAGCGTGTCCACGGCCAGGCCCAGCAG
>Ga0208884_100561_pt1 | contig 10800 bp, 8 predicted proteins | sample LakWasMet68_HOW9_2_FD_183898 | JGI IMG/M metagenome (GOLD analysis project Ga0208884, IMG submission 183898) | Freshwater sediment methanotrophic microbial communities from Lake Washington under simulated oxygen tension - Sediment Metagenome... | ecosystem: Environmental > Aquatic > Freshwater >... | reverse complement strand
TAATATAAAAAAGAACGAAGAAGCCAAGAATGAAGTGAAGTCTTAGAATATGGCAATGTCACACATTATTCTTAAGAATACTCATAACAATCACCATCAAAACAATATCCCCACAAGTTTTCCATCGCAACTCAGACATGTCATCTATTCTCTCAGTTATTTTGAAGTTCAATTCCACACAATGTGAGTAATCCACAACGGATATCTTCTCGAACGGCAGATAAGCTCCCATAAACGACTGCTTCCGTTAGAGTAACATTTGCGGTGAATGAATTGGGAGCCGGAAACCATTGAACTTCTCCTACACAATTATTAGTAATCCAACAACGCTTTGGTACGATCCTTTTCATTGTCCAACCACAACGTTCCCGTAGGCACCTTGACAGCTCCAAATTCGTTAAGTTCTCAATATTGTCAATGGTAGCCATTTGAGTGATTTTTTCAGTCGATTTTAGTATTTTTGAATAGTTCTGATATTTTGCCGTCCTTATAATTGACTGACGTTCAGAATGAGTCATTTTCTTGTACTTAATCCATTTCCGAAATCCAAATCCTTCCAATATTGTCTGCATAAATTTGCTTTCCATTGCAGCATCACATCGACTGATGAACCAAGATGACCTTATGAGTTTTTTTTCTTTTCGGTACTTCCTGTGGTACCATATGTGAACTCTCCATTGCCCGCAACAGTGAATTATTGTGGGTCTTTGTGTCTGACTCATCAAACAATAATTATGACTCAGAACTTGCTGATGCAATATACACAGTCAAAAACCAAAAGCTTACAGCTCATGATTCAACTGCAGAAACGGCAACAGATGGGTGGACTTCCTAATTGTGGGAAGTATGCTACGGTTCGATTCGTTCATGTTTTTTTTACTGAAACGGCAGGAGGACTTGCTAAATTGGTAAGTCTCCAAAAATAATCTTTTACTGATGTGAGAAAAGGCAGGGAGATTGGGAATCTCCCACCTTTCATTTTCAATCACTGATTGGGTGTCTATGAAAATAACACGCGGTGACCGAGTGTATCTTGCGGCTTATGCAAATGATTTCAAGCCTCCCACTCGAGACATAATTCTGACAGATCATCACGCGGAACTGGATGCAAAAGCCAAGCTCATGGAAGAACAACTAAAAATAGCAAGTATTGCAGCAGAAAAGTCTGACAAAGAACGCCGATATAAAGAAAATCTGACTTTTAACAACATGAGAAATGTGCAGCATGTCACTTACCCTGCTAATCCATTTGGAACCACCAATAATACCAAAGGTTTTGTGAATTACAACACAAATAAGGAAAGCAGCAGGTATTATATCAAAGCAAATGATTTGTTTGGAGCGGCGCACGTTGATCGCGTCAACAGTCATGATTTTGCAAGTGGTTCGGTGGGTTCGGTGGAACCGTTGGGCGATAACGTTGAAGATATAAACTCTGAATCGGCAGATAACTCAAATATAGATACAGATGCAGGTACAGATGCAGATGCAGATACTACTAACAATGAGCACGTTGTCCCAATGGCTCAGTACGTGTCTCTGTCAATCAGCGCACCGACTGCTGAGACTGCTGTTTCCGAGGATTCAGCAGATTTCATGTCAGGCTGGATCAAAGCAGTCACAACATTTCAAACGGTTAGCGAGGAAGCAAAAATGGACCTCTTTGCACAGTTTATTAAGCTCGTTAACGAAGCTGATGAATACCAACTTGGCAAAGTAACTGTCGACCTGTGGCATCATAAGTTGAATGAAGTATTTACCAATTGCTTTGATCTGAAAATGGACCACACATTCATGCATCGTGATGGCGTTCCGTTTGGTAGAGTGCAATGGGAAGACAGCAATTTTACGACTGAAGATGAGAAGAAAACTTTGTCCAATTACAAGAAGAAAATCCGCACAGAATGTGTCCATCAAGTTGATTATATTCGCGACACCATGAACAGTGTAATCCGTGGTTATTCTGTGAAAGGAAACAAAACTTTCACAACGGTTTTCTACCAACATCGTGACATCAAGCAAACATTGAATATCTTGCTCGAGACATATGCAGATAATTCAGGCGACAAGAAAACTGCTCTTGATGATCTTGTTTCTGTGTTGGATAAGTCGTTGCCTCTTACTTCAACAAATTATGCGGGTTATTCTGCCGAATTGAGGAGGTGAGCGTGTGCAGTCTTTTGCGGTCTTTCCTGTTCCCAGCGGCTAAGCGGCTTGACTTCCCGCTCATGCGTGCTCGTACCCAGGAAAGCCGACCGAAATGATAACTGACATATGTGTTTTTTTGCAGGAACAGCGGGCTAAAGCTCGCAGATCTGCGTGCCTCGCTTCACCAGCTGTCAGTCAGAGTCCTGAACATTCTGCCGAACAGCGAGAGGCAAGTTTACACTGCGAATATCAAGGCCATTATAACATTTTGGTTTTACTGACAGAAACGACATGCGAAATCTCTTGGTTCTGTGACCGACTGCGCGAGCATTGCGAAGACGATGCCCGTCTCCTCTGCAAAACGCAAACCGCGTAAGTCCACAAAATCCAGAAAAAGAAACAAAGAGATCAACCGCGATGATCCGCCATCTGAAGACAGTGATGTAGATGACGAGTTTGAGCACGTGAGGAATAGCGAAGCAATAGATGATATTATTCACAGTTTGTTATCCGCCAATGACTCATTCTTGCGTCATCACTTCGAGAGTGACACGAGTTTCAATGATGGAGACCCTCGGGCTGACAGGTTGCGCATACTGAAGCATGTCAAGTACGAGATTGAGACATTTTTCCCATTGCAACTCGAAGTTGGGACCAGTGGTACAATTGTTACACGCCAACAATTTAGCTCTTACTGTCATTTTACGTTCACTGAAGCTGCTGACTACATCGAGCTCAACAGTATGTTCGAAAATCTTGAAAATAACCACGGCAAGAACGATAACAAGAGGAAAGCAGCCAGTGCAGTCATCTCGCGATTCCCTCGACTTGTCCATTTGTTGCGAAACATTGTCCACTTGCTTAAGGAAGATGAGTTGTTTGGTATTCAGAAAGAAGTTTTTGCGACATCTGGCAGTGGTGAGGAAGATTCCATCACATTGCTTCTGGCGTTGATTGGTTGTGACAGACAAAAAGACCATTATGATTATGATTTTGAGAAGTTCCTGCCTCGAGACACGTACGATGGAGTGGCGGACAACATCAGAGGAAGTTATAACGAGTTTCAAGGTGCTTCGTTGTTTATTAACTTCTCACTCGCACCCCAAAAGTTGGACCTGGATTATTGTGACGAAGAGACCGGTGAGTATGTGACGCTAATAATCCCACCAATGGGTCTTCTTGTTATTAGAGGCGACTTGAAGCACGCTGGATCCGCGAATACAACAGGAACTAAGATCAGAAAATTTTTCTTGTATCTCGACCGGTGCAAAGGTTGCAGGATGCTGGGGGAGTTTGAGAATGGTGCCAGAGATAATGTCATTTATTTTGATAGTCACAGCAGAAAGTAAATTGTTGTGAATGAGTAACATGTATAATAATTTATGAGGAAACATGGGAAACTATATTATTTTAAAGTTGCTGCGAACGGTTTATAAAAGCGAATGTTGGAAAGGGTAAAAATGCGGACGGTCTTTAATTTGCGAACGTTTGAAAAACGGAAGTTGAAAAAGTCGCGCTGAATCCAGAATCCAGACATCTCGTACAAGAAACAAACTGATGAAGCTTTCTGATTTGCCTGATGACATTTTGAACGATATTTTAATGAAATGGTGTTCTCCAATATGGTTACAGCGGCTTGATTGTGCTTTGTATACCTCAGATAATTTGGAAGATCTTCATCATATCATTTCCAGAGCACTTCATCGAATGGATTGCAAGTTTTTAGATTTGGCATTGAGTCGTAATGTAACTTTGTGTTCCAAATCTCTGAGGTCATCTTTTGAAATATGGACGATGTTACAGAACAAACAATTTGACAACTTAGAATCGCTGTCATTCAACGCTGAGGGCATTTGTTATGGTTCATTGTATATTTTGGGTTTATGCAAACATTTGAAAAGTCTGGAGTTGTCTTCTTTTTGTGACAAGAGACCATGTGAAACAGTTCCAAATTCCATCAGGTGTATGTTGGCACAGCTAGCGACATTGGTGTTTCATGACTGTACAACTGGATTGGTTAAACTTTTCATCAAACATGCTGAAAATATCAAAGCTTTGCATGTGTTTAATTTCGATTCACGTCTCCAAGGCTGCGATTTGGACAAGTTATTCATTGAGCAATTCGTGTTGACCAAAAAATGCTTGGTAGATTGCAGTTTGTTGAATCTGGGTAATGATGCCTTAACCTCAAGATGTACGTTTACGGCATCAATGGTTTGCAATTTAGTGTCAATTCGAAGGATAAGGTTTCAAAACTCCTTGTATTTGGTGAAAGAGAATGCTCTCGAGTTGGTCGATTTGATGTTTAGAAACGAACTTGAGGGGTTTGCCGCAGTATGTCCCAATCTTTGTGAACTCACTGTACCGACACTGAAGGGAGGCCACTTGTTGACCATTCTAGACTGCTTTAGATCTTTGAAGTCCATGTCACTGATTTGTGATTCAAAAATTGTTGGTGAGTTTCGTGCTTTTGGTCGTGCAAATTCAAACACATTGATCAAACTTAAGGTTCATTTCGAAGAAGACGTTACAGACAACAGTATTTGCAGTATCTTTGCCAACAGCAATGCATTCCGTAACCTCACAAATTTGTCTGTTTCGCGCGATACGGAACTGACCAATGAGGCTCTTGGTTGGATGTGGTCCTCAGTGCGACCTCAGATTAAGTTGAAATTAATCCAACTTCTACCACAAAAGAAAATCTTCATTCGAACACGCAAGGTATAATTGTAAGTCGTATTAATCGCAACAGAAATTTAGAGTGTAAGTGTGAGTAAAATTAATGCGAACGGTCTATGTTTGCGAACGTTTTCGCATTTCAAATGTCGCCACAATGCTGTAAATGTGACTGTAAATAAAATCATGCAGTAGTCATTTAATATGAAAAGGTTAAAGTATTACAAACTTAGCAGCCCCTCTCATACACCCTCGCCCTCTCCTGCACCACGCTCCCCCTCTCATAACCCTCGCCCTCTCCTACACCACGCTCCCCCTCTCATAACCCTCGCCCTCTCCTACACCACGCTCCCCCTCTCATACACCCTCGCCCTCTCCGTCAGTCCGATTCCCAAAATTTGGTGTGATCTAAATCATCCTCAATCAGGCCATACATATATCTAATACGTTCAGGATGGAGCTCAACAAAATAAATTTTGCTCACGACGGAATTTCTGGGTGCCAAAATTAAGTGGTCTCTTTCCTTGGTCCAGCTGACACTATGAAATCTATTTTGGTGCACCATAGGCAGGTCGTCTTCATTCAAAACACTCAAGCCGATTGCACTGCCACACACATTGTTCAAACAAACATACTGCCTTGATCCATTGAAACTTGTGTTAGGAGAAGTGAAAAATTTTCTGCGCGTAGCATCAAACGATGTCTTACGAACACATGCATCAGCAAATGCAAGACCGTGCAGAAATTTATCGCTTTTCAGATTGAGACGATACACCAGGTTCAGTTGTACCATTTCCGTTGCCTTGGAAACAATATTTTGCGCTGGTGACACATAATAGCGGTTAACACACGCCCATGACGAAGAATCGTCATCTTTGTACCAGTTGACCATTAGGTTGTTGAGGGGATTTGTGTACACGTGTTGAGCAGGTGACCTTTGTCCCTCGCGAAATTGCACACCACGGCAGCGAAAATTGACACCTTTGATGATCACTTGCGTGCGCGCCACTGGCTCAAATGTTGCGATTTCTCGAATTATCCCTTCAAAGTCGCTGAATAAAATTATGCCATCAAACGCTAGTTGCGCTGCTGCAACGGAATCAACATCACCATCACTGCATATTTGCATGAGATAACCACGAAAGTGAGCATACAACACTGCAAGTGGTGCACCACGAACAGTTTGAAAATGATTGTGCAAGTGAATTATCCACTCTCCAAATGATGGCTTGGAAGTAATCAGCAATCTGCATCTTCTGTATGCCATGTACAATCTGAAGACTGCACTTTTTTCAGCAGGCCGGTCCATTTCTGATGTCTCGATCACGTTAATTATGGAGCTCAACAGCGAATCCAGTTCATGCATAGATAATTTCAGAGGGTATTTCTTTCCGTACATCTTGAGTACAAAGTCAGAATATTTGCCATCGTTGGCAACATATTGAAATGGAACAGCTAGATCTCTGCTGTATATATTTTCAAGCGCCATATACTTGCATTCAACGCCTTTGAGTGGATGAACACCTCCCTTGGCAACGAGACTGGTAATAGTTGATAAACTCCGTTCACCATTAAAGTTTTGTATACCGCGCGCTGCACCCAGTGCTTGTATGTGATTCACCACATCCACGATCTCATGATGCACAAAATTTGCTTCTGACTCCGGAAATAGCCCTTCACACAACGCACGAGTCTCATACACACTCAAAATCAGATCGTCAAGCTCAGTCACATGCAAACAGGGATTTAATAGCCTGCACAAATCTGATGCCAATCTTGCAAAGTAATTGCGGTAAGCACTCTTCATTTTGGTGAATGAATAGAGGTAGTAATTCAATGACATGATCATAAACATATGCTCTTTTGCTCGTTGCTGACCGTTACGCTGACAGGGAAACCGAATCCCAAAAGCAGACTTGTAACCAACAGGCAGTAGGAGACAATTGCAAACAGAATCGATCATTAACATGCAATTATGCGTCACTCTCCACGGCGGTAACAAGTTCTTATAACGCATGAAAGGAAAAACCCCCTGCGCAGTGCAGAGCTTTCTGATGTTTTCATCCATTCCTCGATGCCCTGTGATCAGATCGTTGATGTATCCACCCAAATTTTCGAGAATATGCATTATGTCATACGTTAAATTTGTAATTTTCAGCGCGGTGGTGTCCCTCAACAAGCTGCAAATGCCAATCACGCCATTGTGAGCGTGCGACGGTGGCTGTTTCGGCTTTACTTTGTTCGTAAACCAATATGATTGCTCCCACGCGTCATGATTGTTCTTTGCAATGGTACCATACTCGAGATATAATTCATTCGACATATTACAGTCAGCAAATATCAATTGCACTCGTCTATCGCGCAGCGCATAAGAAAGTGACTTTTCGAACATTGAAAGTGGAAACATGTAATTATACCAGCAATTTGTTGGGGGATGTGCGGCATTGCGGTTGGCATGTGATTGGAGAAGTGACTTGCTGTTAAATGAATAACCAATATCAAGCGGACCATCAGTAACCAAATCATACTTAGGTTTCAGTGAAGTTGCATCGTATAGTTTCTGAATAGTGTTCTGTGAATCTTTACCGCCATCATAAAAATCATTCTCTTCCATCACTGTGGCAAATTTAAACGATTTGCAAGTGAATTGCCTCAAGAAATGCTCTTGGTGAAGTTTTGCCCTCTCACCCAAATATACTCGTTTATGAAGGCACTGTCTATGACACCCTTTAATTGTACCACACTTGCACCCAAATGCAGAGTTGGCGCCTTGTATCTTGGCAAATTTCTGCAAGGCCACTGTGTCCAAGTGAGCAAATACACAACGTGCTTGAAGGAAGACTGCAATTTTGACTGATGGATCTTCAGGGTGATCAATGTGAAAAATCATCCCTCTTTCAAGCTGCACCAATTCATTGGTCAATATACTATCCACGAGATACTGCTCTGCGCCACTGCCTATCGAAATGTTGTGCAACATGTTGAGAAACAGACCCACACCAAGCTTACTCCGCTTTGATGGATCGCAGTTCAACACCGAACATAACATGGGCCATATGCTGTCACTGTCACGCTCAAATAGAATCACTCCATCGTAAAACAAGGTAAAAAGAATGGAGCACTTGCTGAGAGTGTCGCCAGGGTGCTCTCGTTCGTACTGCGCTTTCACTTCAAGGAATCGCATTTCCATTGCAGCATTGTGCTCCCGGACCAAAGACCCATCACAAGTATCAATAATGCAACCTTCCCGAGTCACTCTGTATTTACTGTCTCCGTTAGCATTATCGTCCATATATTTCAGCAAATTGCCATTTCCAGATGTGAGTGACTGCTTAAAAAGCAAAAGCAGCTTGCCAGTGATCGGTCTGTAGTATGCGGTTTTCATTGGCACTCTATTTTTGTGGCCCTTGCATACATTGGTGACTGGATCTGGAAAAGGACTGCATGATCCATAGTCAGCATCTCGGCAGTTTACATGAGTACAGTGGCTGAAGCGTTGCATTTCACACACTGGACAGGACAACAGCTGAGAACAGTCAATCAGTTGACCACGGATGGACTGAACACCATGAAATGCAACACAGTCGTTCTTGCAGACATCAACTACCATTTTTAATGCATCTGAACCAACATAATTATCGATGTTATTTTTGACCGTAGGAGCGCGGGGCACTTCCAATAGCGGGTTTTTGTCAACGATGGGAAAATTTCCGTCTTTAAAATGCTTTTGAAACACTTCTAGCACAGCGTTCACTGCTGACGTTGATACCAAATGCCTAGACTGCCAGTCGTGTAAGTCTATTGCCAATGTGCGCTTGTCAAATCCTTGAGGATTTTTGGAATCTGAAGGAAGGCAATAATCTTTTGGTAGTCTCATATCTTTGGTAAGTTCACTGTTTAGAATCGTGTTCAACCAGGAAACATCCGAATCAAGAGTGTAGTATTCAGTTGGGGTAGAATCTTCTTCGTTATCATCCCAGTAACCAGCTGGCTCAGATTGATATCTGTCATCATTGATTCCATTTGCTGCAAAGGAAAGAGGATAACAAATAAACAAATAAACAAATTTCAATCAAATAATAATCAAAATCCTTACTTGGGATCAAACCACCATCTTGAATAATCTCAGACTCCTCATTGTTTTTGTATGAAGCTGTTCCTGGACCGCTGAGTGAATTTGTGGATTGTGATTCATCAAATATATGAAGTGTTTCGATTTCCGCAGAAAGCTCAAAATTCACCGCCATCTCCATCTCCATCGCATCACCATCATCATATTCGTCTATTTCAACACAAATTTCTAAAGCAAAATCAGCGTCCAAAGTATCATCTGGCTCAAATGTGTCTTGATTATTGTCATCCCAAGTTTCGTTGTTGTCGGGGACTTCTTTAGATTTGTCACCCCCGCCGCCGCCGCGTGGACGTCGATATGGGATGTATCGATTCGTCCTTTTATCAGAAAACATTGTTGGATATTGAAAAGGTTTTGGGATTATATTTGTTTTAATTATGATTGAACATGCGGCAATTCGGGATTCTGACAATGTATCAACTATTTTACTGATTTGGTTTTTTTACTGATTTCCGAAAGTTTTACTGATTTCCGAATGGTTTTACTGATTTATCATGGTTTTGCTGATTTGCAATCAGTCGTATTTTAAATCATCTCTGAAGTTTACATACGTATCTACTATGGAGCAACCTGAACAGAAAGATTCAATGATTGAAACACCAATTGAAGCAATTCCTCCCGTTTCAAATAATGAGAAAAGCATTGTCGACACTTGCAATGATGACAAATGCATTGTCGACACTTGCAATGGAGCTTTAGTGAAGGAACAAAGTGAAGCTATGCGACTGAAGTTTGATGCTGCGAAGCAAAAGTTCGAAAAAGAAAATATCGGGGAAACACTTTACATGTGTTCGATTTGGTTCCATGATGACATGATTGTTTTTGAAAAACACACAGAATCAATCTGGCCAATGCTCAGTTCGCTCTTGACATGTGGTGATTTATCGGAGCAGAAGTACAGAAAGCTCGGCGTTTCAAAGTTTTTGAAAAAACTGTTTGATGTCTCCAAAGGACATCGCTTCAGCAGCAACATTGACAAAGGGATCATATGCAGCTTCGAGCATCCATACAATCAAAAGAAGATGGTGACTGTATTTCTACAAATGCGTTTTGTTGAATTTTTGTGCGTGCCTTTGAAAGTTGTTGCTGAAGTGACTGTGCCCAAAATTCGTTCATATACGTGCACTTCTTGTCACCAAGTTTGTTTGGAAAGAGTTGTGTACCTGTGTGAACGAGTGAATCTGCATAGAAAGCGCAAACTGGACGAAACAGTGTGTCAGACGCACCCCTGAGTGTTGCTTTGTTGTTTGTTCAAATGTGTATGTAATTCGACAATTGGCCTTTAACTTTATGTTTGTTCACACTTCAGCGAGAATCGCAAAAATCAAGAAAACATGATCATTATTAGGCACAAACCATATATTGCTTACAACTCCACTAATTCTCCCAGGATTTGGACATGATACTCGAGAATACGAGCCTGCAACAAGTTCAAATTAACAACAATAACAAACATCATAAAACAAACAGCTCACCTTCTCTTCGGAAATCCTCAACTTTTCCTTAAGCTCGCTCATTTCTGACAACATCTCTTTATCTTGTGCATTGGAGAGGTCCACCAATGGTCCTTTGCGACTGGGCGGATATTTGGCAGTGTAACGACTTTCGAACTCGTCGAATTCGAACGGAATAAAATCCAACGGCGCCAACTCGTTGTTTTCCAAGGCGCCTATGACATCCTTGAGCTGCTCCAGAAACAGCTCAGGGTCCCGTACGAAGGACAGTCCATCTAGTATTCGTGCCATGAGTGCAGTCTTCACAGTGTCAATACTTTCCGCAAACTTCTCTTTGGTTGGACTCTCTGGGACAAAAAAATGCTTGTTGTGGAAGCAAACAAAATTTGG
>Ga0208884_100555_pt1 | contig 10994 bp, 8 predicted proteins | sample LakWasMet68_HOW9_2_FD_183898 | JGI IMG/M metagenome (GOLD analysis project Ga0208884, IMG submission 183898) | Freshwater sediment methanotrophic microbial communities from Lake Washington under simulated oxygen tension - Sediment Metagenome... | ecosystem: Environmental > Aquatic > Freshwater >... | reverse complement strand
GTTATATGCACCACAGTCAATTTGATATGGGTTATTTAGGGGGGTTGTTACCTGTTATTAAGACGTTATTTAGAAAAGGGTTATTAAGGGGTTATTTAGACGTTATTTGAGACCCGTCTAAATAACCTACAATGAAAAAAAAGTGTAAAACCCGCCGAATAACCGTACTAATAACCTATATTTTTCATGTTTTTTACAATTTTTTGCATTTTACACCTATTGTAGGTTATTTAACCAGATATGGCGTAGAGAGGGTACAGGTTATTAATCCAGATGTCATGTCTCTAAGTATTGTAGGTTATTTAACCAGATATGACATTGAGTGAGTGTAGGTTATTAATCCAGATGTGGCATAGAGAGGGTGAAGGGTATTGTAGGTTATTTAACCAGATATGGCGTAGAGAGGGTACAGGTTATTAATCCAGATGTGGCACAGAGAGGGGTGAAGGGTATTGTAGGTTATTTAACCAGATATGGCGTAGAGAGGGTACAGGTTATTAATCCAGATGTCATGTTACTAAGCATTGTAGGTTATTTAACCAGATATGACATGGAGTGAGTGTAGGTTATTAAATCAGATGTGGTGTAGAGAGGGTAATTTTTCACTGTATTTGTGAATTAGGTTATTAGGGCAGTTGTTTGTGGTAGGTTATTTAACCAGTTGTGAAAGATGAAACGACACATGAAAGTAATGTAGGTTATTTACACGGTTACCGCGTAGATCGGGTGAACGATCTACACAGCAGCATAAATACCCACACACACACACTTACACTACTTAATACGCTACTTAGCTTATAACCAATCGGCATTAAGCCACAGTTGGTGTCTACTTATGCACTCAGCCTAAACCAATCGGCATTAAGCCACAGTTGGTGTCTACTTATGCACTCAGCCTAAACCAATCGGCATTAAGCCACAGTTGGTGTCTACTCATGCACTCAGCCTAAACCAATCGGCATTAAGCCACAGTTGGTGTCTACTTATGCACTCAGCCTAAACCAATCGGCATTAAACCACAGTTGGTGTCTACTTGTGCAACTCAGCATAAACCAATCGACATCAAAATCCACTTAAAAAAAAGAAAAATTATCCTTTTGTGTCTCTTCGTCACCAGACATCGCTTCGGCGTCATCTTCCTCAGCACGCTTCTTTGCCATACGAGCGCTTGCCTTCGACACAGTGGTTTTTCCCTTGCTGGCTGTGGTGCCCTTGGCAGCTCCATTTGCTCTGCTGTAGCCTCCAGATCTGGTGGTAACCACAGCAGGATGTGCATCACACTCGTCCTCGCACTCGTCCTGTTCGTCCTCCATTTCAAACAAGTCCTCATTGTTCATGGCAATGCCGTCAGCCAAGCTTTTGAACTCACTTCTGGATTCAGGCGGAGTGGTGACCGGAGAAGCTGGGGATTGGGGTTCAAAAAATGAGTAAGACGGGCAAGCAATATCAAAATATAGATGAGAGATAACCTGTCAGCTCCAAGTACGATTTGGCTTCTTTGGCTGCAAGAAGCAAAATTTTAATACAATTCGACAACGAATCAAAAAGATACTCACATGACGATGACCTTTCTTTCTGAGCTTTGCCGTTCCCATCAGAATCTGATGGACAATATTCAACAATCAGTGTATCAACAGGTGTGAAGTGAAATAAACTTTACCAGCTGACGAGATGGACACATGCTTGTGGAATGAATTCGTTGGATTCTCAGTGGAGGAGACAGACTTGAGTGAAGCACTCGAGTCGCTGGAGCAACTTGATGAGGAGGACTCACCATTCTCATCACGACGACGAGGCGAAGGTGTTGACAGAAAATAGTACGTTGAAAACATGCGTTTCTTTCCTTTGCTTCCATCTTGCATCCCTGCACCCTTCAACTTCTTGCCCTTTATGTAGTTATCAATGATTACCTGACTGGCGGCGTGCATTTGGTCTTCTTCCGGAGTATGCGGATATTCACCGTCCATGTAACGCTTGTATTCTGCCAGCTGTTCACGGAGATATGCCATTTCTGAACCTTCTTTATCCGCCAGTTTATTCACAATGTCTTGAATTATTTCTGAGAAAAGAACATCAACAATTTCACATGTGATCGGGACGGCAATAAACCAACAACTCACCCACTTTACTCGGCAAATTAATGGAACGAAAGTCAACACCGTTTGCAGCAGGATACATAAAAGTTTCCACCTCTGGTTTGCCGAACAGAAGTTCCCTAATGAGGGTCGCTGCCTTGTCAATGCGGTTATTAAAATCTTGAAGGCTCAGTCCTGAGACGAAAAAAACTCACAAACGACATCACAACAGCAAAGAAGGACAAAACCTGTCTGACGAGGGATGAAAGGGTTGCAGAGTTGGCCTAAGAAAACATTGCCAAGGAACGCTCGCCATTCTTTTCTGTAAGCGTCCAATGTAATTTTCTCCCCGCGACTTGTTGCTGGCCTTTTGTTTCTGATTCCAGCAACATACTCTCTCAATTTGTCGCCTTGCTCAGTGGAGCACTCCTTGCCCAGGACAAAATATTTGCTGGCAATTAAACAATAAAATCACATCAGACGCAGTGACAAGTCATCAACTCACTTAAATTTCTTCAAAAAATCGTGCCTAACAGCTTCAGCGATATAGTGTCCAGGCCTATTTATTTTGTTTAAAATCCCTGGAATTTCTGGATAATCAGCAACAGTCCATGCTTTGTGAGCCTCGTTATGATCAAGAATTGTTTTGGCAGCTTTGTTGATAGTGTCGATAACTACGGATCTGGGTTTTTCTTTCCCGAAAGTCAGATGATCATCCTGAGATTCAGCTCCATGAATCTCGTCAATCTTTTGGCTGGTGAAGACTTCACAAGTGGAGCCAAGTGTCTTTAAGTTTGTGTTGCCTCGATCTTCTCGTGCCACATTCACCTCTTCGTTTTCTGTATTCATCGTGATTGAGAATTAATCGCGCTGGACTGGATTGTTTGTGCAGCATCTCTCCAAGTAGGCATTTAAAATGTTGATTTGAATAGAAATTCCATCAAAAGTGAATTTGATAGAAAATGGATTTGAATTTTGAATATTTTCCGACTTAGAAGAAATTTGAAGGGAAGCATTTTTTCGACGAAACGGCGGTCAAAAAGAAAACATGAAAAAACAACAAAGTAAAAATGGGACTGTTGGAGCATATAAAGAAAACCAGTTAGCACACCAGTGGAAGTGTTTCAGAGACAGAGCAGATGATTTGAATCGTTTGAAAAGCAAATACGATGAATTGCTTGAAAAAGTGCTTGAAGCCCTTATCGTTTGTCCCCCACAATGCATTCGATACTATTTGCGATTCATTGCTTTCAGAACCTTTTACGTGATAGAGCGCTGCAAACTCCTTCAAAACGGCAAATGCTACAGAAAGTATCAATGTGAGGAGGAAGCAGATTATTTGTTGTCTGAAACTTCCGATAGAAAAAAATCATTTGATGAGGATGAAAACAAAAGCACCAAAAACATAATTCCTCCCGTTCAGCGTCTGTCTCTTCGTTCTGTTGATGGTATCAGATATATTAAAGCAGATGTCACCGAAATTCAAAGAACGACTCTGAGCAACATTGCAAGAGATATCGATCAAACACTTTTGCAGACATATGCTGCTTTTGAAAGTGATATTGTTGGGGTGCTTCATGCAAAGGAAGGGATCAACCACAATTATGTTTTTAAATGCCGTCAACATTTCATGATCGATGTGAAGTTTAAAGTGGATTATTACAACAAGCACAAGCATAATATTCCGCCCCATCATATTGTCAAAGGGGAACAAGTGCCAGGCGGAATTACTATTTGGTGCACTTCAGAATCCAAAGATTTTTACTGCTATACAAATAAGTGGGAGAATTTAATCTTGGATGGTGTGTTTCCATGCCCTGTGAATGAATATGGTGAGATGTCTTTTGATCATGAGTCAGCGCTCAAAGACGCAGAAGCAACTTCGCGCTCAACAAATAATAAAGCAAATGCCAAGGTTCACAAGGCCGTTGTTGATTCAGATGAGATTGGTGCAACAAATGCGAGATTGGGACTAGGTTCACGGTTGGTTAAACATCGATCAGCAACTTCAACCTCAGCATTTTTGAATCATACCCCTGATGCAGCCGATCGTTTAACAGCAGAAATTAGTCAGTTCACACCCTTAGCAAGTGGCGATGCAACCGAAGGCGATATGAGCAATGTGGATGATAAAAACAGCGTCAATACAGACACCTCACCCGTGATTACCGGCAAGCGACATTTGAAGCGACGAAATGTTTACAGCACGGTTGACATTAATGATTGGCAGCTCACAGACGACGAGGACAACGTCGGTCGCAGTTCAGCACAGGCAAGTCGCTCAACGAATAAGCGCAGACGAACCGCTAAACCTGTTGATGATGACGAATTTGAGTCTGCCGTGGACTGTCGACCAGTCGAGCTCCACAAGAACAACGCAAGTGAAGCGAAAAAGAAAAATCGTCAAAATCTTTTGCACTCAACAATAACCAAGCGTGTGAACGATACAGGTACGTGGCATGCGTGTGAGTTGCTTTCATTGTTCTATTGCTGTTTAACGTTGTTTTTGTCGTTGTTCCACAGACAATGGAGAAATCAAAGTGGCACTATACAAGAAGTCAAATCTGGATTCTGGTCCCGATTTCACTGCTGACTTTGAGGCAGATATGTGCGATCAGACAGTATCAGATGCATTGTCTGCGTTTAGCTATCAATCTGAGTCGAGTGGAACGACTTCCGTCGCCCCCTCTGGTTCACCATATGTCAGTGAGTATGCCGCACTGTCTGATCGCGAGAGAGCCTCCAAGAACTGTGAGCTTGACGAATCTTTCGTGCTATTTTTGGTTCACCACACTACCGACGCCATTAGCGCTGAAATAGCTCTTGAGTTGTGTCTTGTGAATTATATTGTGCGAAAGCAATTACTGAATGGAGTCAGCTCTCGCGAGACCCAAATCATCAGAAACTGGAAGGAAATATTCACCGGCATTGAAGCACTCATCTTGGGCAAGATCTCGCGAGACTCCAATGCCAAAAGGCATGTTTTCGACACCGCTTGCATGGGCTCGATCGATAAGTGTTCATTGGAACGTGAAGCGTCTCTAGAAAGCATCCTCCAAGCAAGTAAATCTGGAGAGTTAAATGAAGAGGAATACAAACTGAAAGTTGGTCAAGTTGAGAGCCGTTATGATGATCAGCTAAAGCAGCTAAAGCAGCAACTGAAGAGCCTCGTTGATCTCATCACAAAGTCCGAGACGTCTGTTGTTCGCAAGGTCGTTCGTACTCTGTTGTATGTTTCCCGCAAGGTGTGTTATATGTGGGCAGAATTTAACGGTTGCCTTGGTTTAATCACTGAGGAGCAGCGACAAAAATATGCGAAGCGTTGTGCGGACCATGACACTCTACAAAGAAGTCTGGCATTTGCTGAGACTAATAACCTGTTGTTGTTGAGGCAAGGCTCGCAAAGTTCAGCCGTCAGCTCTTTGGATTTGAACACCAGTGGCATGACGTCCACTTCATCTTCCTCTGATGGTGTTGTTGAAAATCAAAGTCGCGTTGTCAAGGCAGGAAACAACCATGTGCAGGACTTTGCTCAAGTGATTCGTGGTATTGCTGTGGATAAAGAGCAAATGAAAGACTTGATTGAAGAAGTTATGTGGGTTAAGATGCCACGTAACTGCACAAGTTTTTCTCAAGTTTTGTCGTCGGGGAAGAAGGCGGCGAAAAAAGAAGAGCAGAAAGAGTGTGATGGTGTGATTGTTCAGCCTCCATCAAAAGCATCAGTTGAAAACATGGCGAATTTTCTGAAATCCGGGAAGGCTGCCCCCAACACCACACCAGAAGCAGTGAAAGCTGCTGACTTCTGCGACATTGACAGCGGTAGCTTTGGTGTTATTCAATCGTATGATTCCGTGATTCGTCTTCTCATGCTTGACCTTCATGCTGGTGCTGATGGCTTGCACATTCGTTTGAATTACCGATACAAGGCAGGCAGGAATGAGATGCTGCTGAGGTTAAGGTTCCTACAATTTCTGGTGAGCCATCGGACTCTCCCACCAGGCGAAGTGATGGAGTTGCTCGCCCATAGCGACATGTACAACATTTTTTCGTTCACCATGTGGATGAAAGCTGTGCGCGCTGATGCAGCCAATATCTGTTCAGATGGATATTGTTTTTACCGCTGTTTGTACCAGTTGTACTTGAGAGAACAGTCATCGTTTAAGCGAACAGTGGATGAGATGGTGACTGATGATAAGCTTTGCAACGCCACTGATGCTGAGTCTGGTGCTTCAAGTGGTTCATTTGTTGAATTTATGACCAAGTTGCCCAGTCTGATCAAACCTGAAACTCCTGCCATTCGCAAAATGTTTCCAGTGCAGTATTTTAAGTTTGTGTCAGACCAAGACGTGTTGCGGAAGCTGTTGACTAAGCGTGCAGGTCGTGGAGTACCTAAGCCTCTCTACGGGAACCAAGCTGACGTGTATTTTCTGAAATTCAATGTTGCTGGTTGGGAGCTGGTTGCGGATGCCAATGTTCACGAAGATTTGGATCCAAGCAGCCAGTGGATGCGGTATATCAATTGTTCTCTTGACAAAGCGTTTGAGCCGCCCACTTTGACAATATTGGACGAGTTATGCTCTGTTGTGCCCAACTTTTTGTGCCACGAGCATCAGCACTTCTTCGTTGTTGAAAACCCGTCCATGCAGAAGTTTGCTGAAAGTGTTGCTGCCGTTAAGGACATGCTGATATCCCGTTTGATGGAAGGTGTTCAGTTGCTCTCCGATCCGGATCTTTTTTTGGAGGAGCTTTGTTGTGTTATACAGGCATTGGAGGACAGCAGTGCCCGATTCGAGATTGGGCCATTTCCAATTTCAGAATTTGAGGCTGCTTATTCTGCGAAATTTCCAGCTTCTGCATCCAAGACGCCAAGTGTTGATTTATCAGCATTGGCTGCGAGTCCTGACAGAACCGCTGAAGTTTGTGGCCTCCTTGAGTCTCTTCGAATTTCCGAGGAAAAGGTACATTGCATCATTCCAATGGCATGGAATCATCTAATTATCGTACTCGTTAATTCAGGGTGCAATTCTAAAATACCACGTGAAAGTTTTGGGGGAGTTGGTGGATGAGAAATAAAATGAATCAGGTGGGTGATAGTGCTATGGCAATGCATGGGTGTTAATAAAATCGTTTCGTATGCAGGTTGAATTTGAAGCGCATGCAAAGAATTGCGTGTTTTAAGCATAAAGTGTGACATGTTCAAACATTTTGCATCTTAATTAATTAGTCATAACACATCTTTCATGCTTTGGCCGTGAGCAAACGCTAAAACTGCAAAACTCGCCTATTTAGCACCACACTTGCACCCATATGAAGAACCAGATCCTTTGATTTTAGCAAATTTTTGGAGTGCAGTCGTATCTAAGTGGGCAAAGACACAGCGCGCCTGCAGAAACACGGTCACTGTTTGCGTGGGATCCACAGGATGTTCGAATCTGAAGATGATGCCCTCCTCCAGTTGTTTTAACTCATTAGTCAGAATCTGATCCACCAAATACTGCTCAGCGCCGCTACCAACCGAGATGTTGTGAAGCATGTTGGGAAATAGCCCCACACCCAACTTGCTTCGCTTTGACGGATCACAGTTTAATACTGAACAGAGCATGGGCCAGATACTGTCACTGTCGCGCTCGAACAGAATCATGCCGTCATAAAATAACGTCAGCAATATAGAGCACATGAACAGAGTCTCCGAGGCATTTTCTGACTCAAATTGTCTCTTTACGCTCCGAAATCGATCTCGCATTGCTTCATTGTGTTCCTTTACGAGTGTGCCATCACAAGTGTCAATTATACAGCCTTCACGAGTGACTCGGTGCTTCGCATTGCCACTAGGCGACTTTTCCATATATTTTAGTAATGAATGATTTCCAGGCATCAGTGATTGCTTGTATAATGACAACAGTTTAGCTGTAATGGACTTGTAATAAACAGTCTTCAAGGGCACTCTGTTCTTATGATGAAACAGTCTCGTCGAATTGCCGGCATCTGCGTACGGGCTACAATCTTCGTAGTTAGCATCACGACACTTTGGATGGGAACAATGGCTGAATCGTTGCATTTCACAGATGGGACAAGTTATCAATGTTTCACAATTGACCATTTGACCCCGAACAGACTGCCAACCGTGAAATGCCAGACAATCATTTCGACACACGTCCATTCCTTTGGACCAGCAGGAGTCAAGGTATGAATCCATGACTTTGACAAAATCATTTCATTTGGATCAGGTAGCATTTTCTATTGTAATCAACTTCAACTTTTCCCACCAAAATCGTTACATGTGATGATTTTCTTTTCAGGTTGGCTTAAATTTAAAGTCTGCTGTTAGGTGTTACAAATTCATTTGTTCAACAACGACATTCTGTTTTGGAATGGCAATCATTCATACGTGGCATAAAACCATACAAATTACGTTATCAGCTACCACCCTGGTTCAAATTTCAAATGGTTGCAATTGTTCTGCTGGTTTGAGTGGTCAGGATCCCATACTGCATTTTGTAGTTGAATGGCTGGAACTTGCGATGAAACCAATGTGCGATAATGCAAATACCGGTGTTCGGTTGTGCACAATTTGTGTGTGTAACTGTCAACGGGTTGCCGTGCAAGTAGCAAGTAGTATGTCAGTAATCAATTTAAAACTCAATCAAACAAAGAACAAAGAACACCGCTCGATAGCACGTTAACTATTGCAATCATCATTTATTAATTATCCACTTATCAATGTGCGCACTCCCTACTTGCACCAAGAACACAAGCGCTGCCGTCGTCTTGTTGCAACACATATACTGAACCCTACTTCCATACGACTGCAATTCGCCCTTGCAACAACCTTATTCGAAACCAATGACCGACTAACCAAACTACCCTTACAAAGAAGTCAAACTAACTATCTGTTGCATGTCAAAACTCTTTCATTTCCTTTTTTCCCCTCCTACACAACACACTCGGCCCTCGCTCCTGCTGTGCAGTCTGCCATCGACAGTGATTGCGTTTAAGCTTGTGATCCTGTAGATGCTGCTTCAAACTTGCGGGCTTTGAGCAATCTGTAGATGCATAAAACAGTTGTGACAGTTGGTCGTTTGTTGAGAAATTAGTTCGTCAAGAAATATGATTTACCTGGCATACTCGGGGCCGTCCAAATACTGTTCAAGTATGTTGTGGTCCTTTCTCTTCAGCGTGTTGGACAGCTTGCACAGCATGTGGGTTTCGTTGTGTTCAATCAAATGGTGAACTTGGTACTTGGCAAATGTGCTTGGCTGTGTGTTGATGAAATTTTTGTACAGTCTGCCTTGGACATATGTTCTGACATTGTCAAAATTGCACACCATGGGGTTCTGACGGCTATCAACGGGAGAAGTGAACATCGTCCCATCAGCACTGCGAATGAGAAGAGGATAATCTTTCAGAATTTCTGACACTGCATGTTCTTGAGCATCAGCAATCTTGCGATTCATTTCAGCTCTGAGGTGATTGATTTTGCCGTTCTGGTTGAAAACCATTGTTGAATTGAATCGGAATCTGTCTTGCTTAATTGAGAAATTTGTTTGTGTTGCTTCTTTTAGCTTTCAATTGTAAATTGACATTCGATTCACCAACCGGGTTTTCAACTGAACTTCAACTGACTCTGAAATCCAAGAATCTTTAACAGACATCACTCTAATAAGATTTAAAACCTGCTTGTCCTACATCGTTCCAATCAAACTGTACATGATATTGCAAATCCTTCCGCTTCTTCTACTTCTACTTCGACTTTCGACTTCTCTTCTTCTTCTTCTTCTTCTTTCTTTGACATTGTGCGTACGGATAAGCTATGTTGAACGGAACAAAAGACTCTCTGGATTTGTTGACAATGAACCGGAAGTTGATTTCAGTAGAAAGCCTCTGATCATCACAGTCTTGTGCTTGTTTGTGTGCCAATGGAAAAAACCAAGTGTCGATATGTTCCTTATCGTCGACAGAGGTATGGTACTGACAGTGTGGAGCAAACCCAAATCACCAACAGAATGTGCGAAGAAAGTGTGGAACAAACCGAAATCACCAACAGTGTGTGTGAAGAAAGCATGGCAGTTCAAAATGAAAACCAAGATTATGATTTGAACGAAGTGTATTTTTATGAGGGTATGGTAATTGATGGTGGTACAGGTGGAATGGAACCAAACTTTATCAACCCAGACATAGAAGAAGAAACAAATGTTTCCACTTTTGCACAATCAGCTGTGTACAGGAACAATGAAGAAGAAACAGTTCGACAACAACAATCAGAAGCCGAAACTCAACAAGGTAATAACTGTAATGAACAATGCCGAACTTTTGTTGGTCATTTCATCATGCTTTACAGAGCAACAAAATTTCGGTGGCGAGGTCGATGATTGCGAGGATGATCGAACACCTCGTCCAGAAGGGGGCGAAACTGCTCCAATAATTGAAAGTATACCTTCTGTGCATTACATGTGCAATACCGATACAACTTGGCTCACCAAAATGTTGGACGACGAGCATGATAACTTGGTAAATTTGCCTCGCGATCATGTTAAACCATCTGACAAGTCGAATCCCAATGGACCTGACAAGCGTACTCTTGCTATTGATTTGCACGACTGGCAATCCCGTCACATTATATCCACATCGGCCATGAATTCTTTATTGGAAGTGCTTCAAAAACACTTCAAAAGTGGTAATTTTCCTATTGTCGAGAAGAACCCACTGCTTGATAATAGGCGGAATCCCACAGTCAGAAACAATATCGACGCCTACGTGGGAAACGATACATTGACAACAGTTATAGATGTATGCAAGAATGATTGTTTAGCATTTCACGGTTGGCAGTCTGTTCGGGGTCAAATGGTCAATTGTGAAACATTGATAACTTGTCCCATCTGTGAAATGCAACGATTCAGCCATTGTTCCCATCCAAAGTGT
>Ga0208884_100545_pt1 | contig 11224 bp, 12 predicted proteins | sample LakWasMet68_HOW9_2_FD_183898 | JGI IMG/M metagenome (GOLD analysis project Ga0208884, IMG submission 183898) | Freshwater sediment methanotrophic microbial communities from Lake Washington under simulated oxygen tension - Sediment Metagenome... | ecosystem: Environmental > Aquatic > Freshwater >... | reverse complement strand
CAAAAAATTTGGTCCATTTGAAGTCATATGGTTTCATAGTACTCCTTTTGATTTTGGCAATACAAATATTTCGAATGGAACTGTCTGATTTTTTCATTGTCTAAATTACCGCTAACGGATTGCAGCTAAATTTCAGTTTGGGCTTTGTAACCGTTCTCTACCGAAATGCTTCCTAACAAAGCTAAATGTTTATTAGCCATTTGCAAAGCGAAAATTAACTAATTGTCTACCGCTTTTGCAAATGCCGAAGCCGAATGCCCAAATTGAATTTAGGTGCGGTTATGTGTGGTTTTTGTCTTTTTTAAGATTAAGTAATAGTCTGCCTACAAAATAAACAATGGTCGATGTAAACCCTGCAACTACAAAACCTGTTATAAATGAAAAGTTTCGTCCAACGTCATTTGTCAGCCTTTGCATAGCTTCACCTTGTTCTTTTGTAATTTCTTGTCCACCAAAAAACCCGTCTTTGTCAAGGTCGTATTTGTTTAAGTCCCATTGATAGTAAATGTCGTTATACGTCGCAGTGGCTACAATTATTAAATAAACAATTAAGAAAATTGTCACACTTGTCCAAAGCAGCTTGTCTTTGATGAAAATGTTTTTACGATAAAATAAAATGGTAAGAAGTCCAAGAATGCAAATTGTCGAAGGAATTGCTAAATGATATGGAATTGTTATGTCGTTCAATTTCGGTCTATTAAATAATCTATATTCTGTCGGTTTAGTTGTCTTTATAAGTGTCTGTAAAAATCACACATAACGTTTTCGCGCTAAGCAACGGTTTGATTTGAAACTTTGTCTTGCCGAAACGCTAATAACAAAGATAAATGTTTAATGGACTTTTGCAAAGCGTAAATAATTGTCTTTCGCGAAGCGACCGCTTTTGCAAAAGCTTTGTTGTCTGCCAAACTGTTGCCTTAGCGTGTGTTAGTGGCTGTGCATTTTCTCTTCTAAAAAATACCCTAATCCTTCAATATTTTTTATGTTGTCAAAATTGACGTGTTTGCACTTTAAGCAAGAGCCGTTTGAAAAATTCAGAACTTTAATTTTTTCATTTCGAATAGTCATAATTTGATAAACTGTCAAGTCATAGCCACTGCATGCACAATTTTTAGTGTCATGTTTTAGTCTCAAAATTTGCAAGTTATTTATTCTATTAATAACAGCTGTTGAGGAATCAAGAGACAAGCTTAATGTCAATATTTTTACTGGGTTGCATTCACAGTTAAGAGTGTCCTCAATATGTTGCAATTGAACCAAGTTAATAATACCTTTTATATTGTATATTAGTAACAGGTCAGGATTGTCATAAACATTCCATGCTCCATAGTAAGAATTAAATATACTAAATTCTGCGTCCTTTATTTTTTCAAGAATAGGATAATTGAACTCTTTTGTATAACTCTCAATTTTCGCCATTACATATTTTTCATTCTTTGATTGTGCGAATGAAATAAGTCCGAAAAAGAATAAATATGTTGTCAGTATATATTTCATATGCATTGCCACTAACGGATGCAAGCTAAATTCCCGTTTGGGTCTTGAAACTATGTCTACCGAAATGTTTAAATAAAGATAAATGTTTATTAGACTTTTGCAAAGCGAAAATTAACTAATTGTCTACCGCTTTTGCAAAAGCCGAAGCCGAATGCCCAAATGGGATTTAGGTTGGGTTATGCGTTGGCAATTTTTTCGACTTTCTCTTTAATTACGTCTAGGTCTACTGGGTTAGTTTCGATGCTCATTAATTCACTTAATGTTTCTATATGAATTTTGTTGTCTACGATTTTGAATATTGACGGAGAGTTCAGTTTAATTTGATTGTATTGATTAATTAGTTCCATTGTCACAGATTGCTTTATGTCACCAACTAAAGTTGGTCCATTGTAATAAACTTTTAGGCAGTTAGTAGGTAGAGTCGGTACAATTTCCTTTTCTATTTTCTCCTGTATTTTCTTTGTCGTGGCGTAAAAAAATATAAGCTTACCGTTATTCTGTTGTCGCCACATTTGTAAGTCTTGTACATATTTAGCGTTGTCTACGGCATTTTTTGCAAAAACACCAATTAATAACACACCTAAAATGATTCTTATAGTTCCATCATTTTTTACGCCCCAATAAATTAGAAGTCCACCGAGTAGAAATGTTATTATTGTCGTTTTAAGTATATTAGTATAGTCTCTCATTGCTTACGCATAACGGATGGCAGCTAGAACTTGTGCGGTTCAGGGCATTGTCAACCGAATATTAATAACAAAGATAAAATGTTTCTACGCATTTGCAATGCAAAATGAATGTCTTTCGCGAAGCGGCATTTATTGCAAATGCTTGTACTTCTGCCCGCATAAGTTTTAGGTGCGGTTATATGCTGCCAATTTAACCACACGTCGTACACGGATTTGGACAGTGTCCGCCTTTTTTAACCCAACCGAAAAATTCTTTTGAACCAACTTTTAGTTTCACCTTTATCCAGGTCTTGTCACAATTTAATAATGTAAGTTTTAAAGCGTGGTTAGAGATAAGTAACTTTGTTGTTTTAGAGTAATAAACTATTTTTGACTTGTAGTCTGGGTTTTCATATAACACAATTGTCGATTCCTGTGCTTCATGTATGCTTGTTTCAAATTGATTTGTCTTTTTTAACCATTTTGCTCTATACTCTTTTGGGTTTTGGTCTATAGTATATGCTATAACTTTAAAGTAGTCTATTGAGTCAGCAATTATTTTTACGTTATTACATTCGTCAACATATGAAGGTCTAATTTTTTTGTAGTATAATTTTGTAGTTGAGTCTTTATTGTCAACTTTGTCGAAGTTAAAGTATGCTTTGCAGTCACAAGTTTTTGTCTGCGAGAAACCAATAGTATTGAATAGAACAAATAGGAGTATGATTGATTTCTTCATTGGTTGCATATAACGTTTTCGCGCTAAGCAACGGTTTGATTTGAAACAATGTCTGCCGAAACGCTACTAACAAAGATAACTGCTTATTGGACTTTTGCAAAGCGAAAATAATTGTCCCCGCGAAGCGACTGCTTTTGCAAAAGCTTTGATGTCTGCCAAACTGTTTGCTTAGCGTGTGTTATAACCAGTAAGGGCGCACACAGCTTAAGTTTCTTGTCAACTATTGGGAGTGTCCCCAATTAGACCAAATTATAAAGCTAATTGAAGCAGTAAGTTTACCGCATGAGTTGTACTTGTCTTTCAGGGAGCCATTAGTATATGAATTTAAAGGTGTGTCCTTAAATTTTAAAGCTCCGTAGTCCACCCATTTGTAACCAAGATTTACATTAAGACAAAACGGTTTGTCAGAAAACTTTTTAAAAGGGATTGCACAACCAACTTTGAATTCGTAAAAGAATGTTGTCATGGATACATAGTGGATGTCCCCATGCTCTGGGTCTTCATATTTAGTAAAACTTGGGTCATGAAGTAAAAAATGTTCGTTGCCTGCGTAAAAACTAAATGATGGCTTCAATTTTTTATTTAGAATAAAACCTACCTCAAAATATTGAGCGTAAGTTCCCCATAAACTACCTTTAGGATTGCTATTCATTTTCGCACCAATAAGGCTGTCCTCGCTTGTACCGTTTATTGGAACATAATTTTGTTTTACGTCATTTATAAATGATTCTCGAAAAGTTGGGGAGTATAAATTTATTTTGAACCCTTTAAGACCAAGGGCAACGAACCCAATAAACTCCCGTTTTTTATTTGTGAAACTGGCGCCAACCGTCCATTTGCGTCCTACGCCTGAATTTAAAATTTTGTCTTGAAAATTATAAGCTAGGTCAAAACTGCCAATAATACCAAGTCGACTTGTTTTTGTGGTGTCAGTTGTCTGAGCGAGAACTGTTGTCGACCAGATTGCAAATATGTATATGAAAAGTTTTTTTGTCAACTTAAAAATATTTTGTCTACCGAAATGTCTGTCCGCCCTTATTGGTTATAACGTTTTCGCGGTTTGCTTCAGGCCGTTTTGAAACCGTTGTCTACCGAAATGTTTAAATAAAGATACAAATGTTGCTATGCAATTGCAAAGAAAAAATTAAAAACGTTTCTACCGCTTTTGCAATTGCTTTGATGTCTGCAAGGCTTGTGCAAACCGTGTGTTAGGTAGCGTTTTTTATTCTCACTTTTTTGCATTTTGTGTAACCAAAATTCGATGTCAGCTTACCAATTTTCTTATTCTTTTCAACAGTTTTACAGGTGTGTAGATATTTAACTCCTTTTCTTGTCCAGGTATAGTACGAATCATTTTTCGTATCGTAATCGTTGATTAATTCCGCTTCATATTTTATTTTTCCATTTTTATAATATTCACGCCATAACCCAAAATGTTTGTCGTCTTTGAAATTTATAGTTTGCTTGAGAACGCCCGATTTATAATAGCTTTTAAATGTGCCAGTTATAATCCATTTTCTATATGGTTCAACTGCTTCTATTCTTCCTTTATTGTCAAAATATACCATGCTGTCTAACACGCCATAACTAATGTATGTTTTAGATGAAAGTTTCCCGTGTTTGTCAAAACTGTCGCAATAACCTGTGAACAGCTCATCATTTATAATGTCTAAAGTGTCTACATTATAGCCATTTATTATAACTAAAGTGTCTGCATTATAAAATATGTCGTTACAGTTAAATTGTGATAGTACATGTAGGTCTAAAAGAACAACGAATATAAATATGAGTTTATTTTTCATAAAATGCGACCTAACGTTTTCGCGGTTTGCTTCGGCCGTTTTGGAACCGTTGTCTACCGAAATGTTTAAATAAAGATAACTGTTTCTATGCATTTGCAAAGAGAAAATTAAAAAATTGTCTACCGCTTTTGCAAATGCTTTGATGTCCGCAAGGCTGGAGCAAACCGTGTGTTAGTAGCCGTTTTTTATTTCTTGTAGATATTGTGTCAGCTCCTCCAAGTCTTTTTTCACAAATGCATTTTCTAAATAACTATGCCCCATAGGCCCAACAAAAACAGGAATTGGATTTATAGGTTCTGCGCCTATGTCATTTACTTTTTTTTCTTTTAGTTTTAGATAGCTTCTACTAATATGAATGCTGAAGTCTGACCAACCATATTCGAATATAGAGCCACATTTTTTACAAGTGTACATTGATAAATAACATTCTCCACCTCGTTCAGGAGTCATTTTTTTAATGTCAAAATATTTACCACAATTATCAATAAATGCTTCTGTTTCGTTAACATAGAAAGAGTTTCCTGTGTCTGCACTGTCAATGCTAGTATATTGTCTGAAACGCGGAAAGGCACATTGACAAGAATGTGAATCATAGAATTCAAGTATGTTTTCAATACGTGTCGAAAGCAATCCTATGTCTATTTTATATTGTTCTCTGTCCAATAGTTTTTTCTTAAAATGGCTACTAACGTTTTCGCGCTAAGCAACGGTTTGATTTGAAACCGTGTCCTGCCGAAATGTGTATAACAAAGATAACTGCTTATTGGACTTTTGCAAAGCGAAAATAAATGTCTTTCGCGGAGCGACCGCTTTTGCAAAAGCTTTGACGTCTGCCAAACTGTTGCCTTAGCGTGTGTTATAACTTAGGCCGCTGTACACAGTTTTTCTATTGGTGGCCGCCCGTTTACTTTGTTGTTAGTTTTAGTAGCTTAACCATTTCTTCTGCCACTGATTGTGCGTCGTATGCGAAAGCTCCAGTTACCATTCTGTTTTTGTCATCAATTACTAATGTGCATTCTTTGTTTGTTTTATTCATGTTAGCACAAATAATTAAATTGGCACCTTTTTTTACTAAAACTTCTTGCATATCAAAAGGGAGTAATTTGCCATAATTGGATTGCCACATGCTTTGTATTTCCATCAAGTGCGGAAAGCAAGTTATTTTTTTACCTTCAACCAAATATTTATTACTCGTCAATTTAATATTTATAAGTGATGCTGCTCCATGGCCTGCTGTTCCAATTATCCCACCTTGCTCATAAATTTTTGCTGTAAGAGAAGAAATTAGTTCATTGTTTACAACATCAAAGAATTGTCCATATCCACCAGGATAGTATACGGCAACATAGTTGGAGTCTTTTACTTCATTTGGAGAAAGAGAGTTTCTTGTTTTAGACATAAACAACTCACTTCGTTGGATCTTTCCCAATCCTGGTCCAGCATATTCTTTTGGATAAATTGCAGTTTGTCCGCCTTTAGGAGTTACGATGTCAACATCATAACCGTTGTCTATGAAATACTGAAAGGGATATGCTATTTCCATTAAAAATGTCCCGTTTTCATTTTTATTCAGTATGCCGACATTTGTCGCAATGATTAATATTTTTTTAGACTTCAAACTGTCGTGGGAAAACAGGTTTGAACAAAAGAGTATAAAGATTATTGTCGATATGAATTTGTTCATTGTCCTTCTGTTTTTTGTCTGCTTGAATGTCGTCCAGCGGCTTAGTTATAACGGTTTGCAGCTAGAACTTGTGCGGTTTTGAAACACTGTCTGCCGAAATGCCTTTAACAAAGCTAAATGTTTTATGGACATTTGCAAAGCATAAATAAATGTCTTTCCCGAAGGGACTGCTTTTGCAAATGCTTTGATGTCGCCCGCATAAGTTTTAGGTGCTGTTACCTGATGCCAGCCGCATTTAGTTAGAACAGCACCAATAGAAACCAATGTTGCTAATTACGAACCCATATGTCTGACAGAAACCGAATGCCACCTATTAGCAATTTGGAAAATTGCCAGAGCGTAAGCAAAGTTTACAAGCTTTTTTGCAAAATTAGGATTTCAGGGCTGATTTGTGCGTTTTGCAAATGGGCTTGGAAACTTAGGGGAGCAAATAAACGTTGGTCTACTTACTATTTTTGTGTCCGTTGATGATTTTAACGATCTCACTTAACTGGTCTAAGGGAATTGTCTTGATAGTGTCTTGCCAGTTTAGGTCGGTATTCTGTTTCTTTAACCTAGTTATAGGATGGGTGTCTGCTAATTTCTCATTTCGGTTAGGTGTCCAAACAAGTAAGTCGTTTGGTGTACAGTTGAGTAAGGAACAAAGCTTGTCGATGTGACTTAACCTAAATGTAACTGTCTTAGCATTAAGAAGGTTGTGAGCAGTATATGAGGGAAACCCTGCATTTGTTAGGTAAGAGAAGGGCTTATCAATACCGCGAGCTTTAAAAATGGGTAGTAAGTTGAGAGATAACATATTGACGTTGCTAAAAATTAAAACATAGGTTAAAGATATTAAAAATACTATTCAAATACTTAAAACACCATAATAAAAAGTTAAAATACCGTAAGTAGTTATTAAAATGAATATTCAAATAATTAAAACCCCTAATCGAAAAGTTAAAATACCAGATCAAATAATTAAAACTCCTATTAAAAAAGTTAAAAATACTGTTGAAGTAATTAAAAATTGATGATGGTAATTAATTCTTTTATCATCTGTTTCACGTTTAAACATGATGAAAAGCATGAAACTAATTCAATCTACTCTTATTTAATTTTATGAAACGTTTTTATTTTTGCAGAAAATGCAATTACATCATCAATAAATTGCCCAGCTTTTTCAAATTTGGCTATATGACTTGTGTTTTCATATACTTTATGTTCAATTAAGTTGGGATGAGATTTTTGCAAGGCAACATTTTCTTTCTGAAAGTCATAATCATCTTTGGCGCTTATTGGATCAATAATAATCATTGGAACTGTGAGATTGCGATAAATAATTTTAGGTTGAATTTGATGGGTTGAAGCTCCAAATAAATTGGCCGCCATAGGACGCAATGTCACTTGTAATTTATGGTCTGCATTATCTTCAGAAACGAATTCTTGTAAGCCCAAATTGAAACCCCATTTGCCAGACTTATTTTTTTTAATACTATTCAAATAATAAAATTTTAACCACGATTGAGGAGTACTTCGAGATGAATAAGCCTCAAACTCACTATCAAATAAAGGTTCAGGCTCTTGTTTTTTATAATCTTGTATAATTTCATTTTGAATTTCTAATACGTCTAACTTATGAATATTAACATTCCAAGCAACCGAACCGCCATCTTCCAAAATAAGCCCTAAAGTGTTTTGAGGGTAAGAATCATAAAAGGCGGTTGCAATAGAGCCGCCTCTTGACCAACCGCCAATAATTGCTTTCTTAATTTTTAAAGAGTCTAAGATAGATTTCATATCATCTGCTACATTATATAGCGATACTTCTTTATCAGGGATTGGAGTCAAGCCCTGACCATAATAATCAATCGCAATAATGTAGTAACCTGCTTTTACAAAGTAATCCGAAAATATCATTAATTCATAAGCATTACTGGTTGTTCCAGGAGCCCATATTAAAGGAATGCCAGAAGGATTACCCCAAGTGAGAAAATGCATACGCACATTGCTAGTTTGAATAAAATGGCCGTGTTCTTTTTCATATTTAGAAAGGCTGATTTTATCATCATTAAAGTTCTTTAACGCGATGTTTTTTTTGATTTGTATGCTATCCTGACCGAAGCAGAAAGCGTTTAATAAAATAAAATTAGCAATGATAAAAAGACATTTCATAGTAAGTTTTTTTAGTTTATGATATAGTGAGTATGCTTATATTTAAATTAATAGTTATTTTTTTAATTGAAAATCAGGATGGCCGCATTGCCATAACGCAAAAGCCCAGAAACTTGCATAATCAGTATTGTCGCCAAAGTGACCGCCATCGTAATTTACTTTTAAGAGTATAGGTTTATTAGATGTATTTGCACTTTGCATTGCCGCTACAAATTTGCCAGATTGCCAAGAGGATACTCTCATATCGTTCCAACCAGTTACACAAATAAATGCGGGATATGACGTGCCTTTTTTTATGTGTGCCAATGCATCCATTTCATATAATGCTTTGCATTCAACGCTGTCTACTACAGTACCAAAATGGTAAGAGAGAATTTTACCATTTGGCATTTTTTCAGAACGCAGTGTGTTTAACACTCCAACATTTGAAATTGCAGCGCCATATAAATCTGGTCGTTCTGTAACGGCTCTACCAATCATAATACCACCTGCGCTTGTTCCTGAACCAACTATTTTTTTCGCTGAAGTATATCCTTTAGAAATTAAATATTCAGCGCAACTATTAAAATCCTTCCATGTATTTGGTTTTGTTGTTTTCATTCCTGCTTTTTGCCAAGCTTCGCCTTTTTCACCTCCACCTCTCACGTGTGGTATGGCAACTACAATTCCTTTTACAACTAATGAGTTCATATAAATGTCATATGTTGGAAGCATACTATAACCATACGAGCCGTAACTCTGCATAAAACAAACATTTGACCCATCTAACTTTAAACCTTTTTTGTACATAATAGATAAGGGAATCATAACGCCATCGTGCCCCATAATTTCTATTTCTTCAACTTCTATGTTTTTATATTCGTCAGGAAACTCAGTAGGGGCATTATAATCCGTTTTTGAGAATACATTTGTTTTTACATCCAGTTTAAATTCTGTTGTTGGTTTATTTCTGGAAGTTAAAGTTACATAGCAGATATTTGTAGTGTTATCTAAACACTCAACAATTGCAGTACCTATGTAGGGTAGTTTTATTTCAGATGTAATTTTGCTTGTTATGTTGTATTTAAATAAGCGTTTGTTAATACCATTAAAGTAAGTAAGCACAATAAAATCTTTACAAATGACAAATGAACTTAATATTAACTCTTTTTTTTCAGGAGCAATAATCTCGGCATTACTCCAATTAGGGGTTGAAATACTTGTAGATAACAGTTTATAATTTAAAGCATTTTTACTACTAATTGCATAAACCTTGTCTTTAATAAAATCAATAGTACTAACTAATTTATCCTCTTTTGTACTTAATACTTTCCAATTAATATGCTTTGAATTTAACTGACTAATAGGAGCGGTATAAAAAATATTTAATTCATCATCACTATAAATATTCGCAAAAATATTATGAGGTGAATTTACGTTAAAGCCTCCGTAGGTAAGATAGTGTGGTTTAAGATTTAATTCGGGAAAGCCAAGATTACTAAAAAAATCAATGTCAAATTTTTGGTCAGTACCTAATTGATGTAGTTTTACGGTATTGTTTTTTAAAAAATCAGGTGATTTATTATCAGATACTAATAGAGAAGTGTAAATAATTGAGGTGTTATCCATATTCCAATATATACCCATAGGCATACAAGGGAAAAGTACATCTGACATAAATTTTTTAGTCACAATATCAAATACTGAAATAGTGGAAACTTCAGAACCCGAACGAGTAGAAGTGATAATTATTTTTTTACAATCGCTACTTGGTATAGCACTTTGAAATGTAGCTTCTTTATCGGGAAGAGAAGTTGCTGGGTCGAATATTAATTGCTCTTCTGTCGTTGAATTTTCTTTATAATATAATTTTGCGGAACTTTCATTAGCTAATGTTTTGAAATAAAACATCTTCTCGCCAAATGTATATCGTTCAGTATATCTAGTTGGGCTTAAATGTTCGAGTTTTTCCCATTCTTTAATTAGTTCGTTACGACCTGATATTTTATCAATTATATCATTTGTGTAATCAGCTTGATTTTTAAACCATTTTTGAACTAAAGAATCATTTAAGTTTTCTAACCAACGGTAATGGTCTGGATAACTAACGCCAAAATAAGTGTCTGTACTATCAACAGTTTGTGCAAGTGGATATTGAAATTGTGAGAAAGAAACAATTTTAAAAGTCAAAATAAAGAGTAGAAGAAAAATGTTTTTCATAATATTTATAAATATATATTGTTTCTTTAGAAACTAACATTTTAAAAATATAAATTTTCATAAAACAATCAATTGCCATACGCCTGTGGCCAATGCGCTTTGACCGAGCGGACGCGAGATGCGCAAAATAGTGCTGAAAGCACACCTTATTGTGTGGGGTGGTAATTTAGCTTATTTGGTTTTTGCCTGTCTTTTGCAAAAACAAATGTGCTAAATTATGGGGTAGCAAAAACGGCTTTCTCAAGCCGATAAAACAGTTGTACTTTTCACACAAAGGTCGACCAAGTTTAGTGAGGTCTAAATGAAGTTATGTGTCTTACGTTAAAGTTTGATTTTTCTGTCGGCTGGTTGCAGGTAACGGTTGCAAGCTAAATACCCGTTTGGAGTTTGAAACTTTGTCTACCGAAATATTACTAACAAAGCTAAATGTTTATTGGACTTTTGCAAAGCGAAAATTAACTAATTGTCTACCGCTTTTGCA
>Ga0208884_100544_pt1 | contig 11237 bp, 6 predicted proteins | sample LakWasMet68_HOW9_2_FD_183898 | JGI IMG/M metagenome (GOLD analysis project Ga0208884, IMG submission 183898) | Freshwater sediment methanotrophic microbial communities from Lake Washington under simulated oxygen tension - Sediment Metagenome... | ecosystem: Environmental > Aquatic > Freshwater >... | reverse complement strand
CCGCCCTCGTCGGACGCGCTGCCGCTGCTGCCGGGCACGCGGTTGACCGCCTCCACCGCCAGCCGGCCGAGCTGGCGGCCACGCAGATCGAAGTCCTCGACCTCGATGTCCAGCGCCGGCACGCTGGCGGGGGCGCGGTCGAGCAGGTTGGCCACCGATTCGACCACGGTCTCGGCCTCGGCCGGTGGCAGCGACAGCCGCGACAGCCGGGCCTGGATGCGCCCGGCGCCGGCGGCGCTGCGGGGCTCGTGGTACTCGACGCTGCCAGCGGCCTGGTCGGCCTGCAGCTGGGCGCGCCAGCCGTCGTCGCCCGGCGTGGCCAGGCGCTGCAGGTCGAGTGTCAGGTGGCTCAGGCGGCGGCCGCTGGCCAGCAGCTCGGGGGTCTTGAGCTGCACCGACTGCGGCAGCCAGGCGGCCTCGGCGGCCCCGCCGTTGCTGTTGCCGTTGCCCGTGCCGGCGCTGGCCAGCCAGCGGCGCCAGGCATCGACGTCCAGCCGCGGCAGCGCCAGCAACGCGCGGCCACCGGCCACCGGCTCCGGCAGTGGCCGGTCGTAGGCCAGGGCGCTGCGCAGCAGGCGCGGCTCACCACCGCCCGGGTCGATCAAGGCCACGGCCTGCAGCGCGCCCAGCTCCAACCGCAGCCAGCTGCGCGGGCCGGCCGCGCCGCCGGCGTCGGCTGGGCCGGCGGGCGCCTGGCTCAGGCGCAGTGCCCAGGCGCTCTCGGCGGCCTTGCGCAGCGGCGCCGGCAGGTCGATGGCCAGGCCCTGCAGATTGCTGGCCAGCTGCCAGTCGAGCTGGCTCTGGCCACGCGGCAGGCCCAGTTGCAGGCGGTAGCTGGCCTGGCCCTGCAGACGCTGGCTGATGCGCGGTGGCAGGCCCAGCTCGGGGCTGCGGCGCAGGCCCTCGGCGGTGGCGTTGCCGGCCACGCTGAAACGCAGGCTGCCATCGGCCTGGCTGCCGCCGTCGATCAGCGCTTCGCCGCCGGCCACCTGGCTGCGCAGCCCCTGCAACTGCACCCCCTTGTGGCTGATGTCGATGCGGCCGCGGGTGGCCGCCAGCAGCGGCAGGTCGTGGCGCAGCCGCACATCGTTGCCGGGCAGCTGCAGCGTGGCCTTGACCACCGTGTCGGCGGTGTGCGCCAGCGGGATGTTCAGACCCAGCTTCAGCTCGGCGCTGCCGGTGGCGGTGGTGCCGTCCAGCGCATGGCCGGTCCAATCCGCCAGCGGCGTGCTGCGCAGGGTGCGCAGCAGGTCGGACAGCGGGCCGCGGGCCTGGCCGTCGATCTCCAGCAGCGCCCGGTCGGACAGTTCGCGGATGCGGCCCGACACCTCGCTCAGCTCCAGGCCCCAGAGCTTGCCGCGGGCCTGCTGGAAGCGCATGGACTCACGCTCGAACACCAGTTCACCGTGGATGGCGCTGAGGGCCGGCCAGGGCGAGTCCCAGGCCGGCTCGCCACTGCCGGCCGGCACCGAGGGCACCGGCGCCAGCGTCACGTCCTGCAGCTGGCCGGCGATGCGGAAGTCGCCGTCGCGCTTGTTGACATAGGGGAAGTCCCAGAGGTCGCCCTTGACGCGGTAGCTGACGTCGCGCAGCTCGCCGCCCAGCACCGCGCGCTGCACCCAGTGCCGGGTGTCGGGGCCGATGCCCAGCGGCAGGTAGCGGGCCACGGCGGTGGCCCGGCCCTCGGCCAGGTTACCCGCCAGCGTCAGCACGCCGGGCAGGCGCCCGCCCTTGCCGAAGCCCGTGCCGGCACCGGTGTGCCAGGTGGCGTCCAGTGTGCCGCGGGCGTCGTCGTTGTCGAAGCGGGCGTTCAGCACCTTCAGCTCGATGCGGGGCAGGGCCTCGGTGGTGGCGGCCGAGGCGGCCGAGGCCGGGGTGGCCGCCGAGGCCACCGCGGTGGCCGGGGCCGCGGCCGTCGCCGGCTCGATGCGCCACTGCAGCTGGCTGCTGAAGTGCTTGAGCGGTACGCTGGCCTGCTCGAAGACGCCGGGCAGCTCGATCGCGCCGGCGGCCAGGGTCAGCTCGGCCTGGCCGCCGGTCTCGCCGGCGGTGATCTCCAGGTCGGCGCCCCGCCAGCCGGGCCGGCCGATGCCGCCGGGCTCGGGCGAGGGCGCGGCGGCGATGGCCAGGCCCTTGACACGCGCCTTGGCGGTGTAGCTGCGGGGGGCGTCCAGCGGCCCGGCCCAGCGCGCCTGCAGGGCGCTGACCGTGCCCTCGGGGTTGAGCCGGGCCAGCAGCTGGTGCAGGCCGCGGCCGATGGGCAGGCGCTCGCCCAGCTCGGCCAGCAGGGCCAGGTCCAGTCGGTCGGCGCTGAACTCCCCCCCGGTCACCGGCGGGTTGGCGGCGGCCGGCGCCAGCGTCAGGGCTTGGGTCTGCTGCCACTGCAGCGCCAGCCGGCTGGGCGCCCAGTCCTCGCCGTCGCTGGTGCGGAAGGCCAGTTGGTCGACGGACAGCTTGACGCCGTCGGCCTGGCGCTCGGCGACAAAGCGCCCGCCCAGCGTGCTGAAGGCCAGCGGCTCCAGGTCCTTGGCCAGCCGCACCGACACGTCGCGCAGCGCGGCGTCCAGCGTCACCGCGCGTGGCACGCCCTGGTCCCAGTCGACCCAGGTGCGCAGCGCGGCGCGGCCCTGCTGCAGATCCACCGGCAGGTCGACATGGCGGCGCAGGCCATTGACGTCGACCTCGGGCAGGTCGGCGTACAGCGTGCCCTTCCAGCGCTGCCAATCGCCGGCGCGCGACAGCAGCGGCCCACGCGCCTGCGCCACCAGGGCGAAGCGCCGGCCCCAGTCGGGCGGCGGCGTGGCGTCCAGCCGCAGCTCGTGGCGGCGGCCGCGGTTGCGCAGCACCAGCTGCACATCGGCCAGCTGCAGCGGCGGCGCGGCGCGCTGCTCGTCCACCCAGCGCAGCTGGCCGCGGCGGATGACGAACTCGGCCTGCTCAAAAAACCAGTCGGCGGCCAGGCCGCCGTCCAGCGACGGTTCGGTCGATGCCATGTCCAGCCCGGCCACATGCCAGCGGCCGCCGGTGTCGCGCCGCACCTCCAGCCGGGCGTCGTCGATCAGCAGCTGGGTGAAACGCAGCTTGCCGGCCAGCAGCGGGGTCATCGCCAGCGCGGCCGACACCTGCGGCAGGCGCAGCGCCTCGCGGTCGTGGGTGTCGCGCAGCACCACGTCGCGCAGCACGAAGGCCGGCACCCAGCCCGCGCTGTGCACGCTGATCTGGCCGATCTGCACCGGATGCCCCAGTGCGCGGCCGGCCTGCGCCTCGATGCGTGGGCGCCAATCGTCCAGACGCGGCAGAATCCACCAGTGAAGCGTCAGCCAGGCCAGCAGCGCCAGCGTCCATGCCGTCACCAGCAAGCCCACCGCCAAACGCCATGTCCACCGCCAGGTCCCACGCCAGAACGGGTGGCGCACAACAGCGGCTGAAAACAGTGCGGGCATGGGAGGCGGGCGGGGACCTGCGGGCGGCAGTTGGGGGCAGCCGGCGCTGGCCCGCCGCTGCAGCGCCCTGCACCGGCAGGGACCCGGGCTGCGGCTCAATCTAGCACAGAGCCTCGCGCCGACCATGGGTTCCGAACTTCACGTTGCCGACACGTCCGACACCGCGGGTGCCCGCGCCGACCACAGCCGCTATGTGCAGCGCATCCGTCGGCGCTATGCCGCCGAGTTGCCGCTGCTGCCGCCGGGCGTGCCCGACGCGCCGGCCATCACCGCCCTGGTGCAGCGCCTTCAGGCCGACGGCCGACCGCTGCCGTCGGCCTTGCGGGTGGCGCGCCAGCTGGTGATCGAGCGGCTGGTGGTGCTGGACGTCGAGCAGGCCGCGCCGCTGGACCATGTCACCCTGACGATGACGGCGCTGGCCGAGGCCACGCTGGAGATCGCGCTGGCCGCCGCCCGGGCCGAGGAGGATGCCCGCTGCGGCCCGCCGCTGGACGCCAACGGCCAGGTGATCGACTTCTGGATCATCGGCATGGGCAAGCTGGGCGCGCGCGAGCTCAATGTCTCCTCCGACATCGACCTGATCTACGTCTACGAGGACGACGGCCACACCACCGGCCCGCTCAAGCTGAGCGCGCACGAGTACTTCGCCAACGTCGCCAAGCGGCTGTATGCGCTGATCGGCGACACCACCGACGACGGCTTCGTCTTCCGCGTCGACCTGGCCCTGCGGCCCAATGGCAACAGCGGCCCGCCGGTGGTCAGCCTGGGCATGCTGGAGGAGTACTTCCTGGTGCAGGGCCGCGAGTGGGAGCGGTTTGCCTGGCTGAAGAGCCGGGTGGTGGCGCCGGCCGCGTCGGTGGCCGCCGGCCGGGCGCTGCCGCTGCGCAGCCTGGTCAGCGCCTTCGTCTACCGCCGCTACCTGGACTACGGCATCTTCGAAGGCCTGCGCCAGCTGCACCGCAAGATCCGCGAGGAGGCCCAGCGCCGCGCCGCCGGCCGGCCCGAGCGGGCGAACGACGTCAAGCTGTCGCGCGGTGGCATCCGCGAGATCGAGTTCATCGTGCAGCTGCTGCTGGTGGTGCGGGGTGGGCAGTTCCCCGAGATCCGCACCCGCTCCACGCTGCGCAGCCTGCAGAAGGTCAGCGCCCGCGGGCTGATGAAGCCCGAGACCGCCACCAAGCTGGCCGATGCCTACATCTTCCTGCGCCAGGTCGAGCACCGCATCCAGTACCTGGACGACCAGCAGACCCATCTGCTGCCCACCAACGACGCCGACCTGGCCTGGATCGCCCGTTCGCTGGGCCTGGCCGTGTGCCGGCCGGAGGCCTGCGAACTGCTCGACCGCCTGTGCGAGATCCGCGAGCTGGTGGCCACCGAGTTCGATGCCCTGCTGCACGACGGCCAGGCGCCGGCCGCCAACGGCGCGCGCAATGGTTGCAAGACCTGCGGCGCCGGCCCGCTGCCGGTGGACAGCGACGCCCTGCTGGAGCAGCTGCCCGCCGACCTGGCCGAGCGTGTGCGCGTCTGGCGTGCCCACCCCCGCGTGCTGGCGCTGCGCGAGGAGGCCAAGCTGCGCCTGGGCAAGCTGGTGCAGCGCACCGCCGCCTGCATTGCCGACCAGCACTGCACCGAGGCCGCGGCGCTGCGCTTCATCGACTGGCTGGAGCCGCTGTTGCGCCGCGACAGCTACCTGGCCCTGCTGGTCGAGCGGCCCGAGGTGATGCGCCGGCTGCTGCGCCTGCTGGGCCTGGCGCGCTGGCCGATGCGCTACCTGATGCGCCACCCGGGCGTGATCGACGAGCTGTCCGACCAGCGCCAGCTGCACGACCGTTTCCACGCCAGCGAATACATCGCCGACCTGGAAGAACGCCACCGCGCCTGGCAGCGCGCCGGCGAGGCCGACGAGGAATCCCTGCTCGACACCTTGCGCCATGCCCACCATGCCGAGGTCTTCCGCACCCTGGTGCGCGACGTCGAGGGCCTGATCACGGTGGAGCAGGTGGCCGACGACCTGTCCGCCCTGGCCGATGCCACGCTCGACTGCACCCTGCGCTGGGCCTGGCCGCGGCTGCGCCAGCACCACCGCGAAACGCCCGACTTTGCCGTCATCGCCTACGGCAAGCTGGGCGGCAAGGAGCTGGGCTACGGCAGCGACCTGGACGTGGTCTTCCTCTACGACGACGCCGACGAGCCCGATCCCGACCGCGCCCAGGAGGTCTACGGCCACTATGTGCGCAAGCTCATCACCTGGCTGACGCTGCGCACCGCGGCCGGCGAGCTGTTCGACATCGACACCGCGTTGCGGCCCAATGGCAACTCGGGCCTGCTGGTGACGTCGATCACCAGCTTCGAGCGCTACCAGGTCGGCCGCGGTGGCAACACCGCCTGGACCTGGGAGCACCAGGCGCTGACGCGGGCGCGCTTCTGCGCCGGCTCGGCGGCGCTGGGCCAGCGCTTCGAGGCGGTGCGCCGCCAGGTGCTGGCCGCGCCGCGCGACATCGGCGCGTTGCGCCGCGAGGTCATCGAGATGCGCGACAAGGTGCGCGCTGCCCGGCCGGTGAAGGACGGGCTGTACGACGTCAAGCACAGCCCCGGCGGCATGATGGACGCCGAGTTTGCGGTGCAGACCCTGGTGCTGGCGCACAGCGCGCAGCACCCCACGCTGCTGGACAACGCCGGCAACATCGCCCTGCTGCAGCGCGCTGAAGGCGTGGGCCTGCTGCCCGCCGGCGTGGGCCAGGCCGCGGCCGATGCCTACCGCGAGCTGCGCCGCGCGCAGCACGGCGCGCGGCTGGACGAGCAGCCCACGCAGTTCCCGCCCGAGCCGCTGGCCCGCGAGCGGGATGCCGTGCTGGCGCTGTGGCGCGCCGTCTTCGACTGACCGCCGGGTGCTGCACCCGCGTGCGGGCCCCGTGGCCGGCTGGTGGGCGCTGTGCGCCGTGGCCGCTGCCGGTGCGCTGGTGGCCCAGGCCGCCGATCCGGCGGCGCTGCGCTGGCAGCCCGAGCTGGCGTTCAGCCAGCCCTGGCGCTGCTTCACCGCCGCCTGGGTCCACCTCAGCCCCCGGCATCTGGGCGCCAACCTGGCGGGCACGGCGCTGCTGGCGGCGCTGGGCCAGGCCGCGGGTTGCGGCCGGCGCGCCGCACTGGCCTGGGCCCTGGCCTGGCCGCTGACCCACCTGGCGCTGCTGGCCGAGCCGGCGCTGACCGCGTATGGCGGCCTGTCCGGCCTGTTGCATGCCGGCGTGGTGGTGGCCACGCTGCAGCTGCTGCGCGCTGAACGGGGGCGACGCCGGTGGATCGGGGCCGGGCTCGCCGCCGGCCTGCTGGCCAAGCTGCTGCTGGAGGCGCCCTGGGCCGGGCCGCTGCGCCAGGTGCCGGGCTGGGACATCGCCATCGCGCCGCTGGCCCATGCCACCGGTGCGCTGGCGGGCGGCCTGTGCGCGCTGGCCTGCGGCGTGGGCGGCGATGCAGCCCGGCCGGGCCGGCGTGGCGGCTAGCATCGCCGCCCATGTCCGAGCGCAAAACCCGTCTGGACGGCATCGCCGTCGCCTCCTTGCTGCTGTGCTGCGCGCTGTGGGGCACCAACCATGTGGCCGCCAAGCTGGTGCTGGCCGAATTGCCCCCGCTGCTGCAGGCCGGCCTGCGCTCGCTGGGCGCGGCGTTGCTGGTCGGGCTGTGGGCCTGGGGCCGTGGGCAGAGGCTGTCGCTGCGTGGTGGCACCTGGCCGGGCGGGCTGCTGGCCGGCCTGCTGTTTGCCGGCGAGTTCGCCTGCATCTTCAACGGCTTGCAGTTCACCAACGCCTCGCGCATGACGGTGTTTCTCTACACCGCGCCCTTTGTCGTGGCCCTGGGCATGCCGCTGGTGGCCAAGGCCGAGCGGCCGGACGCGGTGCAGCTGGCCGGCCTGGGTGCCGCCTTCGCCGGCGTGGCCTGGGCCTTTGCCGAGGGCTTGCACGCGCCGGCTGCGGGTGATCGCCAGTGGCTGGGTGATGCCCTGGGCGTGGTGGCCGCCGTGCTGTGGGGCGGCACCACGCTGGCCATCCGCGGCAGCCGGCTGGGCAATGCCTCACCCGAGCTGACCCTGCTCTACCAGCTGGGCGTCTCGGGCGTGCTGCTGCTGGGCGGCTCGCTGGCCATCGGCGAGGCCTGGCCGGCGCTGGCCAGCCTGAGCCCGCGGGTGCTGGTGCTGATGGGCTTCCAGACCGTGGTCATCACCTTTGCCAGCTACCTGCTGTGGTTCTGGCTGATGCGCCACTACCCGGCCACGCAGATTTCGGCCTTTGCGCTGCTGACGCCGCTGTTCGGCCTGCTGGCCGGCGTGGGCCTGCTGGGCGAGGCGCTGACGCCGCGGCTGGGCCTGGCCTGCGCCGCGGTGGTGGTCGGCATCGCGCTGGTCAACCGCCCGCCGCGCCGCGCCTGAGCCGGGCCGGCGGGCTGCCCGGCCTGTCACCTGCGCGTCCGCCGGGGCCACCGGGGCGCCCCTAGACTGGCCGCCGCATCACCTACCCACCGATCAGGAGACCCCCATGCTCACCCTCTGCGGCTTCAGCGTTTCGAACTACTACAACAAGGTCAAGCTGGCCCTGCTGGAAAAGGGCGTGCCGTTCAACGAGGAATTGGTGATGACCGGCTCCAAGGAGGACACGGTGCTCAACGCCACGCCGCTGGGCAAGGTGCCGTTCATCCGCACCGAGCAGGGCGCGCTGTGCGAGAGCCAGGTCATCGTCGACTACCTGGAAGCCGCCTACCCGGCGGTGCCGCTGCTGCCGGCCGACCCCTTTGCCGCCGCCAAGGTGCGCGAGCTGACGGTGTTCATCGACCTGCACCTGGAGCTGGTGGCGCGCGAGCTGTACCCGCAGGCGTTTTTTGGTGGCACGGTCAGCCAGGACGTGCAGGACCGGGTGCGCAAGCAGCTGACCAAGAACATCGCCGCCTTCAAGCGCCTGGCCCGGTTCGGCCCCTATGTGGCCGGCGACAGCTTCACCATCGCCGATTGCGCCGCCTACGTCAGCCTGCCGCTGATTGCGCTGGCCAGCAAGAAGGTGCTGGGCGAGGACCTGCTGGCCGCGGTCGGCATCGACTGGAAGGCCTACGCCGCCCTGATCGGCGCCCGCCCGCATGCGCAGAAGGTGGACGCCGACAAAAAGGCCGACGCCGCGCGCATGGCCGCCGAGGCGGCGGCCCGCAAGGGCTGAGCGCCGGCCGGGCCGGGCCCCGGCCCATCCCGTCCACATGAAAAAGCCGGCCCGCGGGCCGGCTTTTGTCTGGGCGGCCACAACCGCCGGGATGAGCGTCAGGCCGGCTGGCCGCCAGGTGCCGCGCCCTTGGCGGCGGCGGCCAGGCGCGTGGTCACTTCCTTGCGGAAGCGGTTCATCTCCTGCACGCTGGCGAAGCTGCGCTCCATCAGCAAACTCATGTTGTGCAGGATGCGCTCGACGACCTTGTTCTCCCAGACGCTGTCGAACTGGATCTGCTTGTCCAGCCAGTGCTCCAGCCACTCGGGGTTGGGCAGGCGGCTCTGCACCGTGTCGCGCGGGAACAGCGCTTCGTTGACATGCAGATTGGTCGGGTGCAGCGCCTGCGCGGTGCGGCGCGCGCTGGCCATCAGCACGCCGACCTTGGTGAAGGCGGCACGCGCCTCGTCGCCGAACTTGGTCAGCGCCCGCTTCATGTAGCGCAGGTAGGCGCCACCGTGGCGCGCCTCGTCGCGGGCCAGGGTTTCGTAGATCTGCTTGATCACCGGCTCGGTGTGCCATTCGGCGGCGCGGCGGTACCAGTGGTTGAGCCGGATCTCACCGCAGAAGTGCAGCATCAGCGTCTCCAGCGCCGGCGCCGGATCGAATTCGAAGCGCACCTCGTGCAGTTCGGCTTCGGTGGGCACCAGGTCGGGACGGAAACGGCGCAGGTACTCCATCAGCACCAGGCTGTGCTTCTGCTCCTCGAAGAACCAAACGCTCATGAAGGCCGAAAAATCGCTGTCATCGCGGTTGTCGCGCAGGAACATCTCGGTGGCCGGCAGCGCCGCCCACTCGGTGATGGCGTTCATCTTGATGGTCTGCGCCTGATCCTCGCTGAGCAGGGCCGGATCGAAGCGGTCCCACGCGATGTCGCTGTCCATGTTCCAGCGCACGGCTTCGAGCTGTTTGAAGAGTTCGGGGTAAAGCATGGTGGTCTTTCGGTGCGGGTGCATGATTCTAGGACGCCCCCTCTAAGGCCCCAAGCCTTGCCCGCCGTGCCGCGGCGGGCCGGCATCCAACCCCCACCGCCCTGCGTAGAAAGCCGCCATGACCCGACACCCCTCCGCCTTTCCCCTGGCCCGCGCCCGTGTGCGCACGCTGGTCGCTGCACTGCTGCTGGTGGCCGCGGCCCAGGCCCAGGCCGCACCCGACTGCCCGGCCCTGCTCAACAGCACCCAGCCGCGCCTGCAGGATGAAAAACCGGTCGACTTGTGCGGCTACGCCGGCAAGGTGGTGCTGGTGGTCAACACCGCCAGCTATTGCGGCTACACGCCGCAGTACCAGTCGCTGGAGGCGCTGCACGCCCGGTACAGCGCCCGCGGCCTGGTGGTATTGGGCTTTCCCAGCAACGACTTTTCTCAGGAGCCGGGCAGCAGCGCCGAGATCGCCGAATTCTGTGAAAACACTTTCGGCGTCAAGTTCCCGATGTTCGCCAAGTCGCATGTGGCGCCGGGCAAGGGTGGTCCGGTCAACCCGGTGTTCGTGGCCTTGCAGCAGCGCAGCGGCCAGGCGCCGAAGTGGAATTTCCACAAGTACCTGGTCGGCCGCTCGGGCGACGTGGTCAGCAGTTATGCCTCGGCCGTCGACCCCAAAGACCCAGCCTTCATCAAGGACTTGGAGAAACTCTTGAAGGCAAACTGATACCGACCGGTCACAATTGAACTCATAAGTTCATTTGTGAACCAGAGAGCACATGGCCGCCTCCTGCCCATCGACCGACCCCAGCACGGAACCTTTTTTCAGCGCGCCGCTCAATGCCATCAGGGCTTGGCCGATAAAGCCAGCATCGATGCCTTGGCGGGCCGTGGGGTTCAGCACCCGCCAGCGTGCCCCGACCGTTTTCGAGCCGTGCAGCCTTTCGGGTTTCCGAACTGAAATCCTGAGGCACTTCTCCTCCTCCTCCCTCCCTCCCTCGTTGGCTTCAGGGCGCTGCACGGCCCTTTATTCACCCCGCCGCACCACCACCCGCCGCCCGCCGCGGCTGTCGTCATGAGCGGCCGCCGCCGCCGTGTGGCCGTGGTCGGCTCGGGCATCTCCGGACTGGCCGCCGCCTGGCAACTGCGCGACGCCGCCGAGATCACGCTGTTCGAGGCCGACAACCATGCCGGCGGCCATGCCCACACCGTCGACCTGACACTGGACGGCGTCACCCACGGCGTGGACACCGGCTTCCTGGTCTTCAACCACGCCACCTACCCGCAGCTGGTGCGGCTGTTCGCCGACCTGCAGGTGGACACGGCCGCCTCCGAGATGTCGTTTTCGGTGCAGGTGCCCCGGGCCGATGGCCGCACCGGCCTGGAGTGGAGCGGCTGCAACCTCGACACCGTGTTTGCCCAGCGCCGCAACTTGGTGACGCCCCGTTTCCTGGGCATGCTGCGTGACCTGCTGCGCTTCAACCGGCTGACCACGGCGATCGCCGAGCGCAACGAGGAAGCAACGCTGCAGCAACCCATCGGCGACTTTCTGGTTCAGCAGGGCTTCGGCGCGGCCTTCCGCGACTGGTATCTGCTGCCGATGCTGGGGTGCATCTGGAGCTGCCCCACCGACCAGATGCTGC
>Ga0208884_100543_pt1 | contig 11254 bp, 9 predicted proteins | sample LakWasMet68_HOW9_2_FD_183898 | JGI IMG/M metagenome (GOLD analysis project Ga0208884, IMG submission 183898) | Freshwater sediment methanotrophic microbial communities from Lake Washington under simulated oxygen tension - Sediment Metagenome... | ecosystem: Environmental > Aquatic > Freshwater >... | reverse complement strand
TCGGCGCTTGGTGCACCAGCACCACCAGGCCGGTCAGCGCCACCAGGGCCAGGGCGCCGGCCAAGCGCGACGGCAGCCGCCACCCGGCCAGCGCCAGCAGCGTGGCCAGGCCGAGCCCGGCCACCGTGCCCGGCGTGCGCCAGGCCCAGGCGTGGTCGGGGCCGAAGTTCAGCGCCGTCGACAAGGTGGTGGCGGCCACCGCCACCGCCAGCGCCCCCAGCGTCAGCCCCAGGCGGCGCCAGCCCGGCCGGGCCGCGGCAAAGGCCAGCAGGCAGGGCGACAGCAGGCCCAGCACCACGGCCAGGCCATCCCCCAGCGGTGACAGGCCGGGGCCGCGGTCGGCCGCCCAATCCAGCCACAGCACCGCCGGTTCGGCCCAGGGCACATCGGCCAGCAGGTCGACCAGGCCGGTGCGCAGCACCTCGCCGATCTGGCCCACGCCCAGCGGCACCGGCGTGGGGAACAGCAGCGCCACCGGCCACAGCACCAGCAGCGCCAGCGCACCGCCGTTGCCGGCCTCCAGCCAGCGCTCGCGCATGCGCTGCCAGCGCTGCAGCAGGCCCAGCGCCCGCACCAGCAGGGCCAGCAGCAGGCCCAGCAGCGTGCCGGCGGTGTTCAGCACCCAGTCCAGCAGCGAGGGCACCCGCTGCGGCAGCAGGTGCTGGATGACTTCCATCAGGTAGGACAGCCCGGCGCCCACCAGCAGCGCACTGGCCAGCGCCAGCGGCAGGGCCGCGCCATGGCGCAGGCGGGCCAGGCACACCAGCAAGCCCAGCGGCGCATAGGCCAGCAGGTTGCTGGTGATGTCAAAGGGGATGAAGTAGCGCGGCCAGGCCAGGCGCGCCAGTTCCCAGGTCGCCATGCCGGGCGGCCAGCGCCAGCCACCAAACGGGAACAGGCTGGCATAGACGATCACCGCCACCCAGGCCAGCGCCAGGGGCACGGCCGAGCTGCGGTGGCCGGGCGGCAGGGCGTGCATCAGGGCCGGCCCGCGGCGCCGCCGCTCAGAAGGGCCTGACCACCGCCAGCACCACGATGACGATGAACAGCAGCACCGTCACCTCGTTGAACACGCGGAACCAGCGGTGGCTGCGGCGGTTGGCCAGGGCCTCGAAGCGGCGCAGGTGGGCGCGGCACAGATGCTGGTAGCCGATCACCCCCAGCACCAGCACCAGCTTGGCATGCAGCCAGTAGCTGCCGGCAAAACGCCCGGCGCCGAAGCCCAGCCACAGCCAGAAGCCCAGCAGCAAGGCCACCACCATCAGCAGGTTCGAGAAGCGGTAGAGCTTGCGCGCCATCAGCAGCAGGCGTTCACGCTCGGCATGGCTGTCGGCCGGCACCATCGCCAGGTTGACGAAGATGCGCGGCAGGTAGAACAAGCCGGCGAACCAGCTGGCGACGAACACGATGTGGAAAGCCTTGACCCAGAGCATCGGGCCATTATCGGCGCCACAAAAAAAGAACCCCAGTCACCAGGACTGGGGTCGCAAGCCTTATCGCTGTCATCACGCTAAGGCACCTGCTCAGGGAGGAAAAGCAGGGGGCCGACCCCTCACAGGGCACGACCCGTTTTCAATATTAGCAGATCAGACCCGGGCACCAAGCCCGCGGGCGCCCGTACAAACGAGGATTTATTTCACGGGAAGCTAGACTTGGCTGACAGCTGCAAGACCAGCAAACACCGCATCCGCGAGGAGATTCCATGGCCCAGCCCCCCCTGCCCGCCTTCCCGGCCGCCCGCCCGCGCCGCCTGCGTCGCGACGCCTTCACGCGCGAACTGGTGCGCGAGCACCGCCTGCACCCCAGCGACCTGATCTTCCCGGTGTTCGTGCAGGACGGTCACGACCAGGTGCAGGACGTGGCCAGCATGCCCGGCGTGCAGCGCCTGTCGATCGACCGCCTGCTGCCGCTGGCCGCGCAATGCGTGGACCTGGGCGTGCCGGTGATCGCACTGTTCCCGGTGATCGATGCCCGGCTGAAGACGCCCGACGGCATCGAGGCCACCAACCCCGACGGCTTGGTGCCGCGCACGGTGCGCGCGCTGAAGGACCGCTTCCCGCAGCTGGGTGTGCTGACCGACGTGGCGCTGGACCCCTTCACCAGCCACGGCCAGGACGGCCTGCTGGACGACACCGGCTACATCCTGAACGACGAGACGGTGGCGATGCTGACGCGCCAGGCCCTGGTGCAGGCCGGCGCCGGCGTGGACATCGTCGCCCCCAGCGACATGATGGACGGCCGCATCGGCGCCATCCGCCAGGCGCTGGAAGGGGCCGGCCACATCCACACCCGCATCATGGCCTACAGCGCCAAGTACGCCAGCGCCTTCTACGGCCCGTTCCGCGACGCGGTGGGCTCGGCCGCCAATCTGGGCAAGAGCGACAAGAAGGCCTACCAGATGGACCCGGGCAACAGCGACGAGGCCCTGCGCGAGGTGGCGCTGGACATCGCCGAGGGCGCCGACATGGTGATGGTCAAGCCCGGCATGCCCTACCTGGACATCGTGCGCCGGGTGAAGGACCAGTTCCGCGTGCCGACCTTCGCCTACCAGGTCAGCGGTGAGTACGCCATGCTCAAGGCCGCCGCGGCCAACGGCTGGCTGGACGGTGACGCGGTGATGATGGAGTCGCTGCTGGCCTTCAAGCGCGCGGGCGCCGATGGCATCCTGACCTACTTCGCACTGGACGCGGCGCGCCAGTTGCGCCAGGGCTGACCGCCGCCGGACGCGGGGCTCACCGGTACGGGTCGTGCAGGCCCAGGCCGGTCAGGACGGCGCTCTCCAGCGCCTCCATCTCGGCCGCCTCGTCATCGTGCTCGTGGTCATGGCCCTGGGCATGCAGCGCACCATGCACCAGCAGATGGGCATAGTGGTCGGCCACCGGCAGGCCCAGCTCGGCCGCCTCGCGTTCAACCACGCCGGCGGCCAGCACCAGGTCGGCCACCACCACCGGTTCATGCTGGTAGTCGAAGGTCAGCACATTGGTGGCGTAGTCCTTGGACCGGAAGTCGCGGTTCAGCGCCCGGCCTTCGTCGTCGCCGACGATGCGCACCGTGATCTCGGCCGGCGCGCCAAGCGCCGCACACAACCAGCGTTGCACCTTGTGGCGCGGCAGCAGCGCGCGGTGGCGGGCGTCGGCAAACTGCAGCGACAGGCTGAGGTCGGCGCGGGTGATGCCTTGGCTCATGGCTGGCGCCCCCCCGCGGGCCTGGCCGCGTCGTAGGCCTCGACGATGCGGGCCACCAGCGGGTGGCGCACCACGTCGCCCGAGTTGAACTCGCAAAAGGCGATGCCCCGCACGTCGCGCAGCACCTCGGCGGCCTCGACCAGGCCGCTGGCGCTGCCACGCGGCAGGTCGATCTGGCTGACGTCGCCGGTGACCACCGCGCGCGCGCCGAAGCCGATGCGGGTGAGGAACATCTTCATCTGCTCGGGCGTGGTGTTCTGCGCCTCGTCCAGGATCACAAAGGCGTTGTTGAGCGTGCGCCCGCGCATGAAGCCCAGCGGCGCGATCTCCAGCAGGCCCTTCTCGAAGGCCGCCTGCACCCGGTCGAAGCCCATCAGGTCGTACAGCGCGTCGTACAGCGGGCGCAGGTAGGGGTCGACCTTCTGCGCCAGGTCACCGGGCAGAAAACCCAGGCGCTCGCCCGCCTCCACCGCCGGGCGGGTCAGGATGATGCGCTGCACGCCGCTGCGCTCCAGCGCGTCCACCGCGCAGGCCACCGCCAGAAAGGTCTTGCCGGTGCCGGCCGGGCCGATGCCGAAGGTGATGTCGTGGCTGAGGATGTTGTGCAGGTACTGCACCTGGTTGCGGGTGCGCCCACGCAGGTCGCTGCGCCGGGTGTGCAGCACGATGCCGTCGGCACCCGGCGGCAAGGCCTGGGCGTCGGGCCCGGCCAGCGCCAGCGTGCCCCGCGCTTCCACCAGGGCCAGTTGCAGCATCTCGGCCGGCAGGGGCCGGGCGGCACGCTCGTACAGCATCTCCAGCAGGGCCAGGGCGCGTGCCGCCTGCGGCCGGTTGCCGTCGACCTGGAAAGCGGCTTCACGCCGGCTGATGCGCACACCCAGCGCCGCCTCGATCGCCCGCAGGTGTTCGTCGAACGCCCCGCAGAGGTGGGCCAAGCGGCTGTTGTCGGTGGGTTCGAAAACGTGGCGAAGGATCACGAAGGCGATCGCGCAGTTGCGCGCAAGAAGAGGGGATCGGCCGCGAATTCTCCAACGAATGCCGGCTGGGCGCATCCCGCACAATGCCCGGTGATGCACCCAGCCTGCCCGCCCCGTCGCCCCAGCCCCGCCGCATGGCCCCGCCTGGCGGGCTGGTGGTGCTGGCTGCTGCTGTGCTGCGCCGCGGTCACGCTGGCGCTGCCGGCGCAGGCCCAGACGATGTGGCTGGACCGGGCGCAGCTGGTCACCGAGGCCCCGGGCCAGCCGCCGGACTGGGCCGGCGCGCGCAGCGTGGCGCTGCCACATGCCTGGGACAGCGGCCAACCCGACAGCCGCAGCGCGGTGCGCCTGTACCGGCTGGCCCTGCCCACGCCGGCGTTCACCAGCAACCCGCTGTTCGGCCTGTACGTCGAGCAGGCCTGCAGCGTGCTGCAGGTGCGGCTGAACGGCCAGCTGATCCATGACGGTGGCCGCTTCGAGGAGCCGGTCACCCGCAACTGCCACCGGCCGCAGCTGATGGCGGTGCCGGCCGCGCTGCTGCGGGCGCACGGCAATGTGCTGGAGCTGCGCATCCGCGGTTATGCGCTGGCCGAGGTCAGCTCGCGCCAGCGGGTCGGCGGGCTGTCGGCGGTGGAGTTCGGCCCCTACGACGTGATGGCGGCGCACCACGCGCGCCGGCTGGTGTTCGCCATCCGCCTGCCCGAGGTGATGAGCGGCGCGCTGCTGCTGATGGGCAGCTTCATGTTTGTGATGGGCTGGTTCCACCGCGAGCAGAGCTACCTGGCCTACTTCGGCGCGCTGATGGTCGGCTGGGCGCTGCTGCTGGCGCGGCTGTGGGCGGCCGACCTGCCGGTGGACAACCAGGTCACCGAGCTGGCGCTGGCCTCGCTGATGGCCTTCATCACGCTGGCGGCGGTGCAGTTCCTGATGCGTTATGCCGGCCGCCGGCCGCAGGGCCTGCGCATCGCGCTGCCGGCGCAGTGCCTGCTGATGCCGCTGACCCTGGTGGTGGCCGGCCCGGGCCGGCTGTACACCGTGTCCGGCGTCTGGTTCGTGCTGCTGGCCGCGCAGGTGCTGGCTGCCGCGGTGTTCTACCTCGCCGAGGCCAGGCGCCAGCACAGCCGCCAGCTGTGGCCGATGGCCACGCTGCTGGGCGTGGTGGGGCTGGCACTGCTGGTCGAGTTCACCGCCCAGGCGCTGCGGCTGGACAGCCGCATCGGCTATGTGGCGCAGCTGGTGCCGGCGCTGGGTTTTCTGCTGCTGGGGCTGCGCCTGGTGCAGCAGTACGGCCGGGCCTTCCAGTCGGCCGAGCAGAGCCGGGCCGAACTCGAGGTGCGCATCCGCGAGGCCACGGCGCAGATCGAGCGCAACTTCGCCCAGCTGTCCGAGCTGAAGGTCGAGCAGGTGACCGACCGCGAGCGCAAACGCATCGCCGCCGACCTGCACGACGACCTGGGCGCCAAGCTGCTGACCATCGTGCACACCAGCGACAGCGAGCGCATCAGCACACTGGCGCGCGAGGCGCTGGAGGAGATGCGGCTGTCGGTGCGCGGCCTGACCGGCAAGCCGGTCAAGCTGATCGACGCGCTGGGCGACTGGCGCGCCGAGGTGGTGTCGCGGCTGAACCAGTCGGGCGTGCAGGGTGAGTGGAGCGCGCCGTCCGACGAGGAGGTGCCGCAGACCCTGTCCTCACGCGCCTATGTGCAGACCACCCGCATCCTGCGCGAGGCGGTCAGCAACATCATCAAGCACAGCGGCGCGTCGCAATGCTCGGTGCGCTGCATGCTGGCCGACGGCGATTTCCAGCTGGTGATCCAGGACAACGGCAAGGGCATCCCCACCGAGCTGGACGGCCGGCTCGACAAGGGCCATGGCATGGCCAGCATGAAGGGCCGGGCCAAGCAGTTGCAGGGCCAGTGCCTGGTCGAATCGAGCCCGGGCTACGGAACCGTGATACGCCTCACGCTGCCGCTGGAACGCCACACCACAATGGGTTGAGCGGCTGCTAGCATGGTCCGTGCGTGCCCTTCCGGCACCGAGATGGACCTCCCGTGATGAACAACATCCTGCTGCTCGAAGACCTGCCCGAGATCCGCGCCTGGCTGAAAAGCCTGGTGCTGCAGGTCTTCCCGACCGCCCGCATCATCGAATGCTCGCGGGTGCAGGACGCGCTGCTGCAGGTGCAGAGCGTGCGCTTCGACCTGGCGCTGTGCGACCTGGGCCTGCCCGATGGCAGCGGCACCGACGTGGTGGCCAAGCTGCGCGATGTGCAGCCCGAGGCGCAGAGCGTGGTGGTCACCATCCACGACGACGACGAGCACCTGTTCCCGGCCCTGCAGGCCGGCGCCTACGGCTACATCCTGAAAGAGCAGTCGCGCGAGCTGATCACCGAGCAGTTGCAGCGCATCAGCCAGGGCGAGCCGCCGCTGTCGCCGTCGATCGCACGCAAGGTCATCAAGTACTTCGCCAGCATGGCCAAGCCGCAGGCCAATGCCATGCCCGAGGTGTCGCTGACCGACCGTGAAAGCGAAGTGCTGCTGCGCGTGGCCAAGGGCTTCACCCTGCCCGAGATCGGCGTGCAACTGGGCCTGTCGCGCCACACGATTGCCGACTACGTCAAGCAGATCTACCGCAAGCTCAACGTGAGCTCACGCGCCGAGGCCGCGCTGGAAGCGCAGCGCCTGGGGCTGTTCCGCCGCTGAGCCGGCCTTTCTTCGGCGCTGGCTGTCGGCGCGTTGGGCCCTGGTTGTGTTTGCTTGAGCAAACCTTCGTTGGACTGGCGCTTGGCCGAGGCCACCGGGTGGCCGCATTGGCGGCACAAGCGCCGTGGTGGGTTGGCGTGTTCCGCGCAGGTCAAGGCGGAGAAAGTCAGCCCGCTGGCTGGCCTTCGGGGGACACGGAGCGGAACACGCCAACCCGCCGCGGCGCGACCGCGCAACCCAAGCGAACGACTGCTGGCAGCAAGAAGACCTGAAGACAGCAACGCGCCGTGAGCAGAAGCTCGCCTTCCGGTGGCTCATACACTCGCCCGCATGATCGGACGACTCACAGGCACGCTGGCGCAGAAGTCGCCGCCCCAGGTACTCATCGACGTCAACGGCGTGGGCTACGAGGTCGACGTGCCGATGAGCAGCTTCTACAACCTGCCCGCGCTGGGCGAGCGCGTCACGCTGCTGACGCATTTCATCGTGCGCGAGGATGCGCAGCTGCTGTTCGGCTTCCTCACCGCCGAGGAGCGGGCCACCTTCCGCCAGCTGATCAAGATCTCCGGCATCGGCCCGCGTTTGGCGCTGAGCCTGCTGTCGGGCCTGAGCGTGGCCGAGCTGTCGCAGGCGGTGGCGCAGCAGCAGGCCGGCCGGCTGGTCAAGGTACCGGGCATCGGCAAGAAGACGGCCGAGCGCCTGCTGCTCGAACTCAAGGGCAAGCTCGGCCCGGACCTGGGCGCGCCCGGCGCCACCGTGGCCGACGATGCCCAGGCCGACATCGTGCAGGCCCTGATCGCGCTGGGCTACAGCGAGAAGGAGGCCGGCGCGGCGCTGAAGTCGCTGCCGGCCGACGTGGGTGTCAGCGACGGCATCAAGCTGGCGCTGAAGTCGCTGTCGAAGTAGGCCGCAAAGCCAACCGACCGGCGGCCACGCAGCGCCAAGTCGGTGGACAATAGACTGTATGGGCATCCAGACCGACGACTTCGCCGCGCCCCCCGGTCCCCGGGTGGTGAGCGCCGCACGCCAATCGCCGCAAGAAGAGGCGCAGGAGCGCGCCCTGCGCCCCAAGCTGCTGGCCGACTACATCGGCCAGGCCAAGGCGCGCGAGCAGCTGGAAATCTTCATCGGCGCGGCCAAGAAGCGCGAGGAAGCGCTGGACCATGTGCTGCTGTTCGGCCCGCCCGGCCTGGGCAAGACCACGCTCAGCCACATCATCGCTGCCGAGCTGGGCGTGGGCCTGCGCCAGACCAGCGGCCCGGTGCTGGAAAAGCCCAAGGACCTGGCGGCGCTGCTGACCAACCTCGAAAAGAACGATGTGCTGTTCATCGACGAGATCCACCGCCTCAGCCCGGTGGTCGAGGAGATCCTCTACCCGGCACTGGAGGACTACCAGATCGACATCATGATCGGCGAGGGCCCGGCCGCGCGCAGCATCAAGCTCGACCTGCAGCCCTTCACCCTGGTGGGCGCCACCACCCGCGCCGGCATGCTGACCAACCCGCTGCGCGACCGCTTCGGCATCGTGGCGCGGCTGGAGTTCTACACCGCGGCCGAGCTGGGCACCATCGTCAAGCGCTCGGCCGGGCTGCTGAACGTGCCGGTGCAGGCCGAAGGCGCGTTCGAGATCGCCCGCCGCTCACGCGGCACGCCGCGCATCGCCAACCGGCTGCTGCGCCGGGTGCGCGACTATGCCGAGGTCAAGGGCGACGGCGTGATCACCCGCGCCATCGCCGACAAGGCGCTGAAGATGCTGGACGTCGACCCCGAAGGCTTCGACCTGATGGACCGCAAACTGCTGGAGGCGGTGATCCACCGCTTCGACGGCGGCCCGGTGGGGCTGGACAACGTGGCCGCCGCCATCGGTGAGGAGGCCGGCACCATCGAGGACGTGATCGAGCCCTACCTGATCATGCAGGGCTTTCTGCAGCGCACGCCGCGGGGGCGCATCGCCACGCTGGCGGCCTACCGCCACCTGGGCGTGACGCCGCCCAAGGCGGCGGGTGGGCTGTTCGGCGACTGAGCCCGGGCCGGCTGCCCGGCTCAGAACTCCTCGATCTTCAGCAGCGCCGAGCCGAAGGCGTCGGAGCCACTGCCCGGGCGCTGGCCCAGCAGCCACTGCAGCCGGGCGCGGCCGCCGGCATCGGTCAGTGGCTTGGCGAAGGGGCCGGCACTGCGGCCGCCCAGCGCCGACAGGTCGCGCGGGCCGTCGGTCACCATCACCAGCAGCGTGTTGTCGCCCGCCGGGCCGCCGGCCGTCACGCGCCAGCCCTCGCGCGGCAGCAGCAGGGTCTGGCCGGCGGCGATGCGGTTGTCGGCGTCCAGCGCATTGGGGAACAGCAGGTACAGCGACCGCTGGTCACTGCCTGCCATCGCCACGTAGACATGGCCGGCATGGCTGGAGGTCACCGCGAAGTCCAGCGCGTCGCGGCCGATCTGCAGCCGGTCGCGGGTGGCCACCACCGCCACCCGGCGCTTGCTGTCGCGCTGGTCGTGGATCTGGGCCAGCACCTGGCGCAGCGGCACCACCGGCGCCACGGCCGGGGCGGCGGGTGCGGGCACATTGGGCGCAGCGGGCACGGCAGCCACCGGCGCCGGTGTCGCCGCGGGCGCGGCCCACCCCGCCGGTGCGGTCACCGACGGTGCCGGCTGGCTGGCCGGCGCGGCAAACCAGGCCGGCACAAAGCCACGGTTGCCGGTCAGCACCAGGTGGTGCGGCAACAACTGGGTCTGGCCGGCCATGGCGCTGTCGATGCGTGCCTGGGCGCAGGCCGCCAGTTCGTCCATGCTGATGGCGCCGCTGCCGTCCAGGTCCTTGGCCTCGCCCAGCAGGCATTGGCGCAGCGCGTGGGTGGCCAGGCCGCCGGTGGCCGCGTTGTCGAAGCTGACTTCGTCCGGCCGCGACGAGGACAGGTGCACCACGTCCTGGCCGTCCAGCCCCAGGCCACGCGCGGCGCTGTCGAAGCTGCGGGTGCGCATATTGCTGGGCTGGTTGCAGGCCGCCTCGCTGGCGGTGACCGACTTGGGCGCCCAGGTGGCCGCCAGGCCGCGACTGGGTGCGGCCCCTCCCGGCTTGCTGGCCGCGCCCACGCCGCCGGAATGGCAGGCGTCGTAGACCACCATCAGCTTCTCGGCCTTGCCGGCCACCGGCTGCAGCCACTGGGCGAACTGGCGATTGCTGATGTCCTTCAGGTCATGCGGCACCAGGGTCTCGACACAGCCGCCCTCGCTGGCGTCGAAGTAGCGCGAGCCGTGGCCCGACCAGTAGACGAAGACCCGGTCGCCGGGTTGCACGCGGGTGGCCAGTTCGGCCAGCGCCTGCTGCACGTTGTCGCGCGTGGCCGCGCCATCGCGCAGCAGGGTGATGTTGTCGGTGGGCACCTGCAGCTGGCGCGCCATGGCCAAGGCGCTGCGCATGTCGTGCGGCACACCGGCCAGCGCCGGCACCGGTCGCGCCGGGTCGGCCAGGTACTCGCCAACGCCGACGATCAGCGCATGGCGTGTGGCGCGTGGTGGCAGCGCCCGCACGCCCAGCGGCACCGCGCTGTTGTGGGCGGCCAGGCGGCCGGTGTCGATGCGGCTGCTGGCGGCGGCCTCGGCGCCGGCCATGTCCAGCGCACCGGCCCGCACCCAGCCGCGCAGCGCGCCACCGGGCATCATCACCTGCACCTGGGCCCAGCCGCCGCTGAGCTGCAGCAGCTCCAGCGCCTGGCCGGTGGCCAGCTGGCCACGCGGCTCGGCACTGGCCGAGCGCTCGGCACGCAGCAGCGTGGCCTGCAAGGCCGTCACCGGCTGGGCCGCGGCCGGCAGCGGCACCAGGGCCAGAAACACACTGGCGGCCACGGCCAGCACCAACGGGCCAGCCCAGGCGGCCCACGGCCGCCCTGCCCTGAACTTGTTCATGTCGTGTGTCCTTCCATCACCCCGGCCAGCGCCCGGTGCAGGCCGCCGTCGGTGGCCGATGCAATCTCGAACAGGCCCAGCTCGGCCCGCCCGCCCAGCACCGCGCCCAGCTGCTGGCGCAGGGCCTGGGCGCGCGCCGGCGTCGCCAGGTTCCACACCACCCACAGCGCGGGTTGGCCCGCACGGCCGCAGTCGTCCACCCAGGCGCTGGCGGCGGCGCCAGGCTCGCCGGCCGCGGCGTCGAGCACGCGGCGCTCGATGGCCTCGTGGCTACCGGGTGCCGCACGCGCCCACAGGGCCCAGCGACCGGCCGGTGGTGCACCATCCAGTCCCAGCAGCCGGCGGCGTAACGCGTCGTGGCTGCGCAGCGCCGACAGGTAGAGCAGCGCCACCGCGGCCGGCAGGGTCAGGTCCAGCAGCCAGCGCTCGCTGTGCAGGCTGGCGTAGCCGACGGCCAGCAGGCCCAGCGGCAGGCCCAGCAGCACCC
>Ga0208884_100532_pt1 | contig 11570 bp, 8 predicted proteins | sample LakWasMet68_HOW9_2_FD_183898 | JGI IMG/M metagenome (GOLD analysis project Ga0208884, IMG submission 183898) | Freshwater sediment methanotrophic microbial communities from Lake Washington under simulated oxygen tension - Sediment Metagenome... | ecosystem: Environmental > Aquatic > Freshwater >... | reverse complement strand
TTTATAATGAACTACACCATGTCAAAATATTTTGCTTGAAACACCACAATCTTGGCCCAGTCGCAGAAAGATCGTTTATAGATATCTTCAAATACCACATGTAAATGGTTTGCATTGATTTTGAGGCATATTGAAGGACTATGCAAGCGCGGCCATTGAGATTTATAATGAACTACACCATGTCAAAATATTTTGCTTGAAACACCACAATCTTGGCCCAGTCGCAGAAAGATCGTTTATAGATATCTTCAAATACCACATATAAATGGTTTTAATTGATTTTGAGGCATATTGAAAGACTACGCAAACGCGGGCATTGAAGCTTCAAAGTGCGAAATTTGAAACAATTGTTTTGCATTGATGTCTTAAATTTGACCTCAGTGCATTGCACTTGCAGCCCCACCTGAACAACATAAAGGTTCTTTTTGTTTCAACATGATCTGGTTGTTGGATTGCTTTATGCTTGTTCAACTTGCAAAAATCAAAGGATAAGCAGAGTCTTATTAGAATACGGCTTTTTTGTCACAAAATATTCTTGAAAAACATTCTTGAAAAACACTTCAAACAAAGTCCATCAACACTAAATGATGCGTTTTAATACTATCACCATGGAATTATATCTTCACCTATCATTGTGTTTTTCTGTCATCTTAGTGTGTAATCTTCGTTATTTTGATGTTCAATTTCACAGAGTGTGAGCCATCCGCAACGTATATCATCTCGTATAGAAGAAAGACTCCCAAAAATGAGTTCATGTGCCTGTGTATGATTTGTGATGAATGAATTGGGAGCCGGAGACCATTGAACTATTCCTCCACTACGATAAGTAAACCAACAATGATTTGGAACGATTCTAGTCATTTTCCAACCGCAAAGTTCACGCAGACACCTCGATAGCTCCAAATCCGTTAAATCGTCAATATTATAAATGGTTGCCATTTGAGTGACTGTCTCAGTCGCTTTCAGCATTCTTGAACAGTTCTGATATTTTGCCGTCATTGCAATCGACTGACGTTCAGAATAAGACATCTTCTGATACTTGACCCATTTCCGAAGTCCGTATCCTTCCAGAATAGTCTGCATAAACTTGCTTTCCATTGCAGCCTCCTGTCGACTGGTGAACCATGATGACCGGATGAGTTTGTTTTCTTTTCGGCATTTACGATGGTACCATATGTGGACCCTCCATTTCCCATTATTATGAATAATTATGGGTCTTTGTGTCTGACTCATCAAATAAAGTTGTTGCTGTTGTTTGTTTGTTTGTTTGTTTGTTTGTTTGTTGCGAAGAATTCAAATTCAAAAAATATGCTGTAATAATATGGGGGGAGAGGAGGGTAAACTTTCCCCCTTGCAATGACCTCCACAAAGACGCAGCTTCTTCACACTTCAACTATCCTTTGTGATTGAATTTCTACGTGCTTCTTGTTTTATTCCTTTCAGCCATAGATGGATCAGACGCGCGTATTTAAGTGTGCCTCAAACAAAGATTGGAATATCCCTTTTCGACGACTTTCTTTAATAAGTAGATATGAAATGAAACAACGAAGTTTAGGTCGGTCCAACAAAGGCAAAAGAACTGTTGACAAATTTCAAAGAGATTTCTTAGATCCAAAGACTAAGAAAATAATCAACACGCGAGCATGCGAGGAGCGCATTGCTATTATGGTGGATGAATACCATGTCCGCAGGGAAAAGAGAAAAACTTTTGCCACTGAACCGTTGAGTGATGTTGATATATCAAGTGATATAGAAGCTGAATATTCTGAAGACGAAGGTATAATAACACCCTACACCAAGAATTTCGACTTTGGTTGTGAGATAATGGAGGACATCAGAACTATTCTTAATCAACACCTCTCAAACAATGTTAATGTAAATTGGCAACTAATTTCCACGTACATCAAAATATTATGTTTCATTCATGGGAAACGACACCTCTTAGCACCCAGTGATGGTGGTGAATACATTAACAAAAGCAGATCAAAGTCAGCTGCTGTGGCTAAAAATAAATCAGAAATTGTTCGGTTTGGACAGTCACATGTTCGACGATTGGTCCAGAGATTAAGATTACCGTCTAAATTCGCATGTAGTAGCAGTGAACATAATGCTAATAATGGAGTGTTCTTTGATGCTAAATTATTGAGTGAATTATTCCCAAATGCTACACAAAACTATGCAAGAGAGAATCAAATCACACTCGAAGACGCAATTAACAGGATGAAAACTCATTCCAAATCAGATAACAGCACAATATTGGTCGATCATAGCAGTTCTTCTGGCACTAGCAGCGCATGTGACGACAGTCACTCCAGTGGTAGTAGTAACTGCAGCGTAGAAGACAGTGTAATCACTGTGGCGAAGAGAACAAAACGGATCAATGTTGCTGATAAAGTCGCATCTGGACCTTTGAGTGCTTTGCTTCTTGCAATTGCAGAAGGTGAGAGTGGATGTGTTTCTTCAGGATGTCCTAAACGACGGCTATACAACAGGAATGACGAGCAAAGAAAATCGTATGATTTCTCAGTCGTATGTTGATCTGTAGATTTGTATTGATACTGGTATTAAAAGGAGCTTTATTACTTAGAGAACCTCAACAATCCAAATCAATAAGCACATAGCTCACATTCTACAGAAAAACAGAGATTTCACACCAATTACTCATCATCCATATCAATGTATACAATTTCTCTGTTTCCTTCATCAACCTTCACATTGTAGACAGCTGGAATAGGAAGATTGAACTCCATGACTTCATCATCATCTTCAACTTGTTCTTCCTCGCCCAGATGATTCAAATGAATGTTGTTGTTGACCACATGACCACCTGAAGCATACATATCGTTGATCACCAGGGCAAAGTATGGAAAGTCCGTCCCTTGCATGCAGGAGCTTATTTTATTTTCATTTGTCAGTGTCTCACACAGGAGAATCAACTGCGCTTCAACAAAAGCAGTGGCTCTGTATAGCGGATTCAGAAATAAGTTGTCTTTGTGCACAATATGCACACTGTAGAACTGTGAAAGAAATTTCATGTGCTTGGTCATCAGTTCTCGAAAATAAGGCACATTAGGCACCCATAAAACGCCACCCACGCCAAGCATGTGCTCCATTGCAACTGCAGGGATGGTATCAATAAACAGAGTGGGCCCCCATTTTGAACGAACCCACGCGTCCTGAATATGAAGACAAATCAACCAAAGAGAAAGCAACGACGCAAAACAAACACTCACCAGATTCAAATCATAATAATCGATTATCAGATGGTTGAGATTCAGAATGCTCAAGTTGCTACCCCATTTTGCTCTGGCAGATTTAAGAAAGCTTCTGGCGTTGTTAAATCTTGCCTGACAATGCGAGTCCACCACTTTCGAACACGGTTTGTCATCAACCGTAAGCACCGTGTAATCATTAGCTTGCATTGCTGTCACACGGGTATTGCCAATGCCTTTTTTCGTTTCATTTCCTTTCCAAATGTCAGCTCCGAAAAAACCAACCACTAAACATGAACCACTCATTGGACTGTAAAATGGTGTTTCACTCATATTTATGGCTTGATCACTGATAAATTATGATGTGCATCGCATTCAAAATTCAAAGATATTCTGTTCAGTGTTGCTTTCTATTCAATCCAATATTTTGCCAGTTTTTCTATCGAATTCAACAATTTGCTTTCTTCCGACATAAGACCTTCCAGAAAGCCACCTTAAGTCGAAACTTAAATCAGATACAGAACACCAAGCAGCTTTGCAACAAAAAGGAGACAAATCTGTGAAAAGTTGCCAAATATGTATGATATACGGAATTGAGAGTGGACGTACCATATATACGGTATTTTTTTGTCGTGCGACACAACTTGCAAAGATGCGTTTTGCAGTAAGATCCACTTTTTTGATTTACTCTGTTGTCAGCTTGCTTTAATTGCATTGCTGAAAAAATGCCTGATATTCCTCACTTTGAATGCATCGGTCTGGGTTGCTTATATAGGTGCATGCAACGAATGAGTATGGAATTTCGTGGATCAGGATTCACATCTGGTGAATTCCACACTTACCTGTGCGAAGATTCCAATGTTTGTTGGTCATTCACCTTTGATAAAGTGCATGACACTGAATTGAAGAGAACATACATGCTGGAAGACAATATAAAGAAATTTTTATTGGGTATTTACGGAACCACAAGTGTACAAACTCTTTTTTGCTGTTGCACAGAATCAGAACTGAGACAAAACTTTGACACACCAATTCACGGATATGGCGTTGATAGGTTAATGTTGCGATTAGTTACTATCTTTAAGAATATTCCAACCTTGATCAATGCACCTTCTGTCATTAAACTTCTCCAAGTGATTAAGAACCGCCTTAACGTTCCCGCAATTGGAGTAATGGACGTAAGTTTTATCAAAAGAATGATGGAACGGTTTGCAAAAACAGCAAATGATAAGTGTTATGCGAAGATGTTCAGTAATGTCACAAAGGCGAAGAACAAACCAAAATCTGTAAACATTTTTGCTTCAGAGTCCAAGTATCCAATCGAAATCATCATTGCAAATTGCGGATTGACACAACAATGGACAGATGCAGTGGAAGACAACACTGAGAAACTGGTTTCAGCACTTTACAATGCCGTACACAAAGATCATGCTGATGCTTTTTATCCTCCAAAAAGGGTTATTTGCAATCATCAACAGATTGCTGTTCAATACATCGGGCAACTTACAATCAAACAAGAACTGCAAACACATCTGAACACTGAGAGCTATGCAACTACTACTGACGATGAGAGTGAGACATGCGCCTCCAACGCCTCCAACGAGCATGATCGCCCACCATTAAAAAGACGTGCCTATGAGCACTGCGCCGGCGATGACGTTGTTAGTGTTTTCCAAAATGAGGCAAGTTTTGCTGATGATTTGACACGTAACAACCAAGGTCATGATATTTCACAGGTTGACCCAGCTATGGCTATGCATTGTCGAGACTCTTTTAAGCAACTCTCTCAAGATAGCGATGATGATTCTGATGATGATGAAGTCGATGGCAACTGTTTTGCATGTGGAAATAATGTTGCTGTCTCTATTGCAAGCGAGGCAACTTCAAATGATTTAACACAATGCAACAGCCAATGTAGTAGCCAAAGCAGTGATCAGTGCAATCAGTCAAAGATAGACTTCGACATGTACCGCATTTTTGAGGATGATGACATGTACGCAACATGGAACGACTCGCAGTGAGTGACTGCTTCAGAGAATATATATTTAGAATTATACCTTGTTTATCGTGACAACTTCTGTTGTTGTTGTGCACCGTTGTAACGTTGTTGTGTGCTGTGATTCTCCAGCCTTGGGGGGGGGGGGAGGGAAGCTATTGTTGTCGTGCCCCCATAGAGACTGTCTGCCTTTTTGATTCAACGAATTTATTTTTGCATTATTTCACATTCGTCAAGCTAAATCAACAACCTATCATTCAAACACTAAAGAATTCAATCGATCTATCAACCAGTTACTTTATGCATTCAATCAAGCTCAATCAAAAATCACCTTACAAACGTTAAAGCAACCAAAAAGCAGCTGACTGAAAAATCGATCTATCAATCAGCAAGAACGGAACGAATGATTGCCACTAAAAATGGTCAAAAACGACAAAGAATCCATAGTGAGAATGATGTTGAAACGCAAAGGTACGTTTTTCTCGTGTGGCTTGTGTTGGGACTTTCTATTAATCGCTTTTTCTCAGTGATCAGCGGCTTGAATCGCTGACCAACAGCGAATGTGGTGCTGTTGCTCCAGGTGAACAAGTTACGGAAGATGATGTATTGTCCATTTACGATTCAGATTTTGACCAGCCCAAAGCGTCGTCTGTGGTCAGCAAATCAGCGTCAAAAGACTTGTCAATGAAGGTGAGATCTCAAAAGCCAATGGTTATGGTGGCGAAAAAAGCGGCGTTAAAGGAAGCGCCGAGAGTTCCAAAGCAAACGGAAACGGCGGTGAAGGAAGCGACGACAAAGGAAGTGTCGAAATCCCCATAATAAATGGAACTGCTGCTTCCACTGTCAATAATTACTCCTATAAAGTGACGTCTCGCTGGTCAAATGGAAAACTCGCTACCACCGTGCACGTAGTGTACTCTGGGGCTCCGCCTGGGGGCGTTTTGTTTTTTCAAGTGTGATTGTGTTTGTGCATTACCATATAGATGAAGGTGTCACTGGTTGCCATCGCTGACAGGGGAAACACGTATGAAGTGTGGCCTTTACTGACTGATGGCGAAGCATTTGTATGAATTAAATTAAGGTCCATGTTTGTCCCAAGAGTTGCTTGAACACCAAAATTTCAAAAATAGAAGACAGTCAAGAAGTTACATCAACGCAAACAAAGAAGACAAGTAACAGATACTTCGATTCACAGACCCGTCATGTGAAACCTGCTGCAACACTCACCGCAGCACCATTGATTCACCCACATACAAAACCAACTGAATCACTTGCGCAACACTCACTGCAGAACCATTGATTCATCCATTATTACTCACACTGTACCAACTGGATTGGCACGCATTACCACCACGGCGTGTAACAAAATGGGCAGTATCTTTTGACGTAATCCATGAATGAAATTTCAGAGTTGAAGTCTCGCTTGTGCTTTCGCCAGTAGATTTCCAGTTGTCGGATAAACTCTGATTTTCTTTTCTTTAAACTGCAGGGGTAACAAGCATTGTTGATTATGCCAGCAGTGCGAATGCACCCTTTCATGTGTCTGTCCATTAAATATGCTTGTTCGAATCCGATGCATTCCGGATGATAGCATTTAACAATTCTATAGGGACAATTTTTGACATGATTGCTGGCTGAGAGCTCACCAATAGGTGTAGCCAAGCAATCATCGCAACCACATCTGTATTGCTTCCCTAGGCATGCAACTTGATGAAGAGAAAATTCTTCTGAATCGCTTGTGTGAAACCTACAACCGCGACACTGCAGCCGCATGTCACAATCATTATTTAAGTGGTTGATCAATTGATTTCTTCGCATTGGACGCGAGCATTTTGTGCATTCAACTTTTGGATTTATACATTCTGTTTTGATATGCTCGTTTAGTGACTTCAGCGGACCAATCCAAGCACATTCAGTCCAGTGGAAACATTTTACGTGAGCATCAGAAACATCCAATCCATTCGCTTTGAGAAGATACTTTTGAATATGCTCACATTTGCAAGGTTTTCCACGTTTGATTTGACAAATCTGACAATAGGAAATTTTGCGGCGTCCTCCCAAAGTGATATTTTCAAGTTTGGTGCTGAAGTTTTGAAAATCAGGTTGAGTGAATACCAATTGATCGTCATCGTAGACTGACAATTCAGACATTAGAGCAACCAAAGTAATATGAGAATAGAAAAGAAAAGAATGACCAACAGAGCGAACAACAACACAAAAGCAGCTGAAAGAAGTGAATGATGATGAGAAGTTGAGAACGAAGTTGAAGAAGGAATTGAATGACTAGGGGAAATACAAAGTTTTGTCAAATGGGTGTAGGTTTCCAAATCTCAAGTACAACACTTAAACATCATTGATATTGACGATCCATCTCAAGTCGTACCATAACAATATTTCCGAATAAACATTGATGCATGACATACTTAAAAGAATTTATTAATCACACATACTGCTGCAGAAGAGTTACAGCATACACATATACCGTTACATGAAGTTTAATTTACGCAAACAAAAAAGGCATACAAGAAAGAAAGACTCTTTGTGATTGTCATGTTCAAGTTCACTTGCTAACAATCTTTTCTCTTCATCATTGTCGACGTCAAAACTGATCGTATATATCTTTATCAGTGATCTATTTTCATTCTTCGTCGTGCTCACCATCGGAGCCCCACACTTTTATTCCATCTTCTACATTTTCATCGTTCTTGCAGAGATGGAAATTGTACATTTCATAAAAATTGCAGAACTTTGCCCCGCAATTTTCACACTCCACCATTGAATTGAAGCACAAGTGTTTGCATGCTTTGAAGTCGGGATATGAGCCATACCAATTGCACAATTCATGCTTGCAAGGGAAGCGCTCCCAGCTGCAACTATCTTCTTCGTGTGCATCTCGTTCAACAGTGGATGTAAATCTTTCCGTGCAACCTGGAGCAAATTTGCATGACAAACTTTGGTTCCATTCAACTACAGTGTGCACATCATAGACATGAAACGACCATATTGCAACGTCACTGGATCTCAGACGCCACGGACAGCCGACATATGGACATGTAACTATATCTGAAGATTCAATTGTGATTCCATCTTCGTGCACTTTGAAGCATATTCCATCTTCGTCTTCAACAGAACAAGCCACAGCCACAGGAGAACTTAGAAACAAATTATTCGTGGCGTTTTTATAGTTGACACTTTTGTTGCGTTTTGTTGTCATCTTAAGAGTCAGCGGTCTCAACTCAGAATTACAAACTGCCGTATCGAAATTACACAACTGATCCGCAGACAACCACTTATCCAGTACTTCAATGATAATACACGTTGGCAAACACAGCAGAATATTGCTCATTTGGCTCAAAATACTTGATTAGAAGACCAATATTGTGAAGACTAACTGCTAATCGCCAACCTCTAACCTACAGGCAGTACACTTCTTTCCGTACAGTTTAGTTAATCCATACGCACACTCCGTGGAGCAACACTTTCTTTGTTTTTTGTGGCACAAATTTAAGCCCAAACATGAGTAGCAATCGACAGAATCCTGTCATGAAATCACTTGTAACACCAGGTACTAGTAGGAAAGTCATTGATAGTCGTCCTGTGACAAGATCAACCGTGCCAGGCATATATATCTCAGACGAAGTTTTTCTTAATTTCGCGGACACCAAAGCATATGAGACTTGTTTTATGGATCGGAATCTGAAAGATAATAATATCCTTGACATCCCTGAATGTTCTACTTGCTCAGTTGCAAACTGTCATGGAAATTCAGCTCATTGTTGCTATCTGTGCCACAAGTCAAAAATTTGTGAAAATTGTGTGAGAAGCAAGGAATTGTGCATGAACTGCATTCGGACAATAGATGCACAACTGGCAATCGACGCACATAGTCGATACTCAAGTTCAACTGTGTCTTCCCCTGAGCGGTATAATATCCATCATGAACTTCCATCCAATCATCGCAAGTACACAATCAAACAGAACATATACTGGGCCTATCTACTGAACAGGCGTAACCGACTTTTGTTTGTTCCGTCTGATGATATTGTCATCATTGGTTCTCAACATCTTGCAATTTCAATCAATGAACTGTTTCTTGCCAACGCCAGAGTCGGAGGACACTTTATTCAAACGTACTTGAAGGAGCAGTTGCTAATTTTTTCCCTCATGAGTGGTGAAAAACATTTTGAGCGAGAAAATACATATACAAAAGATGCTCCGCATTGTGCTTTGGTTCAGTTGACTCGCCCTGTATCTTCTATTCTGGAAAACGTGGTTGATACTGTTGTACGTTTACACTGGGTCGGTATTACGAATCAGCATCAGCTTGTTTCTTCCACCAGCAGCACCAAACACGTCGATGTACTGCAAGTAAAGTCGACTCCATATGATCTTGTGTTCAGGTGTGACTATCCTGTTGTTGACGTTGTGGTTGAAGATTGTTTTCATCCCACTGGAGCAGTAACAAAGCATTCACAGCAGTACGGCATTTTCGACGCTGTCAAGCAACAGTTGATATCTTATTATGGCTGCACTGTTCTGTTCAATTGTGGTGTGGACGGGTATAACACTGATCTTAGAGTGATGATTGTCGATTTTCGTCAGGATCCTCAGACTATGGAATATGTGACGATGAAAGCAAACTCATTTCTCTTCTTGAATGGCACTCAAGCATATTGCATCATTAATCGATCTGACCGTGTCGTTAATGTTATTCGTTTCTTTCTCGATCGTCACATAGATTCGGTTCGTCAGCCACCACTGTACATTGAATCTATGAACGACTTTGATACTGAATTTCGCATCGTGGCCTACGAAAATGGATCTCTGGAGACTGGTGGGGGCGACAAGGAAAGTGTGTCTTCCCAGAGGATGAATGGCAGCGATGGCAGTGGGGCCGCCTCTGGGACGATGAGCAGTGGCGAAGATAGGTCTCCGCCGACGAAGGACAGCGATGGCAGTGGGGCCGCCTCTGAGACGATGAGCAGTGGCGAAGGCGGCGATGGCTTATGGGCTTTGCTGTATAGCAGTGACGACGACGGATTTTTTGAGACTGAGGGCGGCGACTATGGTACAGGGGCTGAGCTATGACAAAGGCGGCTGTGTTGATCTAACAATGACGAAGGAGACGAGGCAGCGGATGTTGGCTGGAACTGTGATTGGTAATGCTGTTTGAATGAGTGACGGCTTTGTTACTAGTTGCACTTCTCTTGTACATGGCAGCGTGATTACGATGCCTTTGAATGAATTAAATTAAGATTACTATTTGTGATGAAATCTGTTTGTTTGATTACAGAGCATTAAGTTGCAGCAAAAGCCAACCTACAACATCACCATCGGTCCAAAGCATCTTCCACGGTCGCTATACTCATCGTCTCATATGACATAATACTCGTTACATTTTAGCTCCACTTATATCAACATCACATAGTTTCGTTGTTGAGTTCAAGAGTCTACATTTCGCACTCTCTTGTTTTCTGTTTTCATCATTGTCATTTACTTCTTCGTCTAGAAACTTAAACTTGGATTTCTGTGCTGCATAAGTGAGCAATAACTTTCGAGGCGTCGAATTTCCAGCTCGTTTCTGGGTTATTCTGCATCTCGCCATAGAGAAAAGTCGATGTGAAGTTAATTTGTGCTGAATTACACAATAAATTGATCCACATGTTATTTAGATCGCCTTCCTCCATCAAAAAAATTCCGAATTCAATGGCTGTTGTTTAGCCAGTTGACCAAAATTCAATGAAAAAAGACTTCTAAGCTCACTGTTGTTAGGCCTGTTTTGAAAAATTCTGATTGAAAATCACGCGTGTCCATTTCCATTTTAGGTTATTAAGGTGGTTTTGATTCATTGTTCAGATTTACGGAATTCGCCAATGTAGGTTATTTGTCGAATAACAGCACTAAATAACCTAAGACAAAAATACTCATGCAGCAAAATTCTAAATAACCTGCATCAATTTCACTTTTGTTTCTCACATCTGGCTAAATAACCTACCAAAATTCACTTTTGTTTCTCACATCTGACTAAATAACCTACCAAAAAATGACCCTAAACCGTATAAAATGACCTTTTTTACCGTAGATAGGGTGACAAAAGTTGAAAATTGTAGGTTATTTAGGGGGGTTAAGTCTAAATAACAGGCTTAATAACGTCTAAATAACAGGTAACAACCCCCCTAAATAACAGGGAATAATTTGACTGTGCACAGTTGTGGCGTAGAGAGGGTGAACCAGATGGAAAGAGCTGGGGGTTGTTAGCCAGGTTGTTTAGGTAGTTGTTTGTTCCCTTTATTTGTTGCTTCTACTAAATAATACATTGCTTGCTACATAACACACATTTTAACAACTTGCATACAAACTAT
>Ga0208884_100530_pt1 | contig 11601 bp, 9 predicted proteins | sample LakWasMet68_HOW9_2_FD_183898 | JGI IMG/M metagenome (GOLD analysis project Ga0208884, IMG submission 183898) | Freshwater sediment methanotrophic microbial communities from Lake Washington under simulated oxygen tension - Sediment Metagenome... | ecosystem: Environmental > Aquatic > Freshwater >... | reverse complement strand
GCCACAGGTCGCCTTGGCCGAACTGGCGCAGGAGCCCTTCGTGATGTACGCCCGCGCCGGTGTGCCCAATCTGTACGCGGTGGCCATGATGCGCTGCCAGCAGAGTGGGTTCACGCCCCGGGTGGCGCAGGAGGCGGTGCAGGTGCCGACCATCCTGAGCCTGGTGGAAAGCGGCCTGGGCGTGGCCCTGGTGGCCGGTGTGGCCCGGCGTCAGCCGCACCCGGGCGTGTACTTCCTGGCGCTGAGCGACACCCCGGCCGACTTCCATGTCGGCATCGCGCTGGCCACTGCTACCCGGCGCAGCGGGCCGCAGCGCCTGGTGCAGGCGTTTGCGGCCCATGCGCAGGCCGCCTGCGGCGCTGGGTTGGGCCCAGGGGTCTGAACCGGGGGCATTGCCCAGCCAGGCGCACTACGATGCAGCCCAGCCGGCGCCGCACCGGCCTGGCCCATCCAGCGGCACGCCGAGGCCGCAGCAAGGAGACCCCATGTCCCTGAAACCCCTGGCCCTGGTTGTGACCAGCTTGGCCCTGGGCTTGCTGGCGCCCGCGCCGGCCGCCGCCCGTGTCACCCGCATCGTGATCGACGAAACCCTGCCGCTGCCGGCGGCCGCCGGTGCCTCGGCGCCGCCGGCCTACCTGCAGATCGCTGGCCGGGCCTTCGGCGAGCTGGACCCCAAGCTGCCGGGCAACGCGCTGATCCAGGACATCCAGCTGGCGCTGGAGCCCGATGGCAAGGCGCGTTATGTGGCCAGCTTCCTGCTGATCCGGCCGGTGGACCCGCGCCAGGCCAGCGGGCTGCTGTGGCACGACGTGCCCAACCGCGGCCGCAACTTCCCGATGGCCGTGGCCGAGCAGGTTGCCGGGGACATCCTGCTGGCCAGTGCCTGGCAGGGTGACAACGCCGGCAACACCCGGGTGCGGGCCACGGCCAGCGTGGCGGGTGCGCAGTGGCTGCAGTTGCCGGTGGCCAAGGGCATGGGCGGCGAGCGCATCACCGGCCAGGTGTTCGGCCGCATCGTCAACCGCAGCGGGCCGGGCTCGCAGCCGCTGCTGGTGCAGACCAACCCGGTGCCCTATCTGCCACTGAGCCTGGACACCCGCCAGGCGCGGCTGGTGTCACGTGGCGGCGAGACCCAGCGCGGCGAGGTGATCGACGAACGCGAGATCGCCGCCGAGGACTGGGCCTGGGCCCAGTGCAGTCCGGGCCAGCCCTTTCCGGGCCAGCCGGACGCCACCCAGATCTGCCTGAAGGCCGGCTTCGACGCCCGGCGCCTGTACCAGGTGGTTTACACCGCGGCCGACCCGCTGGTGCTGGGCATGGGGTTTGCGGCCTGGCGCGACGTGGCCAGTTTCTTCAAGACCGCCAAGGCCGACGACAGCGGCACGGCCAACCCGGTGGCCGGGCTGGTGCAACACAGCATCGGCCGCGGTATCTCGCAGTCGGGCAACTTCCTGCGAGGCTGGCTGCACCTGGGCTTCAACCAGGGTGAGGATGGTGCCCGGGTGCACGACGGCCTGTGGCCCATCATCGCCGGCCGGCGCATCGCGCTGAACTTCCGCTGGGCCCAGCCCGACGGCGTGCTGGAGCTCTACCAGGCCGGCAGCGAAGGGCCGCAGTGGTGGTCGCGCCAGGCCGACCCGGTGCGCGGTGGCCCGGCGGCCGGCATCCTGGACCGCTGCGAGGCCAGCCGCACCTGCCCCAAGGTAATGGAGCATTTCGGCTCGGCCGAGGTCTGGTCGCTGAAGCTCACGCCCGAGTGGGTCGGCACCGATGCCAAGGCCGATCTGCCGCTGCCCGACAACGTGCGCCGCTACTACCTGGCCAGTTCCAGCCACGGCGGAGGCGCGGGCGGCTTCGACAGCAGCCTACCCGGCGTCGGCCTGCCCCGGACCGGCGCGAGCTGTCCCGGCAACAATTTCGGCACCGGCGTGCTGCCGGCCAACCCGATGCCGCACACCGAGACGGTAAACGCGCTGCGCACCCATTTCCGCCGCTGGGTGGTGCAGGGCACGCCGCCACCGCCCAGCCGCTACCCGACGCTGGCCGCCGGCCAGCTGGCGCCGGCGCACAAGGCGGCGCTGGGCATGCCCACGCTGCCCGGCCTGCGCACCAGCGCACCCGAGCCCGACTTCATCATGCCGGTGCACGACCTGGACTGGGGCCCGCAGTTCAACGCGGTGGACGGTTCGGGTATCGCCAGCCTGGCGCCACCGCGCATCCGCCAGGTGCTGCCCATGCTGGCGCCCAAGGTGGATGCCGACGGCAACGAGCTGGGCGGTGTGCCAGTGGTGCTGCACGACGCCCCGCTGGGCACCTACCTGGGCTGGAACATCACCGCCGACGGCGCCTTGCCCTTCCATGCCGGCCAGATCTGCAACTACGCCGGCGGCATCTTGCCCTTTGCCCGCACCCGTGCCGAGCGCGAGGCCAGCGGCGACCCACGGTCCTCGCTGGTCGAGCGCTACGGCGACCACGACGGTTATGTGGCGGCGGTGCGCCGCGCCGCAGCGCGAGCCCAGGCTGCCGGCTTTCTGCTGGCACCCGATGCCGAGCGGCTGATACGCGCTGCCCAGGACAGCGCCGTGCTGCGCTGATCGCCACGACAGGCGCCCAGGCGCCTAGGGCGAACCCCAGGTGCAGAACCGGGAGGGGCTTTTACACTGTTGGTAACTTGGTCAGACCAATTTACCAAAAGCCATGCCCTTCCAGCCCATCGAGCCACGTCGGCTGTACCAGCAGATTGCCGAGCAGTTGCGTGGCCTGATCCAGGGCGGCGAGTTCCCGGTCGGCTCACGCCTGCCGCCCGAGCGTGACTTGGCGGCCCGCATGGGCGTGTCCCGCCCGTCGGTGCGCGAGGCGCTGATCGCGCTGGAGGTCGAGGGCTTGGTCGAGGTGCGCATGAGTGCCGGCATCTTCGTCACCGCGCGCGAGGCGGTGCGCCGGGTCGAGGCCACGCATGGCCCGCTGGAGATCATTGCCGCGCGCCGCCTGATCGAGGGTGAGCTGGCCGCCACCGCGGCACGCTGCAGCAGCCCGGCGCTGGTGGCTCGGCTGCAGCGTGCGCTGACGGCGATGCGCGACGACATCACGCGCCAGGTCATGCCCATCGCCGGCGACCGCGACTTCCACCTGCACATCGCCCAGGCCAGCGAAAACGGCGTGTTGATCGACCTGGTGATGCAGCTGTTCGACGAGCGCAACGGCGCGCTGTTCCGGCAGTTCGGCAACCATTTTGAGCAGGAGCAGAGCTGGCGCATGGCCGTGGCCGAGCACGAGGCCGTGGTGCAGGCGATTGCCGCCGGCGACGCCGACGCCGCCCGCGCCGCCATGGGCAGCCACCTGAAGCAGTCGCACGACCGTTTTGCCGCCACCTGGCCGGCCGACGCCGACCCGGCCTGAGCGCCGCCGGCGCCCCCGGCCCCCTGGCCTTGAAGACAACCACCCGCAGGAGACAACCATGCGTTTTGCCCCCCGACTGAGCACCCTGACCCTGGCGCTGGCCGCCGGCCTGATCGCCGCCGGCCCGGCCGCCGCCCAGACCAAACTCAAGTGGGCCCATGTCTACGAGCCGTCCGAGCCGTTCCACAAGTGGTCGGTGTGGGCCGCCGACGAGATCAAGAAGCGCAGCGGCGGGCGCTACCAGGTCGACGTCTATCCGGCCAGCCAGCTGGGCAAGGAAAACGACATCAACCAGGGCCTGGCACTGGGCACGGTGGACATCATCATCTCGGGCTCCAGCTTCGCGGCCAAGGCCTTCCCGCGCATCGGCGTCACCTACTACCCCTACACCTTCCGCAGCCCCGAACATCTGCTGGCCTACACCAAGAGCGACATCTACAAGGAGCTGACCGCCGGCTACGAGCAGAAGACCGGCAATGAGATCGTCGCCACCACCTACTACGGCACGCGCCACACCAGCAGCAACCGGCCGATCGCCAAGTGTGCGGACATGAAGGGCCTGAAGATGCGTGTGCCCGACGTGCCGGCCTACCTGGCCATGCCACGCGCCTGCGGCGCCAACACCACGCCGATCGCCTTTGCCGAGGTCTACCTGGCGCTGCAGAACGGCACCGTCGAGGCCCAGGAGAACCCGCTGCCGACCATCGAGGCCAAGAAGTTCTTCGAGGTGCAGAAGCACATCGTGCTGACCGGCCACATCGTCGACCACCTCAACACCGTGATCGCCGGCGGCTTGTGGAAGAAGCTGTCCGAGGCCGACCGCAAGCTGTTCTCCGACGTTGCCCAGGAGGCTGCCGCCAAAGCCACCCAGGACGTGGCCGCGCGAGAGAAGGAACTGGTCGGCATCTTCAAGGCCAAGGGCATTCCGGTGACCGAGGTCAATACCGCCGAGTTCCGCGACACCGTGCTCAAGAGCGTGCCCTTCGAGCAGTTCGGCTACCAGAAGGCTGACTGGGAACGCATCCAGGCCATCAAGTAAGCCGCCGGACCGCCGCTGCATGAACACCGCCGCCACCACGCCCGACGACATCGTCGCCAGCTTTGCCGAGGCCGACGCGCCGCACGACATCGACCTGTCGGCCCACACCGTGGAGGACTGGATCTGCCTGGTCTTCTTCTGGTTGATGGCCGGGCTGGTGTTCCTGCAGTTCTTCACCCGCTATGTGCTCAACGACTCGTTTGCCTGGACCGAGGAGTTGGCGGTGTACTGCCTGATCCCGATCGTGTTCATCGGCTCGGCGATGTGCGTGCGCCGGCTCAAGCACATCCAGGTCGGCTTTCTCTACCGCTACCTGCCGCCGGCCGCCGGCCGCGCGTTGGCCACGGCGGTGGACCTGGCCAGCCTGGCCTTCTACGGCTGGGCGGCCTGGCTGGTGGCGCGCTACACCCTGGCCGTCGGCGACGAGCCGATGACCACCATCACCTGGAGCAAGGCCTGGCTGTACTGGCTGGCCTTTGGTGGTTTTGCGCTGATGGCGCTGCGGGCGCTGCAGGTGACGCTGCAGAACTGGCGGCGTGGCTACTCGGTGCTGGAACGGCCCGAGGCCTTCGAAGCCCCCCTCGATTGAACAGGCCCTCACCATGCTGCTGCTGATCTCCACCTTCCTCGGCCTGATGGTCTGCGGCGTGCCGGTGGCCGTGGCCATGGCCGGCGGCTCGCTGGTCTACATCCTGGTGTCCGGCACCGTGCCCGACATCGTGCTGGCCCAGCGCATGATTGCCGGCATCGAGTCCTTCCCGCTGCTGGCCGTGCCGTTTTTCATCCTGGCCGGCAACCTGATGAACATCGCCGGCATCACCGGCCGCATCTACAACTTCGCCGTCGCCCTGGTGGGCTGGATGCGTGGTGGCCTGGGCCAGGTCAACATCATCGGTTCGGTGATTTTTTCGGGCATGTCGGGCACGGCCATCGCCGACGCTGCCGGCCTGGGGGCGATCGAGATCAAGGCCATGAAGGACCATGGCTACACCACCGAGTTCGCGGTCGGTGTCACCGCCGCGTCGGCCACGCTGGGGCCCATCATCCCGCCGTCGCTGCCCTTCGTGATCTACGGGATGATGGCCAATGTGTCGATCGGCGCGCTGTTCGTCGCCGGCATCCTGCCCGGCGTGTTCATGACGCTGCTGATGATGGCCACCGTGGCCTTCTTCGCCCGCCGCAACGGCTGGGGCGGCGACGTGGTGTTTGCCTGGGGCCGGCTGGGTGGCGCCGCGCTGGAAATCGCCATCGTGCTGGCCTTCCCGCTGGCAGTCTGGCTGATGACCCGCGCCGGCGTCTCGTCCAACACCGCCGCCGGCATCGCCTTCGCCGTGCTGCTGGTGCTGGACTGGACCTTCAACTTCTCGGCGGTGATGGCTCTGATGGCGCCGGTGATCCTGATCGGCGGCATGACCATGGGCTGGTTCACGCCCACCGAGGCGGCGGTGGCAGCGGTGCTGTGGGCGCTGTTCCTGGGCCTGGTGCGTTACCGCTCGATGAGCTTCAAGGCGCTGGCCCAGGCCACCTTCGAGACCATCGAGACCACCGCCTCGGTGCTGTTCATCGTCACCGCCGCGTCGATCTTCGCCTGGTTGCTGACCACCACCCAGGCCGCGCAGGCCCTGGCCGACGCCATCCTGGCCTTCACCCAGAACAAGTGGGTGTTCCTGTTGCTGGCCAACCTGCTGATCCTGTTTGTCGGCTGCTTCATCGACACCATCGCCGCCATCACCATCCTGGTGCCGATCCTGCTGCCGATCGTGCTCAAGCTGGGCATCGACCCGGTGCAGTTCGGCCTGATCATGACGCTGAACCTGATGGTCGGCCTGCTGCACCCGCCGCTGGGCATGGTGCTGTTCGTGCTGGCGCGCATTGCCAAGCTCTCGGTCGAACGCACGACCATGGCCATCCTGCCCTGGCTGGTGCCGCTGATGCTGGCGCTGATCGCCATCACCTACATCCCCGCCATCACGCTGTGGCTGCCGCAGCACCTCGGACTGCTGAAGTGAAGCACCCCCTACGCGCGTCGTGTGCCCCCTCAAGGGGGCCGGCCTGCCAAGCCCGGCGCGGCCTGCAAGGCACGCCAGCGGGCCGGCCCAGCCGGTTCTGCGGCGTTCGCTGGCTTCGGCCTGTTTCCCGCGGCGCGGGTGGCGTCTGGTGCCAAGGAGAACTGACATGAAGATCACCGCCGCCCGCGTCATCGTCTGCTGCCCCGGCCGCAATTTCGTCACGCTGAAGATCGAGACCGACGAGGGCCTCACCGGCATCGGTGACGCCACCCTCAACGGCCGCGAACTGGCGGTGGCCAGCTACCTGACCGAGCATGTCATCCCCTGCCTGATCGGCCGCGACCCGCAGCAGATCGAGGACATCTGGCAATACCTCTACAAGGGCGCCTACTGGCGCCGCGGGCCGGTGACCATGAGCGCCATCGCCGCGGTGGACACCGCGCTGTGGGACATCAAGGCCAAGGCCGCCAACATGCCGCTGTACCAGCTGCTGGGCGGCGCCAGCCGCACCGGCGTGATGGTCTACGGCCATGCCAACGGCCGTGACACCGCGCAGACGGTGGACGAGGTGCTGCGCTACCAGGCGATGGGCTACAAGGCCATCCGCGCCCAGTCGGGCGTGCCGGGGCTGGACAAGGTCTATGGCGTGGGCAAGGGCACGCTGTTCTACGAGCCGGCCGATGCCGACCTGCCCAGCGAGCACGACTGGTCCACCGAGAAATACCTGCGCCACACGCCGCAGCTGTTCGACGCGGTGCGCGCCGCCGTCGGCCCCGAGGTGCACCTGCTGCACGACGTGCACCACCGGCTCACGCCGATCGAGGCCGCGCGCCTGGGCAAGGACCTGGAACCCTACCGCCTGTTCTGGATGGAGGATGCTACGCCGGCCGAGAACCAGGACGCATTCCGCCTGATCCGCCAGCACACCACCACGCCGCTGGCGGTGGGCGAGATCTTCAACACCCTGTGGGACTGCAAGGGCCTGATCGAGAACCAGCTGATCGACTACATCCGCACCACCGTGGTCCATGCCGGCGGCATCACCCATCTGCGGCGCATCGCCGACCTGGCCGCGATCTACCAGGTGCGCACCGGCAGCCATGGCGCCACCGACCTGTCGCCGGTGTGCATGGGCGCGGCGCTGCACTTTGACCTGTGGGTGCCCAACTTCGGCATCCAGGAGTACATGCGCCACACCGACGAAACCGACGCGGTGTTCCCGCACAGCTACAGCTTCAAGGACGGCTTCCTGCATCCGGGCGAGGTGGCTGGCCACGGCGTGAGCATCGACGAGGCGCTGGCTGCCAAGTACCCCTACCAGCGCGCCTACCTGCCGGTGAACCGCCAGCAGCACGACGGTACGCTATGGAGCTGGTGAGCCCCGTGCCTGGCGCCACCCCGGACGCTGCGGCGCTGCCCCGCCTGTCGCCGGCCACGCTGGCCGGCCTGCCCGCCGCGGTGCAGCGGCCGTCCTTCGACCGCGACGCGCTGCAGCCCGGCATCGTGCACCTGGGCATCGGCGCCTTCATGCGCGCCCACCTGGTGCCGGCCACCGAGGCGGCCATCGCCGCCGGCGACCGGCGCTGGGGCATCGTCGGCGTCTCTCTGCGCGCCGCCGACACGCGTGACGCCCTGACGCCGCAGGCCGGCCTCTACACCCTGGTGGTACGTGACGCCGATGCGGCTGGACAGCCGCGCCAGCGCCTGCAGGTGATGGGTGCGGTACTGGGCCTGCTGGTGGCGCCCGAGGACCCGGCCGCGGTGCTGGCATGCATTGCCGCGCCCACCACCCGCATCGTCAGCCTGACAGTCACCGAGAAAGGCTACAACCACGACCCGGCCAGCGGCCGCCTGCGCCTGGACCACCCCGACATCGCCCATGACCTGGCCCATCCGGCCACGCCGCGCAGCGCCGTCGGTTTCCTGGTGCAGGGCCTGGCGCAACGCCGCGCCGCGGGCGGGGGCCCGGTGACACTGATGTCGCTGGACAACCTGCCGGCCAACGGCCGCGTGCTGCGTGGCGCCGTGCTGGACCTGGCCACCCGGCTGGACCCGGCGCTGGCCGACTGGATCGCCATCGGCTGCCGCTTTCCCTGCTCGATGGTCGACCGCATCGTGCCCCGCACCACCGACGCCGACCGCGCCGCGGTGGCCGCGGCGCTGCAGGCCCAGGACGCCTGGCCGGTGCTGGCCGAGCCCTTTTCCGACTGGGCGGTGGAAGACGACTTTGCCGCCGGCCGCCCGGACTGGTCTGCCGGCGGCGCACGCTTCGTCGCAGAGGCTGCCCGCTGGGAGCGGCTGAAGCTGCGCATGGTCAACGGTGCCCACTCCTGCATCGCCTACCTGGGCGCGATGGCCGGCTGGGCCACGGTGGACCAGGCCATGGCCCAGCCGCTGTTGCGCCACCACATCACCGCGCTGATGCGTGACGAGATCGCGCCCACGCTGCCGTCCCTGCCGGGCCTGGACCACGCGGCCTACCGGGCCCAGCTGCTGGCGCGTTTTGCCAACCCGGCCCTGGCCCACCGCACCCGGCAGATTGCGATGGATGGCTCGCAGAAGCTGCCACAGCGCCTGCTCGACACGGTGCGCGAGCGCCTGGCCGCCGGTGCGCCCATCCCGCGCCTGGCGCTGGGCATTGCCGCCTGGCTGCACTACCTGCGTGGCGTGGACGAAGCCGGCGCCGCCTATGCCATCGACGACCCGCAGGCGGCCACCCTGCAGGCGCTGCAGCGTGAGGCCCTGGCCGGTGGCGCCACATTGGCCGGCCTGTACCGGGTGCTGGGCCATGCACCGGTGTTTGGCGACCTGGCCGGCGATGCCCGCTTGGCCGAGGCCCTGTTGCCGCCCTTGTTGGCCTTGCAACAGCGCGGCGTCAACGCGGCGCTGCAGGCGCTGGACGATGGCCAGGAGATCCACGATGACTGATCACCCCCAGCCCGCGCCGGGCGTGGCGCCGGATGCCGCGCCGGACCGCCTGGATACGCTGCACATCGGCGAGACCATGGCCTTGCTGGTGGCCGAGACGCCCGGACCGCTGGACCAGGTGGAACACTTCAGCCGCCGCCTGGCCGGCGCCGACACCAATGTGGCCATCGGCCTGGCGCGGCTGGGCCATCGCGCCGGCTGGATCAGCCGCTTGGGGGCCGACAGCTTCGGCCGCTACGTGCGCCGCGCCATCGAGGCCGAGGGCATCGACACGCGCCGGGTCGAGACCGACCCCGCCCGTTCCACCGGCCTGATGCTCAAATCACGCAGCGTTGACGGCCGTGATCCGGTCATCGAGTATTACCGCCGCGGTTCGGCCGCCAGCCAGCTGGGGCCGGCGCAGTTCGACCCAGCCTATGTGCTGCGGGCGCGCCATCTGCACGCCACCGGCATCACACCGGCCCTGTCGGCCGACGCCTGCGCCCTGGTGGAGCGCAGCATGCAGGCGATGCGCGCCGCCGGCCGCAGCGTCAGCTTCGACCCTAATCTGCGTCCCAGCCTGTGGCCCGACACCACCACCATGCGCAGCACGCTCAACCGCCTGGCGCGCGCGGCCGACTGGGTGCTGCCCGGCTTGGCCGAAGGCCAGCTGCTCACCGGCTGCCAGACGCCGGAGGACATCGCACGCTTCTACCTGGACCAGGGCGCGCGCGCGGTGGTGGTGAAGCTGGGTGCCGACGGCGCCTACCTGCGCACCGCCGAGGGTGAGCATCACCATGCGCTGGCCGTGCCGGTGGCGCAGATCGTCGACACCGTGGGTGCCGGCGACGGCTTTGCGGTGGGCATCATCTCGGCCCGGCTGGACGGGCGCAGCTGGCCCGACGCCTTGCGCCGGGCCAACTGGATCGGCGCCCGGGCGCTGCAGGTGCTGGGCGACATGGAAGGCCTGCCGCGGCGCGACGAGCTGCCACCCGACTGGTAAGCCGGGCGGCGGTACCCGCCGGCCGGCCGCTACCAGCGCGCCGCGCCCTGGGTGTTGACGTACAGCGCGTACAGCGACTGGCTGGCGGCCATGAACAGCCGGTTGCGCGCCGGCCCGCCAAAACACAGGTTGGCGCAGCGCTCGGGCAGGTGGATGTGGGCTATGGGCGTGCCGTCGGGGGCGAACACGCGCACGCCGTCCAGGCCCTCGCCCATGCCCCAGCCGGCCCACAGATTGCCGTCGACATCGCAGCGGAAGCCGTCGGGCGTGCCGCCGCTGTCGGCGGTGTGGAAGACCCGGTCCTGGCTGAGCCGGCCCTGATCATCCACGTCGAATACGCGGATGCGGCGTGGCAGGACCCCACTTTCCACCACGTACAGCCGGTCCTCGTCGGGAGAGAACGCCAGGCCGTTGGGGCGGCTGATGTCGCTGCAGGCCACCGTCAGCACACCGCTGCGCGGGTCGAAGCGGTACAGGTGGGTGGGCAGTTCGGCCGGCGCGGCATGGCCTTCGTAGTGGCCCAGGATGCCGAAGGGCGGATCGCTGAACCAGATCGTGTCATCGCTCTTGACCACCACGTCGTTGGGCGAGTTCAGCGGCTTGCCCTGGAACCGGTCGGCGATGATGGTCAGCGAGCCGTCGTACTCGGTGCGCACGACGCGGCGCCCGCCGTGCTCGCAAGTGATCAGCCGACCCTGGCGGTCGCGTGTGTGACCGTTGGCAAAGCCGGACGGACTGCGCCAGGCGCTGACGGCACCGCTGCCGGCCTCCCACTTCAGCACCCGGTTGTTCGGGATGTCGCTGCACAGCAGGTAGCCACCGTCGCCGAACCACACCGGCCCTTCGGCCCAGCGCATGCCGGTGTGCAGGCGCTCGATGGCCGCCGAGTTCAGCCGGTAGGGCCTGAAGCGCTCGTCCAGCACCTCGATCGCCGGATCGGGGTAGCGGCTGGCGGGCCGCCAGCCATGGTCGGGGGCGTTGGGGTGGGGCATGGGTTGCGGCGCGGTCGCTCAGGACTTGGCCAGGCCGGCCTTGATCAGCAGGGGCTTGACGCTGCCGAAATACTGCTCGGCAAAGGCCCGGTACTCGGCCGGGTTGCGTTTCCAGGGCACCTGGATATAGCGGTCGAGCAACTGCAGCACCGCCGGGTCCTGGTTGGCCTCGGCAAAGGCCTCGTACACGCTCTGCACGATGGCCGGCGGCAGGTCCTTGGGGCCGACCAGGCCGTAGGGGCTCTGGCCCAC
>Ga0208884_100526_pt1 | contig 11623 bp, 17 predicted proteins | sample LakWasMet68_HOW9_2_FD_183898 | JGI IMG/M metagenome (GOLD analysis project Ga0208884, IMG submission 183898) | Freshwater sediment methanotrophic microbial communities from Lake Washington under simulated oxygen tension - Sediment Metagenome... | ecosystem: Environmental > Aquatic > Freshwater >... | reverse complement strand
ACCCCCTCCTCCAATAAAAACAAAAGTAGACTAAGGAAGTAGATTCTGTCCCCACCCCTACACACCCCGCAATTTTTAGTATTTCATAGCGGTACCAGTATAGTAGTCCTTGGTGTTCTGCTATAAATCTTATGAAAGATGATTTAACACGTAGTAAGAAGTCAGTTCAGACATTGCATTTCGGCCCGTGATGCATTCCGAAATAGCTCATATAATGGTGCAAATGATTTTCATAGTGTTAATATAAATCACACGGCATTCGCTTCAATGTTCTTAAAACTTTTTAACAAAACAAATTAATCATTTCAAAACCACTATCAAAAACATCAAATCTTTAACAGTAACGTTGAATGGGTGATACAAAACCTTAAATCACATTCAGACACCAGTTTTGCCATTGCAGAGCTTTTGCAAACTTCTGAACACAAGGGAATCTTGTAACTTTGGGTGGTATCCCACGACTTCGAGAGCAACTTTTTTGCCTGCGTAATAAGGATTACCTTCCGAATACACAAAAGTAGCGTAGAGCTCTTTCATTGAGTCAATGACTTCATCAGCCTGCTGATCACAAGAGGCAACGCAAGCCATGAATCCCCCAGAACCAGCGGCTGCTTTGAATCCTAGAAAGGTAGGAAGAACCAACTTGGGAATTCCATGCTTCTTCAAATCTTCATCTGCTTCTTCCAATTCCCTATACACATCCTATTTGTTGATAAAAGTTAGGTCAGTAAACGTCCGAAAAACTAAATAAATAATATGAAACAAAGAACAGTTCAAATCTCACCGTGTAAAACAACCAATTGAAGTTCACTGGAAGAGTGATTTCATAGCCATTATGGTTCACAAACGACTCGCCATTGGCAAGCGCATTTCTGAGCTCGTAGTAGTGATCAAGAAGCACCAGCAGGATTTCTGGATTATGTGGTGACAGTGTGATGACACGAAGCTGGGCGTGAAGAGTGGGGTTTTTCATAGGAGTGGCTACGTAATTGTTCGGCCATCCCATGTTCACCGCTTCTTCCATCAATTTTTCTTCAGCTTCTTCTGGACCCGACATGTTGTTTGGAGGAATGGTGACGGTGCTCTCATCTGATGAATCAGAAGTGGGAGCCTTGCCTAGATCTTCTTCTTGCTAAGAAACAATATAATTCTTAGAAACAGTATGATTAATTATTGGTTTTTATCATCAAAACCTTAACATCTACTCTCTCCTCAAATCCGTCTGGTAGAATTTCAATGTTTTCAACATCATTCTTGTTTCTCTTGGATGAATCAGAAGAATCTCGCTCATTTGATAATGCCCTTTTGCTTGATGACATGATCACTTCTTAATGCTTCTGCCCGACGGAATATAATTTGATTAAATTTGAATGAGGAATGAAAAATATCCATTTTGCTTTGCTGACTGTGACAAGATCCATGAAATTCTTCCAAATAAATGCCTTAGGTGGTCCAATTTGCCAAAAGAATCTTTGAGAGACCAAATATATTGGAAACCTACAAAATCCATGATATTTGCTCTCCTCTCTCTGCTGCTGCTCTTGTTTGTGGTCTGAGGTGTCTCCACTTCTTTCTGGACTATATCAATCCCACACCACCGGCGCAATGAATAAGTTAAAATCTGTAAATGATTTCAGTAGTTCAACAATTTTAACTTCGCAAGTTTACAATTTACTCACACATACATTCAATGGATTCGTCAGATGAAGAGTTCATTCAATTTAACAAAAATGCTGTTCTTGTTCTTGATGAAGAAGTGGACATTGGTTTCAAGACTAATGTTGGTCAAGTATTGAGCTTTCAATCAATGTTGATGAACAATAGTTATTTTGACAATGAGGTGTTTTATCTCAATTTGTAATATATTTTGAATATCAACAACGCATTAACAAGATATTATGAACAGATGGATCTGTTTGACTTTGCAGATATTGATGATGTAAGACCATGGAATATGGAAATTGCTCGTGAATGGAAAAGTGGCGATGAATTAATTTGGGGAATGACAAGAAGTGCCATGGAAAGTTTAGACTATTTTGGTAGAATTAAACTCATGGATCTTCAAGAGAGCACTACTTTGCTTGATCATCGTAATATTTATCCGACATTTTTGGATGGATATGAAACAATCTTAACACGACAGAAACGATTGAAGCGAGACTATATGATTTGTTACCAGTACGATCACATTCTTCTCAGACAAATTTACAACGGTGTATGCCGTGTTCCTACGAGGTAAATTTCTTTTGTTGTTTTCCCATTTTGATTGATATTTTTTGCTTGCACATATAGTGTTAAAAGTAAAGTTCCCGAAAATAATGGTGATGAGCAAAATCTTACTCTTCCTGCCACTGAAGTTGAACTTGAACAGCCAGCGCTGTTCTTATTTACCACTGTTAAAAGAAGTAAGAACTGTCCATGATCATAGTTTTATTCGTGTTACACATAACAGTTTTATTATATGTATCAGAGTGGAATCAACTGCTATTGCCACCTGGCAGCCATTTTGATTGCACATGTGACATCTCTCTTCGTTGTCGCGACATGCTTTTGGATGGCGTCTACCATGTAGGGGCAACAGGAGTAAAAGTGGTGGTTTTGAATGGACAGATGGTGTCAGATGATGTGTTTAAATGACTCACAAATATTAGAAAACAACCCGACAATAACAAAATCGTCTGTTTGTAGCATATTTTACATTCAATAGTTGCCATTCAGACTGTATTTAAACCCCACCACATACTTTTGCATCCAAATGCTTCTTCAAATTTTCAAGATCAAACTGTTGACTATCAGGATCACAGTAAACCTCAACAATGTTGGTCTTTTCTCCCTACCAAAAAACTATGTGTAACTAGAATAACTGAAACATGTCTAAGAACTGTCATATTTTACCTCCTGGACAAGAACCATGAAGTGGGGGATATTGGCGAGCTTTTTTCCAACCATGCACATGAAGATGGGGCGCCCGGTCAAGCGTGGCAAGATGCAATGATGTTGAAACAAACGAACAGCATCGCACATCATATTTTCCAATTCAAACAAACAAATGAACTTCCACTCTCCAAGTACTGCAAATACTTTTGTGCGTAATGAAGCATAAGTATTATCAGTCACCTCAAATTGCTTTACGGTAGTTTGAGTTTTTATGATCCCTTCTTCCAGAAGATGCAAAACAACTGTTACTTCTTCTCTATCATCCGAAAATCTTTCAAATGAGATTGAGGCTACCTCAAAAGACGGAATTACCGAAACATCAAGTCTTCCGACGTAAACACAGTAACTGATCGATTCAAGTAACTCAGCTTGAGTCGCATCAAATTGTAGGTCCGTATGCATATCATGATAATATTGTTCCTTGTTTTTTTCCATTTGAAAATTGAAATCACGATTCCTTTTTTGCTTCATGAGCTAAAATAATAATCAACTCTTTGTTGGTAAAATTGTTTTAATATCCAACATCATCAACATCATCAACATTATCAGCAACAACAACAACATCAAAAACATCAATTTTCATCATTCCAACCTGTACACAACCCTTAGGTCGTCGGTGCTTATAAAAAGATCAGAACAACAGCCGGATGGCACAAAACATCAAAACAGTCACAATCAATTCCAGTTTATTCATATATTCTCAATGAAACTGTAGCACGTTGCTTACACTGACGCAATGAGAAAAAGAAAGAAATTAGATGAACCCCAGTTAAAAAAGACTGCTGAAGCTTTCAAAAGGTATTTAACAATTACTGACTCCCAAGCAATTGAAACACCAAAACCAAAACCAAAACCAAAGTTTGTTCGCAAAACAATAGAACTGTGGGTGCCAAATGCCAACGTAAACAAGCGGAACAAGCCAGAATCTTCATCATCATCATCATCATCATCATCATCATCATCATCATCATCATCATCATCATCATCATCATCATCATCATCATCATCATCATCATCATCATCATCTTCATCAGCAGCAGCAGTTCATTGCAAAAAATATTTTGAGGCATCCAAAGGAAAGTTTGTCAAAGTAGATAATCGCTTACGAATGATAATGTTTAATGGCAAAGTGTATTATCATGGAACTTTTTCTCGTAAAAGTACGATCATTAAAAGTCGTTCAAAAATACAAATGAAAGACAAAAGATTATTTAATTATGAAGAAAGCGACGAAGAAGAAGGGTTCGGTGCAGCAGCAGACTGTGTTTCAAATGGAAGTGAAGATGATGAAGATGATTGCTCCATCTCATCAAGCATGGTAGACTTTATTGACTTTCCCGACGACACTACTGAAATCACTAATAACGTCGAAGACAATTACGTGTACAATTTTGAAGACACAAGGCGAATAGTAGGCATTCGTTTTATACCTTCCAATTATAAGAATATTGAATCGTTTGAAATTGATGCGGATGTTACAGAATTGGCAAAGTACAAAACCCATTGTTATTTGTAATCATGATACGCATCCCTATTACCATGATGAGGTTTTGCTTTTTTAAAATTACCATACCAGATTCGGTTACAGTAATTGGAAATCAAATAGATGTTCTCTACAAATTGGTGATCCAACGATGTTTGTAAGATAGAAACAAGATAAAGGGGGGAGGGGGGCAACAACGGTCCATCGACTGCTGCTGCTGACGTCATCATTTATACACATGAGACAACAACACTTCCAAGTTTTAAAAAGGAAATTGGAGCAATCATGACTGTGTGTATTTTATATATTTATATATTTGATCAGACAACTCTGAACATTCAGAAATATGAACAACCTTCCAGAAGTTATTTTCTCAAAAGTCGAGTGCTTTCTAAAAGCTGACGAATTGTCTTCGCTTATGACAGCGTGCGGTAGAACTTGCAATCGCGACCACGAATTACTGCTGAGTTTATTTGATAATGCTAGCTTCAGGAAACGTATTTCGTGTTGTTCCACAACAGAGCCTGTGTTCAGCTTTGAGCGAGCTTGGTGTTTAGTTCAATACAATGTTAAAGAAGTCAAAGATGAAGCACATCAACGCAGCAATATCAAAAGCCATCATACGAGATTTACGTTCTTCAAAGATGTTCTGTATGAATCAGCTGAGAGTTTGTTCAAATCAAGATATCAGTTCATGAAATACGACAAGAAGCAGTTCATTAAATGCAGAAACTGTTTCTTTGGGTGCTTGGTGTTAGTTGTATTATTGCAAACAACATCTATAGTCCCGCTGTTAAAACACGAATTTATGGAGCTCTATAAAGTTGGAAATAGTGGCTTGTTTCAAAATATAACTGACTGTGAGTTGAAGCATATGATTCGTTTCCATCATGTCATGAGAATTGCGCACACCTTTATGCCTGCCCGTAAAAACAAACATACTATTTTGAAGGTGGGTGAGATATTAGAAGGTTCAGGAGTGAAGTATTCCTTAACAACTGCGCATCCACGAGACGATACCAAACGTCGCATAGCGATTTATGAGAATGTCTACGGCGAATCAAGCAAGCCGATTCCCAGATCAAAACTAAGTAGTTTTGTAATTTATGAGAAATTAAGACCCGAGGCGGCAGGTGAATGCATAAAACGACATGATGAGATGATAACACCTGAAGCTTCAAGTGCATGGTTAAAACGAAAGTACACCATGAAGCAGGAGGAACGAAGCAGAATATGTGTGCAACATGTGCCACTTCTTAAAGTAACTTCTGAGAAAACAACACATGATGCTACATATGCATCATGTATGAAACGAAAATGCACTATGACACAAATGGAACAATGTGGAACCGCGACATAGCAGTGGGCAGTAGTAGTAGTAATCAGCAGCCAGCAGTGGCAGTGCACGAACACAATAATCAAATGACTTAATGAAATGAACTTTAATCAATTTCGGCTGCCGAATTTGGTCGATTTATGTTAATCTACATTGCTTTAAAATTTACCAGCCTTAAGAAACTGCTCTACCAAAGTTTGATTAGTACAGCGGTGAGTACTACTGTGGAAACCTACAAATATCATAGACATTCAACATTCTACTGCAGAATACATATAGCAATCTGAGTACCAGCTCGACATATCACAATTCAATTGATCAATAAACGTAAATAAGCCTTTAAAATCCACCGCAATGTTCCTTCCGAACCCAACTACTACTGCGAATAGCAAAGGTCCATCAATTTTTTTCCCATCGTACTGCCGTACGCACTGTGCTGACGTTTACTTTTTAAAATACGACACACATGAGACAACAGCAAATTAGATACAAAAGAAGCTGAAGCCATCATGACTGCGTGTGAATTCATAATTTATATATTTAATTACGTTACTGGAAACATAAAAAACTTTACTATTCAAAGAAATGAACAACCTTCCAGAAGTTATTTTCTCAAAAGTCGAATACTTTCTTAATTATGACGAACTGTCATCGTTTATGACAGCGTGCGGTAGAACTTGCAATCGCGACCACGAATTACTGCTGAGTTTTTACAATACAAACACCTTTGGATATGATTCAAATTATTCCACTGTTTCAGTTGAAAGTGTTATTATTCATAGCGATATAGACGAAAATGAAGATTGTACTTTAAAGAATATGCCTTTGGAGAGATTTATATTTACTTTGAACGTCCTCAATGCCGCAACTGAAACATATATGGATCAATTAGTTCATCATGCTATGCCAGTTCAGTGCTCTAAAAGATTATGCAAGTCTTTGGTTGCATTCAGTGCGATGATGTTCAGAAATCTTTCGGGGCACAGCTTGAGTGTGAATGACGATATATTTCACAATGCATTTAACAACTTTGTTTTAAGTGTATTTGTCGCTGCAAATGACATGGCTGATGCTATTGTTGAAGACAGCAAACTAAATACAAAGAAAATGCTGAGATAATGACACCTACTACAAGATGATATCGGGACAGACAACATCGGAATGGTCGTTGCGAAGACGGAAAATGAAGTAAATTGTACTTAGTATGTGAATGTGACGAAGGCGAATGTTGAGACATAACAATTTGGGAAGTTGAAAGCGCGCTCTTGTTGTAAGAAAACGTGGTTGTATCGTGTGTTGTTGTAAGAAAACGTGCCATCAAAGTACAATTCAATAAAAAACGCATTCACAGACAATTTGTTTACACTATTTTGGTGATTGGAGTGCAAGCACAGCTACCGTATATTCGGAGTAGCTCCATACTGGTATTCATACGAACAATTTTTCCACCTTCACTGCTGCTCCCACATCTTGTTTATGATAGTTTTTCATAAAACTTATAGCAAGCTGTATTATCGAAGACAAACCTTACATCAGTTCTTAATCAATTTTTGCTCTTTAACCACAGTACTCTAATGGAATACTGCAGCTGCTGTTGATGGTAATACACCGTAATCCGTACTCACTGACGTTGCTGTTTTTTTTGGACACTTCAGACAACAACAGAAAAAAATATGAGTTGCTGGAGCAATTATGACTCAGACTCCATGTGATATTCACAAATTTCTCAGAATCTGCATTCAGTGATATGAACAACCTTCCAGAGGTAATTTTCACAAAAGTCGTGTGCTTTTTAAATGCTGACGAATTATCATCAGTTTTGACAGCGTGCGGTAAAACTTGCAATCGCGACTACAAACTACTGCTATGTTTCCACAATACGTGCCCCATTAAAAATGCTTCAAAATGTCCCACTGTGCCAGTTAAAAGTTTTAATCATGGCGATAAAGACGAAGATGAAGATAGTATCGGTGTTTCATCAAACATACAAAAGCCATTGTTGGAAATCAGAAATATTTCGGGGCACACTTTCAGTGTGAATGACGACGCATTTCACAATGTGTTTAATAACTTTGTTTTCAATGTGTTTGTCACTCTGAATGATACCACGGCCGTTGTTGATGAATAAAGTAAATAATTAGAAGAATGAAAAAAGCAGTTGACGAACACTGATGGTGTTGACTTACTGCGATATAATTACAAATGTTAACAACTATTTGAACTCCCACCAAGATACGGCTTGTGCCAATAAGAGCGAAAACAAAAACTGGTTGATATGATGACCTTCTTTGAAGTTCAACTGCAACATGGTGGCAAAGAGTGTAGATTGGAAAAACAGAATATGATGTAGGACTGTAAACCTTTTTACATGCACTTGGAGAACAACCACCACTTCATTCCATTTTAGTACACCTGAAATTATTGCCGCCCACTGAAAATCTATACGTTCGTACGCCGTATCCGTAACTGCAACTTCAAATTCCTCCTCCTTTCGACACTTTTCAAAAAATTTACCTCAACAATTGATTTAAGTTCAAGGATAAAAGCAATGGCTAAAACGAAAAAAACTAAGCCATCAACCAAACAAATGTCATCCTCGTCTGCCGAGCCGAAGCCACTGGCCCACAATGAATCTCCTTCACCAGGAAGATTTGAAATTTATGATATAAAACACGTGAAGGATGCTGTTTTGACTTCGAGCGATATAATTGCAAATGTTAACAACTATTTGAACTGCAACCAAGGTCGGAAACGAAAACAAGATGAGATGACTGGCGTTAAAGATGGTGAACTTCAACAGGGCAAAAATGGTGATGAAGAAGAAGAGGAAGTTTCTTATGTGTATTCCGACGAGGATAATATCCTTCCACAAGACGGCGACAAAGAAACTGTTGACTCTGATTGTGGATCTGACCCACACTAAAAGGTATTAATTCGAGTTTCCATGCGGCCGGTGGCAAAAAGCACACAAAATATATATAGCTTGTAGATGTTGTGGCAATCGCCGTAGAGCATAAGATAAGTGTTCACAACTAATAATAACTCATTCAATCAGACCATTTAAACCAAAATACAGGCAATGATTAAATCAATCGAAATCATGCTCATGACATGAGCCGTACGTCCGTATGCCATATGCCGTATCCGTTCGCTACACTTTTCAAAATTAAACCATTTTACTTTGAGCTTTAATTGAAACGAACAAGTAATGGCACGGACAATGAATTCTTAAACATCGCCGAATAGATGTGCCAAGCCTAAACACACATTTGTTTCAAGATTCTCAACGAAAATCTTTCAAAAAAATCAGGAATATGCTCAACAAAATCCAATGCACAAACTTCAGTTTTGTTCTTGAAAACAGAAACCGAATTGTCTGTTTCAATGCGCGAACCGGTACCACAAACCCATACTCCATTACATCCGAATTTCAGAATCATTTCAGGAAGCTTCAGGCATTGGTTAACTTGTAAAATGTTGCGTTCAACCAGCAAAGCCGTCGCAGCACTCAGGTTCTTTTCCAATTCCTGAATAGTAAATCACAAAATCATTCAACTTCACAGAGGAACACATACAAATAATCAAACTCACTTCGAAGTAAATATATTGACATTGGAATGTAAACACACGCATTTGAAACTTGTTAAACCCCAGAAAACAAATCATAAATGCCGACTCTGATAAGGTGCATATCACAATCCTACTACGATTAACTTGAGGCAAACTACGTGCACATTGCTTCTGTATTCTAAACAATAACTAAATTCAAAATGAGACCAAGGAGCCAAGAAAACAAGTTGCATACCTTGCAATTTTTTTTGATTCGGTAACTTTCATTTCTGAATCACCGATTTTGTTCGTCTGTGAAGGCATTGATCCAACAAAGTGACAGTTACCAATATTCGCAATACACAGCGGATTAGCGAGTTGAATATCCGCATCAAAAACAGGTCCAAATGACGTCCAATCATTGCAAGTTCCAACAAAACACAAAATATGTCTTTTCAAAAATGTAGCAGTAGCTTGGATTGCCAACTCATCCGCCCAAAAAGAAATATGTCGCAATGATGTCACATACTCTTCGAACGAATCATAAGGTTGTCCTCTCAATGTTGTCTCAAAATAATCTTGAAAAGTCCAAGCGACTTCAGGATGGTACTGCTCATGACGATTTGCAATGAGAAAATTAGCCACCTGGTCCCTAAGCATTACATGCGAACCAGAAACATTTTGTCCGAACGCTTTTAATGATCCAACAATGGATTCGAAGAAACAGCTTCCAAATCCATCCGTACCTAAAACTTTATAACCATTTTGAGAAAAAACTTGCTGAATCATATCCATCTGAGAATCATTCGACAAAGAAGTCATGACGTATGTTCAGGTTGAACTTTGACCAATTACCAATAAACATTTGTGATCCAATTAAGCAAAACCTCTTAGAGTTGGACAAAGATTTGCCAAACCAAAAAGTGCCTTGGTGTCTTGTCAAAACCAATCTCCCACCCCCTGCCCCCTGAAAACCTCGTAATTAATGGAAACGGTGTAGGTTTCCACCGATTAAGATTGAGTCGTTTTCTCATCACCCAAATTGATTCAGAACATTTTGTAAAATGTGACCATTAGCATTGCAAAGGGCAGATTTATTGCAAAAATTTGCGATCAGTATTGGCTAGTTCATAAAATTCCAAAACTTAATATGTTTGGAAACCTAACCATATCCATTACATTTCATGATCGCGCGCAAGCATTTTGGAACTAATAATACAGAGAATAGTTCAATACAGAGAATAGTTCGGTTAAATGCAAATGACGACAAAATTCAATCTTCACACAACACTCTACTGTCCCCTGCTTTTTCCCCCGCCGCATAACGGTTTGACGTTGGTTATTACATTATCCCCTGTAACTGCTTAATGAACTGCTTAGAATTTGGTTTATTTTCATCATGCACTCTGTATTATATAACCGCTACTTCATGAACCCGTTCTGCGTCTTTTTGCTTGGTTGTTTACTTTTTCATCAACATCTAAGCATGGAAAAGAAAACAATTCTTTCAAACATTACCAAACCACTGTGATGTTTAGCGCATTCATACCGTTATCCAATGCAACAATACCGCTAGGTGTGGACTCATGAACATCAAATGAACTCTGTCTTTTACTGCTACTCGATGAACTCTTTCTAGACTTTTTTTCTTCATGGGTTTTTGCTTTTTCGTTGTTGTTATCCGTAATATCTGAAATGGAAAAGGTTTAATTTCTTCAAACAAGCTGATACAAGTACAATACAATAGCGCATTCATACCGTTATCCAATGCAACAATACCGCTATGTGTGGACTCATGAACATCAAATGAACTCTGTCTTTTTCTGCTACTCGATGAACTCTTTCTGGGCTTTTTTGTAAGGTTTTTTGCTTTTTCGATGTTATCCGTAATTTCTGAAATGAAAAAGAGTAAAATTCCTTCAAACAACTGATACAAGTGCAATATAATAGCGCATTCATACCGTTATCCAATGCGATAATACCGCTATGTGTGGACTCTTGAACATCAAATGAACTCTCTCTTTTACTGTTACTCGATGAACTCTTTTTGGACTTTTTTTCATGGCTGTTTGCTTTTTCATCAACATCTAACCATGAAAAAGAAACAATTCTTTTAAACAAAACCAAATCACAATAATACATAGCGCATTCATACCTTTATTATCCAATGCGACAATACCACTATGTGATCGAGACTCACGAACATCAATTGTACTCTTTCTTTTATTCATGTTCGATACACTCTGATTAATACCAACATGCTTCTTGGGAGATGAACCCACAAAGTATAACCCGGCCACATTACCGATGCATATAGA
>Ga0208884_100522_pt1 | contig 11699 bp, 10 predicted proteins | sample LakWasMet68_HOW9_2_FD_183898 | JGI IMG/M metagenome (GOLD analysis project Ga0208884, IMG submission 183898) | Freshwater sediment methanotrophic microbial communities from Lake Washington under simulated oxygen tension - Sediment Metagenome... | ecosystem: Environmental > Aquatic > Freshwater >... | reverse complement strand
GGCCCACAGCCTGCACCCGCTGCTGGAGTCCGGCATCCTGCTGGCCACGATCAGCGCGGTGGCGCTCAACATGTTCTTCAACGGTGCCAACAGCACCGAGGCCGACGCCCGGCAGGCGGCGCTGGCGGCCGAGGGCGGCCACTGATGGGCACCCTGCTGATCCAGCATGCCAGGCTGCTGGTCACGATGGACGCGCAGCGGCGCGAGATCGCCGACGGCGCTGTCTTCGTGCGTGACCAGGTGATCGAGGCCGTCGGCCCCAGCGCCGCGCTGCCGGCCAGCGCCGACGAGGTGATCGACGCCAACGACCAGGTGGTGATCCCTGGCCTGGTCAACACCCACCACCACATGTACCAGACCCTGACCCGGGTGATCCGCCCGGCGCAGGACAACGAGCTGTTCGACTGGCTGCGCACGCTGTACCCGATCTGGGCCGGGCTGACGCCCGAGATGGTGCACACCTCCACCCAGACCGCGATGGCCGAGCTGCTGCTGTCGGGCTGCACCACCAGCAGCGACCACCTCTACCTGTTTCCCAACGGCGTGCGGCTGGACGACAGCCTGGAGGCGGCGGCCGAGATCGGCCTGCGCTTCCACGCCGCCCGGGGCGCGATGAGCGTCGGCCAGTCCCTGGGCGGGCTGCCACCGGACGCCGTGGTCGAGCGTGAGGACGCCATCCTGCGCGACACCCAGCGCGTGATCGAGCGCTGGCACGACGCCGGCCGCTACGCCATGCAGCGCATCGTGGTGGCGCCGTGCTCACCGTTTTCGGTCAGCCGCGGGTTGATGCGCGACGCGGCGCTGCTGGCGCGCAGTTACGGCGCGGCGCATGGGGTGTCGCTGCACACCCACCTGGCCGAAAACGACAAGGACATCGCCTACACCCGCGACATGTTCGGCTGCACGCCGGCCGAATACGCCGAGCAGCTGGGCTGGCTGGGGCCGGACGTCTGGCACGCCCACTGTGTCAAGTTGGACGAGGCCGGCATCACGCTGTTTGCCCGCACCGGCACCGGCGTGGCGCATTGCCCGGGCTCGAATATGCGCCTGGCCTCGGGCATTGCACCGATCCGCGCGATGCGGGATGCCGGCGTGCCGGTGTCCATCGCGGTGGACGGCTCGGCGTCCAACGACAGCGGCCACCTGCTGGGCGAGGCGCGGCTGGCGCTGCTGCTGCAGCGGGTGGCGCATGGCCCGGTCAAGGGCCCGGCGGCGATGACGGCGCGCGAGGTGCTGGAGATCGCCACCCTGGGCGGTGCCCGGGTGCTGGGCCGCGACGACATCGGCGCGCTGGCCCCCGGCATGGCGGCCGACATCGTGACCGTGCCACTGGACGAGATCGGCCTGGCCGGCGCCCACCATGACCCGCTGGCCGCGCTGTTCTTCTGCCATGTGCCCTGTGTGCGGCACAGCATCGTCAACGGCCGGGTGGTGGTGCGCGACGGGCGCATCACCACGCTGGACCTGCCCCGGCTGATCGAGCGGCACAACCGCCTCGCCGGCCAGCTGGCCGGCGCCACGGCATGAGCGTGCCGGGTGCGCCCCTGACCGGGCATCAGCCTTGCATGCGCCGCCACGGCATGCACCATTTTGTGCATTTCAAGCCTTACCGCCTCAGCCGCTTTTTAACCCACCCCCAAGGAGCCTCCATGACCCTCACCACCCTTGCCCGCTGCGCCGCCCTGGCGGCACTGGCCACCGCCGGCCTCGGCGCCCAGGCCGCCGACTGGAGCGACACGTCCATCGGCTACCGCTACGGCACGGATTTCGCCGAGCCCTTCAACGCCAATGACATCCACAAGAACATCTTCAACCTGACCCACGCCAGCGGCTACAAGTACGGCAGCAACTTCTTCAACGTGGACCTGCTGCTGTCGGACAACAAGGACCCGTCGTCCGCCGGTGCCACCAGCGGCGCGCACGAGGTCTATGTGGTCTACCGCCACACCCTGGACATCGGCAAGGTGTCGGGCAAGGACTTCAAGTTCGGCCCGATGCGGGGTCTGGGCTTCACCGCCGGCTTCGACTTCAACACCAAGACCGATGCCGGCTACAACTCGAAGAAGCGCATGCTGGTGGCCGGCCCGACGGTGATGTTCGACGTGCCGGGCTTCCTCAACGTCAGCCTGCTGGCGCTGTGGGAAAGCAATGCGCCCTACAACACCTTCACCCAGACCGCCACGCCGCGCTACAGCTACGACACCCACCCGATGCTGACGGCCGCCTGGGGCATCCCGCTGGGCGCCGGCTTCTCGTTCGAGGGCTTTGCCAACTGGATCGCGTCCAAGGGCAGCAACGAGTTCGGCGGCGGCACCAAGCCCGAGACCAACATCGACGCCCAGGTGATGTACGACGCCAGCGGCCTGGTCGGCGCCGGCAAGAACACCTTCAAGGTCGGCCTGGAGTACCAGTACTGGCGCAACAAGTTCGGCAACAACGCCGACGGCGCGGCCGGCAAGGGCGCGTTTGCCAAGACGCCGATGCTGCGCGTGGAATACCACTTCTGAGCGCCCGGTGCCCGGCCGGGAGGCCGGGCCCGGGCTTAAGCGCCTGAAAAGGCCTGCTTCGGTAATCCCGAATTGCCGTCACGGGGGTGACTGCCGACACTGCGCTCGCGCGGGTGCCGACCACCTGCGCGTTGATACCCACAACGCAGGAGACACCCCCCATGAAGCTCGTCCGACTGACCGCGGCCGCCGCCGCCCTGGCGCTGATCACTGGACTGGCCACCGCCCAGGACAAGCCCGCCGAGCTGAAGATCGGCATCTCCACCTTCACCTCGGGTGCCGCCTCGGTGTTCGGCGTGCCGGCCAAGGCCGCGGCCGAGATGCTGATCGAGGAGATGAACGCGGCCGGCGGCATCGGCGGCGTCAAGGTCGTGCCGACCTTCATCGACGAAGGCATCGGCGGCGACAAGCTGCTCAGCGAATACCGCCGCCTGGTGCAGGAGCAGGGCGTCAAGACCATGCTGTCGGCCATTTCCAGCGGCAACTGCAACATCGTGGCGCCGGTGGCCGAGGACCTGAAGGTCCTGAACGTGATGTGGGACTGCGGCACCGAGAAGGTGCTGGAGAACAAGCGCTTCAAGTACGTGGTGCGCACCCAGGCCAATGCCACCACCGAGATGGTGGCTACGGTGCTGTACCTGCTGAAGATGAAGCCCGAGTTCAGGACCATCGCGGTGGTCAACCAGGACTACGCCTGGGGCCGTGACTCCTGGGAAATCTTCATCAACACGCTGAAGGTCTTCAAGCCGGACGTGAAGGTGGTGGCCGAGATGTTCCCCAAGCTGGGCGCGTCCGACTTCTCCACCGAGATCAGCCGCCTGCAGGCGCTCAAGCCCGACGTGGTGCTCAACACCTCCTGGGGCGGCGACCTGGACACCTTCGTGCGCCAGGCCGGCCAGCGTGGCCTGCTCAAGCAGGGCGCCACCTTCGTGATGCCGCTGATCGAGAGCTCGCTGGAGCGCCTGGGCGACGCGGTGCCCGAGGGCATCATCGCCGGCGCGCGTGGTGACCACTACTGGCTGCACCCCGAGACCGCCAACGACCCCAAACACAAGGCGTTTGTCACCAAGTTCAAGGCCAAGACCGGTGCCTACCCGATCTACCCGACCTACCACATGGCCCAGGCCCTGGTCGGCCTGAAGGCGGGTTACGAGTCGGCGATCAAGGCCAATGGCGGCAAGTGGCCGGGCCCCGAGCAGGTGGCCGAGGCCATGCGCAAGTCGACCTTCAAGGCCTATGGCCGCGAGATCTCGATGCGCGAGGACGGCCAGGGCCTGGAGGCCCAGCTGCTGGGCGTGACCAAGCGCACGCCCAAGTACCCGTTCGCGGTGATGGACAAGATGGTGCTGGTGCCGGCCGAGCTGGTCACCCCGCCGGTGGGCCAGCAGTCGCTGACCTGGGTCAAGGCCATCAACCCGGCCTTGGCCAAGGTGCTGTCCACCGACCAGTTCAAGACCCACGACTTCAAGTAGAAGCGGCGAATCTTCCTGCTGCGCGACCCGATCTTGCGCCGGCGCTGCTCGCCGTACGGGTGTACGGCTGCGCTGCCCGGCGCAACCTCGGGCCGCTCGCGACGGAATCTTCACCACTTCTCAACTGCGCGGTGCCTTCGGTGCTCCGCTGAGTCATGGACGCTTCCCTGATCACCCTGGCGCTGATGGACGGCGTGTCGTATGCGGCACTGCTGTTCCTCGTCGCGCTCGGCTTGACGCTGATCTTCGGCGTCATGCGCATCCTCAACATCGCCCACGGCAGCCTGTATGCCTGGGGCGGTTATTTCGCGGCCACGCTGGGGCTGGCGATCACCCAGTTCGCGCTGCCGGCCTGGCTGGCGCTGCCGGCGCTGTTCGTCGCGGCGCTGGTCATCGGCGGGCTGCTGGGCACGGTGCTGGAATGGGCGCTGCTGCGCCGCATCCTGGACAAGGACCCGATCCTGCAGCTGCTGGTGACCTTCGCCGCCTTCATGGTGCTGGAGGACCTGCAGCGCCTGATCTGGGGCGTGCAGCCGGTGTTCGTCTCCGACGTGGTCAATCAGCTCGGCACGCTGGAGGTGGCGGGTGTCACCTACACCCGCTACCAGCTGCTGGTGCTGCCGGCGGTGGCCGCAGCCGCCTTCTTCGGCCTGCGCTGGTTCCTGGGCAAGACGGCGCTGGGCCGGCAGGTCACCGCCGTCACCCACCACCGCGAGGTGGCCACGGCCATGGGCGTCAACACCCACCGTGTCACCTGGCTGACCATCGCCCTGGGCGGTGCGCTGGGGGCGCTGGGTGGCGCGCTGGCCTCGCCCACCACCTCGTTCACGCCGGGCATCGGCGCCGACATGATGGTGCTGTCGTTCGCGGTGGTGGCCACCGCCGGCCTGGGCCAGATCGGCGGCGCCGCCATCGCCGCGCTGATGATCGGCCTGGCCCGCTCGTTCGCCGTCTACCTGCTGCCGGAAGTGGAAGTGCTGATGCCTTACCTGATCATGGTCGGCGTGCTGCTGCTGCGGCCCGAAGGTCTCTTTTCGACCGTTGCGGCGCGGAGGATCTAGACCATGGGTTCGCTTCGTCTGCAAGGCCTGGTGGTGGTCCTGGTCGCCGCCGTGCTGGGCCTCACGCTGGCCCTGCCTTGGCTGAAGACGCCGGTGCTGCTGGCGCTGTCCAACGGCCTGGCGGTGCTGGGCGTGATCGTGCTGATCCGCGCCGGCCAGGTGTCCTTCGGCCATGCGATGTTCGCCTGCCTGGCGGCTTATGGCGTGGCCTTTGCCGGCCGCGCCTGGCACCTGGACGCCGTGCTGCTGGTGGCTCTGGGCACGGCCGGCGCGGCGCTGGCCGGCGCGCTGATCGGCGTGTTCATGGTGCGCTACCGCGGCATCTTCTTCGGCATGCTCAACCTGGCGTTTTCGATGGTGTTGTTTTCGGTGCTGGGCAAGTTCGGTGGCCTCACCGGCGGCACCGACGGCCTGCGCTTCGACCGGCCCAGCTTCGGCTTCATGGCGCTGGAGCGCGAAAGCTTCGAGAGCGCGCTCCTGTGGCTGGCCCTGGCCCTGGCCGTGCTGGCCGGGCTGGCGGTGCAGCGCTACTTCGGCAGCGTCAACGGCCAGGCCCTGGCCGCCATCAAGACCAACGAGACCCGGCTGGAATACCTGGGCATCTCGGCCAAGCGGGTGTTCTGGGGCGGCTACGTGCTGTCGGCCACGCTGTGCGGCCTGGGCGGCAGCCTGTTCGCACTGACCCAGGGCCTGGTGACGCCGGAGATGGGCTACTGGGTGCGCTCGGGCGAGGTGGTGTTCATCGCCATCCTGGGCGGCTCGGGCCACGCCGTGGGCGCCTTCATCGGCGCCTTCGTCTTCGAGTTCGTCAAGCTCTACGCCGCGGCCCTGCTCACCGGCGCCTGGCAGATGGTGCTGGGCATCGTGCTGATCGTGATGGTCTTTGTCGCGCCCACCGGGATCTTCGGGTTGATGGAGAAGAAGCTGCGCACCAAGGGGGTGGCCGCATGAGCACGGCACCGAGAGGACTGTTGAGCACCCGCGGCCTGTCGCTGAAATTCGGCGGCGTGGTCGCGGCCGATGCCATCGACTTCGACCTGATGCCCGGTGAGCGCCTGGCGGTGGTCGGCCAGAACGGCGCTGGCAAGACCACCTTCATCAACATCTGCACCGGCTACCTGAAGGCCGACGGCGGCCAGGTGTTTTTCGACGGCACCGAGGTCACCGGCCAGAGCCCGCGTGCCATCACCCGGCGTGGCCTGGGCCGCTCGTTCCAGCTGCCGCAGGTGTTCACCGAACACACGGTGCGTGAATGCCTGCTGCTGGCCGCCTCGGCGGTCAAGCGCAAGGGCGGCCTGTGGACACCGCTGGCCCAGGCGGTGGACGCCGACGAGGTGGACGCCACGCTGGAGCTGCTGCAACTGCAAGGCCGCGCCCACGACCTGTCCGGCGCGCTGCCCGAGGGCCAGCGCAAGCTGCTGGACGTGGCCATGGCCCTGGTGCTGCGGCCCAAGCTGATGATCATGGACGAGCCCACCAGCGGCGTGTCCAGCGACGAGAAACACCAGCTGATGGCGGTGCTGATGCGCGCGCTGGACGAGCGCCGGGTCACCAGCATCTTCGTCGAGCACGACATCGACATCGTGCGCCGCTACGCCACCCGGCTTGCGGCCTGGATCGCCGGCAAGATCGCTGCCGACGGGGCGCCCGACGAGGTGCTGCGCGACCCCGTCGTGATCAAGAACGTGATCGGTGAATGAGATGCTGCAGCTCGAAAACGTCTCCACCACCATCGCCGGCATCCCGGTGCTGCGTGGCATCAGCACCCAGCTGATGCGCGGCAGCACGGTGGCCGTGGTCGGCCGCAATGGCGCCGGCAAGACCACGCTGCTGCGCCTGATCATGGGCTTCCGCGAGGGCCACAGCGGCCGTGTGCTGCTGGACGGCCAGGACCTGGCCGGGGTGCCGGCCCGCCTGCGCGCCAAGCTGGGCATCGGCTATGCGCCGGAGGACCGGGTGATGTTCCCCAGCTTCAGCGTCGAGGAGAACCTGCGCTTTCCCTGCGAGGTGATCGGCATGCCCAGGCGCGCGGTGGACGAGCGCCTGGCGGAGACGATGGACATCGTGCCCGAGCTGAAGGTGATGCTGGCGCGCTCGGGCGCCGCGCTCTCGGGTGGCCAGGGCAAGATGGCCGCGCTGGGCCGCGCGGTGATGGCCGGTGAGCGCCTGGTGCTGCTGGACGAGCCCTTCCAGGGGCTGGCGCCGGTGCTGGCCCAGCAGTATTCGGCCTCGCTGCACCGGCTGCACCAGGCTCGGCCCGAGCTCTGCGTGGTGATCACCGAATCCAACCGCAGCCTGCTCAAGGACATCCCCACCCACACCCTGGTGCTGGAGCGGGGCGAGTTGCAGGCGGGCGAAGCCGCCGCCGCCGCGGTCCACTGACTTTTCCCCCTTCCGAAGGAGCGCCGACCATGGCCCAACACTTCATCAACGGCCAGTGGGTGGCCGCGTCCAACGGCGAGACCCTGCCGGTCATCGACCCCAGCACCGGCGAGGTGTTCGACCAGCTGGCGCGTGGCACCGCCGCCGACATCGACCGCGCTGTGGCCGCCGCGCGCGCCGCGCTGAACGGCCCCTGGGGCAAGCTGACTGCCACCGACCGCGGCCGCATCCTGCTGAAGATGAGCGCGCTGATCCTCGAACGCACCGAAGCGCTGGCCCAGCTGGAAGCGCGCGACACCGGCAAGCCGATCAGCCAGGCGCGCAACGACATCGTGGTGGCCGCACGCTACTGCGAGTTCTACGGCGGCGCCGCCGACAAGCTGCACGGCCAGCAGATCCCCTACCTGAACGACTTCCACGTCGTGGTGGTGCGTGAGCCTCATGGCGTGACCGCCCACATCCTGCCCTGGAACTACCCGGCGCAGATGTTCGGCCGCTCGGTGGTTCCGGCGCTGGCCATGGGCAATGCCGCGGTGCTCAAGCCGTCCGAAGACGCCTGCATGACACCGCTGGCCTTCTGCGCCATCGCCAAGGAGGCCGGCCTGCCCGACGGCGCGCTCAACGTCGTCACCGGCCTGGGCGAAGAAGCCGGTGCCGCATTGACGGCGCATGGCGACATCGATTTCGTCACCTTCACCGGCAGCCCCGAGGTGGGCACGCTGGTGCAGAAGGCCGCCGCCGAGCGCACGCTGAAGTGTGTGCTGGAGCTGGGCGGCAAGAGCCCGCAGATCGTCTTCGAGGATGCCGACCTGGAGCGCGCGGCCACCTTCGTGCTCAAGGCCATCACCCAGAACGGCGGCCAGACCTGCTCGGCTGGCAGCCGGCTGCTGGTGCAGCGCAGCATCTACGACCGTTTCGTCGCCACCGTGGCCGAGCGCTTCAAACAGAGCGCTGCCGGCACGCCCACGCAAGACCGCGACTGCGGCCCGCTGATCAATGCCGCACAGAAGGCGCGGGTCGAAGGCTTCATCCGCCGCGCCCAGGACACCGGCATCCCCATCCTGGCACAGGGCCAGGTGGCGGCGGGCGTGCACCCGGGTGGCTACTACGTGGCGCCCACGCTGTTCGGCCCGGTGCCGCGTGACCACCAGCTGGCCTGCGACGAGGTCTTCGGCCCGGTGCTGGCGGCCATCCCCTTCGACACCGAGGCCGACGCCATCGCGCTGGCCAACGCCACCGAATTCGGCCTGCTGGCCGGCATCTGGACCCGCGACGGCGGCCGCCAGACGCGCGTGGCCAAGGCCATGAAGTGTGGCCAGGTCTACATCAACGCCTACGGCGCCGGCGGCGGTGTCGAGCTGCCCTTCGGCGGCGTGAAGAAGAGCGGCCACGGCCGCGAGAAGGGCTTCATGGCGCTGGAAGAGTTCTGCACCGTCAAGACCATCGTTCAATACCACGGCGAATGACGCCAACCCCCCACAGGAGCACCCCATGAGACTCAAGGACCAGGTCGCCATCGTCACCGGCGCCGCCAGCGGCTTCGGCGCCGAAATCGCCCGCCAGTACATCGCCCAGGGCGCCAAGGTGGCGGTGGCCGACATCAACGGCGCCGGTGCCCAGGCTGTTGCCGCCGAGCTGGGTGCCAACGCCCTCGCCGTGACCTGCGACGTCACCCAGCGCGCCGACATCGACGCCCTGGTCAAGGCCACGGTGGACCGCTTCGGCACCGTCGACATCGTCGTCAACAACGCCGGCTGGACGCACAAGAACGGCCCGCTGCTGGACGTGGACGAGGCCACCTTCGACCGTGTCTACGACATCAACGTCAAGAGCATCTTTCACATGGTGCACGCGGTGGTGCCGCTGATGCGCAGCAAGCGCAAGGGCGTGATCCTCAACGTCGGCTCCACCGCCGGCATCCGCCCGCGCCCGGGCCTGACCTGGTACAACAGCTCCAAGGGCGCGGTCAACCTGATGAGCAAGAGCCTGGCCGCCGAGCTGGGCCCGGACAATATCCGCGTCAACGCCATCTGCCCGGTGATGGGCGCCACCGGCCTGCTGGAGCAGTTCATGGGCATGCCCGACACGCCGGAGAACCGCAAGAAGTTCATCGGCACCATCCCGATGGGCCGGCTGTCCACGCCGCTGGACATCGCCAAGGCGGCGGTGTTCCTGGCCAGCGACGACGCCGAGTTCATCACCGGCGTCGAGTTCCCCGTGGACGGCGGCCGCACGGTATGAGCGGCACCCGGCGCCCGGGTACGGCCGCCACCCGCCGGGCGGGTACCCCGTCGGCTTGGGGCGGCCCGGCGCTCGACGGGGCGCTGCGATGAGCGGCCTCGCCGGGCAGGTGGCCTGGATCACCGGTGGTGGCAGCGGCATCGGCCTGGCCGGTGCGGTGGCGCTGGCCCAGGCCGGTGCCCGGGTGGTGGTCTCGGGCCGTGACGCCGCCAAGCTGGCCGCTGCGGTGCAGCAGGCCGAGGCCCAGGGCGCACCGGCCGGCAGCGTCAGCGCGCTGGCGCTGGACGTGGCCGACGCCGCCGCGGTCCAGGCCGTGGCGCAGCAGATCGAGGCCAGCCATGGCCGCGTCGACATCCTGGTCAACAGCGCCGGCGTCAACGTGCCCAAGCGCTTCTGGGACCATACCGACGCGGCCACCTTCGCGGCGGTGACCGCCATCAACCTCAACGGCGCGGCCTACTGCACGCTGGCCGTGCTGCCGGGCATGCGTTCGCGGCGGCAGGGCACGGTGATCAACGTGTCATCGTTCGCCGGCTGGTACCTCAGCTACCTCACCGGCCCGGCCTACATGGCCAGCAAGGCCGGCATGATCGCGCTGTCGCACTCCTTCAACATCGAGGAGTGTGTGCACGGCCTGCGCGCCACCGCGCTGTGCCCGGGCGAGGTGGCCACGCCCATCCTCAAGACCCGGCCGGTGGAGCCCAGCGACGACGAGAAGGCGCGCATGCTGCAGGAGGCCGACCTGGGCCGCACCCTCCGCTTCATCGCCGAGATGCCGGCCCATGCCTGCATCAACGAGCTGGTGATCTCGCCGGTGTGGAACCGCATCTACACCGGTGGTGCCGAGCTGAAGCGGCACTGAGGCAGCGCCCGGCCGCCGCGGCGGGGTGGTCTTGTTCCTAGGGGGTGCCGCGGGTGCCTGCTCTTGACGCAGGCCAAGCGGCTCCAGACAGTGGACCGACCACCGCCACCCGCGGTGGCCCATCCACCCGTCGAGGAGACCTGCCCATGACCCCCACGCTTGCGGCTGCCGGCCGTTTTGCCGCCGCCTGGCGCCACCGCCTGGCCTTGCTGGCCCTGGCGGCCAGCGCCACGTTGAGCTTTGCCGACGACAGCCTGACCCCGGGCGTGCCGCCCGGCAATGCACTGCCGCCGCAGGCCCAGGGCAAGGGGCCACCACCGTGGACCGGCCAGGCCGCCCGCCAGGGCGTGGTGGCGGTGTCGCACCCGGCCGCGGCCGAAGCCGGTGCGCGCATGCTGGAGATGGGCGGCAATGCCATCGACGCTGCGGCGGCGATCCAGTTTGCGCTCAACGTCGTCGAGCCGCAGTTCTCCGGCATCGGTGGCGGTGGCTTCATGATGGTCCACCTGGCCAAGAGCGGCCAGACCTTTGCGGTCGACGCGCGCGAGAAGGCACCGGCCGCGGCCACGCCGTCGATGTTCCTGCTCACCGGCGTGCCGGCGGCCCAGCTGTTCACCGTGGCGTCCAGCAGCGGCCTGGCGGTGGGCGTACCCGGCACGCTGATGGCCGTGGACACCGCGCTCAAGCGCTGGGGCACGCTGCCGCTGGCCACCACGCTGGCGCCGGCGATCACGCTGGCCGACACCGGCTTCAAGGTCAACCGCTTCCTGGCCGCCAACATCGCCGGCGACGGTGGGCGCACCGGCTGGCAGCCCGAGACGGCCGCCATCTTCCGCCCCGGCGGCGTGCCGCTGGCCGAAGGCGCGCTGCTGCGCCAGCCCGACCTGGCCAAGACCCTGCGCCTGATCGCCGCCGGTGGCCCCGACGTGTTCTACAAGGGCCCCATCGCCCAGGCCATCGTCGACGCCCAGCAGCGCAGCCGCAGCCCGGTGCCGGCCGAGGGCGTGGGCCGCATGACCCTGGCCGACCTGGCCGCCTACGACATCAAGGTGCGCGAGCCCATCGTCGGCACCTACCGCGGCTGGACGCTGGCGTCGATGTCGCCGCCGTCCTCCGGCGGGCTGACGGTGGTGCAGATGCTGAAGATGCTGGAGCACTTCCCGATGGGCGATGC
>Ga0208884_100514_pt1 | contig 11902 bp, 15 predicted proteins | sample LakWasMet68_HOW9_2_FD_183898 | JGI IMG/M metagenome (GOLD analysis project Ga0208884, IMG submission 183898) | Freshwater sediment methanotrophic microbial communities from Lake Washington under simulated oxygen tension - Sediment Metagenome... | ecosystem: Environmental > Aquatic > Freshwater >... | reverse complement strand
TGTATATCCGTGATGCCATGGTCGGTCACCTGCGCCATATCGAAAAGGACCTCGCACAACGGGTCGCCTCTGGCCTCGGTATGAGCGAACTGCCGCAGGCGCCAACTACTGCTGTTGCAGTTCAGGAGTTGGACCTATCCCCGGCGCTGCAGCTTATAGGCAAGATGAAGGATACGCTCGAAGGTCGTGCTATCGGGGTATTGATCGCGGACGGATCGGACGCGGCAAGCATCGAAGCTGTCAAGCAGGAAGTCGCCGCTGCAGGCGCAAAAGTGAAGCTTATCGCCGCGAAAATCGGTGAAGCGAAACTCGCCAACGGCTCGCTTTTGAAAATCGATGGCCAATTGGCCGGCACGCCGTCGGTTATGTTCGACGCGGTCGCCATCATTCTTTCCAGCGAAGCCGCCGCGTTATTGGGCAAGGAAGCCGCCGCCATCGAATTCGTACGCGCCGCCTTCGGTCATCTGAAAGCGATCGGCGTTGACAAAGGTGGCGAAGCCTTAGTGAAAACAGCGGCTATCGAACAAGACGCCGGTGTGATTGACATCGGTAACCTGGATCACTTCATTGCCGCAGCCAAGACACGTCAGTGGGGCAGGGAAGCGAGCATCAGAACACTCGCTTGATAAGGATATTATTGCTCTTGTGGGCGTCAAGGCCCTTTTGATTTCAGGCGTGATATCTTTATTACGCCTGAATTGACAGCGGTGGACTCATGGCATTCACTCTCGATTCCACCGGTTTTGGAAACACATCATCGCTATGATAGGATGCCAAACCGATTCATTTTTTAATCTTGTTTTTCATGCAAAAAAATACCCCTTATATTCTTTTTCTGGCCTTTGTATTGTTAGTAACGGTCTCTTTTTTCCTATTGATTAAAGATTTTTTATTAGCCTGTTTTTGGGCCATTATTTTGGCGGTAGTTTTTGATCCTGTTTATCAGCGGTTTAGGCTATATTTTAAAAATTCGGAAATACTGTCGTTGTTTTTAACCATGATAATGATTATCCTGGTTTTTGTGATCCCTTTGTTAACCATTACCTTGATGATAACGGAGGAAAGTACAATCTTTTATCAAAAAATTCAAAGCGGGGAAATAAACCCTCAAGTCTATTTTCAAGAAACTCTCGCGCTTCTTTTGCCAAAATTCAATAAGCTTTCACATATACAAGCATTGAGCGTTGAGCAGATAAGCGTCTCAGTAGGGGATTCCTTTACACAAGCAGTAAAATATATAGCACAACAACTCCCCGCATTGACCCAGAACCTATTAAATCTTATCGTTCAATTTGTCTTGGCTTTCTACATTCTGTTTTTTCTATTGCGGGATGGTAATCTCTTGATAAGAAAACTCATTTCTCTGGTTCCAATTGGAGACAACATCGAAACAGAATTATTTGAACGTTTCACCAGCGTAGCCAAAGCGACTGTTAAAGGCGGGTTAATAGTCGCCGTCATTCAGGGGAGTATAGGGGGATTATTATTTTGGTTTGTAGGCATTCCCGCTGCTTTTTTATGGGGTATGTTAATGATAGTTTTATCTTTATTGCCGATAGGCAGCACTCTAATTTGGGGGCCCGCCGCGGTAATTCTATTATTACAAGGTCAAACTTTAAAAGCGGCTATCGTTTTTACAGTCGGTATTTTAGTCATTGGCATGACGGATAATTTTCTACGGCCGCGCCTGATAGGTAAAGACAGTAAAATGTCAGATTATCTTGTACTGGTATCAACCCTGGGTGGATTAACCTGGTTTTCATTAACAGGATTTGTATTAGGTCCCATCATTGCGGCTTTATTCGTTACTTGTTGGGAGATAATGGGAAAATATAACAAAACAAGTAACATGTAATGAAGCCGAACTCTGAAGTAGCCGGTTCAGCAGGTAATAAGCCAGTTTTTAACAATTGCGGTAATCAGTTTAATGAATCTTAACGAATATCCATTTAACCCGCGTGCATGCTTTTAACGATCTTCTAGCTATTGCCCTGCTGGAATCTGGTTGGCCCAAATGAGATGGCCGAAGCGCTTAAACAACTGTATGACGGATTGTTATGTCATAGACGGATTTGACTGCGGTATATTTTTTCATTTTAGTGAAATTTAAAGCCTTTAACTTTTATTTTTCTCACCATTAACACTGCCAACAACGCCGGCTGTTGCGATAAAACGCAGAGCATCCTCAACAGACATATCTATTTCTACTATATTTTCCCGTGACATAATGACCGTGTTGCCACCCATCTGATAACTGAATGGCAAAAATACGGCAACTTGGTCATCGGCAATAAAAGTATGTGAATGCTCTTCGATATCAGAAACTGTAATAAAACCTATCTGTTGACCATTGAAGAGAGGTATATTTACCAAAACTACTTTATTAAATTTCCCTTTCTGTTCACTGGAAAAAAGAGAAATAAAATCGCGTATCGCTGTATATATGCTTTTAACAACGGGAATCTGGAGCACAAACTCTTCAAAGCTAATGAACAGTCTGGGAAAAGTTCGAGTCTCCAGAAAGCTTCCGAAAAAATAGGCTACAGCAAGACCCAATACAAACCCCAAGCCTTTTATGTACCAGCTGTCAGGTAAGAAAAACTTGAAGATATTTCCCAGCACCAATTCTGCAGTGTCGGCAAGCCAGAGGAGTAAATAAAGGGTGAGTATAAGGGGGATAATAGCGATTAGCCCCTTGAAAAAGGTTTTACTGACCGGCTTCATTTTTTTATTTCCAATTAAAGTCATTGGCCTACATCATTTGGCGAAGTCGACGACCACTCCTGCATTGCTTGATCTCCCGGACGATCTATTTTAACCTTGCCGCCCTCGGTTGAGGTTACCCAGCTTACCGGAATGTAATGGTGCTGACCGGTCTTATCTTTCTTCAGCTTGATGGTACCCGCACCTTCCATATGATCGACAGTGGCAAACTGGCCGTCCTGGGAACAGACAACGGGCATATCAGGTTTAATCTGGTTGGTGTTAATCATAGGTTTTCTCCGGTTGGCTCAATTTGAAAGTCTGAGCGAATTGAATTGATAATTCTTAAATTAAAAACTGCATTACGTGCAATAGCAACATCAAGTTTAAGTATTTACTGACGATTCCTCAGTCGAGGAAATATCCTCCGCATGAGCCCGCTCGAAGATTTCTTTTGCCTTATCAATCGCTTCGCTGCTAGATGCATGGACAGAAATCAAGGCACTTCCTCCCTTGATTTTTCCTTCATAGCGTCTGGCTTCATACTCCGGAATACCCATCCCGATCAAGGCTCCCGCCAAGCCGCCCGTGGCGGCGCCGACTGCCGCACCGCTCAACGCACCCATAATGGGGCCTGCGGCGATAAATGCACCGACACCCGGAATAGCCAGACTGCCAATCCCGGCCAACAACCCGATCACAGCGCCAGCGCCCAATCCCACTGTCCCACCAATAGTCGCCCCTTCCGGCGCTTTGGTGTGCTTTTCATGAGCAAAATCCTTGGTGGAGGATTTATCGGGAAGTAGCACGGATATATCATTGTTCGAAAAACCCGCATTCTTCAGGTCATTAACAATGCTCTCTGTCTGATCGATACTTTGGGCGATACAAAAAACTGCTTTACTCATGACACTCTCCCAAGCCTTTATGGCGCTATATTTTCAAGTTGATTATCTACCTGCACTACACCAGGCGTTTGCTTGGCGATTTGTTGCAGTTTCATGCTTTCGGCTTCACTTTTAACAGGCCCGCGTAAAGTCACCACCCCATTCCGTGTGATGATTTTTATATTCTGCGCATTGACTGACAGCAACTCATCTTTAACCACGGCTTGACGTATGGTAGCGGTGATAGTGATATCACTTTCGTTTTCCATTTGATCTTCCGGGGTTAAAGTGGCGTCACTCTTGTCGCGTACATTGCGCCCGGTATTGTCCAATGCCGAGTCGCCGGCCGCCAAATAGATTGCGGCATCCTGCTCGGCTTGAACAGTGCCGGTCATTATGTTTAAACCGACCGTTAAAGTGAACATAATTAACGATAATCGTGCAGACATAGTAAACTCCTCATTTTTTAAATGAATGTGGGTGGATTACCCAAAGTTATGAGCGGTTAATTGAACAAAAAATAAATAATGACCAGAACAATCACCGGCACACCCAACAACCAGCCAATTAAATATCTACCAATTTTCATGACGTAACTCCACTAAAAGTAAGTTGATGAAAAGTGTACTGGAAAGACTTTTTAGAGTCTGCTCGGTGTCGTACATTGGAGATAATCGGTTATCTCCAATATATTGGTTTTGATGCTGTGGGAGCATGATTTGGGGAATCCCGCTGATTCAGAACAGGGCGAAGCGCAATCGTAAATTCAATTCATAGGATGGCAAGTTGTGGAATCGATTACTTGATGCGGTTGGGGGCTGTCCTCAGATGGATTGCGAGAGGGGGATCGGGAAGAGCGATAAGCTGCCAAGTGGGTCGCCAGGGCGCGAATGAACCTGCTGCGATATGCCTCTGGCGAGGACAACAGCGGGTCATAGATTTCGTTAGAAATAACTTCCCGATTGAAGACCTGCCAGATTTTTAAAGCCTGGCAGGTTAGGGTGACTGCAAGTAAATTATTTTTGACCGCATCCTTACTTGCCTGGCGGGGACGTCAAGGCTTCTTTGCTTTTTTCACAAGCCGCTAAGGAGGCTTTTTCAGCTGCCATGGCATGTTCCTTTGCTTGCTCCGACTGCTGAGCGTTAGCGGCGGCCTTATGATGCATTGCTGCTTGTTCATGAGCCGCAGCCGCCGCCAAATGTTTCGCGGAGGTATTTTCAGAAGCGGACAGAGTGGATCCCGGATGAGATTGGTCAATGGGGGCTCCGGCTGTATGACCCGTGGCTTGCTCTGGAGCGGCCATACCGGCGACCGGTATGGTCATAAGCACAATGGATGCCATAGTGAATTTATTCATGTTTGAACTCCTCAATAGAAAGATTTAACACCGGATGCAGTCGTTACATGCGCGGCGGGTCCAGGTATGGCTTAGTTCCATAGTACGAATGAATTTTATCAACCCAAGACTGGTCTGCCATGTCGGGCCAGTCGTTCTTATCGAATCCCGGTGCATTTTTGAGTCGATCCTTTTCCACGTTTAGCACAAAGCGCTTGTTCGCCGTATCGAGCTTCAATGCACTCCACGGTACCGCAAAAAGCTTTTCCCCCATTCCGAGGAAACCGCCAAAGGACAACACCGCATAACACACTTTGCCGTTGGACGTATCCAACATAATTTCCTTGATTTCACCCAAGTTTTCATCTTTTGGGTTACAGACCTCATTTCCAATCAGGGTGTCGGCGCCCATTAGACGAGGACCGGGTCCCCTTTCGTGGCCGGGTTTGCGTTTGTATATACCGTAGGTATCGCGATCTTCGTAGTTCATGTTAATCTCCTATCATAAGTGATATTGATGAGGGTCCTTACTCCCATCCTTGCGATCGCCAGATCCCCATAATCAGAGCGTGAATGATGTTTACTCTAACTTAAGCCAACATACTCGCGAAGATAAACGCAGTCGGTGCGGCACAGAACATAGAGTTATGAGTTTTCTTTGGGACTGGGGGTGATGGTGCCTATGGTAGGATTTCCTGTTTGAGTTAAGGCGCTAAGAAAGCCTGTCAACACGTTGATCGGCATTGACTTGCCTACAACGCCGGCCGTTGTGATAAAACGCAGAGCGTCCTCAACAGACATATCTAATTCCACTACATTTTCACGTGACACAATAACCGTGATTCCACCCATCTGGTAAGTAGCCAATGGGAAAATCCGGTTTTTCATCCGTCATTTCAATAATCCACTGGGGCTGCTCCAGATAAGCCGGGCGCATAGGATTTCTCCACAAGTTATGCTTAATATCCATACACAGCAGTTACTTGTGTTGCTGTTCATGGTGCGGGCCAAAAGCAATCTGGAAAGCGATTTTTTGCCACTGGCTTTCATCAATCCCAGTGAGCAAATCTATCATTTGCTTATCTATGTCAGAACGATAATTGTAGATCTGTTCAACAGTCGAACGGGACAATAAATCACGTGCTCACGCGCATGCATATTGCCAACGGTTTGATAATAGGAATTAAACAAATAACTATAATCCGGGTTTAAGGACTGGTAATTCGGCAGGAAATCCAGTAGCAAAAAGGTTTCATAGAACCATGTCACATGGGCCAGATGCCATTTAGGCGGACTGGTATCGACAATGCTTTGAATTAGATAATCGTCCAGCTTCAATGGAGCGCAAATGGCTGCAATCATATTGCGAATACGTTGGTAGAACGAAATCAAATCTTGCCGGGAATTCAGCAGACGGGTAGGATATTATTGGAGTATGGCTGACATTGAATACTATTTAACCTTTGTCTCTACATTGGAGGTAATGACATAAAAACAGTTATCAACAATGTGCCTGATTATCCAGGTAATCACTGTTTGTTTTGAAGAAATTTTTCCTGATACCCTTCGGGTTAATGCAAATCTGTTACAGACAGATTTGTGACGGTATAATCCAGGCAACATGAATGTGAGTTATGTATTTGTTACAAATTGGCTAAAAATTATTGCTCACCAGGTAGGTTTTTAGCAGTATTCGTTGTAACAAAAGTTTGTTCTAAATAGAATCAACTCAGCTTTTCTCCAGTCGGACTTTAAGCGCGTATTTTTCACGGTCGATTTCTCCCCGGGTACGGATACCAAGCCGGCGTAATAGGGGTAAGGGAGGGCACCATCCTTGCAAACCATGCTGCAAAAGAAACGGCAAAACAATGCCGGGCAGGAATAGCCATTTTCGATTTTTGGTTAAGCCAAGAATTAGACCGGTTAGGGCTAAAGTAGAGGCATTGACCTCAAGCACTCGCTCTATATCCCATTCCTTATCCAGCATTTGAATGCGCTCAAGAATTTCCGCCTTGCTTTTGCCGTTATAACGTTGAATATTTATATCCGTTTGAATATCTATTTCTTCGTTCACATGGGAAGCGGTGGAGCTACGAACGCGATCCAGGCTTGATCTTGTTGAATCTTCAGCATTAAATATAGACATATAAGCCTCCAAATTAATAAACAATAACAAGATTTCGCCGCATAATCACAGCGATATCTGTTCATTACTTGTTTTTAGCCGTTTCTTTCTATTCAGCTACATTAATAGAATTAACAGCAGATTAGCGCTTCCCTGGATTATTTCCGCCCAAGTTCCCCACGCTCCTGAGTCCTCACAGGGAGTTCCTCCCAGTCGACTGATGAGTGCCTGTAAACTGGAAACTGCCTCTTTATGAGCCTCATAAATGGACCTTAGATCCTTCGACTCGCCCAGTCCTAAAATATTCGTGTAATAATTTGTTAATTGTTGATTTGGCTTGCCTTCAAAAATGCTGTCAAAAAACATGATTATGCACGTTGATTAAAAGTCTAATGGAAAAGCGTCCTAAATTCTGGGCGTTGTCGAACATTGGAGATAAACTATTTTTATCTGACCAGACGCAGGTTTTTCGAAAATTATTTTTGAACTCCCAAATTTCTTTTTTAGTTCAATTTTCCTTCGGTAAATTTTCCAATACTTGTGTAGATGACAAGGTAGCTTAATGAAATGCCGCCCTTGTCATCTACGTCAACCATACGCACTTGCCGGAACCGGGGCTCTGATTGCAGACGAGCTGGATGGAAGATCCTCCTCTATGACTTTGTTTCAGAATTGATCAATGAAAGCGTCTTGTTCTATTGAACTTCGAGTCCGTATTGATGTGGGCTGTTTTCGGTATAGGGTTGCCGTGGGTTTGTCTTATGGCCAATTGCTAATCAGGATTGCTTTTGAAAACCGACGCTTTGAGTCCGCCATTTTCAAAAACCACGGTCCATTGTCCGGTTGGTTCTTCAGTATGCCTGCAATGCCACCGGGCCAATATCGATCGATGATCATTTCATAAAACCGGAGCCTGCTGCCTGCCGTCACCGATTCGCAGGGGGTTCCGAGCCCGCAAAAAAAAATCTTACGCTGTGTAAGGTAACGAACCGATTTATTGGACTGGCGAACCTATCATGGCTACATGCGAGACGAACCATCGTCCAGGGGCATAGCTTCTGAGTCAGTCCAGGTTGGCAGCCCGCGACATTCCGCAACCGTAAACAGCCGTGTGACGTGGAACCCCCAAGTTTGACCTTTAAAATTTTTGAGGACAAAGTTATGACGAAGACCGCACTTAAACCCGCAATGCAGCACGGAGAGGAAGCCATCACGTTACTCACTGAAGACCACAAGAAGGTAAAAAAACTGTTAGTGGATTTTGCCAGACTCGCCAAGGGCGATGGCAACGATAAAGCAAAAGCAGAAGTAGTTCGGCAGATATGCATGGGGCTGACCATCCATGCCCAAGCCGCGGAAGAAATCTTTTACCCGGCGGTTCGCGCCGTCATCAAGGACAACGATTTGATGGACGAAGCTGACGTAGAGCATGCCGGAGCCAAGAACCTTATTGCGCAACTAGAGGCCATGACACCAGTCACGACCACTATGACGCAACGGTTACCGTGCTCGGCGAGAGCATCGATCATCATGTAAAGGAAGAAGAGGAAAAATGTTTCCCAAGGCAAAGAAAGCCAAGGTCGACACCGCTGCTCTAGTGCTCTAGGTGCTGCTTTGATCCAACGCAAGCACGAGTTGCAGGCGGAGAGAGGCAAAACCCAGCCGGTCAAGGTCAGGAAGGCCCAATCGCGATGAGTGTTGCCAACATTGCATCCTGCTTAGGCAGTCCTGCGGCTTCGTGAATTCCAGTGCCGATATTACCAAAGCGGTGGCAGTGGCACGGGAGGCGCGGAGTCAGTCAAGAATGAAATACAATTCAAATAAACTTAAATAGACGAGAAAACTACCATGGAAATTACAGACAAAGTATCCAATTCCGCACATGCGGCTTACGATAAGATCGCCGATGCAACCAGCCAGGCTGCGGAAACGCTTGGCGAAAAAGGCAAACAACTGAAAAAAACCGAGCAGCAATTGATGAAGAATTGCTCAGGTTTTATCAGCGACAACCCCATAACGTCGGTGAGTATCGCGGTAGCGATCGGCTTTCTGCTGAGCCGATTGGTGAGCGGCCGTTAGATCGGCAAATATCATAAACCCGAACGCTGCAATGACCTGCGGCTCAAACAGAGAGGAATTTATCATGGAAACCATAGACAAAGCACCTAATTCCGCACATGAGGCGGTCGATAAGGTCGCTAGTTAGTGCGACCAATCAGGCTGCAGAAGCGCTTGGCGAAAAAGGCGAACAACTAAAAAATGCCGAGCAGCAATTGATGGAGGATTGCCGCGCTGGAGACGCAGCGGGCGGGCAAGAGCCTGGTGGGCATGATCGTGGCCGGAGTGATGGTTGGCGTGTTGCTGATCGGTGCTTGGCTAGGACTCATGGCCGCCGCCGTGCTGGAACTGGTCGAGCATGACGTCGTGGCAACGAGTAGCGCCATACTGCTTGCCGTCGCATTCAATTTGATGCTCACGCGTTTACTCTTTGGTGTGATACGCCGTAAGAGTCGCTATCTACAATTTCCCGCGACCCTTCGCAGTTTTCAGACCACGCCCTCTGGGCGACGGGATACGGAGAAGACATGATCAAGGGCTTCCTTTCTAAAGCGAAACAAACCCAAGTCACTGAGGGCTCAAATCAGGGCTGCGGAGCGAGAGCTATTGAACCGTCAACAAAGGGTCGGTGTTCGCACCGCTACGCTGGCCCGAAACATACACCAACAAGTGACCGCTCCGGCCACTTTGCTGCTGGCGGGCGGCATCGGTTTTATCCTTGGCGAACTTACCCAGCGTCAAACTACCAAATCACGCGGCGCCGCCGATAAGCTACGCACTACCGAGACTACACCCTTGAGGACTGCGCTGAACCTCATGACCTCGATCCATACCTTATACACGGCCTTGCCTTTAGCCTGGATGATGAAGTCCTTCTATCAATAGGACGCGTCGGATCATATGTTCGAACGGCAAATCCAACCGGTGGCAGCGGCTTCAGGTGCAGTCAGTAGCCGCGCCGAAGGTCAAAGCGATAACTGCTTGCATCCGACATAACAGGTCATTCTTGAGCGAGGTAGTTCCATCAAAGCTGCGCTATTCATTATGCAAGCTTTAACAATCGTCGCCGCTGGACTCCCAACGCGAGACCGCTTTTCTTATAAAGTGACATTTTTATCACCCACAGCGCCGCGGTAACACGTTGCCGTCGCGCAAAATCAACTGGAGATTCATGATGACCAAAGCCAAAACAGAGGTTCTAGCTGTCAAAAGCAAATCGACACAGTCTGGGCCAGAAGAAGTAACAGTTTCAGTCGCTAGTGGTGGAGAGTGGCACCAGACGGCCTCCGGCGATCAGCCTGTGTTGACGACGAATCAGGGTTTGCCGGTTTCCGACAATCAGAACTCCCTGAGAGCCAATCCGAGCGGTCCGACGCTGCTGGAAGATTTCATCCTGCGTGAAAAAATCACGCATTTCGACCACGAGCGGATTCCGGAGCGCGTCGTCCATGCGCGCGGTACGGGTGCGCACGGTTTTTTCGAACTGACCCAATCCCTGGAAAAATACACAACAGCCAAAGTGCTGACCGAAGTGGGCGAGCAAACGCCTTTGTTCACACGTTTCTCAACCGTAGCTGGGGGGGCCGGCTCGGCCGATACCCCGCGCGATGTTCGTGGCTTCGCCGTCAAGTTTTACACGAAAGAGGGCAATTGGGATCTGGTCGGCAATAATATCCCGGTGTTTTTCATTCAGGATGCCATCAAATTTCCCGACCTCGTTCATGCCGTCAAGATGGAACCCGATCGCGGCTTTCCGCAGGCAGCGTCGGCGCATGACACCTTCTGGGACTATATTTCACTGACACCGGAATCGATGCATATGGTGATGTGGATCATGTCCGACCGCACCTTGCCGCGTTCGCTACGGATGATCGAAGGCTTCGGTATTCATAGCTTTCGTCTGGTCAATGCAGCGGGCGAATCGACCTTCGTGAAATTCCATTGGCGGCCGAAACTCGGTTTGCAATCCACCCTCTGGGACGAGGCGGTCAAGATTGCCGGCGCCGATTCCGACTTTCATCGCCGCGACCTGTTCGAAGCGATCAGCGCCGGCGATTTTCCGGAATGGGACTTGGCTGTGCAGTTGTTCTCGCAAGAGGAAGCCGATGGCTTCCCATTCGATCATCTCGATGCGACCAAACTGATACCGGAAGAACTCGTGCCGCTACAAGTTATCGGGCGCATGGTGCTCAACCGCTGGCCGGACAATTTTTTTGCGGAGACAGAGCAAGTGGCTTTTTGCCCGTCCCATGTCATGCCCGGCATCGATTTCTCCAACGATCCGTTATTGCAGGGGCGTCTGTTTTCGTATCTGGACACACAGTTATCCCGCCTGGGTTCGTCGAATTTCCACCAGATACCCGTGAATGCGCCGCAGTGCCCGTTCGCCAATCACCAGCGCGACGGTCATATGCAAATGGCGCAACCGGCCAGACGCGTGGCCTACGAACCGAATACCCTGGCAGAGGATTCCCCATGCGAACAACCGGAGAGGGGTTTTCGCAGCGCAGCGATGGACGAGACCGGCGCAAAGGGTCGGATTCGGGCGGAGAGCTTTGCCGACCATTACAGCCAGGCACGGCAATTCTATCTCAGCCAGTCTCCTTACGAACAGGCGCATCTTGCCTCCGCTTTGGTATTTGAGCTCTCGAAGGTCGAGCATCCGCATATCCGTGATGCCATGGTCGGTCACCTGCGCCATATCGAAAAGGACCTCGCACAACGGGTCGCCTCTGGCCTCGGTATGAGCGAACTGCCGCAGGCGCCAACTACTGCTGTTGCAGTTCAGGAGT
>Ga0208884_100507_pt1 | contig 12126 bp, 4 predicted proteins | sample LakWasMet68_HOW9_2_FD_183898 | JGI IMG/M metagenome (GOLD analysis project Ga0208884, IMG submission 183898) | Freshwater sediment methanotrophic microbial communities from Lake Washington under simulated oxygen tension - Sediment Metagenome... | ecosystem: Environmental > Aquatic > Freshwater >... | reverse complement strand
CAATAGCGCATTCATACCGTTATCCAATGCAACAATATCGCTATGTGTGGACTCATGAACATCAAATGAATTCTGTCTTTTTGTGTTACTCGATGAACTCTTTCTGGGCTTTTTTTTAAGGTTTTTTGCTTTTTCGATGTTATCCGTAATTTCTGAAATGAAAAAGAGTAAAATTCCTTCAAACAAACTGATACAAGTGCAATACAATAGCGCATTCATACCGTTATCCAATGCGATAATACCGCCATGTATAGACTCTTGAACATCAAATGAACTCTCTCTTTTGCTGTTACTCGACGAACTCTTTTTGGGCTTTTTTTCATGGCTGTTTGCTTTTTCATCAACATCTAACCACGAAAAAAAACAATTCTTTCAAACATGACCAAATCACAATAATGCATAGCGCATTCATACCTTTATTATCCAATGCGACAATACCACTATGTGATCGAGACTCATGAACATCAATTGTACTCTTTCTTTTATTTATGTTCGATTCACTCACTTTAATACCAACATGCTTCTTGGGAGAAGAACCCACAAAGTATAACCCGGCCACATTACCGATGCATATAGGTGAAAGTGATTCATTAAATTCCAATGGTGCGTAATCCAACCAATCATTCCAATTATCAGAGGTCATGAAACAAGATATAGTTCGTTTGAGAAAACGCGCAGTACCTTGAATGATTATTTCTTCAATATATTTAATAGTAGGTTTGGTATATTGTTCAACATATGCAGCAAAACTTAAATTTGAATGCGTTGTACCAAAACGCGTGGCTTCATAATACACATTAAAGCTCCACATATTGTAAGGTCGATATTTCTCGTCTTTGTTCTGTTTAATAAACTGAACGACCTTATTTTGCAATTCAAGTGCCGAGAAATCTTCCGACAAAATGAGTTTAAAATCATCCACTTCCCTGTGGGCTTTAATGGTGTTAACAATAGCTGTGAAAAATCCACATTCTTTATTTTTCGTAAAGCAATCCAGAATGTTCATATTAATGTTGCTGAAAGCATTCGTTATCTGTTGCAATTCATCGGTGCTATTAGTGATCAATTTCACTTTGTCATGCATTGCAGTAACAAGTTTTGGATGGAAATGATTGTACCTGCTGTGTGGCAAAGTAATACATTTTCGCCGAATTTCCTCAATGATAGAACAGCTGTCCACATGTTGTATAGCTTGATTTGAATCCTGGCAATCATTACAATAAAACTCATATATCTTCTTTTTGTTGTTCGGATTGAAACAATATCTGCAAGTGAACATATCAATCTTTACTTTAGGAACAATTCGAGAAATGGCAGTACAGTTGCTACATTCAGTATCGGCTTCAATTCGAAATTTGCGCAAACCGGGATTTTTCTTTGTTTTTGGTTGCTTTTTCAAAGCAGTTGGTAAATTGTTTACAACATTGATTTTTGGAATAGCTAACTCTTCGTTGCTCTCCGTGAATAAATACTTTCCCGTTATTTTGTTATATCGTGACAACCAGCTGACTAAATTTTCACCGACTCTAAACTTTGGTGCGATTAAATGGTTAAGATTTTTATTATCTAAAACCGGTAAAAATCTCATATCCTTACAACTTCTTACTCTTGTACTTCCCACGTAGAACATGTGGAAGTTGAGAGAAAGTAGCAATCCAGAGTAATAGTTAATATCCAATATCAGTTTTGGAAGTGTTTTCCCTTGTAACTTGTGGTAAGTTATGGCAAAGGCCAAAACGACAGCAATACCTTTGAAATAAATGTTACGTCTTTTATTCGTGTTTTTATCTTTGCCAACTTTCACACCTATGTTGGGACGTCGTTCTGATCTGATTGGTATGACCACTTTACCCTTTACAACTGTAAATATTTCGGGCCAACGAAGTACATCATTAAATCGTTGTGACGTAAACTCACAATTAATATAAACTGGAAAATGCGCACGGTTTTCAATATCAGCAAAGGTTCCTACTTTTGCATTCGACAGCAAATCATCTACATATTGTTCGGATTCCAAACTTTCAAACGTGAGTGAATGCATAAAACATGAAGTTCCATTCGCAATACCAAGAGTAGCATGAATATTCTCGGTGACATAACACGGTGCTCCAGGCACAAAATAATTATAAAGTTCTGGATAATGGTCAAATAGAAGTGTCTCAGTAGTTGAACAAACGCCGTCGCCCCCCCTCTTGGCCATTAATTTTGTTTTTCTCCATCTAAGACAAGGAAGATTGTGCTGAGTAGCAAACCGCAGAATTTGCGCTGCATCCAAGCGAGCTTTTTCACTATTATTAGTCACAGCAATGGGAGCTGTCAACCAAGAAGGGTCTTTTTCAAAGTCAGAACCCGAAAGAACTTTAATAGAATTCAAAAACTCTTCAGTCACCGGTTTTTCAACATTTTGTCTCATATTAACAATATGCTTAGCATGAATTGCATTGTCATCGGTATCAAAAAGTCGTTTTTGCTCAACGAATGGAATCAGAATGAATTTTTGAAATTGCAAAACCCCCAACGCAGAACTAGTACTCGATTTTTTGTTGGTGACGGCTTCAAGTGCACTACAAAATAGTGCTTTACCACCCACAGGTGGAAGTTGATACATATCACCCATTGCAACAATGATTTTATTGCCAAATGCAGCATCTATTCCCGTTGCTTGTCTCAGTCGCATATCAATACAATGCAAAATGTCAGCCGAAATAAATGAAATTTCGTCAATAATAAAGCCGTTACAATTTTTGACTCTATTTTTGAATGCAATTAAATATTTGCCTTCCAATGGTTTTAAATTTTGTTCAATATCCATTGCCTCAAATTCACTACGAGACATATTTTTATTTGAACTACTTGCAGGGTTAAACATGAACAGATTATGAATAGTGCGCCCCATGTCTAAATTTGAAGCTGCAACTCCAGTCGGTGCACACGTCATCAAGTTATGACCCTTCTCTCTAAGTATCTTTAGCAATCGATTTGCAAAAAAAGATTTGCCAGTACCCGGACCACCATGAATTAAAATATTTATAGACTGGACTGATGGATCATTAAATTGAGCATTAATATTTCTAACAACAGCGGTTAAAGCTTTATTCTGTTGCACATTGAGCTCGAAATCAGTCTCTCTTTCAACCACAACTCTTTCGACATTTCCTGGAAAATACATTGATTCACTCACAGGAATATTTGGCAGCTCATCATCACTTGTATCGTCATCATTAAGAAGTTTGTAATCGTCCTCAATATTTTTCACAACCTCACCGGCTCTATCGCGCTTGATCATATAACTGCCTTTGATAATAGAATAGTTTGATAATGAGGATGAAGAGTTGCTTGAATCGGGGACGTTGTTGATGGATTTATCGTACATAGGATTTATCATATCCATAATGCTTTCCAAAACTTCCTCCTGCTTGCTTTGTCTGCCATTTGGATCATGCAAGCGTTCAAGTACATCGAGCAACACAGCACCATCATTAAAAGACAAATCCCAATTAACTCCAGCAATATTAAGCTTATCTTTGGACATGCCGTTACCTCTCTCATTCCATTTTGTTGCATGTATATGCCGATAAGTTTGACATACTTGTTTTTTAATGTAATTCGTCGTGAACAGTTGCGACATATTGGCACAAAATCGAATTCGCATTCGGTGAATGAAGGATGGATTGTTACGCGCTGCCCAATTGCAGAATGCTTCATATGTGAACAGTTGCGGCCGAAGGGGAATAAAACCTTCAGTCCCAGTCGTATCAGCAGACGTACTGTGTATAGCATCTCCATTTATTTCACTTGAAATTTCTATTGTTGAACCCACTGCGCGCCAAGGCACTAATAGACTAATAGAATAACGCGCAAAATTATCTGACTCTTGTCTCAAATTTGCACAAATCGCGGGATTAGGAAAACGTGGCGGACGACGACCACATAATTCCGGTATAGCAAACTTAGATCGAAATACTTGACAATGGGTATTATATAATACATGATCAGCTTCGAAAAAAAACCTTGTGTTTAATTTGCGACCGACTTTTGTTCCAACATTTGATGAATCAAATTCTGTTGCGCAATTGAGCTCATCGTTGTCGCTCCCAGAATCGCTACTACTAGCATCCGTGTCGTACACTTTTTGTAGCTTTGATGAGGCAAGTGGCTTACTTGGGGCGACACCAGTCTCAAGTTTTGTTCTGTCATATTGGACGATTTTAATGGTACTCACCCACTCATAAAAATTCATTTTACTAAGTGAGGGTCCTCGTTTAGAATAATGTTGATGCTGTGCTACAGGAACTGATTTGCCATTGATTCTATAAATCTGTGCGGTAAAAACAGCTGTATCACTGGTTGTTTGATATTCAGTGTCTTCATCATATGTGTTGTGGCGAATATCTTCAGTTAATGAATTAAGAAATGCGTCATCGCTCAACTTGATCTGATTCAATGATGCTTTCACTTCTAGATTTTCCACAGCGCTATGCACCACTTCCGTAATATTTGAAGTCAAATGCTGATCAACATCATCGTCATCGTCATCATTATCACCACCATTTTCGTAAAGAAAATCTTCGAAATTGCTGTCATTTGAATCGGGCGTTTCAAAAAAATAAGATTCATCATCAAGTGCTGAGGGAGGCAATGATGAACAATAAGTTGTTAAGAGTGCTACCGCAGGTTGATTGAAAATGTACCACGTTTCATGCGATTTGATGGATGAAGTTAACCCCATATTTGACGCGGCTGCCATTGAAGCTGATATTTCGACGGTCAAAGATAACTTATTTATCACCTTGTTGAGAAAATATTGAGCATTTCGCACATCAGTGCCAGAATCCGCAGCTTTAGACGGATACTTCTTTGCTTCATTGACCGCCTGGACAATTAGAGGACAACAATTTTGAACTTTTGTACTATTTTTCACCATGTAATCCAACATATAATAAATGATGTTCTTGCACTGTTCAGCACTCCCAAGTGAATAAATAGCTTGATTACATGATGTTACTGCAGCTAATGCATCGTTAAATTCTGTAATACGACCATTAATCGTGTTAAGCTTGACTTCATCAAAATCTTCCAAAAACGGTCTTTGTAATTCCCATATAAGAAAACGAGGATCCTGCATCATCAACTGTTTCACATAATTTACTTTGGCACGAATATTGCCGATATCTTTCAGTTCTAATTGAGGCATATGTGTCGAACACTGAGCAATATCTGTATGTGCACTTACTTTTGAAACATTAATTTTCTTCTTATTATTCTTATCATTAATGACTGTGGCAACTTCATATTGAAGCATAACTGGTCTAGTCTCAGGAACAGGTGTAAACGAAGGCTTTGCAAACCGACACCCAAAGTCTCCAGTTTTACCTTTCCAGCACGAAGGGCCACACTCATGATAATTGTTGAAAATCATGGTCATATAAGCTCGCTGCTTCGCAACTGACAAACTTCGAAATTCAATTGAACGGTGTAACTCATCAGTGGCTGCATCATGTTGCTCCTTCGGCGATTTATTATTTTTCAATGTTTCAGAAGAACTGCTCACTGAAGGCAAAGGCTCACATGGTACACACATTAAATCCATATCATATAACTTTTCTCTCAATCGTTCTGAAGTAAATTCGATGCCCTGTTTTCCAAGTAATTTCCTCGGACACAACATTGTCAAAGCATATCGTGTGTTGTAAGTTCCCTTTCCTCGAACTCTCTGTCTAAACAGATGAATTGACCGTGGAATATGAGCAGTAACCATGGTATCCATGGTATTACTGACTATCTTTGCAAAATAGGGATCATCCGCGACAGTTTCCAATAATTTTGGAACCAACGCACCCCAGCCGGCGCTATGACTGTGCAATGACCCGCGTCCCTGACACTCAAATACTGTTACCATTGCTGATAATGCACCCAAAACACCACGATCTCTCTCATAAGATGGCGCTGTTTTCTTAAATTCATCTTCACAATCCAGCCTGTTGAACAAAACAATATAAGAACAGCACCAATCAATTTATGAAAACGTTTGCGAATAATTTTGACAATATCTGACCTGAACAAATATTTAATAACAGCACGAATCATTTTCTGAAACACTTGAGCTGCAACTCCTGGATTTTGTGCCAAAGCGATTGCACGCATTTCAGATGTTTGTGGGACTGGTATTTTCAACTTAACTTCGCCATGATCGTTAATAAAAGTTCCTAAACCATCTGTATTGTTGTTATCAGCGTGCAAATGCCCCAAACGAATCATCAAAGGTGAATCTCCATCAGCTGGTGAAATAGTAATAAACCACGATGGCAATCCAAAAAACGCTACATACGCATGTAAAGATGTCAAAGTCTTTAACCGTTCAACAGGCCCAAATGGTACAACAGATCCTCCAATTTTCACTGCTGGCATCATTTCTTTCAATAGTTGCATTGAGCTTTTGGAAGTGGGATTCTTATGGGATTCGATTATACGATCAGGAAAATCACTAGAATTGACTAATTTGATAAACTTTTGAATAGTTTTGGAATTGCCAGTAACTTTCGCTTGAATAGTCCGTGCAGCTATATGGCGCTGTGATTGATTGAACATCGTGAACTGAAATTTGCAATCTTTAGCTGCTCGGTTATCGTATTGAGTGTTGACATACATCTTAAATCCAGGAGTACAACCAGACTTTTTCAAGCAGCCTTTCCCCAATAAAAACAAAATTGGATATGCACCCATGAGAAGTTCATCATTGCTTTCAAATTCGTTAATAGGAATAGAACTTGTGGTGCGCATGAGAAGATCAACAGATTTGAACACCCGCGGGACTAATTTCCTCAAAACAGCCATATCATTTAACTGATTCGAAGAAACACAAACCATAGGTAAACAGTCATCTTCAATGAACGACACATTTTCGGTTACTGCTGCTGCTGCTGCTGCTGCTGCTGCTGCTGCTGCTGCTGCTGCTGCTGCTGCTGCTGCTGCTGCTGCTGCTCCTGCTGTTGCTGATGTTGCTGCTGTCAGTGATTTTGACGGATCGTTTGACTTCGAAATTTCATCTTTGAATGCTCTTGGCACAGCAACATCTGCAGAAGTTATCATATCAAGTTGAGCTGCTTCTTCTTCTTTCACAATAACAGCATTTGCTATAAGCTTTTCGCGATAAGAATCATAATATGTCTTGTAATCAAACGAATTATCAACCTTTACCGAAGCACCGTACAAAGGATCTACCCCCCTTTTAAAAATCAGCCAATGCTTAATGTTAGTTCCACGAACAGTAAAATTACGATGTGAAGTAGTACTTGACAACAAATGCTGCTTCGTTTTAAGCCAATTATCAGCAGAGCCAATGAAGAATATTTTAACAAACTGCAAATCCTCATCACGGTGCGGTAATAATTTATCAGCAGCTTCTGTAGGTCCATCAGTGGGAAACACAATAATATGACCTTTCAGTGCATCTTGTTGTTGTTCAACTCTCTCATAATTGTTTGACAATTTCACAATATCACAGTATACACGGTTACGAGAAATAGCCTGCTTTTCTAATTCACTCAATGGTAATAACTTGTACAAATTAAAATTGTTCAAAGCATATTCCAAATTTCCAAAATCGTAACCACTAGCAAGACAATAGGTTGGGCGAATTGGATTCCTCGCAAATATTGACTTTGAACATTTTAAACATATAGCAGCTTTAATGTTTTCCCATTGTTGCTTAGAAATTGACTCAATTCTTTTGTTGAAAAAAGGGTCATTTCTAACGTAATTTGCCAACTCTAATTTCAAACGTTGTGACTCAGTGGAATAACGCCCAAGCAAAGTTTGAACCTCTGCCATTGCATGACTACAATTCAAAATGTCCATATTAATTATGCTCTGCTGATTCGCAAACTCTTTCAACGTGAAATCGCGAAGTGCAGCTATCTGAACTTCATCATAATCAGAAATTTCAGCATCAATTTCAGAATTATAAATTTTCATTGACGAAGTCAATTTGCAAAGTTCATCTTCAGCAATGGATTTTCTAGTTTTAATCGCAACAAGATTTGATTTTTGCAATAAATATTCGTGCTCAATGCGATTTATTTCCAAATCCATTAATCTTGCTTTACCGTGAATATGAGGCCATCGCCCTGCTGGTGTAGCAAGATAAGGAACTTCTGTCAAAAACCGTTCATGCAAATAATATAGATCTTTTTTGTATTGAAAAACATTATGAATAGGTTTATAAAGATCGATGACACTATTATAATTTGATACTTCAAATTTAGATTCATCTAACTTTAGTGGACCTAATGAATCAATTGAATGTAAATTCATCCGTTCAAAGTTTCGACATCCACATGAAGCACAACACATAATGCATTGTGTATGATCCATTTCAGTTTCATAATCTTCCATGCATTGTTTTTTCACATCGTTGGAAGCCCCACAGTCAATTATTAAACGCTCAAAAGACTCTTTTTGCGCAGCCGACATATTTTTCAATCCTTTCCCACCATTCTGAGATGCTTGTTTTTCCAACAAATGAAATTTATCGCCATCCGACATATCCCATAATAAGCCAACCGCAGCGGCAGGATCCGACTCAAATTTCGATAAATTGCCAATATTTTTCGACGGTGCAGAAACTTGAGACCAATGAAAGTACAGGTTACCATTTTGATCGTCATCAAATACTAACCGTGAAAATCCATTACTTTCATCATCCAAATATGACTTCAAATTTGTCAAATCAAACTGCTGATTATCCGAATTGAAGTAAACGTAAACATTGTCGTTAGCTTTCTTCTTCTATCAAAATCAAAAAATAAATATAAATTGCAATGAAGAAAATTAAGCGATCTCTTTTTACCTTGCGACTGTGAAAAAACTCCATAACGATTGAAAATTGTGCGGCTTCTTCCACCTTTTGGACCAAACACTCAAACTTTGGAACTGACGTGGCTCGAGGCAAATCTTTAGACGTGTACTGATATTGAGTAGACATCTTTTGAACAGCTATAAAAAGATTATTTTGCAGTTCATTAAGTGACAAAAACTGCCAGCGTGTAAAGGCTTGATAAAATTTCTTTTCAATCTTAGATTCCTCATCAGTAATATAAAATATAAAGTTGGTCTTATGTAAACGGGTTGTTCCTTCCATAAGTTGCAACCCAACCTCATATTTCCCAAAAGATGACTTTGCAAGACAGATAATTGGCAGAATTTCAATACTTGGAATTACAGAACTGTTTCCAATGTATACACATGAACTGAATAACTCATTGAACAACTCATGAACAAACACAGCATTTTGTGATGTCATCGACGACTTGGAAGAATCAGAGCCTTTGTTAAAATTAGCTTGCTTTTTACGCACCATGATTAAATTTACATAGGGAAGAACAATAAACAAAGTTGAATTGTAATACTAAATACCAATCACGAACCGTTAAAAAAACTATTTTAACACATGGTACAAAAGAATGATTCCAACCACTAAAACGAAACGGCTACTTGGCAATCCCCAGCAGTAACCCCTCACCCCCAACAACACACGAATATATATTTGCTTGATCTCTGGGCGGAGACAAGCCACGAATAACACAGTGGACAACAAATAAATCAACACAGTGATTTGAACACACTTAATTAAATAGAATTCGAAGCGAAAATCTCTAAATTGTCATCACCTCCCGGATTACACAATGGATGGAACGATGAAACAACAACACATTTTGTGCCTGTGGAGAAAGAGGGTCATTTCACCTGTTGAGATTTGTTCAATGCTTTTGCTGGGATGCCGTAATCTTTGTCGAATTGAGGTTTTAATGACTCGGCCTACCATTCATATTTTTCATCATCAACTCATCACTGTTCATTTGCTCTTTTCCTTGCTTCCACAGGGTCAAACCAGTAATTGTCAAATCGAAAACAACCTGCTTCCTATGCGACACTCCAAAGAAATTCAAGGTTTGAAGGTGAAAAGATATTATTTGACCTGTTGGTTAAACTTTGTATATCTCAAATTTCTCCTGCTGAACAACTACAGCAAAATTGAGAATCCGATGCCTTTCATCCCACATCCGGCTAGTTCTGTTTGTGCACTCAATCAAGAGGCATATTTGATGATTATTCGGAAACACTCATTCAGGTAGAAATGTTCTTATTCAGTATATTATGTTGATTATAAAAAATCACACCAATATACCATTAACATACACATCCTCGCAGCTCACGTCAATTTCAAGAGCAGCACGATTATTGTTATTATATACCTTATGTTACTGCTACATATAATCCAACCTACGGTTCACGATGGCGGCCGCGGATTGAGGAGGGCATGAAAACGCAATGAGTTTCAGATCACCTTTGCAACAGCACTTCAGAGTCGATCTGCAAGCCCACGAGACACTTCCCTTCCATCAATTTTGTCGACCATAAAGTCCATTGTATATTACGGCTCTCTAATTGTGATAAAAAGCTGTGCGCCGCATAAAATATTCTTCTTTTGGAATAATCTCAACAATAACAAATAAATCAACACAGTGAGGAGCCTCTTGAACTAAAAAGTAACATGCTGAATAAGCACTGCCATTCCTTCGATATTCTTAATTGGAGAACTCATATTATATACACTGGTGTACTCATTCAGGCGAGAATGTTTTGCAACATTCGACAAAGGGCACCACCACTGTGTAAGGGGGTATTAAATTGTTGTCACCTTCCCCCCGGATGACCCAATGCATGGAATAATGATGAAACGAAACAACAACACCATTTTGTGCCTGTGGAGAAAGAGGGTCATTCACCTGTTGAGATTTGTTTAATGCTTTCGTTGGGATGCCGTAATCTTTGTCGAATTGAGGTTTTAATGACTCGGCCTACCATTCAAATTTTTCATCATCAACTCATCAATGTTCATTTGCTCTTCTCCTTGCTTCACAGGGTCAATCAAGCACCCAGTAAATGTTAATAAATACAACATCGATGGATTTATTTGAAGGTGAACCAATTTTATTTGACCTGTTGGTTGATGACATATATCTGAATTCCTCTTGAACTACAGCAAAGAATCCGATACTTTCATTCCACATCCGGCCAATTCTTCTTGTGCACTCGATCAAGAGATACATTTGATTATTTGGAGACACTCATTCAGGTAAAAATGTTGTTTTTCAATATTATATTTCTGTTGACTTTTATTTATCACACCAACACCATTCACAGCCATCGTCGATGCTCACGTCAGCGTACAGCTGCACCACGATTATTGTTATATCCTTGGCGAGTGTATGGTGCATACAATCCAACCTGCGGCTCACGATGACGACCGACCGCGGATGGGAAAGGGCATAAAGGCAAAGCGTTGCAGCACTCCAGTCGATCTGAAGCCCACGACGAGACCCTTCCCTTCCATCCCTTTTGTCGCCAATTAAAGTTCATCGTATATTACTGATCTCAAATTGTGATAAAAAGCTGTGCGCCACATAAAATTGTCTTTCAAATATTCGTTTTTGGAATAATCCCATTGAAAACTATTTTTCAACCAAACTTTATGGAAACAACCTCCTTCCTATGCGACACTCCAAAGAAATTCAAGCGCTATAAATATTGCTGCCTAACATTAAAATCTGTTCACTGGTTCATTTGAAATTGAAAGTTTGAAGAAAAATTGCAGAGGACCTGAGCATATCCAAAAAAACAAAATTCTCAATCTTCTTCTTCATTCTCCACAAACAAATCCAAAGACATATATCAGCTTAACTATCATCAATAACACATATAAACGCAAAAACATGCAGAAACAGAGTTAAAACAAGCTATTTTCAACATGTTGAAGACAAATTTTCACATCCCAAAAATTACTTTTTCTCTAAAACTAAGTCAAACCAACAACAGCTGACCATCTCAATTCATATATAATTACCTTATAAACAATTTCATGTATGACAACATGATGTGAATCGATTACCATCGTTCAGACCATGACCTCTCAAAATCAACATTTTTCCGAATTTTTGTGATTTTATAAAAACTACCTCCAACTTCGATCTCAAACTCATCACATCTCATAACCAATCTATTGCGCACAATATGGCTTATTCAGATCGTTTAACTGAGCTTTATATCAAAAGTTTTTTTTTTTTT
>Ga0208884_100505_pt1 | contig 12176 bp, 15 predicted proteins | sample LakWasMet68_HOW9_2_FD_183898 | JGI IMG/M metagenome (GOLD analysis project Ga0208884, IMG submission 183898) | Freshwater sediment methanotrophic microbial communities from Lake Washington under simulated oxygen tension - Sediment Metagenome... | ecosystem: Environmental > Aquatic > Freshwater >... | reverse complement strand
CCGAAATATTACTGACAAAGATACTATGTTTGTAGCAATTTGCAAAGCGAAAATATTTGTCCCCGCGAAGGGACCGCTTTTGCAAATGCCTTATACTTCCGCCCCGCTGGAATTTAGCGTGTGTTATAAGTTGGCCGTTGTACAAAGCTTAATTTTTATTTGTCAAACTTTGTCAACTCTGTGATTTGGTGTGAAAAGTTGTATTTAATTAGTAAAGTATTAATTTCTTTTCTAAATGTTTTACTTAACCCTTCTAAAGCATAATATTCTCCAATTTTTTTGTCGTGTTTAGCCCTTACTTGTCCTTTGAATGTTATGTTAGAAAACATCTTATTACAAGTTATACAAATGTCAATATGCACAACTGGTTTATTAAAATAATAATATACAATACCTAAATGAGGTTCGAAACAAGTTGCAATTGAGCTGCTGTATGAATTTGGTTCTTCTAAGAGTTTTGTGAATTTCTTTGCTGTTTCGCTGTCCAGTTTAATAGATTTTCTGACACTTAATGATAATTTTCCATTATTTTCTATGATTGAAATAATTTTGTCTTCAGGTTGTCCACCAAAGTCATAGAAAACAACACTGTCAAATGGTAATTTCAAAAATAAGTTATTGTCTTTTTGTCCAAATAATAATTTAGATAGTAAAAGCGTAATAAGAATTAAAATTGTCTTTTCCATAATTTCTGTCCAACGGCTTACTTATAACGTTTTCGCGCTAAGCAACGGTTTGATTTGAAACTGTGTCTTGCCGAATGGTATTAACAAAGATAAATGTTTAATGGACTTTTGCAAAGCGAAAATATCCCGATAGCTATCGGGAGTCTTTCGCGGAGCGACCGCTTTTGCAATTACTTTGTTGTCTGCAAGGCTGAGGCAAACCGTGTGGATTAGCGGCTGATTTTTAAATTCGTCCGTCCAAAATTATTGCAAAAATAAGGACAAAAGCAATATTTATGAGTCCACTAAAAATAAATGTCAAACTTAATTTACGATTTAGTAAAAGGTCACTCTTTAAATTATGTAAAATTAAACAAAGAAGTCCCCAAAATAAAATTAAGATGGAAATCAATAAAAAAAACAATATTGTCCAAAAGTGCCAAGGAGAAAAATTTATACTTAGTAATGTCAATGTTAACAGGAAGAATGAAATTATTAGAGCTGAAAATATGGGTCTATTTGGCTCAAATATATTGCGTGTCTTTACTGAGAATTCGTCCATTTGTATTGTCTTTTCCATAATTTCTGTCAACGGCTTACTTATAACGTTTTGGAGCTACCAGTAGTGCGGTTTGAAACCGTTGTCTACCGAAATGCTACTAACAAAGATACTATGTTACTGGACTTTTGCAAAGCAAAAATAAATGTCTTTCGCGGGAGCGACTGCTTTTGCAAATGCCGAAGCCGAATGCCCAAATAGAATAAACCGTGTGTTAGCACCAGTTTTTTCTGTCCGATGAGGAAAAAATTATTTGTCCGAATAGTCAATAAATGTTTTTCCATCATAGCTACACAGACCGGTATTCCGAGTGCCAAACCAAATATTCCCATCCTTGTCTTCTACCATACACATAACATGGTTGTGGCTAAGGCCATCCTTAGTTGTAAATAATTTTAAAGATTTACCATCAAAATGCCATAGTCCACCATCACCACCGTTTTTGATATTGTCGCTGATATGTCCGAACCATAGCTTACCGTTTTTGTCTTCTATCATGGAAATAAGAGTGTCGCTTTTAATTCCAATTTTTTCATTGAGGTTGGAAAATGTTTTTCCATCGTACGAATAAAGGCCATTAAATGGGCTGAGAAACAATAAATCTCCGTTCTTTCTTTCAATAATTGACCGAAAAGAATATGTACTGTCGGTGTCAAAGTTAACCAGCGACTTTCCATCGTAACGTACTGCGCCTTCACCTTTATGCCATGCTGAAGAAAGCCAGATATTTCCGTTTTTGTCTTGCAGCATAACCGAGATATCTATTAATTGTAGATTATTGTTGTTTATCAGACTATTGCTATCGAAAAAACGTCTAAAAAGCGGTCCATCCTGGTCGTAATCTGCAGAGGGGTCGTGAATATAAATTCCCTTACTCGTCCCGAACCAGATTTTTCCCGACTTGTCCTGCAAGATGCTCCACACAAAATTATCTCCAGATTGAAAAGTGTAAGGTAGTCTTGTTCGAGTGGAACCACTGATTGTATTTTGAGGAATTAAGAATAGAGTAAAGTCTTTGCTCTCCGCCCTGTCTTTTGACGGTTTGTACCTAATGAGCCCTCTCCTTGTGCCAAACCAAATATTACTGTTCTTGTCTTCCATGCAACAAAGAATATCGTTATGATTCAAATCTTCTTTGAGGGAAAAATTAACAAAAGATTTATGAGTAAAATTTAGAAAGGAATTTCCATCAAAAACATAGATGCCATTGCCAGCCGTCCCGAACCACATATTTCCCTTCTTGTCCTGCAACCCACATTGAACAAACTTAAATTCTTCGACAAGATCGGGTAAGAAATTATTTTTAATAATTTTTGATTGGCCACCCACGATTTGTTTGTCTTTTGGAGTGCCTGTTTTTACCTGTTCGTTGCAAAAAGTGAACGCAAAGATTAAGGTGAGAATAATTGTCCAGTTGAGTAGTTGTTGTGTCAATGTGTCCTTTTTAAAATTGGTGCTAACGATTTGCAAGCAGGACCAGTTTGCAGTTTGGAACACTTGTCTACCGAATGTTTGTTTAAAGATACTAATGTTTGTTGCTTTTGCAAAAATGAAAAGCTTTTCTAGCGAAACTTTTGCAAAAGCTATTACTTCGTCTGCGCAAATTGAGATTGCTTGCTGTTAGCGGTAGTTATTTTTATTCTCTATACATTTCAGCATAGTATTGTTCTTTGAAATATTTTTCCCAATCACTATTAACAAAATGTCCTTTTATTGTTTGACTGAAGGTATTCAGAGGAATTAAGTTTATTTGTCCTTCAATTATTTTTTTTCCTGTGGTATGATCTACTACTACTAAATAGTCAGTTTCTTTTAAGATGTGTAGTCCCTCATAACTTCCGCGTTCAACAAGTAGCGTGTCCGACTTACGCTTTGTTTCTTTTGTTCCGTCATTCCAATTTACAGTGACTCTTGAAAACTTAGCAAGTGGAATTGGATACGGTCTATTAGGTTCACAATCAGGTGTTCCTCCCATCATAACAATGTTTCCATTATTGAGTAAAATTTCTGAGTGAGGCTTCCTGAATTTCCAATTTCCAATTCCATAAATTTCGTTCGCTTTTTCTTGAGTATACTTCATGCGGAAATTGTACTTTTTCATTAATCTTTTATCGGCATCGAAATCTCCTCTTTCTTCTCCGCAAAATAATGATGATATTCTATAATCAGGTTCGTCTAGGATAGGGTCTCTTGTTGGTATCCAAGAACCATCTAAAAATGTTTCTGGGTAGGAGGTTATCCCAATTTTAGAATTGTCAATATTATCCCAAACTTTTTCATTTTCTTGAAAGCCGTATGTTGGAACGCAAAGTTTAACAAAGTTTGTGTCAGCAATAGCTAATTGTCCTCCTTCCATTCCTTGTTCAGAAAAGCAAGTCAGTTTCCCAGAGCAAATTAGCTTTTTATTCATTGTCAGTTTTAGTTTTCATAATTACCGCTAACGTTTTCGCACTAAGCAACGGTTTGTTTTGAAACCGTGTCTTGCCGAAATGTTGTTTAACAAAGATAACTGCTTATTGGACTTTTGCAAAGCGAAAATAATTGTCCCCGCGAAGCGACCGCTTTTGCAAAAGCTTTGATGTCTGCCAAACTGTTGCCTTAGCGTGTGTTACCAGAAGTGCACCCTACACAGTTTACACACAGGTACGTGTCTGCCGAACTAAGCAGTAACGCGTCTATGCGGTTAGTTGGTTGCCGAATGCTTTTTTTGGAACACAGTTTTTAGTTTTTTATAGCGCGATAGGGAAAGCGGTTTGGAAAACCGCCAGTTCTAATTACGTCTTGTGAGGAGCGTGAGCCATTTTGCAAGCTTATTTGGCGCAAGAAATAAATTACTTCCTTTAAAAAGAAGCGACCAAATGTGCTTGCAAAATGTAGGGGAGATTACACACAGGTCTAAACACTTAGGTCTATGCACACAGGTCAGCAAACCGTGGCGGCTTAGTGGTCTGAATTTGGCAAAGCGACAAGAAAAGGATTTGCAGTCACAAGAAAACTTTTCACAGTAGCGAGTGAACGATTTGCAGTAGCAAGAAAATCTTTCACAGTCTGACATAAATTCATACCGCATTGAAGTAAATTGTAGAAATGTTGAATTATAAAAAAACAGACAGCAAGAAAACAATTTGCAGCGACAAGAAAATCTTTCACAGTAGCAAGAAAAGCATTTGCAGCTACGAGAAAACGATTTGTTGTTGCAAGAAAACGGTTTGCAGTAGCAAGAAAAGCTTTTACAGTCTGACAGAAATTCCGCATTGTTAAAGGTTTTAACAAAAATGAACGGTTTTAACAAAACACTGGTCGGCAAAAACAAAATGTTGGTTGAACTAAAGGTAATGTCCACGGAACTGTGTAAAACATTTTAAGAAGTCACTACAATGTTTGATATTGTTTTCTTTATTAACAATTACTTTTTCTAAAATATTATTCAATAAATTTATAAATCATCACGTAATTTTAGTTTTATAATGAACGCAATTTATACAGAAGAGAGTTTAATACAAAAGAACTTTGTAGCCAAAGTCTTTCTTGAGTGTTATAATAAATTTAATGAAATAAGTGTTTTAAGTGAAGATTATATTTCTGAATTTCAATCGGTGATAGAAAATGATGGACAAAGCCTATTATTAGATTTAACATCAGTAATCTTAGTAGATAGCTTAGTATTTGATTCTGATAGAAGGGAAGAATTAAAAAAATCCTATATTGATAGTACTCCACCAAATCCTACAGATTTAGGTAATCACAAAACTGCAAATACTGATTTCATAAATCATTATTTGATGAGTAGTTTTTTAAAAAGTGAATCATTAGAACCTTTTAAAAATTATACTTTAGGGTTCAAATTAATAAAAAAAACAGGGAATGAATTCTTGTATTTTAAATATTACAATTTTGTGTTAAGCGAATTGCAAAAGTTAATGTTTACATCTGATTTTGCAAAAACCTTAAAAGTTGAGTCTACTAAACATAAACCAATTAATAGAAATGTAAAAAAGAATAAACTTGCTAGTATTATTGACTTATTTATGAAATCATTTGTAAAAATTTACAATAGAATTATTTCCAGAAAATAATTTCAATGACCTAGTTTATGATTATTTTAATATTTCAATGATTTCATAGTGAAATCGAGCAATTTTTTCGCTTTTAAAATCCTCAGGGATATTAATAATCATATCTTTTAAACCTTCAAGCTTTTTTAACGCCGCCTCTTCTTTTGACTCCTTTTTTACGGTAATGAACATGCACTTAGAATATTCGTAAATTCCGTTTTGATTATTCTTTAGATTTTCATTAAAATTCTCATTCACAAAAATTATTGGTTTAGGAAAACCATCACCATATTCGTCCTCGCTTCTCTTAAAAACGTTTAAATAACTGATTTCAATTTTTTCTAAATTGTTGTTATGAGTCAAATCAATATATGGAATTAAAACGCCCATTAATTTAATTCTTTTTAAAGCAGCACAATTTTTAAGGTTTATAAAACGTAGGTAACTTGAGAGATTAATATCAATCTCTTCTAATTCATAATTATTATTAAAATCAAGTTGTTTAATTTGTTCTTGTCCTCCTTCAATTTTTTTTAATTTGGGATTGCCAGAAAAATCAATATCTTTTATTTTATTACCTCGAAGACCATAATAACAAATTTCTTCTAGTAAAGAATTTTGACTCAAATTTATATTTTCAATTGGGTTTAAGCTGCAATCTAATTTTTTTAATTTTGGAAATAGATTTAAGTCAAAATCAATTATATTATTATTTGGTAATTTGATTATTTCAAGATTTTTAAAGTTTTCAAGACCATTAAGAGTTTTTATACCCTTGTCATTACAAAAAATCTCTAAAACTTTATCCGCTTCTTCTTTTGTACAATTATCTGGATTTACAATTCCATATTTGTCACTTATATATTCTATTAGTTTAATATCCATACTTTTATAATATTTTAGTCTAAGGTTTGACTACGCATAGGCTATATTTAATAATCAAATGGATTGATTAGTTCACCATTTTTGACGAATGTAATAATATTATTAGATTGATTTACCGAAATATCTTCAGAAAGTAATATTTCTGTATTTTTTTTTACTGAACTTGTAGAATAAAAATACCCATCTAAAATACATTGATCATCACCTTTTCCAAAAACGTAAACTTTTATTAAATATTTTTGTTTTTCATCGTTACCCCAAGTGATTTTTATCTTTTTAGGAAGATTCTTAATACAGTAATCAATAATTTCTACAATTAATTCTGATGTCATTAATGGTTTTATTCCAATTTCATAGGGCAGCCAATAACTGCGTATATGCTTCGATGTTGCTAATAAATTAAAAACCCTCACATCTGTCCAATCAACATTTGGATGCCTGAAAACAATATTTTGTTTTATTTTGTCTGAAAAAATAGTTAGAAACTCATAATCAATTTTGTGTTTGTAATTTAGACTGATAAATCTCCAGTGCCAGCCATTTAATATTTTTCCATGTTTCTTCAAATATTCTAAATCAATCTCCTCAACGTTAAAGAAATTTCTGTCTTTATATAAATCTTTATACTCTTCCGAATAGGTTGTCATACTAAACTTATCTAGTGAGTTATAAATGTCAATTGCTCCCCAATTTGATTTATATTCTTCTATTGATGAGAATTCTTCAAATTTATGTATACCACGTATTAACCATAGTCTTTTTCCGAAAAATTCCCGTAACGAATCATCGAAATTTACATATGGATTAAATTGAATGCCATCCCCACCTAAGTCCAAAATATGTTCGTAGTTTAATATTTCCTCTTTTGAAAAAGGATATCGCAATGAGAGTATTTTAAAGAATATACTTGGATAGTTTGCAACGTATTCCTTAATTAATACTTCTTTTGTCATGTCAATGTTTTTGTTGTAATGAAGGTTAATAGATTTAATTAATAAAAGTAATAAATTTTGTCTAAAAATATTTTAAATGCCACACGCCTGTGGCTTCTGCGCCTTTGACTGAGCGGACGCGAGATGCGCAAAATAGTGCTGAAAGCACACCTATTTGTTGAGGGATGGAATTTAGCTTATTTGGTTTTTTGCAGCCTTTTGCGAAAAACAAATGTGCTAAATTAGGGATAGCCAATACGGGTTTTTCAAACCCGCAAAAAGGGGAGGGAAATAAAAAACTAAAAACCGTTTCTATTTCCCTAAACTATTTCTATGAAACCCTGTTCTAATGTTCTAAATTGTTCAAAAAAAGCATTGTTGTCAACCGAATAATTTTCTACGGAGATTTCTGGGTGCATTACTGGTAACGTTTTCGCGCTAAGCAACGGTTTGATTTGAAACATTGTCTGCCGAAACGCTACTAACAAAGATAAATGTTTAATGGACTTTTGCAAAGCGAAAATAATTGTCTTTCGCGGAGCGACCGCTTTTGCAAAAGCCGAAGCCGAATGCCAAACTGTTGCCTTAGCGTGTGTTATGCGGTCGTTTATTATTTATGATTTAATACCTATTCTGTCTATTAACCATTTACTATTTACTTTACTCAAATAAAATTCTCTTCTATAACCTTGGTGAAAGTCTATTAATATATAACCACTTTCTTTTTCAATACTCATTGAAACAATATGTGTGTTCTTTTTAACAGAGTCTAGTTCGGATTCAAAGTCTTGAGAGTCCATTATGTAATCATAGTCGAAACCAAATGGTGGTCCTTCATTTTGCTTTGTTCTAGCTAATTCTTTGTCTGATGATTTGAAATGTTCAGATAAAGTATTCAAGTAGTTGTCTGATAGATAACCACTTTTACTTAACGCCAAAATGTACTTTTGTGTACTGTCATAATTTACAGTATAATATGAACTTGTGTCGTCAGGTAATGGGTTGTTGATTAATTGAATTGAATTAACTTTTTCATTGTTGTCTTTATACCATTTAAGGAATTCAAATATTGTCTTAGCAGGTTCATTGTCGTAGGATAATGTCTCCACGGATTTGTCACTTGTGCAACTGTTAATTGTCAAGGCGAATAATAATATTGAATAGTATAGTGTCTTCATAAATGCCGCATAACGGTTTCGGGATAGGCGCAGGGCGGGTTTCCGATGCGCTAAACTGTCAACCTACAACAAACTTACAAAAGAATTACTGAACTGCAAAATTAAAAAAATAATGCCCGCTTTGCGCCTAACCCGTGTTAGCAGTTGTTGCAAACACATTGGGTAAGTCATGCTTTTGTGTCTACCGTCCAATAATAGTTTGAGGTACCCGGATGAGTTTTTGGTTTGTATATTTGTCCTTCTTTTTCAAGCTTGTCCAACTCTGTCTGAATTAGTGTCTCATTATTGACGTATTGTGGGTACAAACTCATTTTATTTTCGGCATAAAGCATCAACCTTCCTGCATCAAAACCGTCAACACGATTCTCTTCTCCAAAGTCAAAATCGATTTTCACTTCAGGAAGTTCTGCAAATAAACCTCCTCCGTGAAATTTATATTTTTTTATAATGTCTAATGAGCCTTCTCTTGGAATTATTTTCTTGTGTCGAACATGTAATAATAATTCAAATGTCCCATATTTTTTATAAAAGATTTCTGCAACAAGCTTTGAAGTATTTTGAAAATCAATTATTAGGTCTTTTATTGTCATAAAGTATGTTTCTACCAAACGAATATTTTTTGTGCAATTACTGCTAACGTTTTGGAGCTTTGCGTTCGGCGGGCTTTGAAACACTCTGCTTTCTACCCGCACAATGTTTATTAGTTGCCGAACTACTGTACTCTTTTTTGCTTACATGAAAATACAACTTTCTGCGTAGCAGGCAAAATTGTAAGCAAAAAACTTATACGTCCGCCCGCTGACGCAAAGGTGCTGTTATAAGCCGTTTTTAATTGTTCCCAATAAACTGTCACGTCTTTTTACGCAAAACAATGAGTCTTTATTGTCACGGATAAAAGAATTGTATGATTTAATTGCTTTTTGTTTGTCCAGCTTTTCTTGAATGACACCTAAGTCATAGAAAAAGTCCGAGCGATAATATGTCGCTTTTATTAAGTCTTGTTCCGCTTTCTCATATTCTGCCATGTCGTAATAAGTCCAAGCGCGATTAACGAGAGCATTTACATAAGAGGCACTTTTATTTATTGCTTTTGTAAAAAAGTATATTGCAGAATCTTTTTTTTCCTTTCCCTGATATGCTTGTGCAATATCATAGAATGCAAATTCTGATCTGTCCGGATTAGAATTAGCATATTCATTGCAAACTATAATAACAGAGTCAAATTTTTCTTTTTCAAAGAGTAAGTTCACTTGGTTTTCGTATTTCATTTTGGCCGATTGTTTCTTCATAAATTCATCTTGAGAGGCCAGAAAGTCTTTTCTTGAGTCCTGAATTTTGAAAATATAATAATTTGTAATCATTTGATATATGAATACAATCGAAATAAGAATTAGGAGACTAATGCTTATTCTTTTAATTATTATTGTCTGTCTCGGTGTCAAAATGGCTTATAACGGTTTGCAGCTAGAACTTGTGCTGTTTTGGAACACTCGTCTACCGAAACGTTTAAATAAAGATACTATGTTTCTAGGCATTTGCAAAATGAAAATATGTTTCGCGGAGCGACCTTGAATTTGCAAATGCTTTGATGTCGCCCGCATAAGTTTTAGGTGCTGTTATAGCCCAGGCGGCTCATTTAGTTTACACAAAGTTTAAGTGTCCGCATACACAGTTAGAGACATTCGTAAATTTTAAAATATTTAATATTGCTAAAACTTAATTATCTTTTTAATAAGCGCAGTGCCATTTCGGTAACTAATTTTTACAAAATAAATTCCTTCATTGAAATCCTTCAATTCGAGAACGTGTGTTTTTGTGTTACAAATATCGGTTAACATAGTTTGTCCTGTTATACTTAACAATTCAACTTTCTCAAAATCAAATCGACTGATAATATTTATAATGCCATTTGTTGGGTTTGGAATTAATTTTAATCCAGTTTCGAGACCTTCAATATCTAATATTCCCGTCGGACTCACAGTGATTGTAACTTCGTCTATGGTAATTGTTTTACACTGTGTTTTTGTAACAGTATATGTTGTAGTTACATTTGGGCTTGCTGTTGGATTAGGACAGTTTATGCAATTTAGACCAGCGCTTGGTTGCCAAAGGAAAGAAGCTGCTTCGCTGGCATTGTTTCCAATAACTATACTATCGCCAGAGTATATTAAAGTGTCATTTTTAGTTTTGGCAATTTCTACTTCCTCAACGCTCACATCATCTACATAATAATACGCTAATCCGTTGCAATTTGTCGGATATGTATTTTGGATATAATGCTGTGAATGTGTGAAGAAATCTCCAATTGCTATATATGCTTCATTACCACTAGCAACAAAACTACCACTTATCTCTGTCCAGTTCAATGTGTCTCCTATGGCAACACTTGGAGTACTAATAACTTGTGGTGTGTACTGTCCTGCAATATTCACAAATAAAGTTCCTCCAGGAGTAGCACAGGGGAAAGGCGTGGGTGTTAGTAAAGCGCCCAATTTATCAATTGTAAATCTTGCGTTATTCCATACGCTCACATAATAGGTAACACAATAAATTTTGCCTGCTATCAAAGTATCAATTAATTTCACTTGTGGTACTGAACTCTCTTGGGTGGAGCTCTGCACATAGCTAGCAATGTCAATGTAAGCAACGCCTGAGTGAGGAATTTGATAACTTTTGAAGCAGTTATCAAGATATTGCATCGGAGTGTGGTAGGTAGGATTAGATGAACATGGGTGATAATAAGTAGATTGTCCTCCATTACTTGAGGCAGTGCACCATGGATAAGCATTAGCTAGTAAAAAATAGTTGCAATCTGTGTGATTTTCAAAACTAGGATTTGGCACTAAATTTTGTGCAATGCTATTATTAATAAAACAAAACAAGGCCGTAAATACTAAAACTAAATGTTTCATAAAATAAAGATACAAAAATTTAGTTGTCGGTAGAGGTTTGCAAATTAATTGAACTTAGTTTTGGTTCTCGTTTTGCCGCTTGGCTATAACGTTTTGCAGCTACTTACAGTTTTTTGCTATGTCAAGTTACGCATTTGAGCGTTAACACGCAAAAAATTGGAAGTAGGTGCTGTTATGTGCTGGGCTTTCGTCCTACTCATACAGTGGGTCTTTAATTACAATAGCTGTCGGTTTAATGTCAAACGTTTTGTTGTCAATTTTTTTAGGAGTAATTGAGGTCGCTGTTACAGTAAAGTAAAAGTCACGATACTCAATTTTAAATTTTAAGTACATTGATTTCATTCGTGTCACGTTAATATTTTTATTTGTCAACGTAAATTTAGAATACCAATCGGGGTTTATTTTAAGGGTGTCGCTATTATAGTAAAAAGTAACAGTTTTGTTGTCGTAATATGTAATGTATTCGTCACAAAGGATGCCGAGAATTGTTTCTTTCTTTGGATTTATTTCGTACTTAATCATGTTTTGTCCAGGAGTTGCACAAGTGTACCAAAACAGAGAGTCTGAGGAGTTTTTTTTGATATAGTTTCTGTTGTCCGCCTGTCTGTATAACTGCTCAAGCATAAAGCCTCCGTCATAATATTCAATATAATTTCCTTCCTTAAAATAAAGGTCTGCTGTCTTGCCGAGCACATTGTCTAAGTATTTAGGAGTCACTTTGTCTGTTTTGATAACGTACTCATTTTTGAACTTCATGTTGCCTTCAAAGTATTTTGTCACAGATGTCTGCGAATTTGAGGAACAAGAACTCATTATAAGTCCGAGGATAATTATTTTAAATATGTCTGTCATAGCCTTGCACATAACGTTTTCGCGGCTTGCTTCGGCCGTTTTGAAACCGTTGTCTACCGAAATGTTTAAATAAAGATACAAATGTTGCTAGGCAATTGCAAAGCAAAAATTAAAAAAGTTTCTACCGCTTTTGCAATT
>Ga0208884_100503_pt1 | contig 12218 bp, 7 predicted proteins | sample LakWasMet68_HOW9_2_FD_183898 | JGI IMG/M metagenome (GOLD analysis project Ga0208884, IMG submission 183898) | Freshwater sediment methanotrophic microbial communities from Lake Washington under simulated oxygen tension - Sediment Metagenome... | ecosystem: Environmental > Aquatic > Freshwater >... | reverse complement strand
CCTAGTGTGCGCAATGCCAAAATCAATGTTGCTGAGCATAACATTGCAGTAGCCGCACTTAGCACTGAGGTGACTAAACGCGAGTTAATCACACGCGTCAAAAGTGCTTTTTATGATGTATTGCAACGCGAGGCATTTCTTAGCCTAACCGAGGCTGACTATAAATTATTAAAAGACATTCGTGATCGTGTGAAATTAAGGGTTGAGGTAGGAGAATCACCCAAATACGAACTCATTAAAGCCAACACAGAAGCGCTTGCTGCCGAACGCGATTACCAATCAGCCAAAACGCGCGTGGTGGAAGGTAAAGCTTACCTAAGAGGTTTAGTAAGCGCGGCCATTCCTGAAGACTACACCTTAACTGGTGAGCTGCCGACTGCAAGCAACCTGCCGCAAATTAACACCTTGCGTGAGCAGATGAACGACTCACCGCAACTCAAACAAATCCGTGCTGCGATTAAAACCTCTGAAGCCAATTTACGCTTACAGGATGCGCTGCGTAACCCGGGGCTAAGCCTGAAAGCCGGGGTCGAGCAAGACCCTGATTTACGCCAGTTCCGCATCGGGGTGGCAATTCCTATCCCAGTTTGGGACAAACGTAGCGGCCCAATCGCACATGCAGCGGCGGAGCTGAGAGAAGTACAAGCGGTGCTTAGCGACCGCGAACTCACCATTCAACGCGATATAGAGTCCGCCTACCAGCGCTACCTGATTGCACAACAGCAAGTTTCCGCGTTTGAGGATGGCCTGCTTGAGCAAGCTGAATCTGTGCTCAAAGTCGCTGAAGCCGCCTATCGCTTTGGCGAGCGCGGCATTCTGGATTATTTAGATGCGCAGCGCACTAAACGCTCAGTCAGAAAAGACTACTTATCTGCACGCTACGAATATATAAACGCCATGCTAACAATAGAACGTTTGCTTGGTTATGAACTTTTGGAGGTTAAACCATAATGACTGCTCAACCTATTACTACCCACCGCTTCTTTGGCAAAAACCTGCTACTGGCTTTTTGCATGGTTGGCATCATGTTAACGGGCTGTTCCTCAAAAGAAGAGGCCGCGCCAGCTAAAACAAAAACCAAGGATGTAGATATCGTTGACATTACCAACCAACTCGCCAAACAAGTCACCCTGCACACCACAGGTAAAATTGAGATGCGCGACACCATGCGTCTGCCTGGCACCATACAGGTGGATGAACAGCGCATGGCGAGAATTGGCGCCTCCGTGACTGGACGGGTGAAAGACATTGAAGCCACCTTAGGCCAAAAAGTAAATAACGGCCAAGTGCTCGCTACCTTAAACAGTACAGAGTTAGCACAAAGCCAACTGGTTTATATTAAGGCCGCGCAACAAATCGGCCTGCAAACCAAGGCAGTGAATCGCGCCAAACTACTGCAAGAAGCAGACGTGATTGGCTCGGCCGAATTACAACGCAGGGAGGCAGAGTTAAGCGCAGCGCAGGCAGACTTAAACGCGGCACGCGACCAGTTAATCGTACTGGGCATGGGTGAAAAGGCAATAGATAAACTGTCTAAATCCGGTCAGATTCACTCATACAGCAATGTTGTGTCACGCATTACCGGCAACGTAATTAGCCGTAAGGTTAACCTGGGGCAAGTGGTGCAGCCGGCTGAGGAGCTATTTATCATTGCCGACCTCTCTCACGTGTGGGTAGTGGCCGAGGTGCCTGAGCAGCAGATTGACCTGATTAAAATTGGTGAAGAGGTGCTGGTGGAGATTCCCGCCCTGCATAACAAACAATACACGGCAAAGCTGATCTACGAGGGTGACGTAGTCAACCCGGAAACCAGAACCGTGACCGTGCGCTGCGACATTGAGAACTCTGACCGTGAAATCAAGCCGGACATGCTGGTTTCTATGCTGATTAAATCTAGCCCGGAATCCAAATTGGCCTTGCCGCTGCAGAGCATTGTGCGTGAGAACGACAAAACTTATGTTTACGTACAGCTAGCGCCAAATAAATTCCGCCTGCGCGAAGTAGAGCTAGGGCCAGAATACATGGACATGGTGACCATCACCAATGGCATTTCTGAAGGCGAAGTTGTCGTCAACGGCGGCGCGTTCCATGTGAATAACGAACGTAAAATTAAAGAATTGGAGTAAGGCATGATTGAGTCTCTAATTCGCTCGGCGCTCAAGCAGCGCCTGATCGTACTGGTCATCGCTGTAGCGCTGATGATGGCCGGTATCTTTGCATTACAAAAGCTATCCGTGGATGCATTTCCGGATGTCACCAACGTACAAGTACAAATTGCAACCCAAGCCACCGGCAAGTCACCGGAAGAAGTAGAACGCTTTATCACCGTGCCTTTGGAAATTGGCATGACCGGCTTGCCTGGCCTCACCGAGATGCGCTCGCTCAACCGTAATGGGCTATCGCTGATTACCTTGGTATTTACGGACAATACCGATGTTTATTTCGCGCGCCAGTTGGTGATGGAACGCCTGATGGAGGTGATGGATAAAATGCCGCAAGGCGTCACCCCCATTTTAGGGCCTGTAGCTACGGGCTTGGGCGAAATTTACCAGTACACACTGGATAACCCTGCAGATGGTGAAACCGAGCTCAGTGTAGAAGAACTCACAGAACGACGCTCGATTCAGGACTGGATCGTGCGCCCATTGCTACGCGGTATTCCTGGGGTGGCAGAAATCAACTCTCAGGGTGGTTATGTTAAACAGTACCAGGCATTGGTTAACCCTGACAGGATGAACCACTACGGCCTGAAATTGCAGGACATCTACTCCGCCTTAGCCAAAAATAACGCTAACAGTGGCGGTGGCGTATTACCGCAATTTGCAGAGCAGTATTTGATTCGCGGTGTTGGTTTAATCGAAAGCCTGGACGACATTCGCAATATCGTACTGAAAGAGCAGAGCGGTGTGCCGGTATTTATGCGCGATGTAGCCGAAGTGAAATTAGGCCATGAAGTACGCGTAGGTGCCGTGATGAAAAATGGCTACACCGAGTCTGTAGGCGGCATTGTGATTATGATGCGTGGCGGCAACGCCAAAGAAGTGGTCAGCCGCGTTAAAGAACGTGTAGAAGAAATTAACGCCAAAGGCATGCTGCCAGATGGCCTACAAATCGTACCGTACTACGACCGTAGTGAGCTGGTGGATGCAGCACTGTTTACCGTGAGCAAAGTGCTGGTAGAAGGCATTATTTTAGTGGTGCTAATTCTGTTCCTGTTCTTGGGCGACGTGCGCTCTAGCGTGATTGTGGTGGCTACCTTGATTTTGACGCCGCTCATCACTTTTATGGCCATGAATCATTATGATATTTCTGCCAACCTGATGTCGCTGGGTGGCCTCGCCATTGCCATCGGCCTGATGGTAGATGGCTCGGTGGTGGTAGTGGAGAATGCATTCCACCATCTGGGGCATAGGCAGGGTGAAAGTAAAATCCGCGTCGTGCTAGAAGCCGCGGCAGAAGTAGCAACACCGGTACTGTTTGGTGTGGGCATTATCATCCTAGTGTTTTTACCGTTGATGACCCTGCAAGGCATGGAAGGCAAGATGTTTGCACCATTAGCACTCACCATTGCCATCGCACTGTTTGTATCGTTGATTATTTCGTTAACGCTATCGCCGGTACTTTGTTCGTATATCCTGAAAGGCGGCTCTGGCGAAGATACTAAATTTATCCAATTTATCAAAAGACCCTACCTCAAGATGCTGAACTGGGTACTGGTAAACGATAAAAAAACCATTGCAGGCGCAACCGGCGTATTTATTGCGGCGCTGTTGGTGGTGCCGTTGCTGGGTACTTCGTTTATTCCAGAAATGAAGGAGGGCTCTATCGTGCCGGGTATTAACCGCGTGCCGAATATTTCACTTGAAGAATCAATCAAGATGGAGAATGAAGCGATGCGCTTAATCATGGAAAAAGTGCCTGGAGTAAAGTCTGCCATGTCAGGGATCGGCCGTGGTGAAAGCCCGGCAGACCCGCAAGCGCAGAATGAATCTACCCCTATCATCAGCCTTAAGCCGCGCAGTGAGTGGCCAGAAGGTTGGACTCAAGATGACATTGCGGACAAAATGACCGAGGTGCTGACAGAAGGCCTGCCCGGTGTGCAAATCGTGATGGCGCAGCCTATTTCAGATCGGGTAGATGAGTTGCTCACCGGTGTGCGCTCTGATGTTGCAGTCAAGATATTTGGCGACGATATGGGCAAACTCAAAAGCAAAGCTGAGGAGATTGTTAAAATCGCCGGTGCCATTCCTGGTGCGGTAGATTTACGTGTAGAGAAAATATCCGGGCAGCAATATCTGAATATCACGGTCAACCGCCAAGCCATTGCGCGCCAAGGCATTAACGCCTCAGATATTCATGACATTATTGAAACCGCGATAGGCGGCAAAATTGCCACCGACATCTACGAAGGACAACGCCGATTCTCAGCAGCGGTGCGCTTTCCAGATAGCTTTAGGAATAATGTAGAGTCTATCGGTAATATCTTAGTCACTTCACCTAACGGCTCGCGCGTCGCACTCCGAGATTTAGCTAAAATCGAAATCAAGGATGGTCCTGCGCAAATTAGCCGTGAGTTGGGTAAACGCCGCATCGTGGTAGCGATTAACGTGAAAGACCGCGACTTAGGCGGCTTTGTGGCTGAGCTGCAATCGGTACTGACAGACAAAGTGAAACTGCCGGACGGTTATTATCTGGAATATGGCGGTCAATTCCAAAACATGGAACGTGCGTTAAATCACTTGATGATTATCGTGCCAGTGACAGTAGCCGCGATATTCTTCCTGCTATTCCTGCTCTTTAACTCGATTCGATTTGCCACCATGATCATTATGATCTTGCCATTTGCCTCAATTGGCGGCATTTTTGCGCTACTGGTGACTGGCGAATATCTATCCGTGCCAGCGTCTGTCGGGTTTATTGCACTGTGGGGTATTGCCGTGCTCAATGGGGTGGTACTGGTGTCATACATCCGCTCATTGCGTGAAGAGGGCAAAAGTCAGATGGAAGCGATTATTGAAGGTTGCAAACAAAGGTTTAGGCCGGTGATGATGACGGCCACCGTGGCGATGCTGGCATTGGTACCGTTCTTATTTGCTACTGGTCCAGGCTCAGAAATACAACGTCCGTTAGCGATTGTAGTGATTGGCGGGCTGATTAGCTCAACGCTACTGACATTAGTGGTATTGCCCACTTTATATCGCATTTTTGAAGAAACAAAAATTGAAGCTTAACCAGTCGTTGAAAGGGATTGTTTAATGAAAGAAATAAGAGCAGTGATACAACCGCATCGTTTAGCTAAAATTCGCTCGTCCCTGCGCAATATCAAGGGCTTTCCGGGCATGACGGTAAGCAAGGTGGATGGCTGCGGCCATCACCTGGCAAAACCAGAGCATGGCATACGGGAAGAACTAACGGATTACAGCCCCAAAGTGATGATTATCATGGTGGTAAGCGATGATTTGCTAGAAGGTATTTTGCAAACCATCGTAGAAATCGGCCATACCGGCCAAGTAGGTGACGGCATTGTTTGGGTAACGCCAGTAGAGCGCTTTATCCGGCTCTCTGAGCAAATTAATGTCGTAGATTGTTAGATTAAAATGTCATAACCCGTAGTAACGCAGTAGTATCGATGTCACTTGTTATTTAGTCTCGCACGCAACTCAGCGAGTCAGTACAAGTGGCATAGCTGCTGCACCCATCAGAACTCCAACGGATTCACATCCACCGCCCATCTCACTTTAGCCGCTATCGGCTCAGACCTTAACTGATATACCAATTGCGTTAACAGCTTTTGCAATGCCGGGCGCTGGTGCGCATGCATCAAGATATAGCCGCGCTCCATGCCTTTTAGGCGCTCCATCTGCGGTCGTACCGGGTCATAAGTCACTACGTGCTGGCTTAAGGCGCGCGCACCTGTAAATGCCAGCTGCAAAAATTGCTGCACCAAAGCAAAGTCATGCGCTTCTGCCCGCAGCAATGCCGTAAACACATAAGGCGGAAACTGCACCTGCTCACGCTCCTGTAGCAAATCATTGGCATAACTTGCGTAATCCTGACTGCGTAGCGCATTAAATAGCGCATGGTCTGGAAACGCCGTTTGAATAATCACTTGCCCAGCTTTATCAGCACGCCCGGCACGTCCGGCTACTTGCATCAACTGTGCGAATAGACGCTCGCTCGCCCTAAAATCCGGGCTATGCAGCGCACTATCGGTATCTATCACGCCAACCAAGGTTAAATTAGGGAAATCATGCCCTTTCGCCAGCATCTGCGTACCCACCAGAATATCAATTTCCTGATTATGCACACGGTCTAGTATCTCCACCAGGGCATGTTTACGGCTAATGCTGTCGCGATCCACGCGCGCTATACGTGCGGTTGGCAGCAGAGCAGCCAAGGTCTGCTCTAGGCGTTGCGTACCATGCCCGGTCGGGTGTAAATCGGCATCACCGCAGCTTGGGCATTGGTGCGGAATGCGCTGCTCATGGCCACAATGGTGACAGCGTAATTTTTTTTGCCCCAAATGCACCACTAAACGGCTGCTACAGCGCGTACAAGGCGCAATCCAATGGCACGCAGTACACAGCAACACTGGCGAATAACCACGGCGATTGATAAATAATAGCGACTGTTCCTTACGCTCCAAGCGCAAGCGTAATCCAGCAATCAGCTGCGGCGTCAGGCCATGCTGCAAGTTCACTTTGGTGGTATCAATACAATCAATTTTAGGCAGTTGGGCAGCGGTCACCGCGCGCTGTTTTAGTGTGAGCAAGCCATATTTATTAGCCTGACTAGGCGTAGCGCTTACCACCTGCACTTGGCTGCCCATCGCGTTGTACCAGCTTTCCAGCGCCGGGGTAGCAGAGCCCATCACCACCGGAATATTCAGGCGTTTGGCACGTACCAAGGCAACATCGCGTGCATGGTAGCGCATGCTATCTTGCTGCTTATAAGAGCTATCATGCTCTTCATCGATAAGAATCAGCTTAAGATTAGGGATAGGCGTAAAGATTGAAAGACGCGTACCAATAATAATTTGTGCAGCGCCAGATTGCGCCAACTGCCAGCCATGTAAGCGCTCACTCTCACTCAAGCTACTATGCAAACTCACCAGGTTATACTGCGGCAAGCGTGCCCTAAACCTCGCCTCTAGCTGTGGCGTCAGGTTAATTTCGGGCACTAGCACCAGCACCTGAGCAGCACCATCGGCATTTGGCTGCTGCAAAACATGCTGCATTAAACGAATATAAACCTCAGTTTTGCCACTGCCGGTAATCCCGTGCAGCAACCAAGCCTTAAAGACCTGAATCTCCTGCGTAATGCTCGCCACCGCCGCCGCCTGCTCTGCATTTAGCGCGGGCTGCGGTGTTTCCAGTATCGCTGGCACGCGCTTTACCGCCAGCACCTGCTCAGTCTCAGCATAGCCCAAACTAACCAGCTCTTTTGCCGCCTTACGCGCACTGCCAGACAATGCATCCAGCGCTGCCTCGGTTTGTGCGCCATCAGTTTGCAAGGCTTGCAACACTAGGCGCAGCACACGCTGCCGCTTGGGCAAGGACTCCAAATCCACTTGCTTGCCGGTAACCGTGATTTGATATAAATATTGTTTACGCGCAACGGCTGGTGCCACTTGGCGTAAACGCGCAGGCAATGCCGCCAGTAACGCCTGCCCAAATGGATAGTGATAATAATCCGCGCTAAATTTAATTAGGCTTAATACTTCTGCACCCAGCGGAGCCTCATCGCTAAATACCTGGGTGATAGGCTTAAGCTTCTCAATCGCAAATTCACTGCTATCAGCCAAGGCCATCACAATACCAATTTGATTGCGGCGCCCAAACGGCACCAGCACCCGTTGGCCGACCTCCACGTGCTGACCCGCGCTTAAATAGTCAAATAAGCGCGCCAGCGGTACATCTAGTGCAATTTGTAAAATGGGTTTTGGCAATGGTGATGACGTTATGGATTAAAAGTTAATATGAATTAAAAGTGGTAACAACTAAAGCCGATTTATGGTTAAAAAATGGGTAAAAATCAGCCATCTATTATGCGGCTTTTAGCACCAATTAAAGCATTTAACCCCATCTTTATCTGCGCTTTTTTCGTTGTAGCGCAGCTTATCTCAAGCCCTTGAGCTGATGTTGTCACTGCAACTTGATGTCTTCGCGTGCTAAGCACTAAATATATGCACCAATATGGGTTAAAATACCGTTTTTAGATTTTATGTAATTATTGTGAAAACACATCTTACCCAATTACTAACGACTGCCGCAAAAGCGATTGCGCCAGAAATTACCGACCTAACAATTATATTAGAGCGCCCAAAATCAGCCGACCATGGCGATTTTGCCACAAATTTGGCCTTGGTTTTGGCTAAACCGCTAAAACAAAACCCACGCGCTATCGCCACCCAGATTATTGAAGCCTTGCCAGCCAGCGAATATATCGCCAAAACTGAAATTGCAGGCGCTGGCTTTATTAACTTCTTTTTAAGCCCGCAATCTAAACAGGTTGTGATTAAAGACATTCTCAATGCGGGTGCGCAATATGGCCGCAACAACAACGGCCAACAGCAAAAAGTACAGGTAGAGTTTGTATCAGCTAACCCAACTGGCCCTCTGCATGTGGGTCATGGCCGCGGCGCGGCGGTGGGCGACTGTTTGGCACGCCTCTTGGATGCTAACGGCTGGAATGTCACCCGTGAGTTCTACTACAACGATGCCGGTGCCCAAATCGACAACCTTACTATCTCTGTACTGGCCAGATGCAAAGGCATCTCTACCGAGCATGAGAGCTTTCCGGAAAATGGCTACCGTGGTGAATACATCAACGATATTGCAGCAGCGTTCTTAGCCAAACATACCGTGGTTGCAGACGACATTGAAGTGACCGCCAGTGGCGACATTAATGATTTAAACTCCATCCGCGCCTTTAGCGTGGCGTATCTACGCCACGAGCAAGATTTAGACTTAAAAGCGTTTCAAATCAAGTTTGACGTATTTTCACTAGAAAGCGCGCTGTACACCACAGGCAAAGTGGAGCAAACGGTTCAAGATTTGATTAAAAGCGGCCACACCTACGAACAAGATGATGCTCTGTGGCTTAAAACCACAGACTTTGGTGATGACAAAGACCGCGTGATGCGCAAGACCGATGGTGGCTACACTTACTTTGTACCGGATGTGGCTTACCACACCGACAAATGGAACCGCGGTTTTGTACGCGTGATTAATGAGCAGGGCGCCGACCACCACAGCACCATCACCCGTGTTCGTGCTGGTTTACAAGCACTGGACATGGGCATTCCAAAAGGCTGGCCGGATTACGTGCTGCATCAAATGGTGACCGTGATGCGTGGTGGCGAGGAAGTTAAACTTTCTAAACGTGCAGGCAGCTATGTCACCCTGCGTGATTTAATTGAAGAAGTGGGCTGTGACGCAACGCGTTACTTCCTAGCTGCACGCCGTGCTGACTCTCAACTGGTGTTCGATATTGATTTGGCACGCAGCCAAAGCAACGACAACCCGGTGTATTACATTCAATACGCCCATGCTCGTATTTGCAGCGTGCTTAGCCAATGGAACGGTGACGTAAGTAGCCTAGCGCACGTTAACCTGAACCCGCTAACCACCGCGCACGAAACTGCGTTGATGCAGCGCTTAAGCGAGTACCCGGAAGTAGTGGCTAATGCAGCAACTGAGCTAGCACCGCATGTAGTAGCTAATTACTTAAAAGAGCTAGCCAGTGATCTGCACAGCTACTATAACGAATATAAATTCTTAATCGAAGATGAACAGTTAAAACTCGCACGCTTAAGTTTAATTAGCGCTACTCAGCAAGTGCTTAAAAACGGCCTGGATTTACTGGGTGTCGCTGCCAAAGAAAGAATGTAAGGAATCATTATGAGTAGGGATTACAAACCTAGACCAGAACGTTCGTCCAAGCCAAGCCAGGGCAATCCATTTGTCACCGGTTTATTAATCGGATTTTTACTCGGCGTGGCCGCGTCTTTAGCGGTAGTGATGATGATTAAGGGCGAAGAAAGCCCGTTTGCCGATTTAGCCTCACCGAATAAACCGGTATCCGAAAAAATCGCAGAAACTACTAAGGAAAAAACCGCGCAAGATAAAGAGGCCGCCGCAGAAGAAAAAGCCAAACCGGCTGAAACTGCTGAAGACAAAACGCGTTTTGACTTCTACACCATACTGCCTGGCAGCGAGCGCCAGGTAACAACTGAAGAAGTAAAAAGCAAAGAGCAAAGCACTGATTCATCAGCAAAAAACACCTACTTTTTACAGGTAGGCGCGTTTCAGACTGAAGACGAAGCCGACAACATGAAAGCCACATTAGCCTTACAAGGCTTTGAGGCAGTGGTACAAACCGCTACCATCCCTAACAAAGGGGTTTGGCACCGAGTACGCGTGGGTCCGCTCAAAAATCTGGAGCTGATTAACAAAACTAAGGCTGATTTAGCCAGCAATGGTTTTAAATCTGATTTAATTACCATCAACAATGAAACCCAATAGATTCAGTGCTGGTCAATGCAAGGTAGTCGTAACCAACAAACAGTATAGATAAAAAAATAATTGTCAGCCAAATTGCAAGATAAGACGTTTTAAGATGACACGTTTGTTGAATAGCTGAATTTTTAATTACAAATTTAAAGAATCGTTAACAAGGATAATATCAATGAAAAAATTATTAACCGCTTTAATGTTGCTAGCCTCATTTAGCGTAATGGCTGAGCCGCAAATAGGCAAAGACTTTGATCGCACCGCACAAACCATCAATACCGACAACCCAAACAAGATTGAGGTTATTGAGTTGTTCTGGTACGGCTGTGGCCACTGCCACAGCATGGAAGCACCGATCAACGCATGGATTAAAAAACTACCTGCCGACGTAGCATTTAAACGCGTACCAGGACTACCGCACCAAGCATGGGCACCAATGGCAAAAGCTTACTACGCAATGGAAACACTCGGTGTTTTAGAGAAGTTACACACACCATTATTTGAAGCGATTCACACTAAAAAATCACTCAACCCTACAGATGAAAAAGCAGCGATTAACTGGGTTACCCAACAAAGCGGCCTAGATAAAAGAAAAGTGGAAGAAGCTTTTGGCTCATTTGCTACCAACACCAGCTTGAATCGCGCGGCTAATATCTTCCGTTCTTCAGGTGCTACTGGCGTACCTAGCTTGATTATTAATGGCCAATTCATTACTTCAAGCACCATGGCAGGCAACAATGACGCAGCGCTAAAAACTGCTGACTACATCATCGCTAACATTCGTGCCGATAAAGCTAAGGCAGCTGCCCCAGTAAAAAAGTAACAGCCTCACCCCACTGGTTTAAAGCTTTTTATGAAAAGCTGTTTAATTGGTAAATTGGTCTGGCTGACCTAAACTTAAAACCCCGTTTCTGCTACATTGCAAAACGGGGTTTTATATTTGCATGACCTGTCATTCAACAATTAACAATAATGGAAGATGGCGATGAAAGTTTTTATCACAGGTGCATCCAGCGGCATAGGTGAAGCACTTGCATATGAATATGCCAAGCGCCACCCAGGCAAAGATACAATCATTGGGTTGGCAGCAAGGCGTAGTGAGCACTTACAGGCACTACAGCAGACCTTAGAAACCAGCTATGGCGTCAAATGCGCAACTTATGCGTTAGACGTACGCGATGGCGAGGCACTGAGCTCTGCTGCGCAGCACTTTATACAACACTATGGCGCACCTAACGTGGTAATTGGCAGTGCTGGTGTCAGTAGCGGCACACTCACCGAAAATGCCGCAGACACCAATGCATTTCAGGCCGTGATGGATATCAATGTGATTGGCCTCGTGAATACATTCCAACCATTTATTCACACCATGCACCTAGCCGCCACCAGCGGTCAGCCAGCCCAGTTGGTCGGCATCGCCAGTGTGGCAGGCATCCGCGGCTTGCCGGGGGCTGGCGCATACAGCGCGTCAAAAGCCGCCGCCATTGCCTACCTGGAAAGCCTGCGCGTAGAGATGCTGCATCACAATATTGCCGTCACCACCATTGCTCCGGGCTATATCCGCACGCCAATGACCGATATCAACACCTATAAAATGCCATTTTTAATGGATGTAGATATTGCTGCACACAAGTTTGTGAATGCCATTCAGCACAAGCGGCGTTTTGTAGTCATCCCCTGGCAAATGGGCTGGGTGGCAAGGCT
>Ga0208884_100493_pt1 | contig 12516 bp, 16 predicted proteins | sample LakWasMet68_HOW9_2_FD_183898 | JGI IMG/M metagenome (GOLD analysis project Ga0208884, IMG submission 183898) | Freshwater sediment methanotrophic microbial communities from Lake Washington under simulated oxygen tension - Sediment Metagenome... | ecosystem: Environmental > Aquatic > Freshwater >... | reverse complement strand
CTCGAAATCGAAAACCCGTACTTAACTGCCAGACGCACATGGAATGAGCATGTCGGTTCTGTTGTCTCGTCGCGGCAGACTTGGCAGGTGGTAGGCATCCTGTCGCTGTTGATCGCTCTCGCCAGCGTAGGCGGTGTAATCCATATCGGCAGTCAATCAAAGTACATTCCCTACGTGATTGAAGTGGATAAGCTAGGCCAAACCATCGCCGTCGGACCGGTACAAGCCGCCGGCCGAGCAGATCAGCGCGTCGTTCATGCTTCGGTATCGGAATTTGTCAGCGATGCCCGGTATGTAACGCCTGACGTAGCCTTGCAGCGCAAAGCCGTCTTCCGGGTGTACGCACATCTGTCTCCAAATGATCCGGCCACGGCCAAGATGAACGAGTGGTTAAACGGCACCGCAGATTCTAGCCCATTCAAGCGGGCAACGAAGGAAATGGTAAGTGTTGAGATCAAATCTGTGCTCCCTCAGACACCGGATACTTGGCAAGTCGAATGGACTGAAACCACTCGTGACCGTCAAGGCGTCATGAAAGGCCAACCAGTTAACATGCGGGCATTAGTCAACGTATATACCATCGAAACAACATCTCAGACCACTGACGAGCAATTACGCAATAACCCGCTAGGGATCTATGTGCGTGATTTCTCCTGGTCAATCATCCCATGAATTAATGAGACTTTCCCATGAGCAACAAAACTATCATTCAAATCTTGGCTCTCGTTATGACGGTATCGGAACCTATCCAAGCAGCTCCTGGAGATGACATAGCCGACAAGTACTTTTCGAAAAACAATCCGCGGTTAACCGCGCAAGAAAAAGCAGCAATCGCCATCGCTAAGCGATGGGAAGCGGGGACCGCTAATGCCATAAAGCCTGTGGCCGGCTCCAATGGGGCAATCAATTTCCTCTTTGGCGCACAGCAGCCCAGTATCGTTTGTGCAGTCCTACAAGTTTGCGATGTAAGCCTTCAGGCAGGGGAGCAGGTCAACTCGATCAATCTGGGTGATACGGCCCGTTGGACAGTGGAGCCCGCCATCACGGGTAGCGGACCAACCGAAACTCAGCATCTCATCATCAAACCTATGGATGTTGGACTGGAAACCAGTCTAGTCGTGACCACAAACCGTCGTACCTATCATTTCAAGTTGCGTTCGCACCGTACCGAGTATATGCCTCAGGTGGCATTCACGTATCCCGAAGATGCTCTTGCGAAGTGGGATGATATCCGCACTCGCGAATCACAAGAGCGCGAACAAAGAACCATTCCTCAAACCGGCGAGTATCTGGGGGATCTGTTTTTTGATTACGACATTGAGGGCGTTGCGTCCTGGAAGCCGGTCAGAGTCTTTAATGATGGGCGTAAGACGATATTGCAAATGCCGAGGGAGATGGAGCAAACCGAAGCGCCGACCTTGCTGGTGATTCGCAATGAGGGCGGCTTATTTTCAGATGACGAAACCGTTATGGTCAATTACCGCGTCCAGAACGATCGCTATATCGTCGATACCGTTTTTGACAAAGCTATTCTGATCGCGGGTGTCGGCGGTAATCAAGATCGTGTGGCCATCACTCGGAGGAAATAACATGATCAAGCTTACTCTCGCGGCAGTGGCCGCGCTTGCCTTGGCGGGGTGCGCCACGACCTCACAGTATGGAAACTATTTGCCATCTGCAACCGTGGATCAGCAGAATTGGTTCGCCAGCGAAGCGGTGAAGCAGCTCGCCAGGCGATGGCCACCGGCAAAAACTCGGCTCGAACTGAAGCAAGCGACACCAGACGCCTTCGGTATTGCGCTGGTCAATGGATTGCGCGAAAGCGGATATGCCATTGAAGAGTTTAACCCTAAACAAATCGAAGATCCCTCTACAACAGAGGCCAACATACTACCGTTGCGTTATGCGCTCGATCAAATAGGGAGCGACGGCGCAAATATATACCGCCTCACTCTGTTAGTTGGAACTGAATCTCTAACCCGCCCGTACATTGAACAAAACGGTTCTGTGATTCCGGGATACTGGACGCACAAGGAGTAAGGCCATGATAGAGATTGATCACATGGACCCTGATTCATCACCAGGCGCAGGTGTACGCCGAGTCAACAACCTGCCTATGTACATCATGGGTGGCGTGTTGATGTCATTTCTTGTCATTATGGGCTTGGTAGCGGCGGATCGCGCTGCCAAGCAAAATGAAAAAGAAGAACAACACCTGCACAATGGCAGCACATCGATGTTCGCTAAAGAAATTGCTGGAGACCAGACGAGCGGACTAATCGCGCCATTGATACCGCCTGCCGAACCTGAACCGTCTCCCATACTCATTGCACGACCGGAAAACTTGGACGCGCCGCCGAGACCACCGTCTGATCCCGTGCCACATGACGATGAAGCAGATCGCATACGCATGGCAAAACTGCAAATGTTTCAAGAAGCAGTGAAAGCAAAGACCGGCGTGCAAATCACGGCACCGCGTAGCGCCGGGTCGTCGCCAAGCACTACCGCACCCAAAACTCGCGAGGAAATGCTAGCGAGAATGGCGGCAGTGCGTCAGGAAATAGAAGCAAACAGGCATCAGGACCCGACAGCCTCGTATCAGGCGCGACTGTCCCAGATTCGCGGCATGGGGCTTGGCTATGAAGCATCAGGAGACTCGTCTGCCCCGTCGCTGTTACAGACATCGACAGCTGTCGGTAGCGGTAAAGATTACACAAAATTCTCGGGAGACGATGGGGATCGTTGGAAGCTCGAATCAAAGCCCGAAGCGCCGCGCACGCCGTATGAGCTGCGCGCAGGTTTCGTCGTTCCTGCAACCTTAATCTCCGGTATTAATTCCGATCTTCCCGGCCAAATAATGGCTCAAGTCGCTCAGAGTGTGTATGACACCCCGACAGGAAAACATCTATTGATCCCTCAAGGGTCCCGCCTAGTAGGCGCATATTCTAGCGACGTATCCTATGGGCAAGCTCGCATCCTGGTAGCGTGGCAACGCATTGTTTTTCCGGACGGGAAGGCGATGGATATTGGCGCAATGCCGGGAGCTGATAGTGCAGGGTACGCTGGTTTCAATGACCAAGAAAACCATCATTATGTCCGGCTTTTTGGATCGGCATTGCTCATGTCTGCCGTCACCGCAGGCGCCTCGTATAGTCAACGGCAAGACCAGACAACGACATTATACGGTGCGCCTAACGCCAACAGTGCATTAAGCCAGGCATTGGGGCAACAGCTCGGTCAAGTGACTGCTCAACTGATAGCAAAGAACTTGAATGTTGCCCCAACTCTGGAAATCCGGCCTGGGTACCGATTCAACGTGATTGTCACCAAAGACATGACATTTTCAAAACCGTATAAATCATTCGATTATTAACGCCAAGGAGAAAAATCATGACACAGAAAATTTTAGCCGCTAAAAAATCGGGCATTGTTGTCCTCATTGCCGGTACGTTGTCGATGCCGGCATATTCTTCAGGAATACCCGTCTATGACGGCGCAAACTGGACGAGTAATTTTGTGACATCTTTTGAAAGCCATTTACAGACGCTGAAACAAATAGACGAATATAGAGTGCAAATAGATCAGTATACGGACCAACTACAAAATTCGTTGGCTCCAGCGAGCTATGTGTGGGATCAGGCGCAGACCACCATCAATGGGCTGATGAACGCAGTCGATACTCTGAACAATTACAAGGCCGAGCTGGGCAGCATTGACAACTATTTAAGCGAGTTCCAGGACGTTGCCTATTACCGACAATCACCGTGCTTCTCGTCGGCCGGCTGCTCTGATGCGGAACGGACCGCAATGGAGCAAAACCGCACCCTGGCGTCAGAGTCGCAGAAAAAAGCCAACGACGCCCTTTTTCGCGGTTTAGACAAACAACAAGACGCCCTTCGATCGGATGCTAAAACGCTTGAAAGATTGCAATCGTCCGCACAAAGCGCGACAGGGCGCTTGGAGGCTCTTCAATACGCAAATCAATTTGCCAGCCAGCAAGCCAACCAACTTTTGCAGATTCGTGGACTCATGATGGCTCAACAAAATGCAATGGCAACACGGATGCAGGCGGAAGCGGACCGCGAAGCTCAGGAAGCGGCCTCGGCCGAAAAACTGCGCAAGGGCAGCTATCGCTCCAGTCAAGTACGTTCTTGGTAGGGAGAGAATAAATGAAGCCAAATCATCTTTTTCTTTTAGTCGTTCTGTCAGCTTTTGCCAGCGCATGTTCTAAAGACATTCCTACACAGGACATGCCTGAGGTCAACGATGAAAACTGCAAGCCAGAGATCATAAAAAAAATCAACGATAAAGGCACCCAGCAAGAATTTGCATCGAAATGTCTACATCGCTCAGGCGGATTTCAGCCTAGCAAAAAACGCGAATGGTAGGACAACATGAGAATGCCGCCTAATTCAAAAACCGCTTACATGCCAATAATCCTATGGTTGGCCCTCTTTTCTATGGACGTGCAAGCGGCCATAGACAATGCCGGCATCATGGATAATGTCCTGGATCGCTATTCAGCAGCGGCGTCAAGTTGGGCCGGGGTCGTCACCTCCGCCGCAACATGGCTTTTTTGGACGCTTGTGATCATATCCATGGTGTGGACATTCGGCATGATGGCACTCCGCAAGGCCGACATTGGGGAATTCTTCGCTGAATTTGTTCGCTTCACGGTCTTTACCGGTTTTTTTTGGTGGCTTCTCACGAATGGACCTAATTTTGCCTCTTCGATTTATACGTCGCTACGGCAAGTCGCAGGCAATGCCACTGGCCTTGGCAACACACTGTCGCCATCCGGCATTGTCGATGTGGGATTCGCCATCTTCGACAAGGTGATGGATCAGTCAACGCTCTGGTCGCCAGTGGATAGCATGACTGGCATCTTGATGGCGGTGGCTATTCTGGTCATTCTGGCCTTGGTCGGCGTGAACATGCTCCTTCTCCTGACCTCCGGATGGGTGCTTGCTTACGGTGGCGTGTTCTTTTTAGGATTCGGTGGATCCAGGTGGACAACGGATATGGCGATCAATTACTACAAGACCGTCCTCGGCATAGCTGCACAGCTTATGGCGATGGTACTCTTGGTAGGCATCGGCAAAACTTTCCTAGATGATTATTACACGCGCATGAGCGAGGGGATCAGTCTCAAGGAAATGGGCGTAATGATGATCGTAACGATCGTATTATTAGCCTTGGTCAATAAGATTCCGCCACTTATCGCTGGCATCATCACCGGCGCTAGCGTCGGCGGTGCCGGCATCGGCAACTACGGCGCGGGGGCTGCGTTAGGAGCCACCAGCATGGCCTGGTCAGCTACACAAATGGCCGGAAGCGGAATCATGGCGGGCGGAGCCTCGGCCGCTGGAGGCGCACAGGCTCTCATGGCCGCGGTCTCGAAGGCCAACGATAATGTGGCAAACGGCACTGACATTCTTTCGAACTTCGGTCGTCCATCAGATGGAGGTAGTTCGTCCGGTGACGGCAGTACAAATTACGCGCAAGCCGCTGGTTTCACCAATGCGGGTTCATCCGGATCAAGCATGTTGACATCAGCCGCCAAGGTCGCCGGTATAGTCGGTCGGATCGCGGCCGACGCAACAGCTAACTTGGCTCAAGGCGCTACTGAAGTCGCCAAGGAAAAGGCGACCAGTATCAAAGAAGCAGGAATGGATCGCATTGCCGATACCACAGGCGGAAAAATCGCCGCCGCCATTAAAGGGCAGGGCAGTATCGCCCCAACATTTGACGGAAACACCCTAGCCTCAGCAACATCCAGCGACGCCGATCAAGAGTCGGAAGTAGCGGCCTTTCGCGACCGCGATAATAATCGCGTTAACCTATAGGAGTTATGATGTTCATCGATCTACCTCCACAAATGCAAGAGCGCGTTGTCTGTTCGATCTCGGCCGCCGTAAAATACGAGGTCCCTGCCAACATTATGTTGGCAGTGGCGGAGAAAGAAGCGGGTAAACCGGGCCAGTGGGTGCGCAATACGAACGGTACCCATGACGTAGGACAGATGCAGTTCAACACATCGTACCTGCGCGATCTGACCCGGTACGGGATCACGGCAAACGATGTAGCGGCAGCCGGCTGCTACTCGTTCGATCTGGCCGCCTGGCGATTGCGGATGCATATTCGCAACGACAAGGGCGACCTGTGGACGAAATCCGCCAACTACCACTCGCGCACACCACGCTACAACGCCGTGTACCGCGCCGATCTGATACTCAAGGCGTCGAAGTGGGCCGAGTGGCTGGAAGCCCGTTTTGTGACGTTGGACGTGACAAAAGAGGGCGCTACTGTCTCGATGCCAACCCAGCCGACCCAGGTTCAAGAAGTCGAGCCGCAAGTATCGGCCACGCCGGCGAAGCCACGGATGACGGCGACGGTTCAATCTACCGCCGTCTCCAGTTATGTACCCCGGCAAATTATCTTCAACGACAACCGTATCCGACCCTAGCAACGTAGGGGGGCAAGGAACCCAGTTCTTCTAAATCGATTTTGCTGGTCAGTTTTTGGCCAATTTGACTTAACTCCTGATATGTCAGAGGGTTAGGATAAATTGCGACGAATTAACGACATGGTTATCCACAGATTTTGTGGATAGATTTGCCGAACGCTTTTTTCCTGTTCATTTTCTGGGCAGGCAGTCGCCTGGTTCCATAAAATGGCCGGATACTGTTGGCGAATTGATTTAGGCGGCTAGTGCCGCAAAGTGCGAGGTTCGTGTAGCAGCCAAAGGCCTACCTGCTAGCCATGCGGCGATCCGATCAAGATTAATGGCGACGGCCGTTGCAACCTGTTGCAAATGGGTTTTCGCCAACCTACGGTAACGTGTGTGGCGTACCCCGAAGGATCGGACGCCTTGCGATAGAGTGCCCTCGACTCCGGCGCGTTGCGCATAAAGTCGCTCACCCTCTTCGCTCTTTAAACGTTGTCGGGCCGCATGCAGGGCCTCATGTTCAGGCCTTGGGTGCAGGCGTAACCGGCGCGGTTGCTGTTTAGCCTGGGTGCAGAGCGTTCGGGCTTGGCAAGCCTGGCACTCCGCCTTCGGAAAGTAGACTAAATGATAGGGCTTTCCTTCCGCGTTGTTATAGTCGCGCCAAACCGCCGAGGCCACGCCCTGTGGGCAGTAGGCCACGCGTTGTTCCCAGTCGATCTTAAACCGTTCGCCCGTGTAGGCACCCTCTACTTTAGATTGCCACGTGGGATTTACGCGGGCGGGTCCGACTAGGTCGATGCCGTAATGAACCCGGCTGCGAACCAAGAGCTCCGCAGACACATAGCCGGCGTCCACCAAGTGTTCGCGCGGCGGAAGTCCCTTGTCAGCCAAGGCCTTGTGGATGGATTCGGTGCACATCGCTTCGTGGACGTCGGCCGGGGTGGTATGCACATGTGTAATCAAGTGAACACTATCCTCGTCGCAGGTTTCGCTGATGTGAACCATGTAACCGGTCCAGTGCATGCCGCTTTTGCCGCGGTAGCGAGCCTCGGGATCATAAGGCGATTCCACTTTTTCGTCGGCCTGGGATACTTCGTGGTTGGTTTTGAAACGCACGCTGGGCGAACCGCCTGCGGGCTGCTCATCTCGCACGTAGTGACGGGCCCACGCGGTGCGTAGAATCGCCACTTGCTGAAAATGCCTCAACTTTGCCGGTGCTTCCGCCGTTTCGACCAAATCGAGCAGTGCAAATCCGTCCTCGCCGACGGTCTGGGCATAACTCTCCCGTTTCTGGTTAGTCTGGGGCAAGCGACTGTCTTCGACACGTCGGCTATAACGTTCATACCAGGCTTTCGGCGCCACACTGTACAGCCATTCTGGCTCGATATTGGCAATCTCATTGAGTGCCGCGCGCAAGGTCTCGCCGACGAGTTCCAAACGGCCTAATACCCGCACCGAGGCCAGCACATGGGTCGAATCCGTCCTCTGCCGTCCCCGCTCTTTCAGCAACCCCAACTGGCGGCACTGGCCGAGAAGCACCTCCAGCAATTGCATTTCGGCCTCGCCCGCAATGAGGCGCGCGCGAAATTCGCAGAGTACGGAAAAGTCGAAGCCGGGATCCGCAAGTTCAAGCCCCAACAGATACTTCCAATCGATGCGGGCGCGCACGGCTTCGGCGGCCTGGCGGTCCGAGAGACTCTCTCGGAATTGAAGAATGGTGACGAGTGCCAGGCGCCACGGTGGGAACGCCGGTTGGCCATTGGCAGGAAAGAGCGTGGAAAAATCATCGTCACGGTAGAGAGTCCCCAGTTCGTCCCGCAGGGCCAGATAGGGAGAGCCCTTGGGAAAGGCGGCGTGTGCAATCTGAGCCGTTTGCTTAGGAACCGGCTCAATGAGATTAGGATGAAGAGACATGGCAATACCTGTGTAACAGATAATAAATAGCCTTGGACTCCTGTTCGCTGCGATTGTGCGACCAATTCGCCAACAGTATCCGACCGTTTGTTGAACACATGGGCGGCTCATACTGGAACCGCCCTGGCAAGAACCTCAGCCCGGAACTTCTCCGGCAACGCTTTCGGGGTCACCACGTCCACCGGCACGCCGAGCAGTTGTATCAGCTCGTGACGAATCGCGCCGATGTCAAACAGGGTTGTGTCCGGTGTTGGATCGATCAGGATGTCCAGGTCGCTATCTTCGGTATCGTTACCATCCACGACCGAGCCAAAGACGCGGGCATTGCAAGCACGATGGAATTCCACTATGCGGCGGATATCCTTTCGATGGATGGCAAGGGCCTCGGATGGTTTCACGGGTTTCTCGCAGGTCAGTTGTGTTCAATATCCCAATGTGTCTGCAAGAGACGATCGCGGTAGCCAACCTCGGATTTCGTTGTGGGCAAACACAGCCAAATCCGGATAGCCGAATTTTCTGTGTCATGGTCGAGGCGATTCATACGATAATAGCTTTAAACTGCTCATGGAGCACAGCCAATGCTAAAGCCTGTTGCCTATCTCGAAGCCCGCGATCCGGCCCGCAACATTCACCGAGCCTATTCGATCGCCTACGGGCAGGACGTATTCGGCAATTGGGTTGTTGAAACGACCTACGGGCGAATCGGCGGCAAGGGGCGAACCATTGTTACGGTGGTCAATGATGAAGACGAGGCGATCAGGTATGTGCAAAAAGCACTGAAACGCCGGGAATCCGCCCCGAAGCGAATCGGGGTAGGTTATGAAGTTCGCGAGGCGTTCGATGTGTGCATTTAGCAACCTAAGATTTATGCACGTTTTTTCGCGTGAGGGCCTCCGGCTGCCCCCGAAAAAGCGAAAAAATGTGTATAAATCGTCTATGCCATCGCCTCGCTCAAAATGCGCCCAGAGTGCTCATCAATTTTTTTCGCGTAGTGCTCGATCAGGTCCACCATGCCCCTTGTTTCCTCATTGCCTCCGGAAAATTCAACATGCAGCAGTCCATTTTCATCTTTGGTGAACTGGAAAGTCACTGGCGGCATTTTGTTGTGTTCAATATCCCAATCGGTTTTTATTTTTAGAAGGGCGATCAAGCGCATCCACCCTTGGCCTATACCTTCTATCGGTGGGGTATCTATTAGTGTGAGCAAGTTATTGCGGGTGGGCTCAACCTTCCGGCCCCGGCTATTTTGATCTTTGTGTTCCTCGCAGGAGGTGATAATCCAGCCTGCTCGATCATACTCTTGTCCTGGCGCCCCGCAGGTTTCGCAGGTATGGGACGATATGTATTCAGCCATGCCGACAACGCCCCCGGTGTAGTCGTTGTGGTGGTCATGATAGAAACATAAATCGCCATACTTTTCCTTCACCTGAACAGCCTTGATGTCGGGGTTGTGATTAGACAGCAGGGCAGATATCGAATGGATAAGCTCATACCAGCCATTACCGCATTCGAATCCAAAGCACATCAGCGTTTTCTTCATGTCTCCGTGGCGGTCCCGGTAGAGAACCGGGAAGTCGCTGCATAATTTTTTATCAAGATCGGCTTTCATTGGCTTTGGCGAGATCGTAAAGATTTTGTTGCAACAACCAGCTTTCAGGGCTACCGCCAAAACCAGCGGACAAGCGCGCCGCCATTTCTATGGAAATGCCGGAATGGCCGTTCAATAGTTCAGAGAGTGTTTTGCGCGTTACGCCCAGCCCTTCGGCGGCGGCGGTCACGCTCAAACCCGAGGGTTTGAGGCACAATTCCCGAATTGTTTCGCCGGGATGCGGTGGATTCATCATAGACATAGTTTACCTCTCAGTGTTCTGGGTGACAGCCCGCGAGGAACGCCATCATCTCGGTCCCGTCTTTGGTGAGATAGAACCGCACCATCTTTTCGTTGAATTCCTGAGCCTTGGCGGCAGGCACGCTGATGGCGTCGATGCCATGCGACATGAGCGCGCCGTTCATCATGAAGTGTGACGTGCGCTTGTTGCCATCGAAGAAGAACTTCTGCAATGCGCCGAACAGGAAGAAAGCCGTTGCCCGCTCGAACGGCTCGCACGCTTGCAGCGCGGCCACGCCATCGCTGAATACGCGATTCAGTTCCAGCGCATCAGCACGAAACTCACCACACTCCAAGGCTTCTTTGCGGGCGACAATGCCGTTCAGTTCAGCGAATACGGGCTTGGAGAGCGAGAACTGCCCGGACTTGACCATCGCCAACAGCCGCTTGGAGCTTTCAGCAAGATTCAGGATTTGTTCCTGATCGGAAATCTTCCGTCCGCCGATGGTGACGCCATCCAGTAGGGTTTTGACCTCTGTAAAGGTGAATGGATTGCCTTCGAGCACCCCGGCATCCCATACGAACTCCGGCAGCATCTTGTGTACGCGGAAGCAAACCCGCTCAATCGAGTGCGAAGGGATGGCAGTCGGCACCGCCAACCTGCTCCAATGGAATCCAAGGGTATCAAAAATCGACATATTCCCTCCGAGCATCGAAGCTAAACAGGGAATCATAATGCCAGTTGGCATGGGAGATCAATCACGGAAATCGGATAGCCTTTTTCTCGAATGGTTGCTGTTATGTTGTGCAACAGTTTTAAATTGTGTTGCACAATGCCTCTCATCTCCCGGAGTCCTCGCGTCGGCGGGGAATGTCCTGCATCTCTGGCGCCGTTGCGCCTATGGCGGCAAGCCGCTTGTTTACACATCCTGTGTCCTCATCAATTTTTTTCGCGTAGTGCTCGATCAGGTCCACCATGCCTCGGGTCCGCTCATCGCCCCCAGAAAATTCAACATGCAATTGCCCGTTGTCTTTCTTGAAGGTGAGATCCATCACGGCCGGCATCCCGTTTTTTTCGACATACCACTCGATTATATCTTTTAGGCCGACGGTCAACCTGAGCCATCCGTTTCCGATACCCTCAATCGGCATAGCCCTCGCCAACCAGTCCTTGCCAGTGGCTTTGGATTTCCTGCCCCCGTGCTTATCGCATGTAGTTGAAAAATAGCCCTCTTGATCTCGTTTTATGCCAGGCGCCCCGCAGGCTTCACAAACCTGAAATGACAGGTGTTCGGCCGCGCTTACGACGCCCCCAGCGTATTGATCACAATGATTAAGGTAAAACCGCAGGCCAGCGAATTTCTCCTTCACCTGCTCGGCTTGAATCTTTGGATTGTGACGGCTAAGCAGCGACGAGATGCTATGTATAAGCTGAAACCATCCATCGCCACATTCAACCCCCCAGTAATTCAAAGGGGTTTTGGGGTTGCTTCCATAGCTCTCCATGAAAAGCGCCGGGAACTCATGGAATAGTTTTTCATTAAGCTCTTCTTTCATGCCATTTCTCGTTTTGGGTTGCCGACAAAGTTTTCCACAAAAACTGTGGATATATCTGTGTGTCGATCATGAAATTGTTCTTTAGTGCCTTGATAGAAAAAGCGTTTCAGCGAATTGGCTAAAAATCGCCCGCAGCTATCATAAGTCGAACACAATCGGATCATAGACAGCCATGAAATACCTGTTACAAATGCAGGCGTTGATGAAGGTTGTGCCATTTTGGGGTGTCACGCCCCGGTCTTCATGGACATGACCGAAAACATGAACCTTCGGCTTAACCCGCTGCAACGCGCGGCGCAGATCCTCGCAGCCAACATGCTCGCCACTATCAACGCGGTCCAGAATGCCATAGGGCGGCGTATGCGTGATTAATACCTCTGTGTCGTCAGGGATCAACGCCCATATCTCAGCGAGTCGTCGCCCGCGTGGCAGGTTGAAGGCCCAGTTGAAAAACTCGGGTTGCCAGGGCGACCCCCAGAACTTCACACCGCCGATCTCGACGCCGCTATTTTCAAGATAGCAGGTCGCGTTTTTGAGCAACACCCCGGCTTCTTTGCTGGTGACGTTTGCGAAGGGGGCATCGTGGTTCCCGGCCACAAACAGCTTGTGCTTGTGCGGCAGCCGCCCGAGAAATTCATCGAAGCACTGTAAGCGTTCAACCGTACCGCCTATAAAATAATTTTCGTCTGTTGCATCCTGTCCTTTTTTTGTCAGGAGTTTTGGCATGGCTATCACAGCGAAATGGCGTCAGCATATTGAAGCGTGGCAA